>OUNJ011032678.1_pt1 | contig 56140 bp, 63 predicted proteins | sample 1755361 | NCBI WGS metagenome assembly OUNJ01 (sample SAMEA3914825, study PRJEB12502) | metagenome | biome: forest; material: soil | place: USA | collected 2012-03-12 | depth 0.1 m
TTGACGGTCAGCTTGCCGGTGCGGATGATCGACTCGCTGTGGCCTTTCGAACGGCGGACAATCGCCTGGATGCGCGCGATCAGCTCACCTTTGTTGAACGGCTTCGTCAAATAATCGTCGGCGCCGTAGCCCAAGCCCTTGATTTTCTGGTCGGGGCCGGAAAGGCCCGAGAGAATCAGGATCGGCGTATTGATTTTCGCCGCGCGGAAGCGGCGCAGCACCTCGTAACCATCGATATCCGGCAGCATGAGGTCGAGGATGATGATGTCGTAATCGTACATTTTGCCGATTTCGAGGCCTTCTTCGCCCAGCTCGGTCGTATCGCAAATAATGCCTTCGGAAGCGAGCGAAAGCTCAATCGCTTTGGCGGTGGATGGATCATCTTCGACGAGTAAAACGCGCATGGCGACTCCCTGTACAGGCGGTTTAAGTGGTTGGTTTTTGTTCTTATTAGGGCTTCACTTCGAGAGACATTAACGTAAACGCCGCCAAAAGCTTGATATTCTTGGAAATAATCGAACCCGTTAAGTGTTAATATACTATTAACGACCGCCCAACTCAACTAGAATTTTAACTATTTAGAGATTTTTAAGCAATTGCGCGGGATTCCCGTGAAGATTGTGGCCATTCTGCCAAGGCATTTTTCGGCGGGGCCTTCATGAAACTGTCATGATTGGGTGGTAGGGTGGTTCACTTAAAGGAGAATTGCCAAGTGACTTCACCGATTATTTTTCAGTATCCGCATGACCGCCAAAAGGCGGCTGAAAACATTCAGGGCTTAACGCCGAAAACACGTAGCAAGCATGACGCATTTTATGCGCGAGCCCGCGGTGAGTTTAAAGATCCGGTGATGGAAGAACAGTTTCCGCTGGAAGCCTGTAGCGAGCATTTGCGTAGATGTCTTTGCAACCAGTTTAGAGACGCTTCTAGCAAAGGGTTGCGCAATGGCGATTTATTGCGGGTGCCGGAAAGCCATGTACGGGGCATCAGTCGCTTGGGAGGCCAACACTTTAGTGAATTGCGGGGCATTTTGGCCCAGCGCGAATTGCAATTCGATGACGATGAAGTGACCGCGTACCCCCAGCTCGTTACGGATGAGGTGAAAATTCCCTCACGGTTGAAAATCAGGTCTAAATCGTTCGAAGTCGATGGCATGACACTGCCTCCGGGTTGCCTGTTTCTCTTGCCGGATGGCAAAGCCGCCGAGCGGTTTGCCCAAACGACGGCAGCGCTGATTGCCATTCCGGGCAACCCGCGCGATGCGGACAGTGCCGATGCCATCAAGCGGCTATCGCCACAGGGCGAAGGCGCAGCCAAAACCTATCCCGTTTACCTTTCGGATGTTGCGTTGGAAGTGCTCTCGCAGCCGGAAATGGTCGCGCAATTGCACGCGAAGCTGGGTGCCGAGCCGGGCAAAAGCACGACGATGGGTCAGGGCCCTCGGTAGACGCGCTAGACTTTTTTAGCACACGGATTGAAAAATCTGCTAAATTCGACTCCATGTCCCTCACTCGCCAACACCTGCTGCAGGAAATCAACCGCGTGCCGAATATGGTGGCTACCGGTCGCGTGGTGGCGGTGAAGGGCCTGCTCATCGAATGTTCCGGCATCGAAGAAATGCTCTCGGTCGGCGCGCGCTGCGTGGTCGAAAGTGCACTGGGGCAGGGCAGTGATGTGATCTGCGAAGTGGTGGGCTTCCGCGAAAAAGTCGCGCTGCTCATGCCGTTCAGCTCGGTCGAGGGCGTCGGCTTGGGCGCGAAAGTGACGGTCGCTTCCGCCATTTCCGCCATTGAACCTTCCAGCGCATGGCTCGGTCGTATTGTGGATGCGATGGGCAACCCCATCGACGGCAAAGGCCCGCTGATCCGCGGCGGCATGCCGTACCCGCTGCGCACCAACCCGCTGCCCGCCGCCGCCCGCGCGCGCGTCGGCACGAAAATGGATATGGGCGTGCGCGCGATCAACACGTTCCTCACCACGTGCCGTGGCCAGCGCCTCGGTATTTTCGCCGGTTCCGGTGTCGGAAAATCCATCCTCATGTCGATGCTCGCGCGTTATTCGCAGGCGGACATCAACGTCATCGGCCTGGTCGGTGAACGCGGCCGCGAGGTGCAGGAATTCATTGAAGACGATCTGGGCGAAGAAGGGCTGAAACGCTCCGTCATCGTCGTCGCCACCTCGTCGGATTCGGCGCTGATGCGCCGCCAGGCGGCCTATACCACGCTCGCCATTTCCGAGTATTTCCGCGACCAAGGCAGCAATGTGCTGTGCCTGATGGACTCCGTCACGCGCTTCGCCATGGCCCAACGCGAAATTGGCCTGAGTGCGGGCGAACCGCCGACGACCAAAGGCTATCCGCCCACCGTATTTGCCGAACTGCCGCGCCTGCTCGAGCGCGCGGGGCCGGGCCTGCCGGGCAGCGGTTCCATCACCGGCATGTTCACCGTGCTGGTCGAGGGCGACGACACTAACGAGCCGATTGCCGATGCCGTGCGTGGGATCCTCGACGGGCATATCGTGCTCGACCGCGAAATCGCCCAGCGCGGGCGGTATCCGGCGATCAATATCCTCAAATCCGTGTCGCGCATGCTGCCGGATGCGAATAACGAATTCGAGAACACGCTGCTCACCGTCGCGCGACGTTACATGGCGACGTACGAGAACATGGCGGAGCTGATTCGCCTCGGCGCGTACCGCCGCGGCACCGACCCGGATGTCGACCGCGCCATGCAGTTCTACCCGCAGCTTGAAACCTTCATCACCCAGCGCGAGAAGGAATCGAGCACGCTGCCGGAAGGCTATGACCAGCTATCGAAAGTGCTCGGCATCACCGAAGCGATGATGAAAGGGTAGGCATGTGGCTGGAGACAATCTTTTTTACGGTGGTGCTCGCTTTCCTCAAGGTCAAAGGCAAGTTGCTTCTACGGTGGCATTGGGTTGTGGTAATTGCCTGTGCTCCCGTGATGATTATGGGGGTAGTGGCGTTATTTTTGATGCTTGTCTGGCGGGGTTAGCGACGTGAAATCCATGCAAACCTTATTGCGCGTGAAACAACGCGAGATGGATGCGCTGAAACGCCAGCAGGGTATCCTCGAAGCGCAGCGCGAGGAGGTGCATAACATCATTGATGGGCTCGCGAACCAACTGGTCAGCGAACTGAAAGCCGCCCAAGGCATGCCGGAAATGGCGCATTTTTTCGGCAATTTTTCCGCCTCCATCAAACAGCGACAGGAATTGATGCACGGCCATTTGCGCCGGGTGGATACGGAAATCATGAAGCTCACCGACCAGATCCGCGAGCGTTTCGGCGAAATGAAAAAGTTCGAGCTGGCGCTCGCCAACGCGCAAAAGCGCGAGCAGGCCGCCATCGCGCGCGCTTCGCAACAGGAGATGGACGAAATCGGCATTCGGGGGTATGTTCGCCGTGATGCGTAAAAGAGCAGTCAGCAGTCAGCAGTTAGCGGTTAGCCAAAGACCGGCAGGATTCGGCAAGAGGCGTGCTATCTGCTATCTGCTATCTGCTATCTGCTTACTCTCCGGCTGCCTCGCGCAAAGCCAGATCCAGGGCAAATATATGCATAGCCAGGAGGATTGCCGCAACCAGACGCAGCAAATGTTCGCGGATACGCAGACTGTGCCCAAAGGCGAGCAGGGGCAGGCGGCGGTGGCAACGGGCTTCAGCGATTGCATGCAGAAACAGGGCTGGCATCTCGCAGGGAAACCGGCGACGCCGCCCGTGGCTGCCGCCAATCCGCCGACGGGCGCGCCGAGCACCAATCCAAGTGCTGCGACGATTGTACCGGTACGCCAAGTGCCCGCACAGAATCCGCAAGTGCGCGCGGTGCCGCAGGCCGCTCCGGCAGCCATCGCACCCCGTCCGCTCGCGCCGACAACGGCGCCCGCATCCGTGCCTGCACCGGCAGCGGCAGCGACGAAAGCACCGGCCGTTGCGGCTACGTCGCCCGACCCGGCACCATCCGCGGGTACGGCACCGCTCAGCTTCCCGACCGGGCGGCCGGAAGGCGTGTTCGAGCCGAGCTACGGCACGGGCGGCGGCCGGAATTTCTAGCGGAATTATTTACGGATAAAGCAGCGTATGCCGCCATGGCGCATGCGCATGGTCGCGCGTAAAAACCTCGCGCTCATGCAGGCGGAAATCGCCTTGGCTCCAGAACTCGATGCGCGTCGGCACCAGCCGCCAGCCGGACCAATGCGGCGGGCGCGGCACTGGCTGGCCCTCGTGTTGCTTCGTCAGTTCGGCAATGCGGGTGAGCAATGCCTCGCGCGAGGGCAGCGGCTGCGATTGCAGCGAGGCCCACGCGCCGATCTGTTTTTCGCGCGCGCGGCTGGCAAAATACGCATCCGCCTCGGCGTCGCTGACGGGTGCGACACGGCCCTCGATGCGAATTTGCCGATCCAGCACAGGCCAGTAGAAACACAAGGCTGCTTGCGGATTTGCCTTGAGTTCCGTGCCTTTACGGCTGGTAAAATTCGTGTAGAACACAAACCCATCCGCCCCGTGGCCCTTCAGCAGCACCACGCGCGCGGCGGGCTTGCCGTCAGCGGTTGCGGTCGCAAGCGTCATCGCTGTCGCATCGGCAATCGCAGGCGTTGCCTTGGCGGCGGCGAACCATTCCGAAAATTGCGCGATGGGGTCGTGCATGATGCTTTCTTCCTCGGGTGAAATCGCGTTATACTTACCCCATGCGTCCAGACATCGTCAATCTCCGCCAGTTTTATTCCTCGCGCCTCGGGCACAAGGTCAAGCGCCGCCTGCGCGCCATCTTGCGCGACCACTGGCCGAGCAGCGAAGGGCTGCATATCGTCGGCATCGGTTACGCGAACCAGTTGCTGCCGCTGCCGAAAGCGGCGAATGCCACGGGCGCGCGGATTCTCTCGCTGATGCCCGTCGCGCAAGGGGCGATCTACTGGCCGGTGGAGGATGCGAACCACAGCGTGCTGGCGGATGAAATGCGCCCGCCATTCGCGCCGTCCTCGCTGCATCGTGTGCTGATGATCCATGCATTCGAGTATGCCAGCGCGCCGGATGAATTGTTGCGCATCTGGTGGCAGTTGCTCGCGCCGGGCGGGCGGCTGATGCTCGTCGTGCCGCACCGCCGCGGCTTATGGGCGCGCTTTGGCGTGACGCCGTTCGCAACCGGCACGCCCTATGCGCTCGGGACGCTGAAAACATTGCTGAACGGTGCGAATTTCACCCTGCGCGATTCACGCTCGGCGTTGTTCTGCCCGCCCTCGACGCACCCGTTCTGGCTACGGCTTTTCAGCCCCGTCGAATGGCTCTGCGCCACGTGTTTCCCACGCCTTGGCGGCGTGCTGGTGGTCGAAGCCGAAAAGCAGATTTATGCGGGCTTGCGCGAACCGGCCATCCCCGTGAAAGCAGGGAATTGGGCAAAGCCCGCCGCAGCGCTCAGTTCCTCGCGGGATTAATACCCACTGGCGTCATTCCCCGAATTTTTTCTTGAGAAAAATTCTAAGGCGATGACGAGGATGCGTTAATATTTCACGAAGCAGCCATAAGCCTGCGTATGCGTGACCGCAATCGGCGTTCCGGCTTTCAGTGAAGCGAGCGTCGCTGTGACGTAATTTGTCGCTTTCGGAATGTCGTTCACGTCCGGCGAGGGAATGGAATCGATGGCGCCCTCATATACTAGCGTGCCGTTCTTATCGATCACTGCCATGGTCGGCGTTGATTTCGCGCCAAACGCATGGCCGATTTTGCCGTCATGGTCGAGCAGGTAGTGCGAAGCGTGGCTGTGATGCTCGGCAATCGCCGCTTTCGCCGTCGCCGCATCGTGCAAATACCCTTCCTTGTTTTCCGCCGAGCTATTGACGCTGATCCATTCCACGCCGTCCTTCACCGCGGCAGCTTGCAGCTTTTGCATCGTGCCGGAATCGTAGAATTTATGCACGAACGGGCACTGGAAATTGTTCCATTCCAGCACCACGATTTTGCCTTTCAGCGTCTCGTTGCTGATGGGTTTGCCGGTGATCGCATCCGTCGCGCTGAAAGCGGGTGCGGGCTCGCCAATCGTGGCTGCCAGTGCCGTGGTGGCAAACAGTGTGGCGGCGGAAAATAAAAGCAGGGAACGCAACATAAACACTCCTAAAGGCTGATGCCGTTGATCGTGTCGCGCACGATCGCGGGCGTGAGAATCTGGGGCAAAACTTTCGGCTCACCCATTGGTGGGTAATACACATAAAGCGGCACACCGTTGCGACCGAAGCTGGCGAGTAGCTTGGTGATTTCCGGATCGCTCGAAGTCCAGTCCGCAATCATGATGACCACATGATGGTCTTTCAAAAACTGCTGCATATCAGCGGTTTTGAGGGCCGCATGTTCATTCACTTTGCACGTCAGGCACCATGCCGCCGTCGCATCGAGCAGCAAGGGCTGCTGCGTCTCGCGCAATTGCTGCAAGCGGTTCGCCGAGTACATCTCATAACCCGCCGCACCCGCATGATAGGCGGGCATCAGCAACTGGCTGAGCACGAACAGCAACCACGCCGCGGTCGCGAGCATCGGCACCGCGAGGATTTGCTTGAACCGGTGCATCCATGCGCCGGGTTTGGGCAGCAGGCGCCGTGCAGCGGGCCACAGGCTGATGAGCAAAAATGGAAACGCCATGCCGAGGCCGAGCGCCGCAAACACGCTGAGCGCTTGCAGTGTCGGCATACTCAGCGTCGCGCCAATCGCGGTGGCCATGAAGGGCGCGGTGCAGGGCGTCGCGACCAGTACGGCGAGCACGCCGGTAAAAAACGAGCCGCGCAAGCTGCTATCGTCAATCGCTGTCGCGCGTTCGCCGAATAGCACGGGCAGCTCGAACAGCCCGAGCAGGTTCGCCGATACCGCCAGCATCACCAGCGCGAGGAAGCCAACGAAAATGGGGTTCTGCAACTGGAAGCCCCAGCCGATGGCTGCACCGCCCGCTTTCAGCGCCAGCATCGCGCCCGCGATCAGCAGGAAACTCACCACCACACCCGTGGTATAGCTGATGCCCTGGCGGAGCGCCACGCGGCGGCTGGCCTGCGATTTTTTGGCAAGCGCGAGTGCTTTCAGCGCGAGAATCGGCAGCACGCAGGGCATGATATTCAGTACCAGCCCGCCGAGGAACGCAAGCGCGAGTGCGAGGAGGAAGTTGGGGGCGATTGGTGCCGCATTTAATGCCCCTTCACTACTGCCGCTAAGCCTTGTTGCCTTTCCCGCAGGGGAAGACGTGGAGCCCGCGGTGCTACTGGGGGCCACTTTCCCATTATTCTGCGCCATCACATTCCATGCCAACCGCTTGCTATCCTGCTTCAACGCGAGCACGCCGTGCCACGTCGCAATCGGCTCGCTTGCGCCGCGCGGTAGGGTGAAGCTCAACTCGTTGCCCACCGTTTTACTGGTGCCTGCCGGGTCGTTCGCCATGATGCCGTCTTCGAGCGGGAAGAAAGTCACCTCCGCCACATCGCCCCACGGATTATCGCGCGTGATGGTGAGCGTCACCGCGTCTTTCGCGATGTCGAAGGTCGCTGTGCCGGTGAATGCCTGCGGCACTTGCGCGCGTGCGGTGGCGATGGCGTTTGCGGCACCCGCATCGCCGTTCAGCATTGCGTGCAACTCGGCGGATTCGGGGACACAAATATCTTTGCAGGCGAGCCAGCTTGCTTTCACGCGCACTTCACCCACCACATCGTCGCGCGTTGGCATGAGCGCCACGGGCAGCGTGACCGCGTCGCTGTAACCGTAATTGGTGATGCCTTGTTGCGACAGCCGCTCCGGCGCCGGCCATTCGATGTTACCGGCGCTTAAGCCCTCCGGCAGCGTCCAGCTCAGCGAGGTGGTGAGGCCGGAATCACCAGGGTTCGCCCAGTAAATATGCCAATGCTCGGGAATGGTGAATTGCACGGCGGCAGCGATCGGTTTGCCGCGTTTGACCAGCGGTGCATCGACCAGCAGTTTCGCCGTGACGATGGGGGAGGGCGGCGTTTGCGCAACCGCCACGTTGGCCAGCAGCGCCATCAGGATACCGACGATCATCCGCGCGCGCATCTCAGCCCCGCGTCGCGGCGGTCAGCCGCACGAAATCGGCGATGCAATGCTGCAGGAATTCTGCATCTTTCGGATTGGAAATGCCTTCCGCCGTGAGTTGGTTCTCCGCATCCCCAATCGCGATAAGGTGCGGGTACACATGCATGCCAAGGTGCGAAAGCGGCAGGCTGAGCTGGTTGAGGCCGAGGATGCCGCCGCGTACGGACGGGCTTGCGCAAAGCAGCAGCGCAGCACGGCCTTTGAACGGGTTGAACGGGTCGATGGATAACCAGTCGATGAGGTTTTTTAACCCGCCAGGAATCGACCAGTTATATTCCGGGCACGCGAGCAGCAGGCCGTCATGCGTCGCGAGCGCATCGCTCAGCACGCGCGCACCGGGTGGAATATCCGTGCCGGTTTCGCCTTTATACACGGGCACATCGCACTGCGCGTAATCGAATTCCGTCACGCTCGCGCCCGCCGCGCGTGCTTGTGCCACGGCGACGGCGAGCAAGCGTTTGTTCAGCGAATCGGCACGCGTCGAGGCGGCGATGGCGAGTAATTTTGCACTCATGCAGCGCTCTCCTGTTTGAGGGATTCGGTCAAGGCGGCGAAGGCCTGCGCACGGTGGCTGATCGCGTGTTTCGCCGCCGGATCCATTTCGCCGAAGCTCTGCGTGTGGCCGTTCGCGACGAAAATCGGGTCATAGCCGAAGCCTTTTTCCCCACGCGGTGGGAAGGTGAGGGTGCCATGCACTTCGCCACGAATCGTGCGCATCGTGCCATCCGGATAAGCGAGCGACAGCACGCAGACGAAATAAGCGGGGGCACCATTGGGCGCAACGCCCGCTTGTTCCAGTTCCTGCTTCACGCGCGCCATCGCGGCGGCGAAATCTTTCTTCGGCCCCGCCCAGCGCGCGGAATAAATCCCCGGCGCGTCGTTGAGCGCAGGCACGACGAGGCCCGAATCATCCGCGAGGCAGAGCAGCCCGCAAGCTTGCGACGCCGCACGTGCTTTCAATTCGGCGTTGGCCTCGAACGTCGTGCCTGTTTCCTCCGGCTCGTCGAGCTTGAGATCCGCCGCCGAACGCACCTCGAACCCGAACGGGGCGAGCAACTCGCGAAACTCGCGGACCTTACCTTCATTGTGGCTGGCGATGATGAGCGGCGTGGTCATTACGCCCCCAACGCTTGCCGCTGTTTTTCGATCAGCGCCTTGATACCCGTCTTGCCGAGCGTGAGCAATTGCGCGAGTTCGGCCTCGGTAAACGTGCTTTCTTCGCCCGACATTTGCAGCTCCACGATTTCGCCCTTGCCGGTCATGATGATGTTGGCATCGACCTCGGCGCCCGAATCCTCAACATAGTCCAAATCCAGCAGCGCCGCGCCTTTCACGATGCCGCAGGAAATCGCGGCGACGGGCTCGAGCATCGGGTTTTGTTTCAACTCGCCTTTTTTGATGAGGCTTTGCACCGCGAGCGCCAGCGCGACATAACCGCCAGTGATCGAGGCCGTGCGCGTGCCACCATCCGCTTCGATGACATCGCAATCGATGATGATTTGCCGCTCGCCCAATTTCTCGAGATCGATGGCGGTGCGTAGGCTCCGTCCGATCAATCGCTGGATTTCCTGCGTGCGGCCGCTTTGCTTGCCCTTGGCCGCTTCGCGCGGGTTGCGGCTGTTGGTCGCGCGCGGCAGCATGCCGTATTCCGCCGTCACCCAGCCGCTGCCGGTATTGCGCAGGAAATGCGGCACGCCGGTTTCGATGCTCGCGGTGCATAGCACTTTCGTATGGCCGAATTCGACGAGGCACGACCCTTCCGCATGGCGCGAGCTGTTCGGGGTGAGGGTGATCGGGCGCAAATCGGCAGCGGCGCGGTTGAACGAACGGGTCATGCTTTCTCCTGATGATTTTCCAGCAATTTAGGCCGAACTTCCGCCTACCGCAACCGCTAAGCCATCACGGCACTTGAAATAAGCCGAAATAATCTACATATAGCTCCTCATTCAGGAGATTTTATGACCGAACAGGCCGAACCAGAAACCCCCGAAAACGAGCCGTCCGCCGAGGCGATCGCCCGCGCGCTGCAGGCCGTGATCGAGGAGAAAGACGCCGAAATCGCCGCGTTGAAAGACCAGGCGTTGCGCGCGCTTGCCGAAACGGAAAACACCCGTCGCCGCGCCGAGCGCGAATTGCAGGACATGAGCAAATATGCCGTCACGGGCTTTGCGCGCGAACTCGTCAGCGTGCTCGAAAACCTCCAGCGCGCGGTCGATAGCATCCCGGCGGAGCTGAAAGAATCGCAACCGGCGGTGAAAAACCTTGCGATCGGCGTCGAAATGACGCTGAAAGAATTGCTCGCCGCCTTTGCGAAACAGGGCATCCAGCGCATCGACCCGATGGGCCAGAAATTCGACCATAATTTCCATCAGGCCGTCGCGCAGATCGACACGCCGGATGCGGAAAGCGGCACCGTCGTGCAGGTGCTTCAGGCGGGCTACGTGATCCATGATCGCCTGCTGCGCCCGGCGATGGTAGGCGTCGCCTCGGGGGCGGCGAAACAGGTGAGCACCAGCGCTTAGGCTTTACTTCGCGCGCGTTTTGCGTATGCTCGCATCCATGGAAAAATTTCGCCAGTTTATTTCTTCCGACATTCCTTTCGCGCGAGACGACGCGCACCGCCTGTTGCCCGCGATGATCGCCTGCCTGATCGGTTTCGCGGCATTGCTGCTCGCGCTCGCCATGTGCCTGACTTCGGCGCTCTCCCACCAGTCGCATGACGTGATCGGCAGCCTGCAGGTCGAAGTGCCGCGTGCCCGCACGGCTGATGCGCCGTTCATGGAAAATATCACCACCACCCTCAAGCAAACCGCGGGTGTCGAGGAAGTGAAAACCCTCAGCCAGGACGACATGCAGCAATTGCTGAAGCCATGGCTCGGCACGGATTTTTCGCTGGCCGATCTGCCGGTGCCGGAAATCCTGGAAGTGAAAACGGACGTGAAAAACAGTGCGACGGTGGTGGATATTGCCGCCCTGCGCGCCACACTCGCGAAACTGGATGCGGGCATTCATGTGGAAGATCGCGGGCCGTGGGTGGCGCATATGGTGAAGGCGGTGGGCTTGCTTCAGGGCCTCGTGCTACTGGTCGCGGCGCTGCTGATGCTGTGTGTGCTGGGCATGATTATCCTCGTCGCGCGCACCAACCTGCGCCTGCATTTCAAAACCGTGAGTCTGCTGCATATGTTCGGCGCGACGGATGAATATATCCTGCGCCAGTTCCAGTGGAACAATGCGTGGCTGGCTGCGCGCGGCGCCATCACCGGCGTGCTGGCGGCTTCGTTCGTGTTCGTCACGGCGGTCATTGTGACGGCGCGCTGGGACAGCCCGGTCGTACCACATGTAAGCTTAAGTGCATGGCATGTCGCGATGTTCCTGCTGCTGCCGATTTTCACGGCGATGATTGCGCTGCTCGCAACACGCATTACCGTGCAAAAAATGCTGGAGCACATGCACTAATGCTCGTGTTGCTCGATCGTGACGGGGTCATCAACAAAGACCTGCCCAGCGGCGTACTGAAATTCGTGGATTTCGAGTTTTTGCCGCGCGCCATCGAGGGCATCGTCAAGCTCACCAAAGCCGGGTTCGACATTGCCGTTTGCACCAACCAATCCGCCATCGGCAAAGGACTCACCACGCATGAAATCGTGCACGAGGTGCATGTGCACATGGCGGCGGAAGTAGCGCATGCGGGTGGCAATATCGGCGCGGTGTATTATGCCTGCGAAACGCCGGACGAGCCGAGTACGCGCCGCAAACCAGCGCCCGGCATGCTGCTCGAGGGCCTCACGCAGTTCAAGGCGGAAGCGGCGCAAACGCCCTTCGTCGGCGATATGGTGCGCGACCTCGAGGCCGCGCTCGCCGCCGGTTGCCCGCGCATCCTCACGCGCACCGGCAAGGGGGCGGCGCTTGAAAAAGCGGGCATTCCCGACCATCTCGCGCCCGTTACCGTCACCGATGATTTATCGAGCGCGGCGGATTTCATCATCAAGCATTACAGCAAGAAATAAGCTGGCACTTCGCGTTGCCGCTCGATAAGAATTGCGCATGCGTTTTTTGCTTACCATGTTCACATTTTTTGCTGTTGTTTGGTGCGCCGCGTTTGTCGGCTTCCTGATGAGCATCCCCGGCCCGCCGCCGCCCATCACGCAAAAAGCGCCCGCGCTGGTAGTGCTCACCGGTGGTTATGCCCGCATCGAGCACGGCCTCGAACTGCTGGCCGATGGCGAATCGCCCGTACTGTTCATCAGCGGCGTGAACGACCACGTGACCAAGCAACAAATCCTCAAAGATTATGCGAACGCCGATTTGCGCGTGCGGGTCGCGGCATCGGGCGGCGAGATCGTGCTCGACCAGATCGCCCGCAGCACGCGCGGCAATGCCGAGCAGACCGCGCTTTTCCTGAAAGAGCGGCACATCACCACCATCCGCCTCATCACCGCGAATTACCATATGCACCGCGCGCTGCGGGAGTTCCACCATGTGATGCCCGAGGTCACGATCATTCCCGACCCCGTTTCGCCGAAAGAATACGAACGCAGCAACTGGTGGAAATACGAAGTGTCGCGCCGCGTTATTTTTGGCGAATTCTATAAATCCTTCGGGGTGCTGCTGCGCGATTGGCTGAAAAGCAACGCGACGCCGAACTAACGAGCCGGGCGAGTGAGCCATCAGCCCGCGAAGCGGCGTGAGATTGCGTCAGGAGACGAAATCGAACAATCCAATACTAACGCCGCGTGCGTGTCAATTGGCCGTCGCGCAAATAAATCGTTGGGTATTCGAACGCTTCGAGCAGCGAGCTGTCATGCGTCGCCATCACGATCGTCGTGCCGACTTTGTTGAGCGAGCGGAACAGGTACATCAGCTTCATCGAAAGCTCATGGTCGAGGTTGCCGGTCGGCTCATCCGCCAGAATCAGCAGCGGCTTGTTGATAACCGCACGCGCAATGGCGACGCGCTGTTTCTGCCCGCCGGAAAGCAGCGAGGGCTTCACATCCGCAAAACCATCGAGCCCGATCCAGCCGATCAGTTCCTTCACTTTCGTGTGGATCTGGTCACGCGATTCACCGCTGATTTTCAGCGGCAGCGCGACGTTTTCCGCGACGCTCAAATGGTTCAGCAATTGGAAATCCTGGAACACCGTGCCGATTTTGCGGCGCACTGGCGGCAGCTCCTCGCGTGTCAAATTGGTCACATCCGCGCCGAATAATTGCAAATGGCCGCTTGTCGGCTTCAGCGACAGGGCGAACATGCTCAGCAGCGAGGATTTGCCCGCACCGCTCGCGCCCGAAACGAACGTGAACGAGCCAGCTTCGAGGTGCAGGTTCACGTGCCGCAGCACCGGTTTGCCAGCAATATATTCGAGCGACATGTTGTTACAACGGATCATAAAGCAGCAGCTAGCGGTTGGCGGTTGGCGGTTAGCAATCAGCGAGGCATGCAATCGCTGTATTCATGGCCCAATCCTTGCCACGAATACAGCAGAAGCTAAAACCTAACCGCGAACTGCTAACAGCTTCTATAAACGTCTGGAAGCTTCGCGCCAAATGGTTTATCGTTCCCGCATGATTGTCGAATGTAGCGCATGCAGGGCACGGTTTTCCGTGGCGGAGGTCCAGATTCCTCCCCACGGTCGCACGGTGCGCTGCAGCCGTTGCCGCCATGAGTGGCATGTGGAAAAGCCGGGCATACCGGGCATGGCCGCGCCCAAACCCGTCGCCGCCCCGGTGCCCGCACCCACGGCTGCACCCGAACCGATGCCCGTGGCCGAACCGGCGGTCGATCCCGATTTCGTACCGGATAACGAGCCGCTGTTCGAGCCATTGCCGCCCCGCAATTTCGACGAGGAACTGCACAACGAAATCCGCGAAGTGACGGAGGACGAGCCCCACCATGTCGATGATCTCGACCCCGCTTTCCTCGACCAACTGGATGCCGTAATCGCGCAAGCGGAAGCGGGCCACACCAACAAAAAAACCAAAGCCAAGGACAGCGCCAAGCCGAAAATCGCCAAAGAAAACCGCGCACCGCTGAGCATGAAGCCATTTAAAATCGCCGTGCCGGTGCTTGCGGGCCTGTGGCTCATCGCCGCGTTCATCGCCTATTTCCCGGCATGGTCGACACTGCCGGGCCTGTCTGGCATCTACCATGCGCTCGGCGCAAAACCGACGGATGGCCTCGCTTTTTCGGATGTGTCGATGGCGCGTGAGCAGGAGGGCAACAAAACGAAATTCGTCCTCTCCGGCAGCATCAAGAATAACAGCAGCGCGGACCGCTCCGTGCCGACCGTGCGCGTGTTGCTGCGCGACAAGGACAACAAAACCCTTTGGGGCCGCGAATATCCGGTGAATGCGGAGCTGAAGCCTGGCGATGTTTATCCATTCCGCATCGCGAATATCGAAACCGTATTTGCGAGTAGCGTTTCGAGCATCGCGGTGGATATGGGCAACTCCCTGCAACTGATGGTGCGCTAGCGCATGGCCGAGAAACGCTCCATCCCCGTGCTGTTCACGGCCGCTGAAATCAAGGAGCGCGTCGAGGCGCTGGCGGGCGAAATCGCCGGGAAAATTTCGGGTGACTTCCTGATCGTCTCGCTATTGCGCGGTTCCTTCATGTTCACGGCGGATCTGGTGCGCGAGCTATGCGCCATCAGCGTCCACCCGCAGATCGATTTCATGACGCTGTCGAGCTACGGGCAGGGCACGCAAAGCTCCGGCAATGTGATCGTCGGGCGCGATGTGGGGGACGAGGTAAAAGGCCGGCAAGTGCTCATCGTCGACGATATTTTGGAAACCGGCCGCACGCTACGTTTCGCACATGACCTCATGATCGAACGCGGGGCTTCGGATGTGAAAATCGCCGTGCTGCTTGAAAAGCCCGGCAAGCTGGAAGTGGCGGCCAAGGCCGATTTCGTGGGGTTCAGCATCCCCGATAAATTCGTCGTCGGCTACGGGCTCGATTACGCAAACCATTATCGCGAATTACCATTCATTGGCTATCTGGACGTCCACTAGCGATTAGCTAATCCACTCCGGCACGGCTTCCGCCGCCAGCATTTCCTCATAGCTCGGGCGCGGGCGGATGACGGCGAACTTATCGCCCTTCACCATCACTTCCGGCACGAGCAGGCGCGAATTATAAGTGTTGCTCAAGCTCGCGCCATACGCGCCCGCTGTGCGGAACGCGAGCAGGTCGCCCTCGCTCGGCAGCGGCATGCTCACATCTTTGAGGAAAATATCGGTCGATTCGCAGACCGGCCCGACGACCGACACAACCGCCGATTTCGCACCCGTTTCCTGCACGGGCACAATCTGGTGCACCGCATCGTACAGCGCCGGGCGCATGAGGTCGTTCATCCCGGCATCGACGATGACGTAAGTTTGCGCCGCGTGTTTCACATAGAGCACCTGCGTAACGAGAATGCCCGCGTTGCCGCTGATGAGGCGGCCCGGCTCGAAGATGAAATCCGCGCCAAAATCACCGAACATTTCCGTGACCAGCGCACCGTATTCCGCGGGTGGGGGCGGCGCATCGTCGCGCGCATAGGGCACACCCAAGCCGCCGCCAAGGTCGATGGTGCGAATGGCAATGCCGTTCTTGCGCAAGCTCTCCACCAGCGTGCGCACGCGTGCATAAGCTGCACGAAACGGCGCGAGTTCCGTCAGTTGCGAGCCGATATGTACCGACACGCCCTGTACCTGAATATTCTCCAGCGCATGCGCGCGCGCATAAATATCTGGCGCCTGGTCGATATCGATGCCGAATTTATTTTCCTTCTTACCGGTCGAAATTTTGGCGTGGGTTTTCGCATCCACATCCGGGTTCACACGCAGGGCAATCGGCGCTTTTTTACCAATTCCACGCGCGACCTCGTCGAGCGCGAACAGCTCGCGGTCGGACTCGATATTGAATTGCAAAATGCCTGCTTCGAGCGCAAATGCCATTTCAGAACGCGTTTTGCCGACGCCGGAAAACACGATTTTATTCGCCGGAATGCCTGCCGCCAGCGCGCGCCGCAGCTCGCCCTCGCTCACCACATCCGCGCCCAACCCTTGCGCTGCCAGCGTTTTCAGCACGGCGATATTGCTGTTCGATTTCACCGCGAAACACACGAGCGGCTTCACCGCTTTCAGTGAATCCGTGAACACCTGCGCGTGACGCGCGAGCGTGGCGTGGGAATAGCAGTAAAACGGTGTGCCGACTGCGCGCGCAATGGCTGAAACCGCGACGTCCTCGGCGTGAAGCGCACCGTTTTGATGATTGAAGAAATCCATTACTGCGCGCTTTCGGTTGGTGTTGTGATGGGCGGCTGTGCCTGCGCGGCGGCGGGTTGCGGCGCGGCCTGTTCTTCCAGTTCGCGTTGCTTCACTTCTTCCTCGAGCTCCCGCTGTTCCTGTTCGTACTGGTCGATGCGCTGCTGTTTTTTCGCCTCGTAGGCCGGGATATCTTTCGGCTTGATGAGCGGCTTTTCGACACCGCAGGCAGCGAGCGTGAGGACAAGAAAAAGGAGGGGAATTTTACGCATCACGCCCAGGCTTTCTTCGCTGCCGCAATGGCCTCGCGCACCCGCACGGGTGCCGTGCCGCCGAAGCTCTCCCGCCGCGCGACACAGGCATCGATGGCGATGGCCGCAAAAATGTCGTTCGTGATGCCCGCATGCACGCTCTGTATTTCGGCGAGCGATAAATCCTCGAGGCCGCATTGCTTTGCTTCCGCCAGTTTCACCAGCTGGCCGGTGAGGTGGTGCGCGTCGCGGAACGCCACGCCCGCATGAACCACCAGCCAGTCGGCAAGGTCCGTCGCGTTGAGGTAACCACGGCTGCAGGCTTGGCGCATGGCGTCTTTCTGCGGTGCCATTTCGGCGATCATGCCGGTCATGGCTTTGAGGCTGAGCAGTACCTCGTCGCCTGCAAAAAAGAACGGGCGTTTGTCTTCCTGCATGTCCTTGTTGTAGGCGAGCGGCAGGGCTTTGAGCGTGACGAGCATATTCACCAGCGCGCCGATCACCGCGCCGGATTTGCCGCGCACCAGTTCCGCCGCATCCGGGTTGCGCTTTTGCGGCATGATGGAGGAGCCGCTGGTGAAATGCTCCGGCAGTTTCACGAAGCCGATGAGCGGTGAAGTCCAGAAAATAAGTTCTTCCGCAAGACGCGATAAATGCGTGGCAATAATGCTGAAGCCAGCGAGCAGCTCCACGACATAATCACGGGCCGACACTGCATCGAGCGAGTTGCGCATCGGGTGGTCGAAGCCGAGGGCTTGCGCGGTCATCGTGCGGTCGATCGGGTAGGTGGTGCCAGCGAGCGCCGCCGCGCCGAGCGGTGATTCGTTGAGGCGTTTTTTGGCGTCAGCAATGCGGCTGCGATCACGCGCGAACATTTCGCCGTAAGCCATTAAGTGATGGGCAAAACTGATCGGCTGCGCGGGCTGCAAATGGGTGAGGCCGGGCATGACCGTGTCGGTATTTTTTTCCGCTTGCGTGAGAATGGCTGCCTGCAAATCCTTCAGCGCCGCATCAAGACAATCGCATAAGCTGCGCGCATATAAACGTAAATCCGTCGCCACCTGATCGTTGCGCGAGCGCGCCGTATGCAGTTTGCCCGCCGCCGCGCCGATGATGTCTTTTAGCCGCGACTCGATGTTCATATGAATGTCTTCGAGCGTGACGGAAAATTGCAAATCGCCGGATTCGATCTCAGCTTTCACTTGGCGCAAGCCACGCTCGATGCCGCGTAATTCATCGGCGCTGAGGATACCCACTTTTGCGAGCATCTGCGCATGTGCGAGGGAGCCAGCAATATCCTCGGCGTAGAGCCGTTGATCGACCGCAATGCTCGGGTTGATGGCGGCAAACGCCTCCGCCGGACCGGCCTCGTAATGGCCGCCCCACATGCTGTTTGCCGCTGGTTTTTTCTCGCTCATGAGGCGGTTATAGCGGATTTCAACGCGCGAGCAACTAAAGCGTAAAGCCGCCCAGCACGTAAGTCGGCGTGACCTTCGCAATCCGGCAGATTTCGCGGGCATCGGCCTCGGTGATCGCTTCGCCGTAGCGGACTTTCAGCACACCGCCGGTGATGAGCAGGCTATCGAGCCCGGCATCGTTCGCGCCTTTGATGTCGGTTGCCGGGTTATCGCCGATGCAGAGCGTGCGCGAATTGCCGAGCAGCAAGTTGCAGACCTGATAGACTTCCGGGAACGGCTTGCCGATATAGGCCACTTTGCCGCCGAGCTGGGTGAATTCGGTGGCGACCGCTCCGGCGCAGAGCCATTGCGTGCCGTCCTGCTTCACCACCTCCATGTCGGGGTTGACGCACAGCATCGGCAAATGCAGCAATTGCACCAGCAGCGGCACGATTTCCTCGTGCGGCTGGCCGTCGAACTCGTAACCCGTGCAGAGGATGAGGTCGGCCGCCATCGGCTCATCGACCTTGGTGAAATGCGGCAGATCGCTCAGGATATCCTCGTCTTTGCTGGGCCCGAGATAGTAATAGCGCTTGGGCCGCGTATCGCGTGCGAGCAGGTCGTGGGCCACTTGGCCCGACGTCACGATGTCGAGATATTGCGCGCGCGGGATGGCGAGGCGGTCGAGATTCTCGCGTGCTTTGGCCGAAACCCGCGGCGCGTTGGACAGGAACAGCACCGGTTTATGCAGCCCGTGCAGCAGCGCGAGGGTTTCCTTCACGCCCGGATAGAGCGCGCTGCCGTCATGCACCACGCCCCACAGGTCGACGATGAGTGCGTCGTAATTGCTGATGATTTCTTCGAGTTTCATGGCCATATAATCTTCACAAAATCGTCACAGACGGGTTGAAGCGCGTGTGGTAATGGGTTGTGTTCCAACAGGCAAGTTTTCATTGGGGAGCACCGATGTCGGAAGCGTCAACACCACAGGAGCGCGAGCAGAGGCATGCGCAAATACTGGCGGATTTGCGGAAAACCACCATCGCCCTGATGGAGGAGTGGCTGCTGGGCGATGAAAGTGCACAGCCGCGTGGTTTCAAGCTCACCATTACCCCGCGTACGCGTTTCATCGCGGATGAGGTGCAGCCAGGACACCCGCATGCGAACGCGGACGAGCACGCGATGGAAGGTTACCTGGTGGAAGCCCAGAAAAAGGGCACGTTCGGTAAGGTAACTTATGCCCCGCCGCAGCTCGCCGCCGCATTGACGCAGGCATTCAAAGCGGGCGATGTGCAGACCCACGACCACGACATGACGCTGAAAAAATCCGGTGTCTGGATCAGCAACCACATGGTTGAGCATCTCGGGATGCGCACGATCCAGGAACACCATAACCGCGAAAAAGCGGAAGAAAAATCCCTGCGGCGATTGCACCAGAACCCTTTGCCCGAAGCCGTGCAGACGAAGGAAGACCATTTGAGCAACGCCGAGTATTTGTTCCGCACGGAATTTTTTGCGGCGCTTGAAACTAAGCAAGCTAAAGCACAAACACCGGGACATTGAGTGGGACGTAGCGGAGCCTAAGCCGCCACTTTCTCCCCTAATGCCGCGTCGATCAGCCCGATCGTGCCTTGCGCGCCGAACAGTGCGATGAAGCTGCCCATGCGCGGGCCTTGTTGGGCGCCGAGCAGCGTTTCATACATGCCTTTGAACCATTCACGCATGGTTTCCTTGCTGTAATATTTCAGCCCGAAATCGTAGATTTTCGTCTGGATTTCATCCGCTGGGGTGCCGGGCGCAAGCGCGAGCAGATACTCGCGCAATTCGCCAAGCGCCGTGCGTTCCGTCTCGGTCGGCGTGCGGAATTTTTTCTGCGGCTTCACGAAATCATGGAAATAACGCACGGCATAGCCGCAGAGTTTATCCAGCATCGGCGAATTTTGCGGCGTTGCCTCCGGCAGTTCGCGGTTGAGGAAGCTCCACAGCACGCTCTTATCCTCGGCATTGCAGGCGGAAACGAGGTTCAGCAGCATGCTGAAGCGGATGCTCGATTCTGGTTTCGGTACATTCCCGCCATGGATATGCCAGACCGGGTTTTCGAGCTGCGCTGCTGCATCCGCACTGTGGAATTTTTCGAGATGCGTCAAATAATCATCGACCTGCTGGGGAATCACGTCGAAATAAAGCTTCTTCGCGGTGCGCGGCTTGGTGAACATATAGAGCGCGAGCGACTCCTCCGGCGCGTATTTCAGCCATTCGTCGATGGTGATGCCGTTGCCTTTCGACTTGCTAATTTTCTGCCCGTTCTCGTCGAGGAACAGCTCGAACATCATCTGCTGCGGCGGCATGCCCCCGGCGATTTTGCTGATCGCATCGTAGAGCGGTGCGCTGGCGAGATGGTCCTTCCCGTACATCTCGTAATCCACGCCGAGCGCCGCCCAGCGCATGCCCATATCCGGCTTCCATTGTAGCTTGCAGTTCCCGCCGGTGACCGGCGTTTCGACTTCGGAGCCGTCCTCCTCAAGATAGGTGATCGTGCCTTTCTCGACATCCGTGCGCACGACTTTCGCCAGCAGCACCTTGCCCGAAACTTTCGAGATAGGCAAAAACGGCGAATAGGTTTCCGCGCGCTCCTCGCCAAGGGTCGGCAGCATGACTTTCATCACCTTGTCGTATTCTTTGAGCAGGCGCAGCAGCGCCGCATCGAACGCGCCACTCTTGTAAGTTTCGGTCGAGGATTTGAACTCGTAATCGAACCCGAACGTGTCGAGGAAGGCGCGCAGTCGTGCATTCATATGGTGACCGAAGCTCTCATGCGTGCCGAACGGGTCGGGCACAGAGGTCAGCGGCTTGCCGAGGTTCGCCGCGATCATGTCCTGCTGCGGCAAATTGTCCGGCACTTTGCGAAGCCCGTCCATATCGTCCGAAAAACAGATCAATTTGGTCGGAATGTCGCTGATTTGCTCGAACGCTTTACGTACCATGCTGGTGCGCGCGACCTCGCCGAACGTGCCGATATGCGGCAGTCCGCTTGGGCCATAGCCCGTTTCGAACAGCACGTAGGCCTTCTTTTCCGGCAGGCGCTCGAGGCGGGCGAGCAGGGCGCGGGCTTCCTCGAACGGCCAGGCTTTGGCGGTGAGGGCGGTGGGGTTCGTCATAAGGCTACCAATTTCTCGTCAGACAAGTGATCGCTAGGCATCTAGCGAACTCGTGGGGCCATGAAAAGCTAAATCGGCTTGACACTTAACCTGCGCGCCCAAAAACCGCTTGCACCCCTTGGCCGATTCCCTTAGACCCGTTGGAGCAAAAGTGTAACAAATGCCGTTAAGCTGAGGATTTTGTGAAACATACCCGTCTGGCACTCGTACTCGCAATCACCTCTTTTGTCGCCAGCCCGGCCTTCGCTGCTTCCGTCACCATGCTGCAATTCGGCTCGTTCGAAACGCGCGACGAAGCGCAAAAACGCCTCGACGACGTCACCAGCAAACATAAGACGGAACTGGCTGCGCTGCCCACCGGCATCCGGGAAGTGAAACTGCCACCGGATAACCTCACCGTTTACCGCACCCAGGCTGGCCCGGTCGATAGCCGCGCGACGGCGCAGGCGATTTGCGCGAAGCTCGCAAGCTCCGGGGACGAATGCTACATCGTGCAAACCGCGATGACGGCGGGGATGGATACCAAAGCGCCGACCGTGGCAGTGAAGAATGATGCCGCGCCCCTCGCTGCCGATGTGAACACGGCGGATACCAGCAAATCCCCCGCCATGAACGCGATCCCCGGGCGGGATACGGCGAGCCAGCAAGCGCTTGCGAGCGTGAGCGCGCCGCAACTGACCAACAGCGCCAATGCTCCGGCGGATAAAGCGGTCGCCGTTGCGCAGGCGAACGGCACGGCCCCGGCGGCGATCGATACCACCTCGCCGGATGCGTCGGCCGCGCTCGATAAAGCCGTCGCCGCGCAACCAACGGCGGATGCGGAAATCAATGCCGCGACCGCCGCGCAAGTGAAAAAAGATGCAAAGCCCAGCTTCTGGTCGCACCTGAATCCGTTCAGCGATAGCAAACCGGCTGCCCCGGCACCGGCTCCGGTGAAAGCCGCGGCACCTGCGGCCATTGCTGCCCCCGTCGATGCGGTCGAGCAGCAATCGCTGAATGCACCGACGATCGCCGCACCCGTAGTGGCTGCACCCGCCGTTGCCGCAGCACCCGTGGTTGTGGCTCCCATCCCGTTGAATGTGCCGTCGGAAAATCCGCCCGCCGCGATGCCGCCGATGCCGGTGGCGCAAATCACGCCATCCACGACGAACGCTGTATTGCCGGAGCCGATGCATTTGCCGCCGCCGCCAGCACCGCTCAAAGCGCAGGACCGCGCAGCCCTCAGCGCACCGAGAACATCGCAAGCACCGGAAGCGATTGCATCCACGGCGGCAGCACCTGTGGTCGCTTCGAACGGTTCGGTGAATGTGGAAGAAGCGAAGCGCGTGCCGGTGACGGATATGGTGAACACGCCGACCCGCGCGCCGGAAATCACTGCTGTGCCGGTGGTGCAGCCGCAACCGACCGCGGCGCAAAGCCCGAGCGCGACGGATGGGCTGAAAACCATCTGGGCGCAAGTCGGCCCGTTCTATAACAACGATGCCGCGCTTTCCTATTGGAACAATTACCGCCAGAGCCACCCCGATTTCCCGGTGGTGCGCGTGCGCGTGACGACGCCGTACATCCAGCAGATCCGTGGTGAAAACCAGGCATGGCTGCGCATCGGGCCGGTCACGCAAATCGGTTTCGTGAAAAACCTCTGCGCGAACTTAGTGCCGAACGATCCGGAGAAACCGTCCGCGCTGAAATGCGGTGCGATCAGCGATCTTGGGATTTCCTCGAGCCTGAAACCGACGCCGGGTTACCTGCCTGCTTCGCGCTACGCGCACTGATTTTTTCCTGAAGATCTGCGGCGTTTTCGCTAACGGGCGAACAGAAGAAAGCATCGGTTTGCACCCGCGCTTCAGCTTCGCTTCAGTTTCGCCGCAACACTGCGCAAATAGATTTCCACAGCTTTCGGAAATGACTTGCGCGTCAGCCTCGCTTCAGCTTCATTTGCTACATCTATGCATGACGTAGATACCATTACGTTATTTTAACCCAACCTTAAAAGGATACGACCAATGAAAAAGACCCTCGTACTCGCTGTTAGCGCTCTCGCATTCGCTTCGTCGGCTTTCGCTGCTGACGTTTCGACCGCTGCTTCGGATGCTGCTGTTGCTTCGGACACCAACGCGGCTGCTCCGGCAAAAGCTACCAAGCACCACGCTGCTAAAAAAGGCACGCACAAAAAAGGCACGCACAAGAAGTCGGCCCACATGGCCAAAAAAGGTGAGTCGGCTCCGGCTGAAGCCACCGCAGGTGACGTTGCGAAGTAATTCACCCGCTGGGTTTTCACTCAGCGTTTGAATGCGAAAAGCCCGCTCATAACGAGCGGGCTTTTTTGCGTTTGATAGGCGGATAAATTCCTGTGGATAAATAATCATTCCGAAAATCTTCAGTTTCGCGTCAGCCAAGGGCGCTATAGCTTGCAGTGCCAATTCACTTAACCCTTAAAGGAGACTACCCATGGTAAAGACCCTTCTGACCACCGTTGCTGTTGTAACCCTCGTTGCTAGCTCGGCTTTCGCGGCTGATGTTGCAAACAACACCACGACCGATGCAAAAGCTCCGGTTGCTGCGAAAAAAGAAGAGAAAAAAGCTGCTCACAAGCACGCGAAAAAAGAAGCCGCGAAAAAAGAAGCTGCCAAAGACGACGCAGCAGCTCCGGCTGACGCGAAGTAATTCGCGATCACAACATATGTAGGGAGACTTCTTCCTCATAGATTGGAAAAAGCCCGCTCCCTCAAAAGAGCGGGCTTTTTTATTCCCCATCGGCTAAAGGTAACCCATGCGTATCCTGCTCGTAGAAGACGATGACATGCTCGGCGAGTCGCTGAAAAAAGCGCTCGAGCGCCATGCTTATGGCGTCGATTGGGTGCAGGACGGCGAATCGGCCATCGACACGCTCGCCGCATCGCCCTTCGCCGCCGTGGTACTCGACATCAACCTGCCCAAGCGCAGCGGCCTCGAAGTATTGCAAGACCTGCGCCGCCGCAAGAACATGACACCTGTGCTGCTGCTCACCGCGCGCGACCTTGCCCAGCAGAAGGTCGAAGGCCTTGATGCCGGGGCGGATGATTACCTCATCAAGCCGTTCGACCTCGACGAATTGCTCGCCCGCCTGCGCGCGCTCATTCGCCGCAGCGCCGGGCGCGCCGAAACCACGCTCAAATGCGGCGAGGTCGAGCTTGAGCCTGCATCCTCCGTCGTCCGCCGGGCGGGCCAGCCGATTATCCTCACTTCGAAAGAATTCCGCACGCTGAAATTGCTGATGGAGCGCGCTGGCAAATTCGTCACCAAATCCGACATCGAATACGTGCTCTACAGCGCCGAGGATGCAGCGGAAAGCAACACGGTCGAAGTCACCGTCTATAACCTGCGCAAAAAACTCGGTGCCGAGCTGATCCAGACCGTGCGTGGCGTCGGCTACCGCGTGAACGTGGCCTAGATGCGCACGCACACCCTGACACGCTCGCTGTTCCTGCGCATCGCGCCGACGATCCTCATCACCATCTGCGTCATCGGCCTGCTTGCGTTTCGCGGCGCCAACAGCCAGATCAACCATGTGTACGATGCGCAGTTGATCTCGAGTGCCAACATGCTGTGGCTCGTCGTCGAGGACGAAATGAACGCGCACGGCAACAATTACCGCCGCATCCGCAAAATCGACCTCAGCATCAGCAACCAGAAAGCGCTCAACGAATTCGCCGATGCCTACGCCAACAGCCGCATGTTCCGCGTCTGGCGCGGCGACAAGCTGGCGATGATTTCCGACAAAGCGCCCATCGTCGGCATTCCGCAGCAAGGCCACGGATTGTCGGATGTTGAGGACGATGACGGCGAGGGCTGGCGCGTCTACAGCCTTGAGATCCCCAACACCAATATCACCGTCGAAGCGGGCGAAAAAATCAGCCTGCGCCAATCGCTGGTGGAGAATATTTTGCTCACGCTCGCCGCTCCGCTGGCGCTGCTGATTCCGCTGGTCGGCATGCTGCTGTGGGTCGGCATCAGTTCGGGCCTTGGCACCGTGCGCGCGCTGATCGCGCAGATTCGCTCGCGCTCGCCGGATGATCTCTCGCCGCTCGCGCTCAAAAACGTGCCGCGCGACCTCGCGCCGCTCGGCAATTCCATCAACCACCTGCTGCAAAAACTCGAGAATTCCTTCACCGCCGAGAAGCGCTTCGCTGAACATGCCGCGCACCATTTGCGCACGCCGCTTGCCGCCATCAAACTGCAATTGCAAATGCTCGAACAGGCGCGCAACGCCAAGGAACGCGAGGCATTGCTCGCGGACCTCATGGGCTCCATCGAGCGCGCCTCGCGCCTCGTCGGCCAGCTGCTCACCTCGACGCGCGTCAGCCACCAGGCCATTTCGCGCAGCCCGCTCGACCTCAAGCGCCAGGTCATCGCCATGATCGAGGAACTCGCGCCGATCGCTGCCACTAAACGCATCAACCTTTCCCTCGAGGGGACGGACGGCCTGACCGTGATGGCGGATGAAACGCTGCTGCGCCTGCTCATCGGCAACATCATCGAAAACGCGGTGAAATATACGCCGGAACAGGGTGCGGTGCATGTCGCCCTCACGGGGGACACCGAGGAAATCCGCTGCATGGTGACGGATTCCGGCCCCGGCATCCCGGAGGAGGAACGCGCGCATGTGTTCCAGCGTTTCTACCGCGTCGGCACGCCCAAAGCGCAAGGCACGGGGCTCGGGCTTGCGATTGTCGCGGAAATCGTCAACCGCCTGTCGGGCAGCATTGTGCTCAAAACGCCGGAAAGCGGGCAGGGCCTCGCAGTTGAAATCACCCTGCCGCGTGCACCGGTCGCGCTCGGCAGCGGCGCTTAATACATCGCCGGTTGCTTTTCACGGGCGGTGTTTTATCATCCGCGCATCATTTCGGGAGTGCCGCATGAAAGCCATCATCCTCGCCGGGGGCACCGGTTCGCGCCTGTATCCGCTCACCATGGTGGCGAGCAAACAGCTGCAGGCGGTCTACGACAAGCCGATGATTTACTACCCGCTCACCGTGCTCGTCGCCTCCGGCATCCGCGAATTCTGCATCATCTCGACGCAAGCCGACCTGCCGCGCTACCGGCAATTACTCGGCGATGGCAGCCAGTGGGGGCTTTCCTTCGAGTACCGCGAGCAGGCAAAGCCAGATGGCATCGCACAGGCGTTCCTCATTGCCGAAGATTTCATCGGCAAGGAATCGGTGACACTCATGCTTGGCGACAATATCTTTTTCGGCGGGGATGCTTTCCCGCGCGCGATGCGGGCATTCACCGGCGGCGCGACGATTTTCGCCTACCATGTGAAAGACCCGGAGCGTTACGGCGTCGTCGAATTCAAGGACGGCATGGCGCTTTCCATCGAGGAAAAACCGAAAAACCCACGCAGCAATTACGCCGTGCCCGGCATTTATATTTACGATAACGACGTGATCGCCATCGCCAAATCGCTCAAGCCCTCGGCGCGGGGCGAGCTCGAGATCACCGATGTGAACCGCATCTACCTCGAGCGCAAAACGCTACATGTTGAGCGGCTGAACCGTGGTTTCGCATGGCTCGATGCCGGGACGTCCACCTCGCTGCAGGAAGCTTCCGCCTATATCGCCGCGGTCGAAAACCGGCAGGGCTTGAAAATCGGCTGCCCGGAAGAAGCAGCGCTGGTGCGCGGTTTCCTTACGCTCGAAAAATTCGAGAAGCTGCTCGCCACCATGCCGAACTGCGAATACCGCAGCTACCTGCAGGCGCTCGCCAACGAAGCGCGCGAGCGGGCTTAACCGACCAGTTTGATGAACAAGGCCGAGCCGGTCACGAAGGCACAAGCGACGCGCGCGTGGTTCGCCGCCATCCACCGATCGGCCGCGATTTGCGGGCCGTCGCCGAACGCCCACTGGTAATCGTCGATGATGATCCACCCGCCGGGCACCACATGCGGCACCCAATCGGCGATGTCGTTGCTCACCGGCTCAAGTGCGTGGTTGCCGTCGATATGCAGGCACGCGATGCGGCCCGTGTAGCGCGTCGTGCCGAAGGCGTCGCTCGTCACCGTGAAGCCCGGTTGATAGTCGCGGTGCGCCACATGCGCATCGCCGCGGATATAGTTGATGTGGCCGTGGCTCGCAGGCAGTAAATTCAGCTGGAAACCAAGGAATGCGCGCTCGAAATCGATGTTGCGGGTTTCGACATTCACCTGGTCTGCAACGCCAACCTGATGCGCCTCGTCATTGCGCCACGGGTCCATGCACAGCAAATTGCCGATGGCGTAATGCTTCGCGAGCAACGCCAGCACGGAGGCCGAGCGGCCCCAGAAACTGCCGATTTCGATGAGGTCGCCTTGCGGGCAGCTGCGGAACATTTCGATCATCGCGATGATTTTTTCGTCGCTCGACTGGCCTTCGATCGCGAGGGTGAACTGCATCAGCGCCGCCATTTGCAGGCGGTTGAGCGCGGGTGCGCAGCCCGAGAAATCGAGCGTGAACGGGCTTTCCAGTACTTCATCCACCCGCGCGAACGTGAGCTGCTGCTCATGGATCGTCGCGCCCGCGAACGGCGCTTTATCGAGCGCGATGGCGAGTTTATTTTTCGCGATGATCTGCTCGAGATAGATCGCAATCACCGGGTGGCGCGTGAAAATGGTGGTGACGCGATGTGCTGCCAGCAGCGCCAAAAGCGCGGGCTCGAACTGGGCATCCGTCACATAGGGCAGGAATTCCCATTGCTCATAAAACGGTCGTGCCGGGTCGTTGGTGAGGGCCGATGCGCCGAGCACCGCGGCACCTTTTTCCTTCAGCACATGCAGTTGCCGCAACGATTCCGGCATGCCGCCGGGGAAAATCAGTGTGCTGCTCATTGGCGATACCCGTCGAGTTTTTGCGCCATGATGTCGCGCATGATCTGCGCCATTTCTTCCGGATTGGTCTGCGCGTCGAACAGCAAATGGCTCTTTTCCTCGATCTCTTTCGAGAGTTTCTGGTGGTATTCCGTATCGTTCGCGAGTTTCACCGCCAGCTCCGCATATTCCTGCGGTGTTTTCGCACGCGGCGCATCCGTAATACCCATGATGTCGTAAAACGCATTCAGCACGCGCGCACGGGCATAGCGGCCCGGCATGCTGACGATGGGAATGCCGAACGAAAGCGCGAATTGCAACGTGGTGCCGCCGCCGAAATGCACGGTTTCAAGCAGTGCATCTGCCAGTTTCATCACGCTGAACAGCGAAGTGATATCGAGCCAAGGCATGAAAATAATCCGCGACGGATCGCAGATTTTCGTGATGCGCTCTTTCATGAGGTCGCTGGCGCTCTGCTGCTGGAAATCGTTGAACAGCACGATGACACCGTTCGGATCGCGCGCAAGGATGTCGGCCAAAATATAGTCGAAATCCGGGTGGAATTTCTGGATGGTCATCGGACAGATATAGAGTTTTTTATCCGTCGGCAGGCCCGCTTCCTCACGCGTCAGCCAGCGGGGCGGCGCTTTCGGGCGCTTGAAGCGCGTGTCGATGTCCTGCTTCACCAGGAGTTTTTCCGTGTAATTTTCCTGCGCGTTTTCGGGCTCGTAGAATTTCCAGGTGATGTAGTAATCGATCGTGTCGATGCCCGTCGTTTCCGGGTGGCCGTGCAGCACGCACTGGTAGCGCGCAAGGCGCGACATGGCGAGGTAATGCGTCATCGCATGCATGCCGATATCGGGGTAAATCAGGATGTCGAGCTTGTGGCCAGCGATGACATCCTGCGAGGATTGCAGCGTTTTGGGCAACATGATGATGGGCACGCCCGCCGCATCGATTTCGCTGATTTTGTCATCGACGATGTTGCTGAGGTTAAAAAATTTCACGTCGAAATCCGGGTTGCGCGCGAGGTCCAGCATCACGTCGCGGTAGCAATTGCCGACCGAATGATGGTGCATATGTGCCGAAACGAACCCGATGCGTATTTTGCCGTCGGCCCGCGCAAGATCCGCTTTGCAGTGGGGCGCAACGTAATTCACCTGCGGCGCCACGGTGCGGAGCATTTTCACATAAAGCTGGGTCAGTTCCTTGTTGTCCGCATTGTGGTAGGCCAGTTGGAAAATCGGCTGGAAGGTCATTTGCTCGATAATCATCCGCGCTTTTTCGGCGATGAATCCTTCGAGCGATTTTTTGAAACGCGCACGCACCTGTTCGATTTCCTCGCGCGAGCGGCTGAGGCGCGGCAGGTAGGTTTCATACAGGATGCGCACGGAAGCAGGCACGCGATGTTCGGTAATCAGCTGTTCATACACCGCATCGGCCTCAGCCAGACGCTCGTTCGATTTCAGCGACATGCAGTAAAGCTGTAGCAATCCCGGCTCATTGGGGAAGCGCGCACGGATGCCTTCAAGATACAAGGGCACCGCATGGCCGATATTGAAGCGCATCAACTGGCTGACAAGTTCCGCATGCGTGCTGAAATTATCCGGCGCGATTTCGATGGCGCGCTGCGCGACTTTGATCGCTTCATCCGCACGGTTCTGGGCTTGCAGCAGGCGGCACAGGCCAAGATAACTCTCGATGTAATTCGGGTCGGCATGCATGGCGCGCTGGTAATAATCGAACGCTTGCGGAAAATTGCCCGCGCTATGCAGGATGAAGGCAACATTGTGCAGCGCCTCGGCATGGTCCGGGTTGAGCGCGAGCACCTGCTGCAGCAACTGCATTGCCTCGTTGGCCTTCTGCTTCTGGATGGCCGCCAGCGCGCGCTTCATGAGGGGACGGGTGGAGGGAGCGACCTGGTTCATGCGCTAGCTTTCGAGGATATCGCACAGCGTGTTCGCGATCGTCGTGAAATGCCGGTGCGGAATATCGGCATAGAACGGCAGCGACACGACGGACGCGCCGAGCTCCTTCGTCACCGACAAATCGCCGTGCGGATATTTCGCGTAAGCCGGTTGCAGGTGGCAGCCTTTATCCCACCATTGGCGGGCCTTGATGCCGCGCACTTGCAGTTGCGAAATCACGTAATCCGCATTGAGGGTTGGCAGGCGGATGTTGCAGGTCGTGCTCACCGCATCTTCGGGGAACCAAAGGGTGAGGTTGTGTTTCTCGGCGACGGGTTTCAGCGCCTGATAGCAGGCTTCCTGCGTCGCCTCCCATTGCTTCCTGCGCTCGGGCCAGATGTCGAGTGCAGCAAGCGCCACGGCGGCGGTATATTCGCTCATTTTTGAGTTGATGCCGGGGATGGAAATACGGCGCGTGTAATAGCCGAAATTGGTCTGCTCATGCACATGGCGGATGAGGCCGGTATCGCACGAAACGATGACGGCGCCTTCGCCCGCGCCGACGATTTTCGTCGCGTGCAAACTGAACACCACCGCTGTTTTACCGAAAGTAACATGGCGGAAACTATCGAAGCAGCTCGCCGCATCCACCACGACGGGCAGGCCGGTTTCGGCGGTGAATTTGTCCCACGCCGCAATATCGACCGGCATGCCGAACGGGGCGACGACCAGCACCGCGCCGATGACGCCTTTCACTTTCGTGATTTCCTTTTTCACCAGCTCCGGATTGAGCGCCCAGGTGACGGGATCGACATCGACGAAATAGGGCTGATGTTCCGCCGCGATGGAGGATGCCGGGGTGGCCACAAACGTCCAGCTCGGCACGAGGCAGAAACTATCCTTCGGCAGGTTCAACCCGCGCAGCACGGCGATCAGTCCCGACGTCGCGCTCGAAGCGGTGATGGTGCATTCCGCACTCACCTTGAAATGCGCGGCGAGGCGTTGGCGCAACTCCTGTTCCAGCGGGCCGAAATTGCTGTACCAGCGCGCTTTGTCGATGCGCTCGAGGTAGGGCAGGATATGCTTCGTTTCCGGCAGCAGCGGGCGCAGCAATTCAATGGTTTCGAAAGCCTGTTCCAGCGGTTGTTCCATGGCGAGCGCCTGCATTGTTTTCTCCTGATAACTTAAGCGCACTTGCGCCGCGCGCGCAAGCACTTGCTGAGGTTTATGCATGGTTTAAGCAAGGAATGTGCCATGCCGCGCTGGGCAAGGCGGGGCGGGCTAGGCCGCGAAAATCCGCGCGATGGATGCGCCGTCCAGCAGCCGGTATTCCCCCGCCGCTAAATCGGCCGGTAAAACGAGCCCGCCGACCGATTCGCGGTGCAGCGCATCGACATGGTTGGCGATCGCCGCGAACATGCGCCGCACCTGATGGTAGCGCCCCTCATGCAGCGTGACGCGCGCGGTGGTGGGGGTGAGGATTTCAAGCTCGGCGGGCAGCAGCGGTTTGTCGTCGCCTTCGAGCATCAGCGAGCCACTGGCGAATCGTGCAACAGCATCCTCCGGCAACGGGCGCGCGAGCGTGGCGAAATAGCGCTTCGCGACATGGTGCTTCGGCGAAATCACCTTGTGCAACAGCAGCCCATCATCCGTCAGCAATAGCAGGCCGGAAGTGTCCTTATCCAGCCGCCCGATGCTCGACAGCACCGGGTTACGCCGCTTCCAGCGCGCGGGCAGCAAGTCGTAAATCAGCGCGCCGGATTCTTTGTGCGAGCAGGTGGTGCCGAGCGGTTTGTGCAGCATCACCACCATGCCGGGCAGCGGGTCAAGCGCCTCGCCATCGACCGTGATGCGAGCGCGCAAATCCTCGCTGAGCGGCACGCGTATGCCAACATCCAGCACCGGTGCGCCGTCGAGCAGCACGCGGTCGCGGTCGGCGAGCGCTTCGACTTCGCGGCGCGAGCCATAGCCCATGCTGGCGAGCAACTGGTCGAGCCGTGCGGTGGTTTTGCTCATCTATTTCTCCGCCGTGAAAATCTTGAACCCATCCGCTTCGGCGACGAGCGCGACTTGCTTGAAATGCGCGCGCAGCAGCGCTTCATAAGGCAAATGGCGATTCGCGGTGAGCCATAACTGGCCACCGGTTTTCAGCATCGCTGCGGTGCGGGTGATAAAAGTTTGGCCGAGCGTTTGATCCTCGATACCCGCATCGTGAAACGGTGGATTCATGACGACAAAATCGAGGTCGTGTAGCGGCATATGATCGCTCCGCACATCCGCCCAAATAAACTGCGCGCGGGCATCGATAAGGTTCTTTTTCGCCGCCGTGATTGCACGGCGATCAATATCGACGAGTGTTAATTCCGTGACTTTTTCGGAGCCCAAAACTTGCAAACTCAGCACACCGATGCCGCCGCCGAGATCTGCTCCACGTCCGCGGAAACTAGGCAAATGCTTGAGCAATAGCGCGCTGCCTACGTCGATGCGATCCCAACTGAACACGCCGGGATGCGTCCATAATCCATGCGTGGGATGCTGCTGCAATCCACCCGCAGCGATGGCTTCGTCGAGCCCGTGCAGCGTCGCTCGTCGCGTGGTGGTGACAATGCGGTGATGCGCGCGCGAGGCTTCCTGCACGTCGCAGCCAAATGCTTCGAGGTCGCCCGCGATGCGGCTGCCGCCTTTGTCTTTCGGTGCGAGGGCGGTCAGCGGCGCGCCAACTGACAGCGCCGTGAGCATGCGCGCGAGCACGTAGCGCCGTTCCAGCGTACCGGGCGGGGCGTAGACGATGGCGCCCGCAATGCTGCCGGGCGCATAGTCCATCATCCGCGCACTGCCGGGCATCAGCGGCGAAAACTGGAGGCTGCCCGGCGGTACTTCGACAAGGCCGCGCGGAATGTCGCCATAGATTGCAAAGGTTTGTGTCATCGCCCCTGTTTATACGCTTGCGCGCGCAAAGCAAGCGTGGCTGTGCTTGCAACTGGTGCCGCGAAGGCTTATGTGGAGCGCATGATGAACGACACGCTCACCCAATTTACCAACGCATTGCTCGACGCCGTGGCCAGCGGCGGGCTGGTGAAGCTGACCTTGAGCAAACCGACGGCGACAGCGGGTGACCTGAAATCCATCGACATCCGTCCGATCATGGTCAAACGCGCGCTGATGCTCAGTTTTACCTACCATCACCAAACGCGGGATGTGGTAAAAAATTATCCGCCGCAGGAAGCTGCAGCACTGATAATAACGCAGATCGAAGAGCATTTTAGGGCGGCCTATTTAGCGACTATTGCGGCAGATTTTAAGCTTATTTACCAAGATTTGTCCTATAAAATGCAACAATTAGCACCGACGAAAACTAGTACGTCGCTCGCGCATGACCGTGCGAAAACCCGCCTGATCGATCCTACGAACAAGCCCTATTTGCACGCGCTCGGGATTACAGATGCGAAGGGCGCGGTGTACAAAAACGCGCAGGATAAATTCCGCCAGATCGACAAATATATCGAGATTCTGGATGGCCTCGTGCGCATGTTACCTGCGCAGAAATTGCGTGTGATCGATATGGGGGCGGGCAAGGGCTACCTTACCTTTGTATTGTATGACCATTTGGCGCATACGCTCAAGCGCGAAGTGGAAGTCATCGGCGTGGAGTTTCGTACGGATTTGGTAACAAAATGTAACGAAATGGTGCATCATGCGGGCTTTAAAAATTTGCGTTTTGTCGAGGGCAGCATCGCCGATTATGACTGCACGGGTGCGGATATCGTGATCGCGCTGCATGCCTGCGATACGGCGACGGACGATGCGATCGCGAAAGCGGTGAAGGCAAGTGCACAATTAATTGTCGTCGCGCCGTGCTGCCACAAACAGGTGCGTAAAGCGATGGGCAAAACGGGTGCGCAAAACGCGCTTGCGCCGCTGCTGGAATACGGCACGTATGTCGAGCGCACGGCGGAAATGCTCACCGATGGCATGCGTGCGCTGCTGCTGGAAGTGAGTGGTTATCGCACGAATCTATTCGAGTTTATTTCAGACGCGCATACGCCAAAAAACGTCATGATCGTCGCGACGAAAGCGGCGAAAAAATTGACGGAAAAGGAAGCGGACTTGCGTCGCGCGGAAATCGAGAAAATAAAAAATGATTTCGCGATTGGCTACCACCAGCTCGAGCGGCTGTTGAAATAATTCAGGAAAACCGGAATGTTTCACGTGAAACATTTTTCATGAAAAACAGCGACTTGCTGGTGATGTAATGTCACATTATAATCGCGCATTTTGTAAGATGGACCCCGTTGTAAACGGGGTGACGGCTTGTGGATATGGCGTAGTGATAGCCTCTCTCAAATCTCACAAAAAAAGGGAGGCCAAAGCCTCCCCGTAGTTGGTTGCAGGAACAATTCGGTTGCTGGCGCCATGCGCCGAATTCGCAGGAGCGAACTGGAATAGAGTATCATGTTTCGTGCCAGTTTTTGGCATTCGATATTCCAGCAGCTTAGCGGACGACTGATGGAAAAACAGGCGGCAGCGCTGCCCATTATTTCAGCAAGCCGCATAAAAACCTCGCAGGTTGGCAAGCGCTTACCGCTATGCTACACCGCGCGGATGGACACGGAAATCATCATCGCGGGCGGTGGGCTGGTCGGCAATGCACTGGCGATTGCGCTAGCGCAAGGTGGTTTGCGCGTGACAGTGATCGACCCGTTGCCGCGTGAGCAGCAGGTTGCCGCCGGGTTCGATGGCCGCACCAGCGCGATTTCGTCGGGCTCGGTGCGTATTCTGACGCGGCTGGGCGTGTGGCAGCATATCGCGCCGGAGGCACAACCCATCCACGACATCCGCGTGTGCGACCAGGACAAGCCGGGTTTCGTGCATTATTCCGACAAGGACGTAGGCGAGCCGTTCGGCTACATTATCGAGAACCATCTCATCCGCCGTGCGCTGTATCTCAGCCTCGAGCGCGAGGCGGGCATTCGCGTGGTGGCTGGCAAAGTGATGGGCTTTGCGACGGATGCGGCGAGCGCGGCGGCGACGCTCGAATCGGGTGAGAGCATCACTGCGCCGCTGCTCATCGCGGCGGATGGGCGCTTCAGCAAGTTGCGCGAACAGGCGGGCATTCCGAGCCGTGTGATCGGTTACGGCCAAACGGCAATTGTGTGTGTGGTGGAGCATGAGCACGCGCATGACGGGCTCGCGCTCGAGAAATTTTACCCCGCCGGGCCATTTGCCATGTTGCCGCTGGTGCCGAAAAACGGCGTGAACCGCAGCGGCATCGTGTGGACGGAGAGCGACGCGGATGCGCCGCAATTCGTCGCGCTGCCGGATGCGGAATTCGATGCGGAATTGCAGCGCCGCGTTGGCGAGAATGCAGATAATTATTGGGGCAAGGTGAAATCGGTCGGCAAGCGGTTTTCCTACCCGCTCAAGCTCATGCATGCAGAGAAATTCACCGCGCATCGCTTCGCGCTGGTGGGCGACGCGGCGCATGGCATCCACCCGATTGCGGGGCAGGGGGTGAATCTCGGCTATCGCGATGTGGCGGTGCTGGCGGAGTTGCTGATCGACCAGCGCAAACTCGGGCTCGATCTCGGCGCGGAATCACTACTTGCGCATTACCAGCGCTGGCGGCGGTTCGATTCGTTCAGCATGACGGCGAGCACGGATTTGCTCAACCGGCTGTTCAGCAACCGCGTGCCGGGGCTGTCGCTCATCCGTCGTGCGGGGATGGTGGCGGTGAATAACCTGCCGCCGCTGAAGCAATATTTCATGCGCCATGCGATGGGGCTGGTGGGCGACCTGCCGCGCATGATGCGCGATGACCGGGCGGCTTAAAGCGCTTTACGCCATGCGCTGAATCCGCTTAACTCGCTTGCATGACCCCAACCCCACTTTCTGCCGAAGAAATCCTGCGCACGCTCGTTGCGTTCCCGACCGTGAGTTCGGAATCCAACACGGCGCTAATCGCGTGGGTGGAGGCATATCTCGACCAGTATGATGTACCGCATTGGCGGGTGAACGAATCGCGCAATGGTGAGGAAAAAGCGGCGCTGCTCGCGCGCATCGGCCCCGAGGTCGAGGGTGGCATCGTGCTGAGCGGCCACACGGATGTGGTGCCGGTGAAAGACCAGCAATGGACGGGTGGGCAGGGGCCGCAAACAGCGTTTACGCTGACCGAGCGCGAGGGCAAGCTCTATGGCCGCGGGGCGTGCGACATGAAAGGGTTCATTGCCCTCGCGCTCGCGGCGGTGCCGGATTTCGTGGCGCTGAAGCTGCATAAACCGATCTGGCTCGCGCTATCGTATGATGAGGAAATCGGTTGCAAATGCGCCGAGCCGCTGGCGGTAGAATTCACCAAGCGCACCATCAAACCCGCGCTGATCGTGGTAGGTGAGCCGACGCTGATGCAGGTGGTGGACGAGCATAAAGGCATCGACTCGTTCGAGACGATCATCACCGGCAAGGAGGCGCATTCGAGCGGGCCGGAGCTGGGTGTCAACGCGGCCTATTACATGGGCGAGCTACTCTCGGTGCTGAATGAAATTACGCGCAGCGAAAAGGCAAAAGCGCGGGAGAATAGCCCCTATCCGACGCCGTACACGACCGTGCATGTCGGCATTGCGAATTCCGGCACGGCGCGGAATATCATTCCGCAGCAGGCGATCATCCGCTGGGAAGTGCGGCCGCTGCCGGGGGTGGATGTAACGGCGCTGCTTATGCCCTATGAGCGCCGCGTGGCGGAATTGAATGCGGAAATCAAAGCGCGTTTTCCCGCCTGTGGTATCGTGACGAATCGGCTGACACATGTGCATGGGTTGAAGAAGCGTGCCGGTGCGCCGTACCTCGCGCTTGCCATGTATCTCGCGGGTAGCAACAACCCGCCCACCGCCGTGTCGTATGCGACGGAAGGTGGGGCCTATGGCGAGCACGATTTCCCAACCATCATCTGCGGGCCGGGCAGCATCGACCAGGCGCACGGGCCGGATGAATATATCGCGATCGAGCAGATGGAAAAGGGCGCGGGCATGATGGTGCGTGTGGGCGAGTTTTGCGGGCGAAGCGATTAAACCAGCACCGCGCCGGTTGCGCCATCCACCGTCTGTTTCCCCCTATTGACGTGAATCGGCAGAGGTCTATATTGCATCCATGTTCACGAAAACCACGCGCCATATCAAAGTCACCGCCAGCCCGAATTTCCTCGCGGAACATTCGGAGCCGACGGACGGGCATTATGTCTGGTCCTACACGATCCAGCTCGAGAATTACGGCGATACGCAGGTACAACTCATCAACCGCCACTGGAAAATCACCGATGCGCAGGGGCTGACGCAGGAAGTGCGCGGGCCGGGCGTGATCGGCGAGCAACCGGTGCTGAAACCGGGCGAAACCTTCCGCTATACGTCCGGCACGGCACTCGCGGCGCCCTCGGGCGTGATGCTCGGCGAATATGAGATGGTGACGCCGGACGGTGAGCATTTCGAGGTGGAAGTGCCCGCCTTTTCGCTCGATAGCCCGTTCCAGATGGGGCGGCCGAACTGAGCAGTGACCGGTGAAAATGGGCTAAAAATCCGCCCAATTGTCACATTCCTGTCATAATCCTGTGCTATATTCAAAGTAAGGAGAACCCTATGGCTGATAATATTTCAACCCCCGCACCGATCGATACCAGCCTTGCCTACCGCAAGCTGATGGAAGGCCAATCGCAGGGGCAGGGCGGCACGGGTTCGACGCTGAATATATTCAAAGATGCGGACGTTTTGAGCGGACTCACCTGTAAAGGGAAAGGCTTGAACTGGGATAGTACGTTCAGGCCGCGCGCACAGGTCCGCCCCGGTTTGTTTGCGAAGCTCATCAGCAGCATGGGTCTGAATCTGGCGAACATTAACCAGCAGCTTTCCGAGATCAATAAGAACAATGCGGTGCAGAGTATGCCGGTGCAGGAAGCGAGCATCGACCAGATTACCGGCAAAAGTCATGGGCTTGGCGGAAGTTCGCATGTCGCGGCGTTGATGGCTGGACACCATGGCGGCGGCGGCCACGAAATTTAGATATTCGCGTTTTTACCGAACATTTATATCTTAGCTATTCATCTTTATTGCTTTTTTAGCTATGCGCTCGGTGCATAGCTGCCTTCCGATTTGAGCACTCCTCATCCCCCGCCGAATCCCGCATAAAGGCCGCAACCGGGCCAATCAAGGCCGGGACTCAGGATGGATGATGACGATGCAACCGAAACCGACGATGCTTGCGCTTGCTGCATTGCTTCTGTGTGCAGCCTGCTCCAACCAGACCACCACCGCCCAACTCGATGCGAGCGAGAAGTTCGAGATGTCCAGCATCCGCTGGGACGAGGCGATCGCCGCGAAACAGGTCGCGCGGGTGAGTAACGGCAATCTCATCATGATGCGGTAGTTTCGCGCGTGATGTTGCCGCTGCCGCAGTTGACGGCGGGTTTTCGGCCCCCTGAATTTTCTGTTATTTCCCCCCTTGCATTTTTAATTCGCTTGCGTATGTTGGCGCTCCTTGACGACAAGTGAGCGGGCGTAGCTCAGTGGTAGAGTGTCACCTTGCCAAGGTGAATGTCGAGAGTTCGAATCTCTTCGCCCGCTCCATTTGTCCTCGCCTTCCATGCGGCCCATTCAGGAACCCCCATGCATACCGGCACGCTCGATCCGCAGCTTCTCGAAATTCTCGTCTGCCCCGTCACCAAGGCGCGGCTGACCTATGACGAAGCGGCGCAGGAGCTGATTTCCCCGGCGGCGGGGCTCGCTTACCCCATCCGCGATGGCATCCCGATCATGCTGCCGGAAGAAGCACGCAAAGTTTAGTGATTCGCGTCTAGAATCTCTTCCATTATGCTGGACTCGTCGGGCGCTACGCTATAGCTTTCTGCCCTGACCACTCGACTCTAGATCCTGGATTTCCTCATGCTCGATGTTATTTTCGTCAAAGGCGGCTTCGTCATGTACGTGATCGTGATGCTGTCGATCTACGTGCTCGGCATCATCCTGTTCAAAGCCTACCAGTTTTTCAATGGCGGGGTGTTCAACACCCTGTTCGTCGACCGGGCAATGCAGCTCATCAAGCGGGGAGAGCTGACGGATGCGTCGTTTTTGCTCGCAAAAGAACAAGGGCCGGTGGCGCGTATCATGCGTGTGGCGGTGGATGGAGTGATGAACCGCGAAATCACCATGAAAAGCCGTGAGGCGGAAATCGCGCGCGTCGGCTCGTCGGAATTGCGTTACCTCGAATCGCATATGCGTGGGCTCGAGATGGCGTCGAGCATCGGCCCGCTGCTCGGGCTGCTCGGCACGGTGGTGGGCATGGTGAAGGCGTTCGCGAAATTGTCCGAATCCGGCTCACGCGTCGATCCATCGATGCTCGCAGGCGGTATCTGGCAGGCGCTGATTGCGACGGTGGGCGGCCTCGTCGTCGCGGTGCCAGCGATGGCGGCGTATTACCTCATCGACAGCATCATCGAACGCGTGCGCGCGACGATGCGGGACGTGACGATCCAGACGCTGGCGCTTGAGGACGTGTTCATCCGCAACGAAAAAGAGCAGGAAAAGCGCGAGATGTTCGAGCGCGAGGAACGTGCGCGCAAGCTGATGGAGGAGCAAAGTAACCTGCTGAGCAACCCGCGCGGCGCGCCGCAAAGCAGCAGTACACTGCATTTACTGAACCCGAGCTATAATAAGTTTTAGGAGCGCATCGTGGATTTCGAGCGCAAACGCAGATTGGTGCAGGAAATCAACCTCACGGCGTTGATCGACATCGTGTTCCACCTCATGGTGTTTGCGATGCTGACGACAAGTTTCGTGGTGAGCGAGTCGATGGAACTGTCGCTGCCTTCCGCTAATACTACGAAAAGTGCTTCCGCCGCGCCGAATATTTTCCGCATCCTCATCGGTAGCGACAGCACTTTGCTAGTCAATAACCAGCCTATGACATCTGAGCAAATGAACGACGCGCTGAGTAGCCGTGTTGCCACCGACCCGGATACGAAAATCGCGATTTTCACCAGCGCGGGCGTGAGCGTGCAGCAGCTGATTACAGTGATGGATGCGGTGTATTTGAACGGTGGGCGCAACGTGCAGGTGGATAAGGCAGGCTGATGGAATTCAAGCGCAACACCCGCAAACTCCGCGCCATCAGCATGGTTTCGCTGATCGATATTCTGTTCACGATCATCCTGTTTTTCCTCATTGCGGGCCATCTCGAAAAATTCAGCCTGATCGATATCGAATTGCCGCATGCGGATTCCGGGCAACGCCTGGAGGAGGGGCCCATTGTCGTGTCACTCGGCAAATATGGCGAAACGATCATCAACGACGAATTGATCGAGGGTAACAGCGCCATCAACGAGCAATTGAAAAAAGAATTCGCGGTGAATCCCGAGCGCATCGTCACCATCAAGGCCGACGCGCATTTGGAGGCGAACAAGCTGGTCGATTTCCTCGAACTGATCCGCGCGGCGGGTGGCAAAAACCTGTCGCTGGTGACGAATTCCGGCACGCTTGAGGTGAAGCAATGAACTGGGGCTTGGCGCAAGGGTTGATCGGCCGGGCGAGAGGCGCGCTGGCGCCTTCGACCGCCGCACTCGGGCCGAATAGCTATCTCTCCGAGCGCGATTTCCTGAAAATGCTTGGCATCGCCTTCGTGCTGCATGCCTTGGCGTTCGGCGTGTCGGCGCTGGTGCCGCGCGAAACGGTGACGGATATTCCCGTGCGCGCGCTCTCGTTCAAACTTGGCGGCACGGATCAGGTCGCGGCGTATAACCCCACGCCCTCAAGCACTCCCGCCGCACCGGTCATGCAGGCGGTGAGCAAGGATAGCTGGAAAGCGACGCCGAATCTGCCGTCGCCGGCTATCCCATCGCCGCTGAAGCCGGTGGCGAAAATTCAACCCGTGGCGAAATATGTTCCGGTGAAACCGAAAACCGTGCGCATCGACGACGCACTCGCGCAGCAAAAGCAAGAGGCGCCGCCAGTGGTTGCGCCCACACCGCAGCAATATGTGCGCGAAGTCGGCGCGCCGAGCCCGCAAGTAGTCGCGGCGGTGACGGGCAATGCCGCGGGCGCAATTGGTGGCGCGGGGAACGATACGAGCATGAGTGCGCAAACGGCGGAAGCGGTGCGCGCGCGCTACGAGCAGGAAATTTCCGGCTGGATTCAGCAGCACAAACTGTATCCGTCGAGCGCGAATGGCCGTGAGGGGCGCGTGGTGGTGCGCATGCGCATCGACCGCACGGGGGCGGTGCGCTATTACGCCATCGAGCAAACAAGCGGCGTACAGGCGCTGGACGATGCCGCGCTCGACATGGTGCGCCGCGCGAACCCCGTGCCCGCCGTGCCCGCGAATTACCCGGCGGCGAACCTCGTCGAATTCCTCATTCCCATCAGTTTCAAGGCACCGCAATGACCGAGCAAAAAACGATTTTGATTACAGGCGGCGCGGGTTTTATCGGCTCGGCGCTGGTGGCGGAAGCAACCAAACGCGGCTATCGCGTCGTCGTGCTCGACAAGCTGACCTATGCCGGGCACCGGATGAATCTTGAAGGCATCGCAGGCGAGCATCAACTGGTGATCGGCGATGTGGCGGATGCCACACGCGTCGCCGGGCTGTTCAAGAAATTCCCGTTCGATGGGGTGATCCATGCTGCTGCGGAATCGCATGTCGATAATTCCATCGCCGGTTCCGCGCCCTTCATGCATGCGAATATCCTCGGCACGCATGTGCTGCTCGAAGCCGCGCGCGAGGCGTGGAAGGGCGATGCAACGAAGCGCTATCTGCAGGTATCGACGGATGAGGTATATGGCACGCTGAGCGACGATGGCGAATTCACGCTCGACACGCCGATGCTGCCGAATTCGCCCTATGCCGCGAGCAAAGCCAGCGCGGATATGCTGGTGCGCGCATGGCACCGCACCTACGGACTGAATACGATCATCACCCGCTGCTGCAATAATTACGGGCCGCGCCAGCACCCGGAAAAACTGATTCCGCGCATGATTACGAATGCGCTCGCGGGCGAGCAATTGCCGGTCTACGGACAAGGCCAGCAGCGGCGCGAATGGATCCATGTCGAGGACCATGCGCGCGGCGTGCTGGATGCGTTCGAGCGCGGGCGCCCGGGCGGCATTTACCATCTTGGCAGCGGCGAAGAACGGCGCAATATCACACTGGTGCAGTCGCTGTGCGATCAGCTCGCCGCGAAAAAACCGGGTCGCGATTACCGTGCGCTGATTACATTCGTCGAGGACCGCTTGGGTCATGATTACCGCTACGCGCTCGACCTCAGCAGCGCGCGAGCGATTGGCTTCACGCCGCAGGTCGCTTTCGCAGAAGGCATGGGCGCGACCATCGACTGGTATCTTGCGAACGGCGCGTGGGTCGAGACCATGAAGCAATGGCGGGGCATGTGAGCGAGGCAGCGCATATCGTGCTGTTCGGCCCGAACGGGCAGGTCGGCGCGCGGCTGCTTATGGCGCTCGAGGCGGCGGGCTACGAGGTGACTTCCATCGATCGCGCGCGGTGTGATTTCGCGAGCGCAACAGCAATGGATATCGCCAAAATCATCCGTGCGGTGGAACCCGCTTTGGTCATCAACGCGGCGGCGTATACGGCTGTTGATAAGGCGGAGGATGAGCAGGCGCTCGCGATGCGTATCAACGGTGAAGTGCCGGGTTTCATCGCGGCGGCATGCATGGAACAGCACGCTAAACTGCTGCATTTGTCGACGGATTACGTGTTCGACGGCCAGCGCGGCGCGCCCTATGTAGAAACGGCAGAAACGCACCCGCTGAATGTCTATGCGCGTAGCAAGCTTGCGGGTGAGCAAGCGGTACGCAACGCGGGTGGGCACGTGTTTCGTTTGCAATGGGTGTACGATAACCGCGGCAAAAACTTTTTCCTGACCATGAAGAAATTATTGCGCGAGCGTGACGAGTTGCGCGTGGTTGCCGACCAGCTCGGCACACCGACTTCTGCGTGCGCCATTGCGGAGGCGGTGGTGCGTGCAATACCCAAAATCATCGATGGTGCGTTGCCAGCAGATGTGTATCACCTCACGGCGGGTGGCCATACAAGTTGGCACGGTTTCGCCTGCGCGATTGCGCGTAGTATCGGCAGCGCGGTGCCCGTTTTGCCGATCACCAGCGCCGAATATCCCACGCCCGCCGCGCGCCCGAAAGATGCGCGCATGAACGGTGATAAGCTTGCTTCCTACGGCATTTCCATGCCACATTGGCGCGAACAATTGGCGCAAACCATAGGGGAACCCGATGCAGATGCATGATACGGAACTGCCGGAGGTGAAGCGCATTCGCCTCGATGTATTCCACGATGCGCGCGGCTACTTTTGTGAGCGCTTCCGCACGGACAAATTCGCGGCGATGGGCATCACCGACACCTTCATGCAGACCAACCATTCGCGTTCGCTGCCCGGCGTGATTCGCGGGCTGCATTTCCAGCATCAGCCGATGCAGGGCAAGCTGATCGGCGTGACGCAGGGTGCAGTGCTCGATGTGGCGGTGGATGTGCGTCCCTGGTCGGCGAATTTCGGCAAGGTCGCGGCGGCGGAACTGAGCGAGGAAAACGCCGAGCTACTGTGGATTCCCCCCGGTTTTGCGCATGGATTCTGCGTCATCGGCGACCGCCCGGCGGATGTGGTGTATTACGTCACGGCGCTGTATAACGGCGCGGGCGAAAGTGGCATTCGACTGGATGATCCGGCGCTATGCATCACATGGCCAGTACCGCTCGCCAACGCGATTATTTCGCCGCGGGATCTCGCGATGCCGACACTTGCCGAAGCAAAAAACAACCTCGCAACCTGGTTCAAAAAAGCATGACAAAACTCGCTCGCCCACGCGCCATTCTGTTCGACTGGGACAACACGCTGGTCAATACCTGGCCGCTGATCCACGCCGCGCTGAACATGACGATGCGCCATATGGGCCATGAGGAATGGAGCTACGAAAAGGTCACGAGCGCGGTGAAGCAATCCATGCGCGATTCGTTCCCGGCGCTGTTCGGTGAACGTTGGAAAGAAGCGGCGGATTTTTACCAGACGAGCTATCGTTCGATTCATCTGAACCAGCTGCAGCCACTGCCAGAGGTGCTGGAAATGCTGGCGGCGATTCCGCGCGACATTTTCGTTGGCGTGGTCAGCAACAAAATGGGCAAGACGTTGCGCGAGGAAATTGACGCACTCGGCTGGCAAGAGCATTTCGCGGTCGCCGTAGGCGCGAGCGATGCGGCGCGCGATAAGCCGCATGCCGAGCCGGTGCTGCTCGCGCTCAAAGGCACGGGCATCGCGACGGACAAGCATCTCTGGTTCATCGGCGATACGGGCGTCGATTTGGGCTGCGCGCAGGTGACGGGCGCAACGCCGATTCTCTATGGCGATTTCGTGACGGACGGTAAAACCCATGACGATTTTCCCTTCGCGGCGCATGCGCGAAATCACATTGAGTTGCGAAAACTCATCGAGGCTAATTGCGCGCCGTAATCAGCGCGTGGGCATCGTCCACCATCTGGCTGATGCGCTCGTAAAGCGCTGGTTCGTCTTCCGCACCAATCAGCGTTTCAAGCGCGCGGAACTGCGGGATAATGCCTTCAATAATCTCGGCCATCGCGCTTGCATGGTTGCTCATGCTTTCCGTATCTGCTTCCGGCGTGATGGCAGCGGGGGCGACAATGTCGCGCATGCCGCCCGCACCGAATGGGCGCAGATTACTGGCCGATTGCTGCTCATAAAGCGAGACGCTCGAGATCAGGCTCGAGGCCAGCACGCGCGGTAGCAGGGCCTTGGCGAGTGTTTGCTTGTCGCCGCCCGTGCCGGGCTCGCCCGCGCGCAGTTCGGTCGCGAAATGTTCGAGCAGCGCGATGTATGTCGCGAGTGCGGGCAGCAGCGCTTCACAGTTTTCGAGCGCGATATCCGTCCACATGCGCGGGTTGCTGCGCGAGATGCGCAGGAACTGGTTGAGCATGGTTTCATCGGCGCTGACGCGGATGCCAAGGCCGTGGAAATAACTCGCGGCGACGAATGCGATGTAATGCGGCAGGTGGGAAACGTAGGCATAGATTTGGTCATGGATTTCGGCGGGCATGGCGATCACATCTGCGCCGACCAAATTCCATAGCGCTTCGACGGCCTGAAAGGCTTGTTCATCGGTCGTTTCATCCGGTGTGAGGATGCACAGCTTGCCGCTGAACAGGTCGCTACGCGCGGCGGCAGGGCCAGACTTTTCACTGCCCGCGATGGGATGCGCAGGCACGAGATGGGCGTTTGGCAGCAGCTTTGCGAGTGCTTGCATGGTGCCTTTAACGGAGCCGAGATCGGTAACGATAGTGCCGTTTTCGAGTGCCGGGGCGGTGGCGGCAGCGAGCGCGCGGTAGGTGCGAAGCGGGGCGGCAAACAGCACGAGATCGGCGGATTTTGCGGCTTCCGCAGGGGTTGCACAGACCGTATCCACCGCGCCGCGCTCTTTCAATGTTTCAGCATGATGTGTGGCTGGGTCATAGGCGGTGACGTACAAATCCGCGCCCTGTTCGCGTAAACCGAGCAGGAACGAGCCGCCGAGCTGGCCCGCGCCAAGCAGGGCAATGCGTAACGTTTCGCTCACGCGGCGTGGGCTTTCGCGTAAGCGGTGAGCGCGTCGATCAGCAGGCCGTTTTCTTCGGTGGTGCCGATGGTGATGCGCAAATATTCCGGCAGGCCGTAGCCCGCGACTTCACGCACGATGAGGCCATTTGCGGCGAGATGCGCGTTCACTTTCGCGACATCTTTTCCGAATTTCACGAGCAGGAAATTGGTAACGCTCGGCACGGTTTCATAACCGAGTTTCTGCACGGCAGCTTTAAGGCGTTTCAGCTCGACGGCGTTTTTCTTGCGCATGTCGATAAGGTAGGCGGTGTCACCTGCCGCGGCGATGCCAGCGGCGAGGGCGGGCGCATTGACATTGAACGGGCTGCGGACACGGTTCAGGATATCGATGATGGCGGTAGGTGCGAATGCCCAGCCGAGGCGTAACGATGGCAGGCCGTAGATTTTCGAGAAGGTGTGGAACACGATGGTGTTGGTGTTTTCGCGCGCAAGGGCGATGCCATCTTCGTAGTCCGGCTGGTCGAGATATTCGGCATAAGCGGCATCGAGCCCGAGGATGATGTCCTCGCGCAAGCCAGCGCGCAGGCGGCGGATTTCGCTGAACGGGATGACGGTGCCGGTCGGGTTGTTCGGGTTCGCGACGAAGACGATTTTCGTTTTCGGCGTGACGGCGGCGAGCAGCGCATCCACATCCGTCGTCAGGTTTTTTTCCGGCGCGGCGACGGGCGTGGCACCGTTGCTGAGCGTGTAGATTTTGTACATCAGGAAGCCATGCTCGGGGTAGAGCACTTCGTCGCCGGGGCCAGCGTAAGCGTGCACGAGCATGCCGAGCAGTTCGTCCGAACCCGCGCCGCAGATAATTTGTTCAGCGGGCAGGTTTTGTGCCGCGGCAATGGCTTCGCGCAGGGCCGCGTGGCCGCCATCGGGATAGCGATTCAAATAGGCCGCGTTCGCCTGATAAGCAGCAACGGCTTTCGGCGACGGACCCCATGGGTTTTCGTTGGATGATAGCTTGATGACGCGGCTCGCGCCCTCGGCTTTCGACTTGCCGCCGACATAGGGAGAAATGGTGCTGATGCCGGGTTTCGGCGTGGGGAGTTTGGTCATAATGTTTCTATACGTGATCGGTTTTGGTAATCCAGCGATCCCGCGGTTTTTGCAGGATTGGTGTCAGTGCTGCGATGACGGGTGAATCTTTGTATTTGTCGCGCACGGAATCGGCATCCTCGCGGGTCTGCCAGCGACCGATTTGGATGATGTGGCAAGGATCGTCCACATTCACGAGGATTTCGTGCCCCGCATAGCCCGAAAAAGACCTCATGTCCTCCCAGATCTGACGTGTAAGGCGCAGCCCTTCGCTCTGGTGTTCCGGTTTGATCAATGAATGCCAGATAACAGTGACGGTCATAACCAACTCCTACAATCTACAAGTGAATCGGTCGCGGGTGCGCGCCGAGGAAATAGCCCGCGCCTTCAGGGTTGAAGCCGACGGTGGTGACAAGTTCGCCGTTATGCACGTGGTAGCTCACATCGTCGCCGGACGGTTCGGGCTTGAGTTTGGCAAGGGCCACGGCGCCTTCCATGCCCACAGGGAGATTGTCGCCGACGACGGGCAAGCTAGCGAAAATTTTCAGCTCAGCGGCGCGGAAGCCTTCCGCAGCTTTCCACCAATCGGCGTTGATAGGGGCGGGGAGGATGAGGATATTGCTGGTGTCGTTACGCAAATGCGCGAACGCATCGACGAGGGTAGGCACGAGTTGCAGGCCGATCTGCACGCCGAAATATTCGCGCGCGAGCCAGGCATGCTCAGGGTTTGCGTTGAGGCAGACGATGTTCAGCGGCGATTCAAGATGGGTGCTCGCGCCAATGAGCTGGCGCCAGATGGCGAGCGCGGCAAGTGGCGGGAATTCGCTGTTCAGGAAACGCTCGGCGATGGCCCGGTGCATTTGCCCCTCACGCCCCGGGCGGATATGGCAGTTATTGGGCCAGTGCGCGGCTTTCAGCGCCGCCACTTCGCGGATGACGCCGATGCGCTGGTTGAGCAATGCAGCGAGTTGTTCATCGAGTTTGTCGATGCGGGCGCGTAAAGCGGTGAGGTTTTCTTCAGGATTTTCCATGCGCCGGATGTAGCGGAACGCTCGGGCGAGCGCAAGGGGACTTGCGCGGCAGGGCATAAGCAAGCTATGAGAATCGCATGCAAAAAAGTGCGCCTTACCCGATTACGCTGACTTTCGGCCCCGAACAACGGGCGGTGGAGGTGGGAAACTGCGTGGATTTGACGCCCGCACAGCCCTTTCGCTTCGATTGCGGCGCAGAGCTTGCGACCCTCACCCTTGCCTACCAAACCTATGGCGCGCTGAATGCCGAAAAATCGAACGCGATTTTGCTGTGCCATGGCCTCACGGGCGATCAATACCTCAGCGGCACGCACCCCGTGACGGGCAAGCCCGGCTGGTGGGAAGACCTCGTCGGGCCGGGAAAAATTTTCGACACGGAAAAATATTTCCTCATCGTCAGCAATGTGATGGGCGGATGCTTGGGTTCGAGCGGGCCGAAATCGGTGGATCCCGCGACGGGCAAAGTGTTCGGCATCGATTTTCCCGTCATTACCATTGCCGATATGGTGCGCGCGCAGGTGTTGCTGGTGGATGCGTTCGGCATCGATAAACTGTTCGCCGTCATTGGCGGGTCGATGGGCGGCATGCTCGCGCTGGAATGGGCAGCGCGCTATCCGAAGCGGCTGTTCGCCTGCGCGCCGATCTGCACTGCGGCGCGGCATTCGGCGCAAAACATTGCGTTCCATGAGGTGGGGCGGCAGGCGATCATGACCGACCCGGACTGGAGCGAGGGGCGGTATCTCGAGCGCGGCACGTTCCCGGTCAAGGGCCTCGCCGTTGCGCGCATGACGGCGCATGTGACCTATCTCTCGCAGGAGGGCTTGCAGGAAAAATTCGGGCGGCGGCTGCAGAACAAGCAGCAGGTGGGCTTCGGTTTTGATATCGATTTCCAGGTGGAGTCGTATTTGCGCTATCAGGGCCAAAGTTTCACCGAGCGGTTCGACCCCAATTCGTACCTCTATATCACCCGGGCGATGGATTATTTCGACCTCGAGGCCGATTTTGGTAAGCCGCTTTCCAGCATTTTTCGCGATACGGCGATTCGCTTTTGCGTGGTGAGCTTTTCGAGCGACTGGCTGTTCCCGACTTCGGAGAGCCGCTACATCGTGCGCGGGTTGAATGCAGCGGCGGCGAATGTGAGCTTCACCGAAGTGGTGACGGATACCGGGCACGATGCGTTTTTGCTCGACGAGCCGGATTTCCACGCGACGCTGCAGGGTTTCCTGAACGGCGCGGCGAAGGCACGGGGGCTGGCATGACGCATCCCAACCAACTCCGGCCGGATCTCGCTGTCATCGCTTCGCTGATCGAACCGAACAGCCGCGTGCTGGATATTGGCTGTGGCGACGGGGCGCTGCTAAAATGGCTGCGCGATGAAAAACAGGTGGATGGGCGCGGCATCGAGATCGATGCAGGCCTCGTGAACCGGGCGATTACGCAAGGCATTCCGGTGATCCAAGGCGATGTGGATGCGGATTTGCCGCATTACCCCGAAGCATCCTATGACTACGTGATCTTGAGCCAGACGTTGCAGGCGATGCGCGACCCGAAAGCGGCGCTGACCGACCTCGTGCGCATCGGTAAAAAAGCGGTCGTGTCGGTGCCGAATTTCGGGCACTGGAAAAACCGGCTGTACCTCGCGCTCAAAGGCCGCATGCCGGTGACGAAAACGCTGAGCTACCAATGGTACGACACGCCGAATATCCATTTTTGCACGATTGCGGATTTCGTGGAGTTTTGTGCGGAATTGAACATCACCATCGAGGACCGCGTGATGGTCGATGCGGCGGGGCATAAAGCGAAATTTTCCGGCAGCGCGATCACGGCGAATTTATTTGGTGAACAGGGCGTGTTTTTGTTGCGGGGGAAATAAAAAAACGCCCCGGCTTTCACCGGGGCGTTTCATCATTCTTGGAAATAAAACTACTTCTGGACAGTGCCCGGGACAACAACGCCGTCCTTACGGTCGCCACGCTCGGCGCGGTGCTTTTCCATCTCGGCGAATTTCGCGTCATGGTAAGCTTTCATTTCTTCCGGCGAGATTTTACCGTCATGGTTGGCGTCGATTTCGGCGAACATTTTGTCGCCTTTCGCCGTCCACTCGGCTTTGCTGATGAAGCCGTCGCCATTGGTGTCGAGCTCTTTGAAGTGGTGCTCACCGCCATGCATCATCGGCGGGGTGCCGCCTTTAACCGGGGTGGTGGTATTTGCATCTGCCGCCAGCGCGCTACCAGCAGCGAAAGCGAGCATGAGGGTCAAGGCAGAAAGGGTCTTTTTCATAAATACTCCTTTGATGTGGACTGGCTGAATGCCAGCTACACCCCACCTATACGCTTTCGTGATGATGTGAAACTGAAGTGAAATTAACGCGAAACTGAAAGCGTCAATTATTTGACTGTCTGGTCAATTTGCGCGGCGGGTAACACGAGGCAAACTTCGCAGGAGGACACGGTGAGCGGCAGCACGCTGATGGTGCCCTCGATACGGTTGAGCAGCAAATTCGCCAGCTGGATATTGCCGTGGATGCGGATGGTTTCGGCGAACATATGCGGCGTGAGGTGCTGCAAATGGCGCACGAGGTAATCGCTGCGCTCGTCCTCGGATAAATGCACCGGGCTGAGTTCGCTGACGACGATGCTCATGATGGCCTGTGTGCCGTCGCGGCTATGCAGGCAGCGGATGCGTAAAGTGCTTTCGTCGGCAGCGTAGCGGATCATGCCGAGCAGCATCATCCATAAAATCTGCGCGAGGATTTCCGGGTCGCCGCGCGCCGCGACGGACATGTCGACCTCGGCGCTGGTGAGCTTCATGCTGCGCCGGTCGAGGCTGGGCGCCAGCGCCAGCATGGTCTGCTGCATGAGCGGTGCGAGGGGCACATTGTCGAGCGCGGCGGGCAGCGAGGTGCTGAGCATGGTCAGCGCCCCGGCGATGAGTTTGAGGTTGAAGCTCGATTCGCACACATCGTCGAGGTCGTAGCGCAGGATGGGGTCGAGCTTATTGTTCATGATCTGGCCTTCGAGGTAATTCGCGTAGGACAGGACGGAACGGTATTGCAGCGCGATCTCACGGTTGGTGCTTTTCAAGATAGTTTGCTGGGTGCTGGTGAATTGCGCGATGATTTCGCGGGCTTGCGCGAGCTCGATGCTGAGTTCCTGATGTTTGCGGTAATGCTCGAGCGCGAAGGCGGCGAAGCGGCCGACTTCCATGGCGAGGCGGCCGATATTGAGTGGCGAAGCCACCTCCGTGCGGCCGGTTTCCTGGCTGTACGCGCCGTGGAGCTGGTGCAAATGCTGGGTGATCCGGTTCAGCGGCAGCACGATGAGCCGCCGCACGACCAGAAGCAGCAAGAGTAGCACGAGGTTGACCGCCGCCCAGAGCGTATAGCCATAAAGCGGCATGTTGGCATACCCGGCGAGGCGCGGAGGCACGAGGTTGCCCGGTGCTTCCTGTGCCAAAGGTGCGCTGAAATACATTGCCAAAATGAGATTTGGGATGAAGAAAACGATGGTAATCAATACGGAATCCACCGCCCAGCGAGAAAGTGCAGCCAGACGGCTGCTGCTGCGTTCCAAAAGTGGAATAAAGCGAGAGTTCATGGGGTATTAGAACATAGCGCGCACAACATTAATATTTAGTTAAAAAGCGAACTTGCTCGTTAACTGGTTGAGTATTAAGCGCAGAAAGCATGCCTTCTTGTTGATTTATGCAGGTTTTTGCTGCATTGCACCCTAAGCTGTGCTATAGCCGCACCATGACATTAACAAAACATTGCGGGTGGTTGATTCTACTGTCCTTTTGCACTGTGCTGACGGCATGCGGGCCGGTGGAAAACCATGCGCGCAGCACGGCGGATTTATATGCTTTGCCGCAAGCTTCGAGCGTGACGCCGGTCGATAACGATAGCTATTACAGCGCCCCCGGCGGGTATAACGGCTGCATGCAGATCAACGACGCGCCATCCTGCGGTGGCGGTTAACGCTGGCGTGTTAAATCCGCGTCGATCGCAAGCGGCGTTTCGGGGTTGGCGAGGGTTCGGTAAATCGCGACATTTTCCATCACCCGCATGACGTAATTGCGCGTTTCGCCGTAAGGGATGGATTCGATCCAGTCGATTGCGGGTTCGAGTTTTTGCGGTGGCGTACCGAGGGTGCGCACCCAGCCGCGCACGGTCGCCGGACCCGCATTGTAGCTTGCGATGCCGAGGATGTAGGAGCCGTCGAACCCGTCGATGATCTGGCCGAGATAGCGCGAGCCGAGGGTGAGGTTTGTGTCGCGGTCGGTGAGCAGGCGCGCGTTGTAATCGAGGCCGATGCGGCGCGCGATATGGGCGGCGGTGCCGGGCAGGAGTTGCATCAGCCCTTGTGCATCGGCAGGGCTTATCGCATGCGGATCGAACTGGCTTTCCTGACGGGTGATGGCGAGGGTAAGCGCGGGCTCGATGCCGGTATTTTCCGGCAGCGAAATGCGCGGCCAGCCGGTTGGCACCAGCACGACATCGTTGCGTAGCGCGAGTTTCGAGGCTTCGACGCCGCCGCGCATGCCGCCGGTTTCGGTCGCAAGATCGGCGAGCAGTGCGAAGCGGCCCGGGCTCAGCGTGTGCTGGGCGAGGGCGGTCATAAACAACTCACGCATTTTGTCGTCACCCTGGTGGGCGAGCATGCGAATGACGGCGACGCGCTCATCCGCCTCGAACAACTCGCGTTCGCTGTCGCTGGCTTTCGGCGGTTTCGGCAAGCTGAGCGGCGCATGCGGTTTCAACTGGCTGAGCGCGAGCTGGCCATAAAACACCGTGGGGTAGCGCGCGGCTTTCTCGAACCATTCCTCGGCGATGTCGCGGTTGCCGTTTTTCTCCGCCGCGCGCGCCGCCCAATAGGCCGCACGGGCTTTGCTGACGGGCGTGTTCACCGAAGTGTAAAGCTGGAAAAATTCCTTATAAGCATCCGCCGCGTCGTTCTTGTGCTGCAGATGCAGCCAGCCGCGCAGCCAGAGTGCATCGGCCAATTGCTCATCCGCAATATCGCCATGATTGCTGACGAGCGCGAGAGCGAGCGCGTAATCGCGCTTGCCAATGGCGGTGCGCGCGGCGGTCGCGCGCATGGGCCACCAGAGCGCGGGATAGGGCACGGACTTGGGCGCGGAAAGCAGCAAATCGGCGTAGTCGTCATCGCCATGTTTCTGGTGCCAGCGCAGGCGCTCATAGATAATGCCGGGATCGTGTAGTTGCGCGGTGGAGAGGGTTTTCAGCAGCTTCGGCGCTTTTTTATTGTTCTCGCTATAGGCAATGCGTACGCGCAAAACATTGGCGCGGTCGGCGGGCAGGCGCGTGAACATGCGCTTCGCGGCGGGCAGCTTCGCTTCGTAGATCAGCCGGTCCATGCGCGCGATCTGCTCGGTGCTGCCGATGGATTTGCTGTAAGTGCTGAGGATGCGGCTCTCCTCATCCTCGTTGAAATCACCTTGAATCCATGCCTGTTTGATCGTGTCGCTGCGATGGGTGGCATCATCCGCCCCAGCCTCGATGCAGGCGAGCATGCCGCGCCCGGAAATGGGTGGGTAATCATTGCAGAATTTCGCCATTGTTTCTTTCGGCGGATGCTCGAACATCGCCGCCGCCTCGGTACGGATGCGGATGATTTTTTCCTCCGGCCAGCCGGGATGCTCGGTGATAAACGCGTAGCCGTCATGAAAGCGGATGCTCGCGGTGCTGGGGTCGCGCAGTTCCTGCCAGGTGGCGTAGGCGGCATCGAGCGTGGCGGACGCGGGCAGCGCGGCTGACAGGGCCAGCAGCGGCGGCAGGTAGCGCAAGAATGCGAAAATGCGGGAAATCATCCGCGCTAACCTGATGAAAAATCCGGCCAAAGTCAAAGTAATTGGCGGGTTGGGAAATCTTCACGAAACTGTCACATTCAGGCGCGATGAAACGGGCTATACTCCTTGAAAATTGCAGGAGTTTTTATGGCGGATGAAACAAACACCCCAACCGTGGATACGGAAAAATATGCCGGGCCGAGTAAGGCCGCGAGCACGGCGGGGCATAGCTATATCTATGGTGGCATGGTGGGCCTCGCTGGGATTATCGGCGGTGCTGTCGCTGGCGCAAAAATGTTGAAAGCCGATGGCAAGTTCGTAACATCGCTGGGCCGTGCACTTCAAGAACTCAACATTAAAAGCATCACGCCGAAAACCGCTGCTGTCGGCTTGGCCGCAATGAGTGCGGGTTTTATCGGCGATGCAATCGGCGAATCCATCGGCGCTTTCCGCGGCAGCAAAAAATATGACGAAGGCCAAAAGCAATTCGAGGCGCTGAAAGAGCAGCGCAATACCGCGCTTGCCCAAGTCGATGCGAAGCAAAAACAGATCGAAGGCTTGCAAGGCGAAGTCGCTACCCACCATGAAGAACGCAAGAAATTCAGCGAGCACATGGCTTCGCGCGCAGAGCATGGCAGCCACGCAGCGGCGCATGAAGCGGCAACCGCGCATGCAGAACATGCGGAAGCGGCGCGCTAACTTACGCTGAACCTGAAATGAAAAAGGGCACCTAATCGGTGCCCTTTTATTTTGAGGTCGTTTGGGATTCTTGGCAGTCGCGTACTACTTCTTCCCCGCTTCTACACTCGCCAAAATCAGCTCTTTCGCTTTCGCGGCATCGCCCCAGCCAGCGATTTTGACCCATTTGCCTTTTTCGAGGTCCTTGTAATGCTCGAAGAAATGCTGGATCTGCGCGGTGACGATTTCCGGCAGGTCTTTCGTTTCCTTGATGTTCGCATACATCGGGTCGAGCTTCGCGGTCGGTACGGCGATGATTTTTTCGTCCTTGCCGCCGTCATCCTCCATCAGCAGCACGCCGATGGGGCGCGCGGCGATCACCGCGCCCGGCACGAGCGGGTAGCGGGTGATGACGAGCACATCTGCCGGGTCGCCATCGAGCGAGAGCGTGTGCGGGATGAAGCCGTAATTGCACGGGTAATGCATCGCGGTTTGCACGAAGCGGTCCACCACGATGGCGCCGGAATCCTTGTCCATTTCGTATTTCACCGGGGCGACGCCAGCGGGCACTTCGATGATGACGTTGATTTCTTCTGGCACGTTTTTGCCGATGGCGATTTTGCTGATGTTCATGGGTTCCTCGCGTGAATGATGGTTGCAGGGGTTATGCGAAAAATCGCGCGCGAGCACAAGCGATTCTTGATTGTCATGAAAATTTCACACTCCGTGCGGCGGAAAGAGGCTAGAAGCTAGGCATGAACAAAGCTTTTACCCCGAATAATTTCGCCCTGCGGTATACTTCCCCGAAAGACCGCTGCCTCGAAGCCATCGCGCGCGCGGCGAAGCGCTGGCGGCAGCTGACGTTGCGTTCGGACAATATTCCGCAGGAAAAGCTTGGCGAAATTCCCAACACCGAATTAGCGAAAAATATCCAAGCCGCCGCCGATCATTTGCTGCAAATGCGGATCGATGCACACGCACTCGAAATCCAGCATGTGCGGATCGATGAAGCCTATGAGCGGGGAATTACCTCAGCCGAATCAAGTTTTGGTCTCGCCAGCACCGGTTACACAAGCCGCTTCCACTAGTGACAATCTAGTTGCGTAGCCCCAGCGCATCCCTTAGACCATCGCCAGCAATTTCATTTTCGGGGCTGCCATGACCAACCCAATCAAAAAAGTCGTCCTTGCTTATTCCGGCGGGCTGGATACCAGCATCATCCTCAAATGGCTGAAGGAAGAATATAACTGCGAGGTGGTGACGTTCACCGCCGATATCGGCCAAGGCGAGGAGCTGGAGCCCGCACGCGCCAAAGCGGAAATGATGGGCGTGAAGCAGATTTTTATCGACGATTTGCGCGAGGAATTCGTGCGCGATTACGTGTTCCCGATGTTCCGCGCCAACGCGCTGTATGAGGGCGTCTACCTGCTCGGCACCTCCATCGCGCGGCCGCTGATCGCCAAGCGCCAGATCGAAATCGCGCGCGAAGTCGGCGCGGATGCGGTGTGCCATGGCGCGACGGGAAAAGGCAACGACCAAGTACGCTTCGAGCTGAGCTATTACGCGCTGCAGCCGGACATCAAAGTGATCGCGCCATGGCGCGAATGGAAACTGAATAGCCGTACGCAGATGATCGAATACGCGCAGGCGCACCAGATTCCGGTGGCGAAGGATAAAATGGGCGAAGCGCCTTATTCGATGGATGCGAACTTGCTGCATATTTCCTACGAGGGCAAAGCGCTCGAGGACCCGTGGGCCGAGCCGGATACGGGCATGTTCCGCCTGACCATCAACCCCGAACTCGCGCCGGACGAGGCGGAATATATCGAGATCGAATTCGCGCGTGGCGACGCGGTGGCCGTGAACGGGCGCGAGTTGAGCCCCGCAGCATTGCTCACGGAACTGAATCGCATCGGCGGGCGGCACGGCGTCGGGCGGCTCGATCTCGTCGAGAACCGCTATGTCGGCATGAAATCGCGCGGGGTGTATGAAACGCCGGGCGGCACGATCCTGCATGCAGCGCATCGCGGCATTGAGTCGATCACGCTCGACCGCGGCG
>OUNJ010001991.1_pt1 | contig 52635 bp, 40 predicted proteins | sample 1755361 | NCBI WGS metagenome assembly OUNJ01 (sample SAMEA3914825, study PRJEB12502) | metagenome | biome: forest; material: soil | place: USA | collected 2012-03-12 | depth 0.1 m
GGCTGGGTGGAGCATGACCCGGTCGAGCTGTGGAGCACGCAGTTCGGCGTGGCGCAGGAAGCTATCGCCGGGGCGGGCCTGAAGGCGTCCGACATCGCCGCCATCGGCATCGCCAACCAGCGCGAAACGACCCTGATCTGGGAGCGCGCGACGGGCCGGCCGATCCACAACGCCATTGTCTGGCAGGACCGGCGGACGGCTTCGCTATGCGACCGGTTGGGAGCCGACGGTCATGAACCGCTAATCGAGCGCAAGACCGGCCTGCGCCTCGACGCCTATTTCAGCGCCAGCAAGATCGCGTGGCTGCTCGACACTGTGCCGGGGGTGCGGGCGAAGGCGGAGCGCGGCGAACTGGCCTTCGGTACGGTCGACAGCTGGCTGGCCTGGAACCTGAGCGGCGGGGCGCTGCACATTACCGACGCCAGCAATGCCAGCCGGACCCTGCTGTACGACATCCATGCCGGCCAGTGGGATGGCGAACTGCTCGGCCTGTTCGGCGTGCCGGCAAGCCTGCTGCCCGAGGTGCGGCCGTCGTCCGAGGTCTATGGCGAGACGGCGGCCGGCCTGTTCGGCGCCCGCATCCCCATTGCCGGCATGGCCGGCGACCAGCAAGCGGCGACCTTCGGCCAGGCGTGCCTGGCCCCCGGCATGGCCAAGACGACCTATGGCACCGGCTGTTTCCTGCTGATGAACACCGGCGCGGCCATGAAGAGCCACAACCGCCTGCTGACCACCGTGGCCTGGCAGTTGGGCGATGCCCGCACCTATGCCCTGGAAGGATCGGTGTTTGCGGCGGGTGCGGCGGTGCAGTGGCTGCGTGACGGACTCGGCATCATCGCGTCGAGCGACGAGGTCGAGGGGCTGGCGTCGTCGGTGCCGGACAGCGACGGTGTATTTCTGGTGCCGGCCTTTACCGGCCTGGGTGCGCCGTACTGGAATCCTCATGCGCGCGGTGCCTTGCTGGGCCTGACGCGCGGCTCGACCAGGGCGCACATCGCCCGCGCGGCTTTGGAGGCCATCGCCTTCCAGTCGGCCGAAGTGCTGGACGCCATGCGCGCCGACGGCGGCGAGCTGACCGAGCTGCGCGTCGATGGCGGCGGGGCGGCCAACAACCTGATGCTCCAGATGCAGGCCGACCTGCTGGGCGTGCCGGTGGTGCGGCCCAGAATTATCGAGACGACGGCCCTGGGCGCGGCGGGCCTGGCCGGGCTGGCGGCCGGCGTATGGCAAAGCCCGTCCGACTTTGGCCGGCAATGGCAGGTCGATCGCGTGTTCGAACCGGCCATCGGTAACGACGAACGCCAGGCCCGGATGAGCGCCTGGCGCAAGGCCGTCGCGCGCAGCCTTGATTGGGAGGAAGCGACATGATCCTCGACGCCTGCGGTTTCGTACTCGATATCGACCCGGGCTTCGGAGGCGCCCTGCGCCGGTTCGCGCGCGGCGACCGCGAGGTCTTCCGCCGCACGCCGGAGGGTTCGAACGACATCCTGGACGCGGCGTTTTTCGCCCTGGTGCCGATCTGCAATCGCATCGCCGATGGGCGATTTACATTCGGCGGTCACGACGTGCAATTGACGCCCAACCTTCTGGACTTGCCGGATTTCTTCCACGGCCATGGCTGGCGGTCGGCGTGGGGACTGCTGGACGCCGGTGAGGCGCACGCCACGTTACGCCTGACCCATGGCAGGGGCGAATGGCCCTGGCCCTATGAGGCGCGCCTGACCTATCGCTTGACGGACACCGGCCTGCACATCGACCTCGACGTCACCAATCTGAGCGACGAGGCCATGCCGGCGGGGCTGGGCTTTCATCCCTATTTTCCGTTGACGGCCGATCTGCACCTGCGCACTGGTTATGACGGCTACTGGAGCCGCGACGCCCATGGTCGGCCCGACATCTGGCACAAGGGGCACTTCCATCGTGACTGGTCGACGGGCGAGGGACTGGCCGGCAGCGAGACCGACCACACCTTTACCGACTTCACTGGCGAGGCGGCGGTGTTCGACGGTGCGAAGCCGCTTTACCGCATCACCGCTGCGCCGGAATGCCGCGACGTGCATATCTATACGCCGAAGGGGGCGGACTTTTACTGCATCGAGCCGGTCAGCGACCGGCCTGATCCGTTCAATGAGAAGCCATTGCGTATCCGCAGCCTGGAGCCGGGAGAGACGATGGCGGCGCGGATGGCGGTCGAGGTGTTCTAAAATCTTATACCTCCCCCACAAGTGGGGGAGTATAACAGGTTTACTTCGCCACCTTCGCCGTGCCGGTTACCTTGAGTGTCACGGGTACCGCAGTCGCGTCCGGCTGGCGGCCGCCGACATAGACTTCGTAGGCGCCCGGCAACACGTGGCGGTCGCCCTTGGCATCGGCCTGCGACAGGTCGCGGGCGTCGAGGTCCAGCGTCACCGTCTTCGTCTCGCCGGCCGTCAGGTGCACGCGGGTAAAGCCATCCAGGCTGACGCGCGGCGACATGGCGGGATCGTCGCCGTTCTTCGGCTTGTTGAGATAGAGCTCTACGACCTCGTCGCCGTCGCGTTGGCCGGAATTGGTCACCTGGACCGACACCTTGACCGCGCCGCCCGCTTTCACCGCGGCCTTCGACAATATCGGCTTGCCGTAGCTGAACGTGGTATAGGACTGGCCGGCCCCGAACGGATAGAGCACGTCGCCGGTGAAGTAGCGATAGGTCCTGTTCTTCATCGAATAGTCGGCGAAGTCGGGGAGTTGCGACACGTCCTTGTACATGGTGTAGGGCAGCCGGCCGGCCGGATTGTTCTTGCCGGTCAGGGTGTCGGCGATGGCATGGCCGCCTTCCTCGCCCGGGTAGCCGGTGACCAGCAGGGCGTCGGCGTCGCGCGTGATCGCGGGGTCGGAAATCTCGCCGCCGGTCATCAGCACCACGACGAGCGGCTTGCCGGTCGCCTTGACGGCGTCGAGCATCTTTTCCTGGGCCTCGGGCAGGGTCAGGCTGGTGCGGTCGCCGCCCAGGAAGCCCGGATAGCTGACCGCCATTTCCTCGCCTTCCAGGTCGGGCGACAGGCCAACGAAGGCGACGACGACGTCGCTGGCGTTGGCGGCCGCCACGGCGCCGTCAACCAGGGCCTGGTCCGGCGCCAGCCAATCCAGCGACGAGGCGCGGTCCTCGGTGGTGCGGACATAATCGATGCGCACGGTATGCGGCTTGGTGTCGTTGAAGGTGACGGTGATTGGCGGCAGCGGCGGCTGGGCGCACATGCCGGAGCCGCACTTCGGTGGCTGGCCGTCGGTGATGCCGGCCAGTTCAGGCGTCACCACCAGCTGGTCGTCGATCCACACCTTGACGTCGGGCATGGGCTGGCCGGGGCGCGGCGTCGACATGCGGAAGCCGATACCGTAGGTGCCGGGCGCCGGCGGCGTGATGACGCCGGTCCAGCGCACGGAGAAGCCGAGCGGCTTCAGGCCGTCGGGCGCGGTGTGATAGAAGTCGAAATTGACCACGCGGTCGGTGCGCGTGATGGCGGGCGTGCCGTCGAAGGTCAGGTTGTCGAAATATTCGCCCTTCAGGCCGTTGTCCGTGCTGTCGGCCGACGGATGCAGGAAGGTTTCCGGCACCGGCTGGCGCATGTCGTCGATCAGGGGCGAACCGGCGGCGTAGGCCACCTTGTCCGCGCCGAACGCTTCGCGCAGCGCCGTCAGAGGAAAGGACGGATCGACCGGGGAGCCGGTATAGTTGCCTTCCAGCGATTGCAGCAGGTCGGCATTGGGGCCGATGACGGCGATCTTTTCCGTGCCCTTGAGCGGCAGCACGCCCTTGGCATTGTCGAGCAGGACCAGGGCTTCGTCGGCCGCCTTCAGGGCCAGGGCGCGATGTTCGGCCGAATTGATGTCCGAAGCGGGGATCTGGTCATACTTGCCGCCGTCGATCAGGCCCATGCGGATGCGCGCCGTCATCAGCCGCTCCAGCGAGACGTCGATCTCCTTTTCGGTGATCAGGCCGCGCTTCACCGCGTCGGGCAGGGCGTCGTAGCTGGAGCCGCAGTCGAGGTCGGTGCCCGCCTTGACGCCGGCGGCCGCAGCGGCGGCGTGGTCGGTGAACTTCTTGTGGCCGCTTACCATGTCGTCGATGGCGTCGCAGTCGGAGACGATGAAGCCCTTGAAGCCCCAGTCCTTGCGCACCAGCTGGCTGAGCAGGGGCGAACCGCACATCGGGTAGCCGTCGACGGCGTTATAGGCGCACATCATCGAATCGGCCTTGCCGTCGACGATGGCCGAGCGGAAGGCGGGCGTATAGGTGTCGGCAAAGTCGTAGGGCGAAACCGGCACGTTGAAACCGTGGCGCAGCGGTTCGGGACCCGAATGGACGACGAAGTGCTTCGGCGTCGCCACGCCCTTGTAATAGGTCGGGTCGTCGCCCTGGATGCCATGGACGAAGCCGATGGCCATGTGCCCGGTCAGGTACGGGTCCTCGCCATAGGTCTCCTGGCCGCGGCCCCAGCGCGGATCGCGGAAGATGTTGATGTTGGGCGACCAGTAGTTGACGCCGTAATAGCGGTCGGTGCCGGTCGGATCGCGGGCCAGGGCGGCGTTGTGGTTGGCGCGGCCTTCGTCGGCGATGGCGTCGCCGATCTGGCCCATCAGGTTCGTATCCCAGGTCGCCGCCATGCCGATGGCCTGCGGATAGACGGTGGTGTGGCCGGCGCGGGCGACGCCGTGCAGCACCTCGTTCCACCAGGCGTAGCGCGGCAGGCCGAGGCGCGGGATGGCCGGCGCGTTGTCCTGCATCTGCGCCGCCTTTTCGTCCAGCGTCATGCGGCCGACAAGGTCGCGGGCGCGTGCCTCGGGCGTCAGCTTCCTGTCGAGGAAGCCGCAGGGCTTGTCGGTGCAGTCCGGCGGCGTGGCCGCCAGAGCCGGCGCCGCCGAGGCAGCGGCCAGGATAAGGACGAGGGGCAGAATACGTGGCATGGTCGTCTCCCAACAGGTGCCGTCTGACGCGGCGTTTTCGCTGATTGGTATAACCAACGGGTCAGGCCTTGTCCACGCGGGAATGGTGTAAATATTTACAGCGCAGAGCGTTATGTCTTCTTGTTGTAATTGATTACAATCCGTGGTCCTATGAGGTCAGGAAACGACAAGAAACAGGTGGAAACTCCCATGCCGGCCAACCCTCATACCGAGGGCGCGAGTCGCCGCGACGCGCTGCGTTCCTTAAGTTTCGCGGGCCTTGCCGCTCTGTTCGGTCCCGGCCTCATGCCTGCCCTGGCGCGTGCGGCGGACGCCGGCGCACAACCGGGCTTTTCGGCCGTCAATCCTCCGTTCTCTCCCGCCCAGGCTGCTTTCGTCGCCGCCTACAGCGAACGCATCGTGCCGAAGACCGATACGCCGGGCGCCGTCGAGGCAGGCGTGCCTGGGTTCATGGCGATGATGGTCGGCGACTGGTTCAACGCCGACGAACGCGCCGATTTCATTGCCGGCATCACGGCTGTCGATGCCTACAGCCAGGCGACCTACAGGAAGCCTTTCGCCAAACTCAAGCCCGCCGACCAGGATGCCGTCATCACCACGCTGGTGAACGGGGGTATTCCCGCCGCGGCGGACTTCTTCGCGCAATCGCGGCAGCTGATCGTGGCCGGCTACTACACCTCCCAGATCGGCGAGACGGTCGAGCGTATCTACCTGCCTGTACCGGGCGACTACGACGGGGCGTACGACTACGCCAGGGTCAACCGCGTCTTCAACGGTTGAGGAGCCGGACATGAGCGACAGTTACGATTTCGACGCCATCGTCATCGGTTCGGGCATTTCGGGGGGCTGGGCGGCCAAGGAACTGACCGAAAAGGGGCTGAAGGTCCTGATGCTCGACCGGGGAAGAATGGTCGAGCACGGCGACTACGCCACCGAGGGCAAGGGCCCCTGGGAGATGCCGTGGCGCGGCGGTGCCCTGCCACGTGAATTGGTGGCCAGCGATTTCTTCATGTCGAAATATGGCGGCGCCGACCAGGCCGCGCTCAATCACCACTTCAACAACGACCGGCTCAACCCGATCGACGTCGACGGTTCCAAGCCGGTCCGCTGGGTGCGGCCGGGCATTGTCGGCGGCAAGTCGGTCCTGTGGGGCCGGGTTTCGCTGCGCTGGAACAAATGGGACTTCGAGGCCAACAAGAAGGACGGCCACGGCAATGACTGGCCGATCCGTTACGACGACCTGGCGCCATGGTACGACTATGTCGAATCGTGGGCGGGGATCGCCGGCCAGAACGAAGGTCTGGAGGAACTGCCCGACGGCAAGTTCCAGCCGCCGCATCCGATGAACGTCGCCGAGGTGTGGCTCAAGGGCAATCTTGAGAAAGCCATGCCCGGGCGCAAGATGATCCATACCCGCTGCGCCAACATGACCGAGGACAAGCCGGAACAGAACCGGCTGAAATGCCACCATCGCAACCAGTGTGCGCGCGGCTGCTCGTTCGGCGCCTATTTCTCAACCCAGGCCTCGACCCTGCCGGCGGCGCGGGCGACGGGCAACTTGACCCTGATTTCGGATTCCGTGGTCACGGGACTGAACTATGACGAGACGACCAAAAAGGTGACCGGTGTGCGCGTCGTCGACGCCAATACCGGGGCGGGCAAGACCTACACCTCGCGCATCGTCTTCCTGTGCGCCTCGTGCTTCGCATCGAACCAGATCCTGCTCAATTCGCGGGCGGAGGGCCGGGACGACTCCTTCGCCAACACAAGCGGCGTGCTGGGCCGATATGTCATGGACCATGTCTTCCGTGTCGGCGCCAGCGGCACGGTGCCGGGCTTCATGGACAAGATCGAGTACGGCCGCCGGCCGAGCGGTGTCTATATTCCGCGCTACCGCAACCTGGATCGCGACGGCGAAGAGACGGTCAACTTCCTGCGCGGCTACGGCTTCCAGGGCGGGGCGGGGCGCGGTCCGGCGGATCCGGGCGGCTTCGGCGCCGACATGAAGAACGGCATGCGCCAGTATGCGCCGTGGTGGTTCGGCGTGACGGCGTTCGGGGAGTGCCTGCCGTACCGCGATAACAAGGTGACGCTGCATCCGACCAAGGTCGACCGCTTCGGCGTGCCGTTGCTGACCTTTGACATCACCTTCCGCGACAACGAATATCACATGATGAGCGACGCCCAGGCTGAGGCGAAACGCATGCTGGAAGCCGCCGGCGTGCAGAACGTCTCGACGCACGAGGAAGAGCATGTGCCGGGCGACGCCATCCACGAAATGGGCGGCGTGCGCATGGGCGACGACCCGACCGAGTCGGTGCTCAACAAATGGAGCCAGTGCCACGCGGCGCCGAACCTGTTCGTCACCGACGGCTCGCAGATGGCGTCGACGTCGTGCGTCAACCCGTCGCTGACCTTCATGGCGTTGACGGCGCGGGCGGCGGATTACGCAGCGACGCAGGTCAAGGCCGGGGTGATTTAGCTCTGTCCGGTAGGCGTGACGACGCTCACACTTGAAGATTGAGAGGTTATTTGGCTCTTGGGTCAAGGCCAAAGGCCGCCTGCGTCAAATCGATAAGAATTAGGATGCTAAATATCAAAATTGTCACAGCTATGCCGTTTACTCCCGCCTCCCATCTATGATTAACAGCAATTAATGGCTTAACAATAACTAATATAATGGAAGCAATTAAGGCGCTGACCAGCGAATAAGCAGAGTGTCTTATACCGGATTTTGTTTTGTTGAATATGGGTGCCTCAATTTTATCCTCCAATTTATTCAATTCTATAAATAGATTGGCGGCAGATGCCAAAGTTATTGTTACGATAACTCCCATAAAGCTCAGAAATTCTTGATTTACGAAGCCAGCAAAAAACTTATTTTCATCACTTAACACCCAGGGTGCGGCTATAACGCAAACAATCCATACGGCTGTCCACGCGAGAAGTGTGCAAACTGCGATTGTAATATTCATCTTCCGAGCGCCTTAGCAATTTTTCTAGCGACCCGAACAATCATGGGTTCTTCGTTGCCATCATCGCCATCTTTGCCAATATTAACCGTTTTTGGTGCCTCTGTCGAGTTAAAATTCTTCTTACCTTTGGCTTTAGCCTTTATTTCTCCGCTGCCTTTACCAATGTAATTAACGGCCTCTTTTATTTGTTCGCTATTTGTTTCTAGGCCATCATCACTTTTAAAAGTATTTATTACTTTCTGAGCGCCAAGTTTTTCCCTGGCTGATATAAGCTCTTCCTTAAGGGTTGTATTTGAGTTCCATAGCCCGTTTGGAACGACAAACTCAAATGTGATGCTGGTGACAGCGCCCTCGTTTTCCTCGGCGAAATCCCAGAATGTTTCGGCATCAAAAATCGGTTCCGCATGTATCATGAAGGGCGCACTAACCATCTGACTGTTAATGGTCTTGATTAGCGCGGCAAAAATCGACACAGGTTTTCCGACTCGAGCGTCAACTTGAAACGACGCCTTTTGCCCGTCCTCATGGTCGGTTGGGTCGACGACCAATACGCAGGCCTTCCAACCATCATGGCTTGTCTCAAGCAGCCCTTGACTTGGTGGAAGATTTTCCTCGAACTTTACCGCTCGACCGAGACGTCCCAGAAGAGCGTCAGGGAGTGATCTTTCTAAATCTGGTTTGAAATGAAAGTCGGAGCCGTAGTGCTCAAACCTCCACTCCCGACTAAAAGCACTTCTCAAGAAATCTGCTCGCACCGGCAGAGAGTCGGTCTCAAAAAGGTCTGCCTGCTCACGCAGCAATAGCGAAAGCCGAAACAGTTGAAAGTTTTCTGACATAGACGCCCCCTGTTTTTTCAGAGGACTATGCTCCGTGATATCTATGCGTGCAAGAGCCGAAAAACTCGCGCAGACAGCTAGGTGTGTTTGCTACATAATACCGTCTTCTTTTGCCCGCTCCGGCCCTCTGGGCCGAGGCGGACAAAAGAAGAAGAAAGATGTAGGGTCGCGGACCCCACGCCCATAACTCGACGGCGCTAATCCTCCGTCTTCAGCCCGAACTCGAACCGTGCCCCGCCCAGCCGGTCGGCCTCGCCCGGCGCCGGCGGCATGAGGACCAGGGCCGCGCCGTGACCCTGGACGATCTGGCGCGTCAGGGACAGGCCGACGCCGGTGCCGGTCGCCTTGGTCGAATAGAACGGCAGGAACACCTGTTCGGCCTGCTTGTCCGGAATGCCGGGGCCGGAATCCTCCACTTCGAACACCACCATCCCGCCGTCGCGCCGGATGCGCGCGCGTACACGCGGGGCGGGCTTCTCAAGCGCGGCCTGGGCGCCGTTGTTGAGCAGGTTGGCGACGCCCAGCCACATCTGGTCCTCGTCCATGCGCACGCAGGCGGTGCCGCAGTCGCAATCGATCTCGAACGCCACCCCCTTGTCGCCCCATTGGGCGGCAAAGCTTTCAGCCAGCACGTCCAGCCATACCCTTAACCCGACCGGCCGCAGCACCGGCGGCGGCAGGCGCGTCAGGGCGCGATAGGCATTGATGAACCCGGTCAGGCCTTCGGTCCGCGCCACGACGCGCTCCAGCGCCTTGACCGCCTGGGCGCGCGCTTCGGGCGTATCGTCAACCAGAAGGTCGAGCGCGCTGCGGCTCATCGACGCCACCGGCGTCAGGGCGTTCATCAGTTCATGGTTCAGCACCTTGAGCAGGTCGCGCAGGGCCGACGCCTCGGCGGCGCGCACATCGGCGGAAATGTCGGTCAGCACCGCCAGATGCGACAGCCGCTCGTCTTCCTGCGTCTCGGCCAGGTGCACGGCGAAGGTCCGGCCCTTCCATTTCACCTGGTCGCCCAGGCGCGCTAGGCCCAGAGCATCGAGCGTTTCGCCCAGAAGTGCCTTCCGCGCCGAGACCGGCAGGGCGTAGGACACATCGAACAGCTGTCGCGCGGCGCGGTTGACGGCGATCAGCTGACCGTTGTCGGGTTGCAGCAGGAGCGGCGAGGGGGTCTGGTCGAGCAGGACCTGCAGCCGCCGCCGGCTCAGTTCGGCGGTGAAGACGGCGCCGGCCTGGGCATTGCGGCGCAACCAGTCGCGGCTGAACGAAAAGGCCAGGGTCGTCAGGCCGGTGCCGGCCAGGAGCACGGCGCACAAACCGCACAGCAGGGCGCTGGCATAGAGGCCGTGGTTGACCGCCAGCCAGCCGAGGCCGCCCAGGACGAAGACGCCCACCTGGCCCAGCAGAGGCAACAGGACCCTTTTAAAGTCCATGCTTTTCCATCCGGCGATAGAGCGCGGCGCGCGTGACGCCCAGATCCTTGGCGGCGGCCGAGATGTTGAACTGGTGCCGTTCCAGCGCCGCCCGGATCAGTTCGCGCTCGGAGCGTTCCAGGTTGAGGTCCTTGGGAGGTTGCGGCTGCGGCGCGATGCGCGGCGCGGTCAGCGCCGCCTTGATGCTGGCGACGAAGCGGTCGTTGTTCCACGGTTTGACCACGAAATCGAGCGCGCCCATGCGCATGGCGGTGATGGCGATCTGCATGCCGGAATGGCCGGTGACGACGACCACGGCCAGGGCGGGATCGGCGGCCAGCTGCTCCTTCAGGAAGGCCAGACCGGCTTCACCCGACGTGTCGCCGCGGCGGAAATTGAGGTCGAGCAGCAGGATGTCGATGCCGCCGGCCGCAAGCGCGGCGCGGGCCTCTTCGGGGGTCTGCGCCTTGAGCAGGCGCATGCCGTGCCGCGCCAGCACCAGGTCGGCGGCGCCGAGGATATCGGCGTCATCGTCGAGAAAGAGGGCGGTGACCGGTGGTTGGGACATGTTCGGAATCGGACACTCCGGGCGGAATCATACGGCGCAATTTTCCTGAAAATATACAGAAAGTCAAATAAATTGAGATATTTATGTCTATTGCTAAAGCCGTGTTAGCTTCTTAGCATGCCCGATCATCCCCTTCCTGCCGGCGGCACCGACCGCAAGATCGCCAAACCCTGGTACCGCCGTCGCGCGGTCCTGGCCGCCGCCGCCGTTGTTGCCTTTATCGCCGCCGTGGCCGTTGTCGTGGTCAGCCTGCCAGCAGCCAATACCGTGACGGTGGACGCCCAGTCACTGGACACCGGCGCGGTGATACGCGCCCCGTTCCAGGACTATATCGCCCTGCGCGCCGACGTCGTGCCGCAGGACGTCACCTTCATCACCGCCGAGACCAATGGCCGGGTGCTGTCGGTGTCCGGCCAGGACGGCCAGATGGTGACGCCCGGTGAAACCCTGGCCGCCATCGGCAATCCCGACCTGACGCTCCAGGTCACCTCGCAAGAGGCGGACATCTCCGGCCGCCTCAGCGATACCAACAGCCAGTTGATGGCATTGCAGACGGCGAAGCAGACGCGCGAGCAGGAAATCGCCGACGCCGCCTATGCCCTGCACAAGGCGCAGGAGGAGCTGTCGAAGCGGCAGATCCTGCGGCAGCAGGGGATATTGAACGACGCCAACGTCAAGCCCTATGCCGACGAGGTCGCCTACCAGCAGCAGCACCTCGACGCGCTCAATGCCTCACAGCCGCAGGAAACGCAGTTCTATGCCAGCCAGGCCGACCAGATCATGGCATCGGCCGGCGACCTGCGCCGGTCGCTGGGCGAGGTCCGCGCCGGGCTTGACGCGCTCAACGTCAGCGCGCCGGCGGCCGGGCGGCTGACCGGGTTCGACCTCAAGCCGGGCCAGGCGCTGAAGCAGGGCGATCCGATCGCCGAAGTCGATTCGGAAGGCACCTACAAGCTGCGCGCCGATGTCGACGAATTCTACCTTTCGCGCCTGTCGGAAGGCCTTCAGGCAACGGCCGATGTCCACGGCAAGACCGTACCGGTGACGGTCAGCAAGGTGTTTCCGCAGGTCAAGGACGGCCGCGTCACGGTCGAGCTTCAGTTCGCCAGCATGCCCGCCGACCTGAAACGCGGCGAAACCCTCGACGTCAGGCTGTCGCTCGGCGCCACGCAGGAGGCCGTCATGGCGCCGGCGGGCGCATGGCTCAACGACAGCAACGGCACGTCCATCTTCGTTCTCAGCCGCGACGGCGCCAGGGCCGACCGACGTCCCGTCACGGTCGGCCGCCGCAATCCCGAATACGCCGAAATCCTCGGCGGACTTGAACCCGGAGACCACGTCGTCACCGGCGGCGTTTCCAACTATCCCAAGGCGCAGCACCTGCGCCTCAGCAAGGGTGCATCCCAATGACCGACCTGATCGAATTGAAAACCGTGACCCGCCTGTACCGTTCCGACGAGGTCGAGACGACGGCGCTGCACAACATCTCCCTGCATATCAGGAAGGGCGAGTTCGTCGCCATCATGGGACCGTCGGGATGCGGCAAGTCGACCCTGCTCAATATTCTCGGCACCATCGATCGCCCGACCTCGGGCCAGTACCTGTTCGACGGCCATGACCTGGCCAGGATGCCGGAAAAGGACCTGGCCCGCCATCGCGCGGCGCACCTCGGTTTCATCTTCCAGAGCTTCAACCTGGTCGACGACCTGACCATTCATGAAAACGTCGAGCTTGGCCTTCTGTACCGCAGGAACCGCAAGGGTTCGCGCCGCCAGGCCATCGAGCAGGCCATGGACCGCGTCGGCATCGCCCACCGCGCCCGCCACTTTCCGCACCAGCTGTCCGGCGGCCAGCAGCAGCGCGCCGCCATCGCCCGCGCCATCGTCGGCCAGCCCGACCTGATCCTGGCCGACGAACCGACCGGCAACCTCGATACCGAAAACGGCGCCCAGGTGATGCAGATACTGAAAAGCCTCAACGCGTCCGGGGCGACCATCGTCATGGTGACGCACTCGCAGTCGCATGCCGACCAGGCGACGCGCCAGATCGACATCTTGGACGGCCAGTTGGTCGCGTCCGTCGCGCAGGTGCTGTGATGTTGAAAAGCACCTTCACGGCCTTCTTCCGTTCGTTCACCCGCCATCCGCTGTACGCCCTGCTCAACCTGCTGGGTCTCAGCCTGGGCATAGCAGTGTTCATCACACTCAGCCTGCTGTACCGCTTCGAGACCAGCTACGAGAGCTGGAGCCCGCAGCGCGCGGACATCTATGCCGCGGGGATACGCTATCATTTCCCGGGCATGCCCGAGGACATCTATACCGGATCGATGGGCGGCCTGCTGGAGGAACTGAAAGGCGCCTATCCGCAGACCGACGGCACGCGCGACTGGAGCAATGACGTCATCGTGCACAAGGGCGCGGACGTGTTCAGCGAAAAGATCGAGCTGGTCGACGCCAACTTCCTGACCTTCTTCGAGGCGCCGATGCTGTACGGCAATGCGGCGACGGCGCTGAGCGACCCGTCGCACGTCGTGCTCAGCGCCACCATCGCGCGCAAGTATTTCGGAACGACCAACGCGGTCGGTCGGACGATAACGCTGAGCGACGAGGAGGGGCTGAAGACCTATACCGTCAGCGCGGTCATCGCCGACCTGCCGAAAAACACCGACTTCCAGCTCGACATGCTGCGCCAACTGACGCCGCAGCGGACCGCGATGGAGGAGAACTGGCATCATTGGGGGTCGGTGCAACTGGCCACCTACCTCAAGTTCAAAGATCCCGCCGCCGGTGCCGCCTACGGCATGCAGTTTCCCGCCTTCACGGACCGTCAGGCCGCCAACAAGTTCGGCCCCGGCATCGTCCCGCACAAGCTGATGGAGCTGAAGCTGGTGCCGCTGGCCGGCATGCATCTGCTCAATCCCAAGGACAAGGCGTCGATCGTTTCGCTGGGCGTCGTCGGCCTGATCGCCCTGGCCCTGGCCCTGATCAACTACGTCAACCTGGCGACGGCGCGGGCGGGCCTCAGGGCGCGCGAGGTGGCGGTGCGCAAGACGCTGGGCGCGCCGCCGGCAAGCCTGAGGGCGCAGTTCCTGTTCGAAGCCGTGTTGACCCTGCTGCTGGCCTTCCTGGTGGCGCTGTCCGCCGTGGAGCTGAGCCTTCCGGTCATCAACAGCACCGGCGGCCTGTCGCTGACGCTTGATTACCGCAACGATGCGATGTGGCTTGCAGCGCTGCTTGGCTGCGTGCTGGGATCGGGCCTGCTGGCGGCCTTGTACCCCGCATTCGTGCTGTCGGCGTTCAAGCCGGCCCAGGTGCTGGCGTCCAGCCGCACGCCGGGCGGCGGGCGCATGGCGGGCTTCCTGCGGGCCGGGCTGGCCATGCTGCAGTTCACCGCCGTGGCCGCGGCCTTCATCCTGATCCAGGGCTTCGTGCTGCAGATCAACCATATCCAGAACGCCGACCTCGGCTTTCAGCGCGGCAACCTGACACTGGTCAATTCCATCCGCGACAATGCCGTCACCCAGGCGCAGCGCGACGCCTTCGTCGCCGCCGCCGCGACCTTGCCGCACGTCACGAAGGCGACCCTGGCCAACGCCATCCCCGGCGACCAAAGCACCAGCAACAATTCCAACATCGTGCGGCCGGGCCAGTCCGATGACCCGACCCTGGCGCCCAGCCTCAACTGGTCGATCGTCGGCCCCGGCTATTTCGACCTGATCGGCGCCAAGGTGATCGCCGGCCGCGTCTTCGACCCACAGTACGGCGAGGACCAGATGTGGGAAAACGACAGTGACCGAAAGGACGTGGTGATCAGCATCGTCATCAGCCGCAAGGCCGCCAAGAACATGGGCTACGCCTCGCCCCAGGCCGCCATCGGCCAGACCGCGCGCTTCAACGACCACCAGGTGCGCATTATCGGCGTTGTCGAGGACATGCGCTTCTACAGCCCGACCATGCCGATCCCGCCCAAGCTCTACCTGTTCGACATGCACGCGTCCTATGCTGTCGTCGCCATGGTGCGCTACCAAGGGACGTCCGAGGCGGCGATGCGCGACCAGTTGCGCGGTTTATGGAAGCAGATCGTGCCGGAGGTGCCGTTCGACAGCTCAAGCGTGACGGAAAACCTGGACCAGTACTACAAGCCGGAGCGTGACCGCACGCACCTGTTCGCGCTGGGGGCCGGGATCGCCGCCCTGATCGGCTGCATCGGGCTCTACGGCATGGCGGCGTTCAACACGTCACGGCGTGTGCGCGAGATCGGCGTGCGCAAGGTGCTGGGCGCCTCACGCGGGCAGGTGGTCCGGCTGCTGCTGTTGCAGTTCCTGCGCCCGGTCGCGGTGGCCAGCCTCATCGCCTGGCCGCTGGGCTGGCTGGCCCTGCAGCATTGGCTGTCCCAGTTCGACGACGCCATCGCCATGCCGTTGTGGATATTCCCGGCGGCTTCGGCGGCGGCCCTGGCTATCGCGCTCGTTACCGTCGGCTGGCTGGCCGCGGCCAGCGCCGGCACCGAGCCAGGCAAGGCCTTGCGACACGATTGAGCCTTGGCTTTGGACACCTCATGCCAAAAAGTGATGACCACTTTTTGGCATGAGGTTGGAAGGGGGCGCCGGGTTCTCCGGCTTCCTGCCGGCGCCCCTCATTTTTTCAGTGCGCGGCCATGATCGGATTGTGCAGGAAATTGGTGTCACCGGCCTGGGACGCGCTCGACGACCGCACCAGTTCGCGCCGTGCCTGATTCGGATCCAGCACCTGCTTGTCGGTCTGGTCGAGCACGCGCAGGATGTAGGCGTCGACCTCGCCCGGCGCGCCGCGCAGGACGGGACCTTCGAAATAGCGCCGCAGGTCGTCGCGGGCGGCATCGCGCGTCAGTATGCCTCTGATGAACAATTCGATCACGCGGCCGATATTGATGTCGAGCGCCTGATGATCGCGGTCCTTGGTCATGGACATGGGTATGCTCCGAAAGCCCCTGCCCAACCCCAGTATAACGCCGATCTGTGGCTCGGCGGCGACACATCGCCGTGAAGTCGACGGCCCGGCTTGACCCGCGTGCCGGCTTCGACCATAGGCCCCGCCCATGTTGACGACACGCGCCATGAACAAGCCCTCGTATCTCCGGACCCAGCTGTCCGGTGGCGAGGTCGCGCGCCTGTACGACAGCGGAGGCTGTGCCACGACATCATAGGATTATCCAAAATCCATGAGGTTCGCACAGCCCTTCCCGAGCACCCGCTCCGGAAGGGTTTTTCTTTTCCCCCAAGCATTCCAACAGAAAGGACGAAGGACATGTCTGCCAACACATGGCAAGTTTTCGAAGGTGCCCGCGGAGGGCTTATCAAGGCCTGGATCAACGGCGTCGCGGTCGAGGATCAGGCACGCAAGCAGTTGGACAATATAGCGGCCATGCCGTTCGTCCACCGGCATGTCGCGATCATGCCCGACGTCCACTGGGGCATGGGCGCGACCATCGGCTCGGTGATCCCGACGAAGGGCGCGATCATCCCGGCGGCTGTCGGCGTCGACCTGGGTTGCGGCATGATGGCGATCCGGACCACGCTTTCGGCCGAGGACCTGCCCGACAACCTGTCAGGCCTGAGGTCCGAGATCGAGGCGCGGATCCCGCATGGCCGCACCGACAACGGCGGTCGCAACGACCGCGGTGCGTGGGGTGAAGCGCCCGAGGCTGGGGTCGAGGTGTTCAAGGGGCTGTCGGATGAGCTGCAAAAGATCGTCGACAAGCACCCGAAGATCAGCCAGGCCGCATCGCGCGCGTCGAACCACCTCGGCACGCTCGGTACCGGCAACCACTTCGTCGAGGTCTGCCTGGACGAAGACGGCAAGGTGTGGATCATGCTGCATTCCGGCTCGCGCGGGATCGGCAACCGGATCGGTTCCTACTTCATCGAGCGCGCCAAGTACGAAATGAAGCGCTGGTTCATCAACCTGCCGGACGAAGACCTGGCCTACCTGCCGGAAGGCTCGGAGCTGTTCGGCGACTACATGGGCGCGGTGTCGTGGGCGCAAAGGTTTGCCCGCGCCAACCGCGAACTGATGATGACGGCGGCGCTGGAGGCGCTTTCGGTAAGCGTGCCGAAGCGGTTCACCTGCGACTGCGAGGCCGTGAACTGCCACCACAACTACGTGGCGCACGAACACCACTTCGGTTCCGACGTGCTGGTCACCCGCAAGGGGGCGGTGCGCATCACGCCGGAGACGCTGGGCATCATCCCGGGTTCGATGGGCGCCAAGTCGTTCATCGTGCGCGGGATCGCCGGCCATGCCGCGGCGGAATCGCTCTGTTCGTGCTCGCACGGCGCCGGGCGGTCCATGTCGCGGAACGAAGCCAGGCGCCGCTTTACGGTGGAAGACCACATCGCAGCCACGGCCGGGGTGGAATGCCGCAAGGACGCCGAGGTGATCGACGAGACGCCGGCGGCCTACAAGGACATCGACGCCGTGATGGCCGCGCAGGCCGACCATGTCGAGGTTGTCCATACCCTGCGTCAGGTGGTGTGCGTCAAGGGATGATCAGGAGAAGCATTTGCCACTTCTGATTGATATTTGGAGTCTGTCAAAACTCATGGTCGGGACAAATTGTCCCGGCCATTTCTTTTGCCGCGTGGCCTGACCTTTGGTTAATGCAAAATTATGATTTCCTGCCCTAGGTTCGTCGAAAAAAGAGACTGCGTCACCAAGATCCAAAACATACGCAATCTGAACGCACTGGGAGATATCTGGGATGTTCGGCAAGCTTGCCTATTCCATTCGCGGCAAGATCGCGATGGCCTTTGCCATATTGATGGTGCTGTCGCTGGCGACGGGCGCCTTTTCGATCATGAAGCTCAACGAGGTTTCGACCCTGTCGTCGCGCTTGTCGCGTGAGATTTCGGCGGTGTCGATCCTGGGCGATCTCGGCCGCAACAGCCAGTCGCTGAGCGTCATTTCCTTCCTGCAGCACTATGCTACCACGCCCGAGGCGCGCGATCAGTACGCCCAGGAAGCCGAGGCGACGCGCGCCGAGTTCTCCAAGTCGTGGAGCGACTATAACAACATGGTGTCGGGCGACGAGGAAGGGCGGCTGGCCCTCAACCTGCGCAAGGCGTGGCAGCACTTCCTGGCCGTGCAGGAAGAGGTCGTCGACCTCGACCGCGCCGGCTTGACCGACGAGGCGGGCGGCGTTCTGATGAATGACCTGTCGGCTGAACGCGTCCACTTTTACGACGCCGTGCGTCAGGTCCAGACCTACCGCGAAACCCAGGCCCAGGCGACCAGCGTCCTGGCCGCCAAGGTCAATGCCGCGTCGCGCACCTGGATCATGGTGGCGCTGGGGTCGCTGGCCGTATTCTGCGTCCTGGCCGGCCTGTTCCTGACGGCCGGCATTTCCGGTCCGATCGCCCGCATGACCCAGGTCATGCTGCGCCTGGCCGCCCACGACACCGACATCGTGGTGCCCGATGTCCACCGCAAGGACGAGATCGGCGGCATGGCCGGCGCGCTCAAGGTGTTCAAGGAAAAACTGCTCGAAGGCGAGCAATTGCGCAATGCCCAGGCCGCCATGGAAGAAGACATGCGCCGCAAGCGCAAGATCGAGGTGGTGCAACTGGCCGACGACTTCGACCGCGCCATCGGCGACATCGTCAATGCCGTCTCGCGTGCCGCCGCCGAGCTTCAGGCCTCCGCCCAGACGCTGTCCGCCGCCGCCGAGGAAACCTCGGTGCAGTCGTCGGCGGTCGAATCGGGAGCGCGGATGGCTGCCGACAATGTCCGCAGCGTCGCCGCCGCCATCGAGGAACTGGCCGCTTCCGCCCGCCAGGTCGGGGCCGAGGTCGGGCGTTCGTCCGGCATCACCGGCCAGGCGGTGCAACAGGCGGTGCGCACCCGCACCAGCATGGACGCCCTGTCGGGTGACGCCGCCGAGGTCGAATCGGTGGTCGCCGTCATCACCGATATCGCCCAGAAGACCAATCTCCTGGCGCTCAACGCCACCATCGAGGCCGCCCGCGCGGGCGAGGCCGGCAAGGGCTTCGCGGTCGTCGCCTCCGAGGTCAAGCAACTGGCCAACCAGACCGGCAAGTCGACCACCACCATCGGGGTCTCGATCTCCAAGATGCAGACCTCGACCCAGCAGGCGGTCGGCGAAATCGCCGGCATCGAGGGCACCATCGCCGAGGTCAGCCAGATCGCCATGGCCATCGCCGAAGCCGTGACCCAGCAGGAACAGACCACTGCCGAGATCGCCCGCAACATCCACCAGGTGTCGCAGACCACGGCCGAGGTGACCAACAACATCAACGGCGTCACCCAGGCTGCGCAGGAATCGAGCGCCGGCGCTGTCCAGGTGCTGTCGGCGGCGCGCGCCCTGACCAACCAGTCGGACATGCTGCGCGGCGAAGTCGAGAAATTCCTCAACCGCGTGCGGGCGGCATAGGGAGGCCGGGATGAAGATGAAACGGACCGCGCTCATTGCACTGGCCATGATGCTGGCGGCGACGCCGGCCCTGGCCAAGACGCGCATCTTCTTTTCGATGAACCGCGACGACGACAAGTTCGTCAACATCCTGCACGATTCGATCATGGCCGCGGCCGCCAAGGATCCGGACGTCGACGTCACCGTCGTCTATGCCGGCAACGATTCCGGCAAGCAGGTCGAGCAGGTCCAGGCCGGACTGGCCAACCATCCCGACGTGGTCATCGCCCTGCCGGTCGACGAGGCTTCATCGACCGCCATCGCCAACGCGGCGGCGGCCTCGAAGACGCCGCTGGTCTATATCAACCGCCGCCCGTCGCTGGATCATTTCGGTTCGCCGACGGCCATTGTGTCGTCGAACGACCTGGTCGCCGGCCGGCTTCAGATGCGGCTGATCGCCGACAAGCTGGGCAATTCGGGCAATGTCGTCATCCTGCGTGGCGAGAACGGCCATCCGGCGGCTATCGAACGTACCGAAGGCATCAAGGAAATACTCGCCACGCGACCGGGCATCAAGCTGATCGCCGAAGAGACCGGCAACTGGCAACGCGCCCAGGCCGAGAAACTGGTCGACGGCTGGCTCGACAGCGGCCAGCCGATCAACGCCATCCTGGCCAACAACGACGAGATGGCGATGGGCGCCATCGCTTCGCTGCAGAAGCACCATATTCCGCCGGGCAAGATCGCGGTGGCCGGCGTCGACGGCACCGCCGACGCGATGAATGCCATCAAGACGGGTTACATGACCCTGTCCCTGCTGCAGAACGCCAATGCCCAGGGCGAGCAGGCGCTGGCCGACGCCAAGAAGTTCTCGGAAAAGGAATATGCCCAGCTTTACGACTGGGTGCCCTACGAGCTGATCATCCCGTCCAACGTCAAGGACTATGCCGGGCAGTAGCCGGCGCGTAAATTCGGTTGCAAACGAGACAAAAAAGCCTAAGTGAAGGCCGATTGTCTGGAGACAGCCGTGGCCGACGACATCTTTCATCGCAGCGCCGACGACCGGCTGGAGCTTTACGCCCGTGACTATGGCGGAGACGGCCTGCCGGTCCTGTGCATGCACGGCTTGACGCGCAACAGCGCCGACTTCGCCGGACTGGCCGCGCACCTGTCGCCGCGTTACCGCGTCATCGTCCCGGATGTGCGTGGGCGTGGCCGGTCGCAATGGGACGACCAGCCCGCCAACTATGTGCCGCCGGTCTATGTCCAGGACATGTTCGTCCTGCTGAAGCGTCTTGACGTCGAACGCGCCGCGCTGATCGGCACCTCGATGGGCGGGTTGATGGCGATGATCATGGCGGCCCTGGCGCCGCAGATGGTCGCGGGCATGGTGCTCAACGACGTTGGGCCGGAACTGGATCCGGCGGGCCTGAAGCGCATCGCGTCCTATACCGGCAAGGGCAAGCCGGTCGCCACCTGGGCCGAGGCCGCCGAAGCGGCGCGCGCCATCAACGGCGTTGCCTTTCCGCACTATGGCGACGACGACTGGATGGCCTTCGCCCGCCGTCTCTATGTCGAAAGGGACGGCGTGCCGGTGGCGGCCTACGATCCGGCCATCGCCCAGGCGTTCGTGCCGCAGGATCCGCCGGCGCCGCCCGTCGACCTGTGGCCGCTGTGGGACAAGATTTCCGATATTCCCGTACTGTCCATCCGCGGCGAACTGTCCGACCTGCTGGCGCCGGACACGATGGCCCAGATGAGGGCGCGCCATCCGGGCATGGTTGCCGTGACCGTTCCCGGCGTTGGTCACGCGCCGATGCTGGATGAACCGGCCGCGGTTTCGGCCATAGATACATTTCTTGAAAAATTGAAATAAAAACCTGGAGGATCGCGCATGAAGTCCGTCATCGTCGGCTGGGGGCACACGCCGTTCGGCAAGCTTGAGGGATCGCTGGAAGACCTGATCCATGCCGCCGCCCGTGAAGCGCTGGCCGATGCAGGCCTGACCGGTGAGGACATCGACGCCGTCTGGCTCGGCAACTTCAACGCCGGCATGGTGCCCGATGGCTTCTGTTCGTCGATGGTGTTGTCGGCGGATGAAGGCTTGCGTTTCAAGCCGGCGACGCGGTGCGAGAACGCCTGCGCCTCGGGCTCGGCCGCGCTCTATGCCGCCATGGACGCCATCGCCTCGGGCCGGGTCAGGTCGGCCCTGGTCGTCGGCGCCGAAAAGATGACGGCGGTCGACAACCCGACCGTGACACGCGCCCTGGGGGCCGCCGCCTATCAGCGCGAGGAAGCGGGGCTGAGCTTTCCCGAAATCTTCGCCCAGTTCGCCCTGGCCTATGGCGCCAAGTACGGCGATCCGACCGAGGCCATGGCGCATATCGCCGCCAAGAACCACGCTGCCGCCGTGCATAATCCGCTGGCCCAGCTTCGCAAGCCGCTGGAACTCGACTTCTGTCGTTATGCGTCGGAGAAGAATCCGATCATCGCAGCGCCGCTGAAGAAAACCGACTGCTCGCTGGTCTCCGATGGCGGCGCCGCCGTGGTGCTGGTGCGCGAGGACATGGCGTCGGACTTCAAGCGCGCCGTCGCTTTCCGCGCCCGCCAGCAGGTCAGCGACTTCCTGCCGTTGTCGGCCAAGGACATGACGGCTTTCGAGGGCCCGCGCCGCGCCTTTCAAAAGGCCTATGCCGAGGCTGGCGTGTCGGTAAACGACATTGCCTTTGCCGAGGTCCACGACTGCTTCACCATTGCCGAACTGCTGGCGGTCGAGGCCATGGGCCTGGCCGAGCCGGGCAAGGGCAGGGACCTGGTTATCAATGAAGGCACGGGCCGCAACGGCAGGCTGCCGGTCAACATGTCGGGCGGACTGAAAGCCAAGGGCCATCCGGTCGGCGCCACCGGCGTTTCCATGCACGTCATCGCCGCCCGGCAACTGACCGGCGAGGCGGGCGAGATGCAGCTGCCCGACCCGAAACTCGGCATGGCCTTCAACATGGGCGGCGGCGCGGTCGCCAACTATGTCTCGATCCTGGAACGGGTGGTCTAGACAACGGCCGGTCGCTTGCGGCATGGTCTCAGCGGATTTCTGCGGAGAGTGCGCCGATGCGACGTCAATTCCTCATGGGCGGTCTGGCGCTCGTTACCCTTGGCCTGGCCGGCTGCGACAAGCCGCAGCCCATGCCGGTGGCCAGCGACGATGACGACGACACGCCGGTTGCGAAGCCGAAAGCCGCGCCGGCGGCGCCTCCGCCCTTGCCCGATGTCGTCCATGTCCGGCTGAAAACCGAAAAGGGCGACATCGTCCTGCAACTGGAAGCGAAGAAGGCGCCGATCACCGTCGCCAACTTCCTGCACTACATCCAGGCGCACAAGTACGACGGCGCGCACTTCTGGCGGGCGTCGAAATCCGGTCCGGCCAACGGCTTCATCCAGACCAGCCCGGTAGGCCCGACTTTTCCGCCGATCGCCCACGAATCGACCAAGGTCACCGGCCTGTCGCACACCAACGGCGCCATTTCGATGTCGCGCTACGACGTCGGCACGGCGACCGGCGATTTCATCATCGTCGTCGGAGACCTCTCCTATCTCGACGCCGGCCACGATCCCAAGGGCGACAACCAGGGCTATGCCGTCTTCGGCCATGTTACCGAAGGCATGGACGTGGTGCGCAATATTCTGCATGGCAGGATCGACAGCCACACGCCCGAAGGCGGCTGGAAGGGTGAGCAACTGGCCGCGCCGGTCGAGATCGATACCGCCACGCGGATCGACTGATGGAGCGGTGCATTGCGCATGACCGAGCTTCTGTTTTCCTACGGTACCCTGCAACTCGACAGCGTGCAGATGGCCAGCTTCGGCCGCAGGCTCGAAGGCCGCGCCGACGCCATGCCGGGCTGGCGCACCGAGATGATCGAGATTACCGACGCCGAGGTGTTGAAAGCGAGCGGTGAGCGCTTCCATCCCATGGTCGTGCCCGGCGAGGCCGGTGACGATGTGGCGGGCACGGTGTTCGAGATCACGGCGGACGAACTGGCCGCCGCCGACCGCTATGAAGTCTCCGATTACAAGCGGATTGCGGTGATATTGAAGTCCGGGCTGACGGCCTGGGTCTATGTGAAGGCGGATGCATGACCGAGCACGACAGGCTGGTGGCTTTGACGAACGCCGAGGACCGGGCGCTGGCCATGCTGGCGGAGATCGAACGGCGCGGCCTGGTCTCGCCCGGCCGCACGGAAAGGGATGTGGAACGCGACATCCGTGACCTGGCCGCCGATGCGTTCGGTGTCGAGACCCATTGGCACAAGCGCATCGTCCGCGCCGGCGTCAATACGCTGGCCATCTTTTCCGACAATCCGCCCGATCTGACGATCGTCGAAGACGACGTGGTGTTCCTCGACCTCGGACCGGTGTTCGAGGCGTGGGAAGCGGATGTCGGCCAGACCTATGCCATCGGCGGCGATCCGCTCAAGCACGCCCTGTGCCGCGATCTGGCTGTCATTTTCGACCTGGGCCGGGCGCATTTCGAGACGCATGAGGATATCACCGGCGCGGAGCTTTATGATTTTGTCGTCGTCGAGTCCGGGCGGCGCGGCTGGCGTTTCGGCGGTGAAATCGCCGGCCATATCGTCGCCGAGTTCCCCCATGCCCGCCTGCCGGGCATCAAGCAGCATGGCCATATCCGGCCGGAAAATCCGACGCGCATGCGCGATCCCGATGGCAATGGCCAGGCGCGTCACTGGATCCTCGAAGTCCATCTGGTAGCCCCCGACGGCACCTTCGGCGGCTTCTACGAGCGGCTGCTGAAGCGTAACTAATAGTCGCGCGAATATTTCAGGCTGACGCTGGTGCCGGCGCTGCTGCCGGTCTGGGACAGGACGCTGAGCGTGTGCGACAGCGCGACCTCGACCTGGGTGCCGGTAAAGCCCTTGGTGTCGGTCACCACCTCGACATAGACATTGTTGGTGACGTACTTGCCGGCCGCCAGCGATGTGCCGCGGCCCGTTGTCGCGTCGGCGCCGATGACCCTGAGGCGGTCGATGCCGGTGGCCGAGCGCAGGGCGCCCAGCGGATTGAGATAATCGGTGCCGCCCGACAGGCCGTTGACCGCCGAGGCCAGTTGCAGCGCTTCGGTCGCCGACAAGTTGGTGACGCTTTCGCCGAACAGGATACGTGACAGCACTTCGTCCTGCGGCAGGGCCGGGGTCGAGGTGAAGGCGATCGACGGCTTCTGGGCCGAACCCGAGACGTTGATCACCCCGGTGATATCATTGACATTGGCCGAGGCCGACAACTGGATCTGCGGATCGGTCAGCGCTCCACCGTCGAAGGTGATGACGCCGTCGTTGATGGTGAAGTCGCGCCCGGCGAAGGCGTAGGTGCCACGGATGGCGCGCATCTCGCCCAGCACCTGCGGATCCTGCGTCGTGCCGACCAGGTGCAGGTTCATGCGCCATTCCGACTCCAGGCCCATGCCGGAGACGAATATCTGGTTGGCGGCGGACGCCTTGATGTCCAGCTTCCACAAGGACGGCGGCGCCAGGCCGTTATCGGTGGCCTGTTCGACGTCGTAGCCCTTGTGGTGGACACCATCGAGGACGTTGACCTCGGCCGCGCCCTGGCGGGTGACGGTGTATTTCAGCTGAGGCAGGCGAAGGTCGCCGGCGATCAGGGCGCCGTCCTTCTGGTTGTTGCTGATATCGAGCGTGCCCGACACGGTCGAATCGATGGCGTCGGAATGGGCCAGCCGGGCATTGTCGAGATCGACGTGAAGCATCAGGGGGAAATGCTGGTTGGCGGCCAGGCTGAGCCAGCCGTTGCCCTTGACGGTGCCGTTGCCGGCGCGGCCGGAGAAGCTGGTCAATTCCAGCCGGTCGTTGGTGAAGCGGCCATCCAGCGCCAGGGCTGAGATGCGCGTGCCGAGGTTGTCGTTGTCATAGGTCAGGCTGTCGGCCTTGACGACGCCGTTGAGCTGCGGCGCGTTGAGGTGTCCCGACACGTCGGCGGCCAGGGCGACGGGACCTGACAGCTGCTGGCGCGCCTGGCCGGCCAGGGAAAACGGCACGCCGGCCGGCCCATTGTAGCGCACGCCGCCCGACACGCCGGCATCGAGGATGCGGTCGGTCCACACGCCTGACGCAGCGGGACTGAGCGCCAGCTGGGCGCGGCCGACGACCACGCCACCCTGGCGGACGATGGCGTGGAGGTAATTGGCCGACGGTTGCAGGGACGGATCAAGCTGCCCCTCCATGGCGATGTCGACCGGTGTCGAGACCACGGCGGCGGAGGCACGCGAGAACCCGTCGATCTGCAAGGCGGCGCGGGCCGTGGGGAAACCGCCGCCGGCCTGGCGGAAGTCGACCTGGCCGTTGGCCTTGCCGGTGATGCCGAGGTCGTTGCGGAACAGGTTGGCGACGCTGAGGTCGACGTCGTCGAGCCGGGCCTGCATAGTCATGGCCTGGCCGAACCGCCCGGCCAGGTCGATCTTGCCGCCGTCCATGACCACGGTGACCGGCGACAGCACCCAGTCAGTTCCCTGGCGTGACACCCGCGCCGGATGGTCGAGGCCAAGCGCCACGCTGTTGACCGTGCCCTTGGCGGCGAAGGTATAGGCGTCCGGCGCGATGTCGCCGTTGACGGCCACATCGAACGGCACATCGCGGGCGCCGGTGGCCACCGCCTGGACGGTGCCGCGTTCGCCGTGCATGTGGACCTTGGCGCGGCCGGTGGCGACCGTGACGCCGCCATAGGTCGCGTCGGCCAGCTGCACATCGGCATCGAGGTCCAGTTCCTTCGCCAGGACCGCATTGGCGCTGATGATCGTCCGCCCGACATGAACCCCCAGATTGCCGGGCAGGGTGATGTTGCCGCCGGTGGCGGAAATCGCCGCACCCTGGTTGCCGCCGACTTCGCTGAGCGTCGCCGTGCCGTTGAGACCCGAACCGCTGAGCACCAATTGGCCGCTGAACGGTCCGGCCTGGCTCTGGGTGATGGTGCCCGAGGCGGCGATGCCGGCGAATTCGGCGCGATGGATGTCGATGCTGAGCGGGCCTTTGTCGAGATGGACAATTGTGTCGGCCGAGAACGGGCCATAGTCGCTGCCGCCCATGGCGGTGACGGCATAACCGGCCGGAGTGCCGGACAGGTTGGCGACCACGTTGTTGATGCCGACGCCGAAGCCGGGACGGGCGGCCTTGACCACCGCCTGAGGCGCGTCGAAGGTGCCGCTGAGGACGGCTTCGAGCGGGCCGTATTGTTGCGACGTTCCGGCGGCCGTCACCTTGAGCGCGCTGCCGGGACCGAAGGTAGCGTCGCCCGAAGCCAGGGTGAACTGCGGCGCCGTGCCCGCCAGCTTGTGCAGGCTGAAAGCGCCGTTGGCGGCAAGGGTGTAGGTGCCGCTGAGCTTGGCGTTGCCGCCAAGGAAGGATTTCAGGCCGTCACTCAAGTGCGTCGATTGCGCCGTTGCCGTGCCATCGAGGAGGAAGCGGCCGTTCTTCCTGGCCATACGCGCGCTCGATGCCAGGTTGACGACACCGACATTGTCGACGGCATAGTCGTTCAGTGTCGCCTTGATATTGGAGGTGAAGTCCGCCGTGCCCAGATCGCCCTGGGCTGTCGCGGTGGCCTGCAAACGGTCGGTCTTCAGGCGCAGGTTCTGCGTGGTGAAGCTGAGCCCGACCAGTGCGATGTCGCCGGTCAGCCGTACGTGGGTCAGCAGCGGATCGACATGGCTGTCGATGCCGCTCATCGCCGTCAGGGTGCCATTGAGCGGCACGATGACGCGATCGCCGTCGCGATGGCTTTTGCCCTTGGCGTCGAGCCCTGCCAGCTTGATGTCGCCGATGCCGAAGCGCGTGGCGGCCAAGTCGTAGTCGACCTTCCAGTCCTGGAAGGCGCCGTCGAACATCAGGTCGGCGTGCAGGTCGTTGCCGGTGAAATCGCTGTCCAGCCGTTTGGGATCGAGCAGGCGCAGGTGCGCTTCCAGGTGGTCGAAGCTGTTGCCGCCGAGATCGATACGGCCTTTTGTGTCGAGTTTCAGCGCTTCGGTGGACAGGGCGGCGACCAGGTCGACCTTGCGGTCCTTCGCAATGCCGGTGGCGTCGATGTGCACGGCGGGGGTCAGCAGGTCCGAACCACCGATCAGCAGGTCGGGCCGCGTGTCGCCCAGCACGTGGACCTTGCCGCTTTGCGCCGTGACGCCGAGATCGAGCAGGCTGTCGCTGCCCAGCTGTGCCTGCGCGCGGCCGGTCCAGTCGGTCCATGAGCCTTTGCCCGACACGTCGGCATCGAGCGGTTTCTTCAGATCGAGCAGACCGGCGACGATGCCGCCCGTCGGCGCCTTCAGGTGGGCGTCGAGCGCCAGCTTGTTGTTGTCCGGTTCGGCGTCGAGCGCGGCAATCACCTCGTCGCCCTTGTCGCTGAGCGTGGTGGCGTCGATCTGCGCCCGGCCGTGGGCGATGTGGGCGCTGCCCTGAATCATGGCGTTGCGCGCATCGCCGAAGACGCCGGCGTGAAGGGCCAGCGTATCGACCTGCAGGCGATTGACGTCGATCTTCAGGTCGGGCAGCAGAGGTCCGCCCTTTTCCGGGTTCTGCTCAGGATTGAATACCGGCTGGCGCAGGACATCGATGCGCGGTGTCGACAGGTCGCGGATATCAACATGCTTGTTGAGATAGCCGAACGGCCGCCAGTCGAGGTGGACCAGGGGGCTGGTGATGAAGGCGCCTTTGGTGTCCAGCACCCTGACATCGTACAGGGTCATGTCGCCGTAGAGCGAGCCGTCGATCTCGCCGATCTCTATCTGGAGGCCGGAGTTGAGCTTGATGCCGGTGGCGAACTGAACCAGCAGGCGACGGCCCGGCGGAGTGTTGAGCCCGACCAGGAACAGGCCCAGCAACACCGCGGCCGAGACCATGATGGCGGCGATGTTGATCGCCACGGCGCGCCAACTGACCTGTTTCAGGTCGGCCGCGACTGCGCTCCGCCAGCGGTCCCACAGGTCCTTCGCTGAGGGCAGGGACGGCATCAGAAGGCCTGCCCGATGCCGACATAGAGCGCGACCTGCGGTTCGGTAGCACGACGATTGAGCGGCGTCGCCAGATCGATGCGCACCGGACCGAAGTTGGTGTAGAGCCGCGCGCCTATGCCGATGCCGACGCGCAGATCGGAAAAGCGCGGGAAGGTGGTGTCATAGACCTGACCCATGTCGATGAACGGCACGATGCCGTAATTGCCGATGCGGTAGCGCATTTCCAGCGAGGTCTCGAACAGGCTGCGTCCGCCGGTCGGGTCGCCGTTGACGTCACGCGGACCCAGGCCCTGGTAGGCGAAACCGCGCACGCTGCCGCCGCCGCCGGCGTACATGCGCTGCGACGGCGCGATATCGGCCAGATTGCCGCCCCACAGCAGGCCGATCCGCGCCCGCGTGGCGATGACGATGCGCGCGCCGACGGGATAGTAATAGCTGCCGTCGAGGACGGTGCGGATGTTCGACGCCGAACCGCTGCCGGCCGACAGCTGCGGCGTCAACTGGCCCGACAGCCGAAAGCCCTTCGCGGGATTGAGCAGGTCGTCCGACTTGTCATAACCCACTTGCAGGGGCGTGTCGGCGATGTAGTAGGTCTTGTCGACGTGCTTGCCGGTATTGGGGTCGGTGGAGGTTTCGCGCGTCGCCAGGGTCTCGAAGCCGTAGCTCCATGTCCATATCTTCTGCCACAGCGGCGTCGACACGCGCGACACCGATCCCGTGACGCCGAACGTGTCGGCGCCGTAGGCGGCATAGGTGTTGCGCGCCAGTTGCACGCCCAGTTGCACCGTGCGATCGCGGCGCCTGGCATTGGAGCGTTTGGCCGTCACGCCCAGCGCGGCTTCCTGGGTGCCGAGCGCGGCGTTGTAGATCAGCGCGCCTTCGGGCGGGAACATGTTGCGGTTGGTCCAGGTCGCCTCGGCGGTGAAGCCCTCGCCGGTCGAATAGCCGGCATCGGCGGCCAGGGTGCGCGGAGGGCCCTTCTGCTCATGGACGACAAGATCGACATAGGCATTGCCGTCGGCGTCCGTCTGGCCATTGGCGACCGGCTGGACCGACACGCTGCGAAACAGGCTGGTGGCGATCAGGGCCTGCTGCAGGTCGTCGACCTTGCGGCTGTCGTAAAGCTGGTCACGATCGAAACGGGTCAGGACGGCGACATGGTCCGCGGAAAACGGCGGCTTGTCGTCGCCTTCCATGCGAAAGCCGGCGAAGACCGAACGGCTGCCGGTATCGACTTTCAGGGTATAGTCGCCCGCCTGGGTGGCGTCGTCGAGCGCGATGTCGCGGCCCTGAACCTTGGCGAAGGGGTAGCCGTTCTGCGGCAGGACCAGGCTGACATTGGCCTCGGCCGCCAGCACCTGGTCGGCGACGATGCGGTCGCCCGTGCGCAGCGGCAGGTTCCTGGCGATCAGGTCCGGCGGCGTGGTCGGCCGTGCGTCGACGGCGATGGCGCCCAGGTGATAGGCCGGACCCGGCACCACGACCAGGTGGGCCAGAAGCTGACCCTGGGCTCCCTTGACCGCGGTAATGGTCGTCGTCACCGTGCCGTCGAAATAGCCTTCGGATTTCAACAGGCGCAGGACCAGGGCCTCGTCCTCGGTGGCGCGGGCGCGGACCATGGCGCTGTTGACCGCCTTGCCCTTGCCGGATTGCAGGGCGCTCAGCGGCTTGAAGCGCTCCTGCAGGCCGATGTCCTTCAGTCCGTCGACCTGGGTGACGTAGGTCACGCTGTCCTGCGGCTGGTCGACGACCATGGCGGCGGTGGCCTGCGGCTGGACGTTGGTGCTGTCGAGCGGGGGCAGGGGGGCGTTGAGGTCCTTGTCGTCCGGTGCCGCGACGGCGGGCAGGGCCGCGTCGGGCTGTGCGGCCGGCTGGGTGGTGTCGAGCGGAGGCAGGGCAGCGTTGAAAATGGTATCCGGCACGATGTCGGTCGTCTGTGGGGACGCCGGCGTCGTCTGGGCTGCGGCGGAAAGCGGCATAAGGCCACCCGCACCCAGAAGGGCGGCGTGCAGGACCGGCAGGAACGTCGCTTTCAGTTTCAAGAGGATCAGCAGCCCCGGAATCGCAAACCGAAGGGTGGTCGCCAAATGCGGCAAAAAATCGATATGATTTCGCGTGATTCCGAATTCGACCGCAAGGGCCGGAGCGCGGTTCCGTCCAAGGCGGTTTAGGCTCCTTTCGACATTGAGAAATCGTGGAGACGGCCTATGTTGATGACCATGCATAAATCCCCCGTGACCGACCGGACCGATGCGCGCTGGCGGATGGTGCTGGACCGCGACGAAAGCTTCGACGGACGCGTCTGGTACGGCGTGAAGACGACCGGCGTCTATTGCCGGCCGTCGTGCGCCGCGCGGACACCGAAACCTGAAAACGTCGCGTTCTACGACACCTGCGACGCGGCGGAAGCGGCTGGCCTGCGGCCGTGCAAACGCTGCAAGCCGCGCGAAGAGGCGCCGAAGGCGCGCCAGGCGGCCCTGATCGCCGAAGCCTGCCGCCGCATCGAGACGGCCGAGGAAGAACCCAGCCTGGAGCAACTGGCGCGGGCGGCGGGTTTGAGCCCGTACCATTTCCACCGAGTCTTCAAGGCGGCCACCGGCCTGACGCCCAAGGCCTATGCGGCGGCGAAGCGCGCTGGACGCGTGCGGGAGGGACTGAGCCAGGGCGAGCGCGTCACCGATGCGCTCTACGACGCCGGCTATGGCTCCAACAGCCGTTTCTATGAACGGTCGAACGACATTCTCGGCATGACGCCGAAACGGTTTCAGGATGGTGGCCGGGACACCGACATCCGCTTCGCCGTGGCGCAGTGTTCACTGGGCGCCATCCTGGTGGCGCAAAGCGACAAGGGTGTGGTGGCGATTTCGCTCGGTGACGATCCTGAGCGCCTGGCGCGTGACCTGCAGGATCGCTTTCCCAAGGCCAATCTGATCGGCGCCGACACCGGGTTCGAAAAGCGGGTGGCCCAGGTGATCGGCTTCGTTGAGGCGCCCGGCAATGGCCTCGACCTGCCGTTCGACATTCGTGGCACGGCCTTCCAGCAGCGGGTGTGGCAAGCCCTGCGCGCCATCCCGGTGGGCCGGACGGCGAGCTATGCCGAGATTGCGGGGCGCATCGGCCAGCCCGAGGCCGTTCGTGCGGTCGCCGGAGCCTGCGCCGCCAACACCCTGGCCGTGGTCATTCCGTGTCATCGTGTCGTGCGCACCGACGGATCCCTGAGCGGCTATCGCTGGGGCGTCGAACGCAAGCGCGCCCTGCTGGACCGGGAAACGCATGGCTGAGCAACTGCCGCTGTTCCACACGCCGCCGCGCGAGGGTCTTCGAACCCTGCGCGGCTTTGCCCTGCCGCATGCACCCGGGATTCTCGCGGCCATTGAACAGGTAACGGTCGCGGCGCCTTTTCGTCACATGCGGGTGCCCGGCGGCGGCCGGATGTCGGTGGCGATGAGCAATTGCGGCGCATTGGGCTGGGTGACGGATGCACTCGGTTATCGTTACACGCCGGTCGATCCGTTGACGGGGCGACCGTGGCCGGCCATGCCGGAAGTGATCAGCGACCTGGCGGTGCAGGCCGCTGAAGCGGCGGGATTTGCCGGTTTCATGCCGAACGGCTGCCTGATTAATGGTTACGAACCCGGCGCGCGCATGGGGTTGCATCAGGACCGCGACGAACCGGATGGCGCGTCTCCCGTCGTATCGATATCGCTGGGCCTGCCGGCCACATTCCTGTTCGGCGGATTGAAACGCAGTGATCCCGTCGAGAAGATCGTGCTGGAGCACGGCGATGCAGTGGTGTGGGGCGGACCGCTGCGCCGGGCCTACCATGGCGTCTCGCCGCTGAAGGACGGCCGGCACGCCCTGCTTGGCCGTCGCCGTCTTAACCTGACGCTGAGGACAGCTGGTTGAACGGCGCCGGTGGATCGTCCGGCGGCATCTGCATCAGGTTGAACCAGTAGCCTTCGATACGCGTCACGATATCGTCGTAGGTGTCGGTGGTGATCGGCTTGGTGATGTAGCCGTTGGCATGGCGGTTGTAGCAGGCGGTAACGTCGATGTCGGCGCTGGAGCTGGACAGAATGATCACCGGAATGCGGCGCAAAGCCGGGTCGTCCTTGACCGCCGCCAGGAAGTCCTTGCCGTGCATGAAGGGCAGGTTGAGGTCCAGCAGAATGATGTCGGGCCGCGCCGCGTCGGCGTGCTCGCCTTCGCGGCGCAGGATCGACAGGCCCTTCTCGCCGGTTTCGGCGACAACGATATCGTTGGGCATTTTCGACCGGCGAAAGGCACGCCGTGTCAGCACGGCATCGCCGTGGTTATCCTCGATGAGGAGAACCTGCGCGTTTCTCGGCCGCTCGGAAACCCTGGTCATGATCGATCCCCGCAACACGCGGATTTGTCCACGATTTCGCCCGCCACGCAAGGCAAAACGGCCAGTCATCAACAGACTTGCCATGATCGTTGACATGCAATGGTTTGCAGGCGGTCACAAGGAATTTACCCCATCCTCCGGGTCCGGTCCTGCGCGTACGGCGCCGATCCGTGTTATGCCCCGGAAAGGGGTTTGGACAGCGCATGGTTGAACTTTGTTAACCTTCTAGTCTGGATAAAGATAATGCTGCGGCGCCCTGAGTCGCCGTAACCATGCCTGTGCCCCGAAGGAAAGGCGAACATGCACACCATGCCCGGCAATCCTTTCATGCCTCATGGCTTCTGCTTCCTGTGGCGGCCGGACGTGCTGTGGCTGCACGTCGTTTCGGACGCAATCATCGCCCTGGCCTATTTCTGCATACCGGTGGCCCTGGTTCATTTCGCGCGCAAGCGTCGCGACGTGCCGTTCCGCCGCGTGTTCTGGCTGTTCGGCGCCTTCATCCTGCTGTGCGGCACCACCCATCTGCTCAGTATCTGGGTCCTGTGGCATCCCGACTACTATGTCGAGGGCTTCGTCAAGGCGGCGACAGCCATAGCCTCGATCGGCACGGCGATCATGGTGGTGCGCCTGATGCCCGAGGCGCTCCTGTTTCCCAGTCCGGCCCAGTTGCGCGAAGCCAATGCGCGGCTCAAGGAGGCCAATCAGAAGCTGGAAGGTCTTTACAGCGAAAGCCAGGAGCGTGGCCGCGTCACGCTGGGCGCCGTTGTCGACAATGTCATGGACGGCGTGCTGACACTGGACGAGAACCGCCGCATCGAAAGCGTCAATGCCGCCGCCACCGCCATTTTCGGCTACGAGCCGTCGGAACTGGCCGGCCAGGACGTGCGCATGCTGATGGCCGACACCTACAAACCCGAGCACGAGACCTTCTATGCCCGCACCCAGGCCATGAACGACGCCGAGGTCGCCGGCGCCAGCCTGCGCGAGGCCCAGGCCCGCCACAAGGACGGCAGCGTCTTTCCGGTGCAGGTGGCGGTATCGGCCTTCACCGTCCAGGGCCGCCGCTATTACACCAGCATCATCCGCGACATCACCAAGGTCAAGCAGAACGAGGAGAACCGCCAGAAGCTGCTCAACCGCCTGACCGAATCGAACACCGAACTGGAACGTTTCGCCTATGTCGCCTCGCACGACATGCAGGAGCCCCTGCGCATGGTGCTCAACTTCAGCCAGATCATCGCCAACGACTATGCCGACAAACTGGACGACGAGGGACGGGAATACCTGAAGATCGTCGGCGATTCGGCGCTGCGCATGCGCGACATGGTGGCCGACCTGCTCGACTACGCCCGCCTGGGCCGCGAAGGCCTGCGCATCGCGCCGGTCGACATGACGCTGGAACTGGCTCACGTCGAGGAAAACCTGGGCGCGCTGATCCGCGATTCCGCGGCGGAGATCAAAAGCGGGCGTCTGCCCATGGTCGACGGCAGCGCGGTCCAGCTGATGCGCGTGCTGCAGAACCTGATCGCCAACGCCATCAAATACCAGCCGGCCGGCCGGCAGCCGGTCATCCGCGTCGCTGCGGCGCAAGAAGACGGCCACTGGCTGTTCTCGGTCCAGGACAACGGCCTGGGCATCGAGGCCGCCTTCATCGACGAGGTCTTCAACCCGTTCCGCCGCCTGCATAACTGGGATGTGATTCGCGGCACCGGACTGGGTCTTGCCGTCTGCCGCAAGATTGTCGAAAATCACGGCGGACGCATCTGGGCGACGTCCGCGCCGGGCGCCGGCAGCACTTTTTTCTTCACCCTGCCGACAACCCCGGTTCAACCGTCATGATCCCGCGTCGAGGAGATATGCCATGGCCAATCTGCTGATCCGCGAAGGCCGACCGGCCGAGATCATGCTGATCGAGGACAATCGCGGCGATGCCCTCCTGGCGTCACGCGCTTTCCATGAGGCGCAGATCGAGAACAATCTGACCGTCGCCCGTACAGGCGAGGAGGCGCTGGCCATGCTGAGGCGTGAAGGCGAACACGCTGCCCTGCGTACGCCCGACATCATTCTTCTCGATCTCAACCTGCCGGGCCTGAACGGCGACGCGGTCCTGACGGCGATCAAGGCCGACGAGCGCCTGCGCCACATCCCGGTCATCGTCCTGTCCAGTTCGTCGTCCGAGGCCGATATCGCGCGCAGCTACGACCTTCACGCCTCGGCCTATGTGGTCAAGCCCATCGACCTGAAGAAATTCCGCGAGGTGGTGACCACGATCCAGCAGTTCTTCTTCCTGGTCGCGGTCCTGCCCGCGGCCGACGCCGCCTGACAAGGAGGGCAGCATGACCCAGTCTCCAATGGCCCAGCCGCAAACGACCCAGGACACAAGCCGCCCAGGCGGCGACCTGGCGCAGGAATTCCGTGACTATGCCTACATCGTCTCGCACGACCTGGGTGCGCCGGCCCGCCTGATGGTCGAGTTCGCCCGGTTGCTGGGCGAAAAACAGAGTGCTTTCGCCGACGAGGAGGATCGCATGATGATCCGCGAAATCGTCGACAACGGTGAAAAGATGCGCGGCATGATGCAGGGCCTGCTCAGCTATTCGCGCCTCAACACCCTGGCGGCGCCGCACGTGCTGGTCGACACGAAGAAGATCGCCGAGCACGCGGCGCTTCTGATGCGCGACAAGCTGAAGGCGTGTCGGGGCCGGCTGACGCTGGGCGCTCTGCCGCATCTTAAGGCCGATCCGGACCAGATCATGCAGTTGTTCAGCTTTCTGATCGACAATGCCATCAAGTTCGCGCGGCCGGGCGTGCCGCCGGAAATCCACCTGGAGGCCGACGGTCATCCCGGCGGCTGGCAGTTTTCCCTGAGCGACAACGGCATCGGCATCGACAAGGACGACTGGAACCGCATCTTCAAGCCGTTCCAGAAATTGTATCCGGACAGCCAGTATCCCGGCGCCGGCATGGGGCTGGCCCTGGCGCGCAAGATCGTCGGCCTGCACGGCGGCCGACTGTGGGTCGAGCGCTCGTCGCCCACCGGAACGGTGATGCGTTTCACGCTCGACGAACGCCCCTGAGAGCGCCTTGCCGCGTGCGGCAGTTTTGTTACAGGACGGCCAAATAAGTTGACGCTTACCGTAACGTAAATCTTGCCAAACGGCACGACTCTTCTACCCTGAGCCGCAGAACGCGGGCTTCAGGCATCGCGGCCCATAACAATATCTGACCTGCAGGGTTCCCATGAAAAAGTCCATGTCTCTGGCGCTGATGGCGTCCGCCTTGCCGCTGCTGTTCGCCGCCGGCGCGCACGCCCAGTCCTACACCCGCCTCGTAAGCTTCGGCGACAGTCTGTCCGACAACGGCAACCTTTACACCGGGACCATGGGCACCCAGCCCCCGGCGCCGTATAATCACCGCTTCACCAACGACAAGGTGTGGGCGGAATACCTGTCGGGCTCCATGCAGGGCTGGTTCACCGCGACCTCCTATACCACCGGCAACCTGGACCTGGCCTGGGGCGGGGCGCGCACCGACAACGCCTCCAATTCTTCCGGGCCTATCCCCGGTACGCCGACCCAGATCGGCTATTTCCAGCTCCATGGCGGTTCCTTCGGCGCAGGCGATGTCGCCTCGATGTGGGCCGGCGCCAACGATATCTTTCAGGCCCTGCCCGGCGCGGCCGGCAATCCGTCGACCGCCGCCTCGGTGATGACCGGTGTCTCGGCGACCGCCGGCGGCAACGTCGCCACGCAGGTCGGCCAACTGGCGTCCCTGGGGGCGCCGACCATCCTGGTCATGAATCTGCCCGACCTCGGCAAGACGCCGCAGTTTTCGAGCGACCCGAACGCCTCGGCCCTGACCACCCTGTCAGCCACGGTGTTCAACACGGCGCTCGACACGGGCCTGAAGGCGCAGGCCACGGCGCACAGCGGCACCAATATCATCCAGGTCGACATCTATTCGGCCTTCAACGCCATCATCGCCAATCCGCAGGCCTTCGGCTTCACCAACGTCACCCAGGAATGCATCCAGGTCACGTCCTGCGTCACGGGTTCGCTCGATGCGCAGAACAGCTATCTGTTCTGGGATGGCGTTCATCCGACCGAAGGGGGCCACAAGCTGGTGGCCAAGGTGACGGCGCAGTACCTCTATACGCCGACCCTGACCGAAGGCGTCGGCATGTTCGCCGACGAGGCCTACAACACGCGCCGCGCCAACCTGGCGGACCTCGCCGATCTGATGCACGCCTCCAGGGCAGGCAACGGCGGCTATTTCGCGCAGGCGGTCGGCGCCGAAGGCTCGCGCACCACGGACATCGCCCTGCAAAGCCAGATCGGCACGGCGGCGACGCTCAGCGACCAGAAGGCCTATGACTACCAGTTGGCCGGCATCCGCGCCGGCGCGGTGCAGTCGCTGGGTGACGGCACGACCTACGGCTTCGGCGTCACCGCCCTGACCGGCACGGGCAAGGCCTTCATGGTCGAGGCCAAGCCGACCGATATCAGCGTCGATGCCGGCATGGAATGGCGTCCGGGCAGCTGGTTCATCGGGGCCGGCGTGGGCGCCGGCGCTACGTCCTACAGCGACTACAAGCGCCAGACCCTGATCGGCGCTTTCCAGGAACACCTGAACCACGTCGACGCGACCTCCTACTCGGCGTCGCTGCAGGCCGGCATGGACAGCGACATGGGCGGTGGCTGGACGATCACGCCGCTGGCGCGCCTCAGCTATACCGGCGCCAGCATGAAGGGTTTCGATGAAATCGGTCCCATCGCCTCGGTCGCCTTCGATAACCGCAAGGTGTCGGCGACGTCGGGCGCGGTCGAACTGCACGCCAGCGGCAAGCTGGGCGACCACACCGCCCTGACCGGCCTGCTGGGTTACGAAGCCGTGCTCAGCGGCGACGAGGGCGATCTGAAGGGCAAGCTGATCAACAACACGGCCCAGGCCTTTGCCACCGATATGGGCGATGTCAAGAGTCCCGGCCTGATGGTCGGCGTCGGCCTGTCCACCGACTTCGGCGGCTTCTCGGTCGGGGCGCAGTACCGCGGCACCTTCGGCAGCCACGACCAGAAGGACCAGACGGCGACGATCTCGCTGACCAAGGCGTTCTGAGGTCTGGTCTTTTGAAATGACGAAAACCGCGCTCTCGACGGGGCGCGGTTTTTCTTTTCAGGCCTGGATATTGACCAGTTGCCCCGGCGCGGTTGACTGGGCCGTTGTGGGCTGAGTGTTGGTCGTGTCCGAAACGCCCTTCAGGGCGCCGTCAAACTTGAAGCGGAACTGGTCCTGGGCGCGCAACGTCGGATCATCCTTGGCGTTGACGCCGTACGGTCCGGCCTTGGGGTGGGCCGGGTCGATATGCTTCTTGGCGTAGTCGACGTCCGTGCAGTTCTTGCACATGAAGCCGTTGACCTGCACGGGCTGGGGGTAGTCGCCGCTGATGGACATGGTTCTCAGTCCTGAAATTCGTGTTTCAGGATAATACGTCGCCGTAAACGAAACGGTTACAGCGAGAACGAAGTTATTTTCAGATCATCGAGGCCGAGATGTTGATCATCAGCGCCAGCACCGTGGCGTTGAACAGATAACTAATGATGCAATGGATCAGGCCGATGCGGCGCACGCCGGTGGCGGCGAAGCTGACGTCCGCCGTCTGGCCCGAGGTGCCGATGACGAAGGAGAAATAGAGGAAGTCGGTATATTGCGGCTGGTCGGTGCCGGGAAAGATCAGGCATGGCGTCTTGTGATGGCCAGGCGCGTAATAGCCGTGGGCGTAATGAAATGCGAAGGCGGTATGGATGAAGGCCCAGGATGTCATCAGCGTCAGACCCGACAGGCCGAAATGCAGGATCAGCGACAGGACGTCGCGGTCCTTGCCCGAGGCCAGCTCGAACACGATGGCCACCAGGCTGAGCACCGCCGCCAGGACCGAGAACAGCAGGATGATGTTCTCGCCGTCGTCGTGCAGTTCGGCGCGCTGGCGCATGGTTTCGTGGCTGCATGCGCCGAAGACGGTCGTCCAGGCGAAGCCGAGATAGAGCAGGGTCATGGTGTTCCAGCCGGCCAGCGCCGCCGTGGCGGCCCGGATCGGCGCGAACAGGTCGCACAGGAGAAACACCAGCGCGCCGGCGCCCATGGCCATCAAGAGGCGCGGCTTGCGGAACAGGTTGCGCAGGACAGGCAGTCCCTTGGGCGCGGGGCGGTGCGGCGGTGTTGTCATGCGGGGTTCAGGAGGGGCTCTTGTCAGAATCGGACCCTATGTTAGGCTCGCCTGCGCCGAGCTTGTCAAACTGGCTTTTCCCGTCCGGAGCCGCCATGGCCATCGTGTTCGAACACGGCATCGACCTGCCGCAGCCGCCCTCGGCGGTCTTTGCTCTGCTGGATGATTTTTCGCAGCTGCCCAAATGGCTGAAGCCGTGCGAAGGCCTGGCCAAGCTGGGCACGGGCCCCAACGCGGCGGGCGACAAGCTGCGCTATGCCTACGCCCAGGGCGGCCGCCACGGCGTCATGGACGGAGTGATCGTGGCGCGCGAGCCGGAACGGCGGCTGACCTGCAAATACTATGATCGCCTGTTCACCGTCGTGGTCGATTTTCGCGTGGCCGACGGCGAAGGCGGCGGTACCCGCCTGGTCCATCATATCGAGATCACGCCCAACAGCTTCATGGCAAAGCTGATGTCGCCGCTGATCCGGGGGCAGTTGCCGAGGCAGACCATCGATTCCATGCAAGCCTTGCGTCAATTGCTGGCCATGGCGCCGGCCGAACATTAAACTTCGGTAACATTCGTTCCGCTGCGCTCGACTCCGCGACGAAAGCGGGCTTTAACATCCGGCAACTGGTAACAAAAATTACAGGTTGCGCGCTCATGGCTCACAAGCTCTCCCGTTCCCTCTGGCTGGTGGCGTCGGCGTCGCTCATCGCCCTGTGCGGCGGCCTTGCCCACGCCCAGGATGCCGGTGCGAAGGCGCCGTTCACCTATGTCGACATGATCAAGCTGGATCGCATTTCGGCCGTCGCGGTCGACGCCGGCGGCCATTATGCCGCCATCCAGGTCCGCGCCACCGACATGGACGCCAACAAGGGTGTCAATTCACTATGGATCAAGGACCTGGGCAATTTGCCGGCGCCGGAAGTGAAGCTGGCGGCGGGTGACGGTGGTACCGATCCGCAATGGAGCGCCGACGGCAAGACGCTTTATTTCCTGTCGTCGAAAAGCGGCTCCAGCCAGGTGTGGAAGACCGACGCCACGGGGGCTACGGCGACCCAGGTGACCACGCTGCCGCTCGATGTTGGCGCGTACCAGCCGACGCCGGACGGCAAGGGCGTGGTGGTCTCCCTTGCCGTCTATCCTGACTGTAAGGGCATGGAGATCGACTGCACCGTCAAGCGCCAGACGGATGCCAAGGCCAGCAAGTCGACCGGCATGGTCTATACCGAAGTCTTTGTCCGTCACTGGGACGAATGGGAAGATGGCACGCGCAACCACCTGTTCTACGTCGATTTTGGCGGTGGCGCGCCAGTCGCCCTGACCGACGGTTATGACGGCGACGTGCCGTCCAAGCCGTTCGGCGACGAAGGCGACTTCACCATCTCGCCCGACAGCCAGACGGTCTATTTCTCGGCGCGCGAGGCGGGCAAGACCGAGCCCTACAGCACCAATTTCGACGTCTATTCCGTGCCGACGCATGGCGGCGCCATCGCCGACATCACCGCCGGCAACCCGGCCTGGGACGCCAGCCCGCGCGTCTCGCCCGACGGCAAGACCCTGGCCTACAAGGCGATGAAACGGCCGGGCTTCGAGGCCGACCGTTTCGGCATCATGCTGCGTGATCTGGCGACCGGCGCGACGCGCGAGCTGTCGCCCGACTGGGACCGCAGTGCCGACGACGTGAAATGGTCGAAGGACGGCAAGAGCCTCTACGTCACCGCCGGCGACACCGGCCTGGAGCGTCTGTTCCAGGTCAGCGCCAAGACGGGGACGGTGACGCCGCTCACCAAGACCGGTCACATGGACGCTTTCTTTGAGACCCCCAAGGGCTTCGTCTTCACCCGTGATTCACTGACCCAGCCCGCCCTGCTTTACGCCTCGTGGATGAAGACGGGCATGATCGACGTCACCGCGAACACCATCACCAATATCGACGCCAGCCTGAAGGATTTCGCCTGGGGCGATTACGAACAGTTCACTTTCAAGGGCTGGAACGGCGATGATGTCCACGGCATCGTGGTCAAGCCGGCCAACTATGTCGAGGGCAAGAAGTATCCCGTCGCCTTCCTGATCCACGGCGGCCCGCAAGGATCGTTCGGCGACGACTGGTCGTTCCGCTGGAACCCGGAAACCTATGCCGGCGCCGGCTACGCGGTGGTGATGATCGATTTCCACGGCTCGACCGGCTACGGCCAGGCGTTCGAGGACGCGATCTCGCAGCACTGGGGCGATCGGCCGCTGGAAGACCTGCAGAAGGGCTGGGCGGCGGCCCTGGCGCAATATCCGTTCCTTGACGGCGACCGTGCCTGCGCGCTCGGTGCTTCGTACGGCGGCTTTATGGCCGACTGGATCGCCGGCAACTGGAAGGAGCCGTGGAAGTGCATCGTGTCGCACGACGGTGTCTTCGATGCGCGCATGATGGGCTATTCGACCGAGGAAATGTGGTTCGAACGCTGGGAGCAGGGCGCTGATGTCCTCCAGGATCCGGCAGCCTACGACAAGTTCAATCCGGCCCTGCACGCCAAGGACTGGTCGGTGCCGATGCTGATCGTCCATTCGGACAAGGACTATCGCATCCCGGTCGAGCAGGGCATCGCCGCCTTCACCGCGCTTCAGGCCAACGGCGTCGATTCCGAATTCCTGCACTTCACCGACGAGAACCACTGGGTTTTGAAGCCGCAGAATTCGATGAAGTGGCACCAGACGGTGTTCGACTGGCTGGACAAGCATATCGGGGACGCATCGCAAAAGGGGAGCTGACACATGTTGTCACGACGGGGATTTGTACTGGCCGGCGGCGCGCTGGCGGTGGCTGGAGCCGGCCTGGCCGGTTGCTCGGACAAGGTTCGGAAGGCCATCGGCCTCGGCGAACGCATGGTCGAGATCGAGAAGCGCCAGGGCGGCCGCATGGGTGTTTCGGCCGTCATCGGGACCACCGCCGTCAACGGCGGCATGAACATCGATTCCGACCAGCGCTTCGCCATGTGCTCGACCTTCAAGTGGGTGCTGGCGACGGCGATCCTGCAGCAGGCCGACCAGGGCAAGCTGAAGCTGTCGCAGGCGGTCAAATACGGCCAGAAGGATCTGCTCGACAACGCGCCGGTGACCAAGGCCAATGTCGCCAAGGGCCAGATGAGCGTCGCCGACCTGTGCGCCGCCACCATCGAGCAGAGCGACAATACCGCCGCCAACCTGCTCTATCCCCTGATCGGTGGCCCGGCGGGACTGACCGCCTTCGTACGCGGCCTCGGCGACACCACCACGCGCTTCGACCGGACCGAACCCGACCTCAACAGCAATGTCGACAAGGACGACCGCGACACCACGACGCCGCGCGCCATGAGCGAACTGCTGCAGAAGGTCTATACCGGCGACGTTCTGAAGACCGACAGCCTGGCGCAGCTCAAGGCGTGGATGATCGCCTGCGCCACGGGGACGAAGCGCATCCGCGCCAGCCTGCCCGTCGGCTGGACGGCCGGCGACAAGACCGGTACCGGCGCGAACGGCGCGGCCAACGACGTGGCGGTGATCTGGCCCGACAATGGTTCGCCGATCTTCATGACCATCTTCACCACCGGCGGCACGCTTGACGCCGATGGCCGCGACAAGGTCATCGCCGACACGGCCAAGGTGGTGTTCGACACCATCGGTTTCGCCCAGAGCCTCGATTCCGAAGCCGCCAGCGACAGTGACAGCGAAAGCCCGGCGGCCAGCATTTCGTGACGGTGCTTGACGCCGTGGCGCGGCGCTTGACATAAGCGGCGTCATGAAAGCCGCAGCGTCCCTGTCCGATATCCTTGCCGAGGTGGCGGTGCTGGTGAAGCCGCATTTCGGCAAGGGGCGGACGGCGCAGTACATTCCCGAACTGGCCAGCGTCGATCCGAAGAAGTTCGGCATGGCGGTCGTGATGGTCTCGGGCGAGGAGGCGGCGATCGGCGACGCCGACGAACCGTTTTCCGCCCAGAGCATCACCAAGCTGTTCGCCCTTGGCCTGGCGCTCAACCGCATCGGCGACGAGGTGTGGACCCGTGTCGGCAAGGAGCCGTCGGGCACGCCGTTCAACTGGCTGTCGCAACTGGAACAGGAACAGGGCATCCCGCGCAATCCGTTCATCAATGCCGGCGCGCTGGCGATCACCGACATCCTGCTCGACGTGGTCAGGGAACCGCACCTGCTGGTTCGCGATTTCATGGGCTTTCTGGCGCGGGAACGGCTGGCCATCGACGAGGCGGTGGCGGCGTCGGAACTGGCCACCGCGCACAAGAACCGCGCCATCGCTAATTTGATGCGCGCCTTCGGCACCATCACCCACGAGGCCGAGGCTGTCGTGGCCGCCTACTGCCGCCAGTGCGCCGTGACCATCTCCTGCCGCCAATTGGCGCGCGCCGCCTTGCCGCTAGCCGCTGCCGGTTTCTCGCCGCTGATCGAGGAGACGGTGTTTCCGGAACGTTTGACGCGGCGTCTGAACGCTTTGCTCCTGACCTGCGGCATCTACGACAGCGTCGGCTCTTTCGCCTACCGTGTTGGCCTGCCGTCCAAGTCGGGTGTCGGCGGCGGCATCGTGGCCATCGTGCCGGGCCAGGCGGCTGTGGCCGTCTGGTCGCCGGAGCTCGATCGTTTCGGCACCAGTGTGGTCGGTGGCTATGCGCTGGAGCATTTCAGCCAGTTGACCAACTGTTCGGTGCTTTAGCCTTGCTGAAAGCTTATGCCTTGCGCGGGCATCGCCATGCCAAACTTACGGCCATTCTCCTAGACTGCTGATCTCCGAAGACCTGTCTCCGGCAAGCGCAATCGCACGCCGCGCATGCGCGAGCCATGCGGCGTTTGAGCTGAAAACAAGGAGGATGTTCCCATGACCCGATACACCCAATCCAATCCAGGCGGCGCCAGCATGTCCGGCCCGGTCTATGAACCGCAAGTGACACCCTACGACCGCGACAGCGATGATTTCAGCGTCGTACCTGACCGCAGAGCATCACGCGATACCGACAATGGCCCCTATGAAACGACGGACTATGGCTCTGAGCCGAAGCGGCGTGGCCGGCGCACGGCGGATACGGGCGACGCCTGGAACCGCCGCGACCTGACGCCGACCTATACCCAGGACATCGAGGACATGGGCCAGGGCCGCAAGGCGGCGCACAAGGCACGCAAGGCGCAGCCGTGGGACAATCATCTGCGGAAGCGCAGCGAGGACGCCACCGCCGGTTATGGCGAGCTCGCCGATTCCTACCGCCAGCAAGGCCAGTATCGCCAACCGTGGGACGATTACCTGTCACGCAAAAAATAGCGGTTCAGCACAGACCGAGCGCCCGGCGGTAACCTTCGATGGCGTCGAGTTTGGCATAAAAAGCCGACCAGTCGTCGTCTCCCACGATGCCCGACCAGATGGCTTCGATCTCGTCGATCAGCAATGTCACCGGTACCGTTGGCCGCGACGTGCCGTCGGCTTCATAGCCCGGCATGTCGCCCCAGCGCTGGTGAATCACGGCTTCAAAGCTGCCGTCGTCCTGGCGTTGGGCCAATTCCGCGAACAGCGCGGTCACAAGCGCGTCGTTGTCGTCGTGCGGCCTGACATGCAGGCGGGCACACATGGCCAACCCCAGCTCGCGGCGATACCGTTCGGCATAGGCCTGAAGGCTGGCCAGCAAGGGCTCCTGCGGCGCGATCAGGCTTAAGGATCGCGCCAGCTGGCTGAGGTTCCACAAGACCGTATCCGGCTGGCGGCCATAGGCGTAAAGGCCGGCGGTGTCGAAATAGGCGGCGGTGAAGCCGGGATCGTAAGCAGGCAGGAAGCGATACGGCCCGTAGTCGAAGCTCTCGCCCGTGATGCTCATATTGTCGGTATTGAGCACGCCATGGACGAAACCGGCCGCCATCCAGCGTGCCGCCAGTCGCGCCGAAACCGTAACGACGGCGTCGAACATGTCCGCGGCATCGTTCGCTTCGGGATAGTAATTGGCATTCACGAACGCCACCAGGGCCCGCATGGTGGCAAGATCGTCCAGGAAGGCCAGGCGCTCGAAGGTGCCGAAGCGGATATGGCTATGCGACAGGCGCACCAGGACCGAAGATCGCGTGGGCGAAGGTTCATCGCCGCGATACAGGTGTTCGCCGGTCTCAATCAGCGAGAACGATTTCGACGTCGGCACGCCCAGGGTTTCCAGCATGGCGGTGGCCAGGACCTCGCGTACCCCGCCCTTCAGCGTCAGCCGGCCATCGCCGCCGCGCGACCATGGTGTCGTTCCGGAGCCCTTGGTGCCGAGATCGAGCAGGCGATCGCGACCGTCCAGCATCTGAGCGAACAGGAAGCCGCGTCCGTCGCCAAGGTCGGGATTGTAGTGACGGAACTGATGGCCGTGGTAGCGCAGGGCCAAAGGCGCAGGCTGGTTGCCGGGCAGGGGTTCGAAGCGGCCGAAATGGGCGATCCAGTCATCGTCGCTCAGCGCCTCCAGTCCAACCGACGCGGCCGCGCGATCATTGCGGTAACGCAAGGTCGCTTGCGGGAAAGCGGCGGCGGCCACCTCATCGTATAGAGGCAGGCCGGATTCGAGCAGGCGAGGGGCGGGACGGTAAGGCATGATCCTGGCTTTAGCGGGACACGCAGCCCTGCCTGGCGGCGCGGGCCGTGTCGTTGATCAGTCCCGCCCGCAGCTGTTGACTTCCTGCCATGAGGTCAGTTCGTAATGACCGTCCAGGCCCTGGAACACCCGGGCTTCGACCAGGCGGATATGGAACGGATTGGCTTCGTGGTCGATCTGGCGGACCTTAAGGCACAGCTCGTAATTGCGCCCGGCGACGATCTGGATGTAGGCCGACTTGATGCCCTTGAGCTGATAGAGCGGCGATTCATGCAGGGCATAAGCCGCGGCCGCGTCGATCTCGTTCTTGTCGGTTGCCTTCTGGAAACCGCCGGCCAGCGGCGGCACGGGTGCGGCTTCGGGCGGCGGCGGGGCCGCCATGGCGACCTGAGCCGGAGGCGGGGGGGGTGCTGCCTGGGTCGCGGGTGCTGGCGACGCGGGTTCAGGCGCCGGTGGGGCAACGGCGACCTCGACCGCCGTATCCTTGTGTTGCGGCCACAGATGCCAGCCGTGACGTTTTTCGGCCTTGGGCGCGGGTTGGGGCGCAGGCTGAGCAGCAGGCGGCGGAGTTTCCTGCTGCGCCACTTCGGGAGTAGGTTTGCCGAACGGCAGCCGCCCTTCGACCAGATAGTCGGGCACGTGTTCGCAACCGGCCACGACCAGGCACAACGGCGCTACCGCCAGCAACATCGCACGCTTGATCATCGACCCGACCTTTCGCAACCATCCCGGTTTAGCCGCTTTTGCCAGGCGGACACAAGGGTGGGTGTGTCTTTTATGCGGCATCCGCCTTGTAAAGCAACCGATTGCCGCCGTCGCGGCCTTTCCGTGAGCCGTGGAATCGGCGCAAAAGGGTGCTCCATGACCGGTCCAGACGTTGCCGGGCGCAAAGACTGAGCAAGTGCAGCAGGCCCGTTCGGAATGAAACGTCCCGGCCGGCCTGGCCAATAGTCCAGCTTTTCCGCCCTGTTGCAGCAAAGGCCGATCCGTCAACCAGTCTTCGCAAGTATTAGTCCACTGTTTATTTCCCCTACGTCAAGTGTGCGACGCGGCACGAACCCAAACTCCGTTTGTTTCCGTGCACGTCATGTGTTAAGGGGAAAGGCAAGCGCCGCCTGTGATTGCAGGGGCTGCCGGCGCGTCCGGCCATAACCAGAAACGACAAGCAGAGACGAAGCTTACCCAAGGGAAACTTATGCAAAACGCCACACAATTACTCAAGGCTCGCCTCGGCCTCCTGATGGCCGGCGTGGCCTCCACGGCCCTGATCGCCGCCTTGCCTCTGGCCGCTGTCGCGCAGGACAGCACCGCCGCTCCGGCCGCCAAATCGGATGACTCCACCGTCGTCATCGTCACGGCGCAAAAGCGTGAGCAGCGCCTGCAGGACGTGCCGATCGTGGTCACCACCCTGTCGGCTAAGCTGTTGCAGGATGCCGGCGTGCACGACATCAAGGACATGCAGATCCTGACGCCGGGCCTGACCGTCACCTCGACCGAGAACGAAGCGCTGACGACGGCGCGCATCCGCGGCGTCGGCACGGTCGGCGACAATCCCGGCCTGGAATCGTCCGTCGGCGTGGTCATCGACGGCGTCTACCGCCCGCGCAACGGCGTCGGCTTCGAGGATCTCGGCGAACTGGACCGCATCGAAGTGCTGAAGGGGCCGCAGGGCACGCTGTTCGGCAAGAACACCTCGGCCGGCGTCATCAACGTCCTGACCAAGAAGCCGTCGTTCACGCCGGGCTTCGACGGCGAGGCGACCTTCGGCAATTTCGGCGAGCGCGGCTATGCCGCCTCGATCACCGGCCCGATCGGCAGCGGCGACAAGGTCGCCGGCCGTCTTTATGCCGCCCACCGCGAACATGACGGCTTCACCAATGTCGATACCGGCGTCGGCCCGCGCACCAAGTCGGACGACCAGGACCAGAACGTCGACACCGTGCGCGGCCAGCTGCTGTTCACGCCCAACGACAATGTCGACGTCCGCGTCATCGGCGACTACACCAAGCGCGACGAGAACTGCTGCGTCGCCGTCCAGACCCAGACCGGCCCGACCGGCGCCGCGCTCAATCTGCTGGCCGGCGGCCACGGCGTCGCCTCGACCGCCGATCCGGATGCGCGCATCGCCTATTCCAACCGCGACACGCACCAGGTGATCCGCGACAGCGGCCTGTCGGTCGAAGCCAATATCAAGCTGCCGGACTTCTTCAACTCGACCCTGACCTCGGTCACCGCCGGCCGTGACTGGAAGTCGACCAGCGGCCAGGACCTCGACTATTCCGGCGCCGACGTCCTCTATCGCCCTGACAACGGCGACTACTCGACCCGCTTCAAGACCTTCAGCGAGGAACTGCGGCTGGCCGGCGCCACCGACCATGTCAACTGGCTGGTCGGCGGTTTCTACGCCAAGGAAGACCTGGCGCTGAATGACACCTACATTTACGGCGCGTCCTACGAGCCGTTCCTGGGCCTGCTGATCTCGGGCGCCCTGCCGGCGCCCTATACGTCGCAGGATCCGAACTTCGTCGCCAAGCTGACCAGCGCCCACGGATCCGGTCTCGATGTCGACGGCGCCCAGCACTATGTCGCCGGGCAAGGCGCGCGCGACCACTACACGCAAAGCGACACCAGCTACGCCCTGTTCACCAACGAGTCGTGGAAGATCACCGACCAGTGGGAGGCCACGCTCGGCCTGCGCTATACCAGCGAAAAGAAAAGCATGACCGCCGCCTATAGCAACAGCGACGGCGGCGCAGCCTGCCTGGCCGGCCTGACCCAGTATCAGACGGCGGCGACCCAGATCGCGCACAGCGTAGCGCCGACCAACCCCTACTGGGGCGCGGTCATCGCCTACGACGCCGCCCACCACACCAATGAAGCCCAGACCCTGATCGGCGCCCTGTGTCCGTTCTGGGCCAACCCCTACTTCTCCAACCCGCTGCTGGGCGGCAACCGCACGGCGGCCGACAGCCACAACGACAGCGACTTCTCCGGCACGGTCAAGCTGGCCTATCACATCACCGACGACGCCATGCTCTACGGATCGTATGCCCGTGGCTACAAGGCCGGCGGCTACAACCTCGACCGCGCCCAGACCGGCGTGACGCCGGATTCCTCGCTGTGGTTCCCGGCCGAAACTGCCGACTCCTTCGAGCTGGGCCTGAAGACCTCGCTGATGGACAAGGCGCTGATGTTCAACATCACCGCCTTCGACCAGAAGTACAAGAACTTCCAGCTCAACACCTTCTCGGGCGTGGCCTTCATCGTCGAGTCGATCCCCGACCTGACTTCGAAGGGCGTCGACGCCGATGTCTACTGGCGGACTCCGGTCCCGGGCCTGAGCTTCCAGGGCGGCATCTCCTACGCCGACACCAAGTACGGCCAGTTCACCGCCGCCGACCTGCTCAATTCGTCGCACTTTGCCACCCTGTCGAACCTGCCGGGTCAGCAGATGTCGTTCGCACCGAAATGGAGCGACACGGCGGCCCTGACCTGGACCCATGGCGTCGGCAACATGCGCCTGTCGGCCAACGTCTCGGCCAAGTACACCTCGGACTACAACACCGGTTCGGACCTCGACCCGAACAAGGAACAGAAGGCTTTCACCCTGGTCAATGCCCGCCTCGGCATCGGTCCGCAGGACAAGCGCTGGACGGCGGAAATCTGGGCCCAGAACCTGACCAATGTCGCCTATCGCCAGGTGGTCATCAACGCGCCGCTGCAAGGCACCGATCCGTCGACCAACACCTACGACGCCTTCATGGGCCAGCCGCGCACCTATGGCGTGACGCTGCGCCTGCACTACTGAGACACCGGACATACCGGACAGTGGAAAGCCTCGCCGGCAACGGCGGGGCTTTTTGTTTGCTAAGAAGCATGCTCGCGTTTTGTTGGGAGTGCCGTCGTAGCAAACGCCAGTTCCAGATTCTGGTTGCATTCGTCATTTGATAGTGGGACTTTGTAGACCGAAGTCGGGGATTTTAGCGGTCTTAAGTCAATACAAGCATCAGCAAACCGCCCTTGCCATCCGAAAGGGCAGTCTGTGCCGGGTGAATCATGCCTCAGTATCTCGTCACGCAGAGCACAAACTTCAACACTTACCAGTTGACGGTCGACCCTGCCCGACCCGACACCGGAACTGTGATTGAGCTGACGCATACGGCGGATGATAGCCAGCCCAGCTATTTCGAATTCGCAACCGATCCTGAACTGAACTCACCCGCGAATTTTACAGCTCCGGTCCGGTTGATTTCGGTCGACGCCGGTACGGATTGGGGCATAACCCTTGTCGATGCCCAGCTTTCCGTTCTTGGCGGGGACGCTGTTGCTTTTCACGCCGATCAATATCTCGGTCTATCCATACAAGGGGACGTTGAATTCACCGCCGCCGGCAATGTCGTCGGCATCGAGGCGGACAGCGCCTCCTTCTCCTCGCTTTATCTGAGTAAATTCAAGATCCGGGGCGACGGGCCAGTTGCCTACGGCATTCACCTGACCGGCGGCGGCGGATACATCATTAACGGAGGCCTGCTTCAGGTTGGCGCCGGATCGCAGCCCGGCAGCCAGGCCTTCGGAATCTGGACCACCGGCGGCAAGATTTTCAATTCTGGCACGATCAACGCCGTCGACGGGGACCCGACACAGGATATTTCTGTCGGGGTCGGGTTTACCAGCAGCGCGCCGGATCAGGCGCTCGACATCGAGAACTCGGGACTGATCTGGGCGTCGCACGCGATCTGGGAATTTGCCGGCCCTGGCGCCATAGCCACGGATACCTCGGGCCAGATTGTGAACAACACGGGGTATATCGAAGGTAACGTTTCACTCGGGCTCGGGGCGGACATGCTTCACAATGACGGTGCCATTATCGGCTCCGTCGATCTTGGCAGTGAAAATGATGTGTTCGATGGCAAGGGCAGTCTGACGGGCGATGTGCACGGCGGAACGGGTGACGACCTGATCACCGCCGGAGCAGGCGCTTTTTCTGCTTTTGGTGATGCCGGCAACGACACCTTCTTCATGGGAACGGGCGCGGCAAAGTTTACCGGAGGCGACGGCATCGACCTGCTGGACCTGAGTTCGTTCAGTACGGCCGCTAACGTCGACCTGTCGTTGACCACGGCGCAGGCACAAGGCAGTGCGTCGGTGCAGGTGGCCTCGATTGAAGACGTGCATGGAACAGCCCTGGGTGATCACCTAAGCGGCGATGGTTCGAGCAACCACCTATTGGGTCAGGACGGGGACGACAATCTCGACGGCCGTGCCGGCGATGACATCCTGTCAGGCGGTACAGGCAATGACACGGAGCACGGCGGAGACGGCAATGACGCTATCTATGGCGATGACGGCGATGATGTCATAGACGGCGGGGCCGGCAATGATGCCATAGATGGCGGCGTGGGAACCGATACCCTGACCGGCGGCGCCGGCGCGGACACGTTTGTCTTCTTTGTCGGGTCGGGCCATGATGTCGTGACGGACTTTGACGTCAGCCAGGATGTGATCGATCTGTCGCAAACTGACGGCGTCAGCAGCTATTCCGCGGCGCAGGTGGACGGCGATGTCGTCGTTACCCTGACGCCCGACGACACGATTACGCTGAAGAACGTAAGCTTGTCATTACTTACCGCCGCGCAGTTCAAACTGGCCGGTACAACGCCATTGAACCTGGTCGGCGGGGACGGTGCCGATTTCCTGTCGGGCGATGCCGGCGATGACATGCTGTCCGGCGGAGCGGGGAACGATACGCTTTATGGCGGCGGGGGCAATGACATCCTGTCGGCGGGCACGGGCAGGGATACACTGCATGGCGGCGTGGGCGACGACATATTGAAGCCCAGCCTGGATTATTCCTCCATTGTTATCGATGGCGGCAATGGCGAGGATACGGTCGATTACTCTGACAGTCCGCTTGCCGCATTTGTCTTCCTCAGTCTGGGATATGGGCAGCAGAACCTGCCCAGCGGTTATGCCCGGACCGATCACTACACAAGCATAGAAAACGCCACCGGCACAAATGCCTGGGGTGACACGCTTTATGGTGACGACGAAGCCAATACACTCAAAGGCCTGGGGGGCGATGACCGAATTCTCGGCTTTGGCGGGGATGACCATCTCCTTGGCGGCGATGGCAACGATTATCTACAAGGCGATGCCGGTGCCGATACCATGGTCGGTGGTGTCGGCGACGACACGTATTCCATAGATAGTTTGGGTGACGTCATCATCGAAAACGCGGATGAAGGCACGGATACTGTCAATACCAGCCTACTGCACTACACATTGGCAGAGAATATCGAAAATCTGGTCATTAACGGGATCGGGTTAATCGGGACTGGCAACGCGCTCGACAATATGATGACCAGTGGCTTTGGCAGCTCGGGTACCCTGGCCGGCGGCGCCGGTGACGATACCTATGTTGTCGGCGGAACCTTTATCAAGGTCGTCGAAAATCCGGGCGAAGGGACGGATACCGTCCAGGCCGGTATGGATTACGTCCTTGGAGCAAACCTGGAAAACCTAACTCTTTCGGACAACGGCAATTACGGTCCGGTCCTTAAGGGAACGGGCAATACGGAAGACAATGTCATCACCGGAAACATTCTTGACAACGTCCTGTCGGGTCTGGCCGGCAACGATACGCTGATCGGTGGTGCCGGCAACGATCTGCTCGACGGCGGCACGGGTGGTGACAATCTGTACGGCGGCACAGGCGACGACACCTATATCGTCGATGACAGCCATGATCACGTGTTCGAAGCCTACGGTGCCGGCAAGGATACCATCGAAGCTTCGGTCAGCTATGTCATCGGCGGGCAATATGTCGAGAGCCTGATCCTGACGGGAACGGCCAATATCAATGCGACGGGCAACGGCCAGATTAATAACCTCACAGGCAATTCTGGCAACAACGTGCTCAACGGTGGTCAAGGCGCCGATGTGATGCACGGCGGGGCCGGCAATGATACCTACTACGTCGACAACCCCGGCGATGTGGCGTCCGAGCAGACCGTGGCCGGCGTCGACGATGGTGGCAACGATGCTGTCGTCGCAGCCGTCAGCTATACGCTGGGTGCCTTTATCGAGCGCATGAGTTTAAGCGGTTACAACGCCATAAATGGCACCGGCAACGCATCGGACAACACGATTTCGGGCAACGGTGCGGCCAATAAGTTAAGCGGCATGGACGGCAACGACTGGCTGCGCGGCGGCGGCGGCAACGACACCCTGACCGGCGGAGCAGGGGCCGACACCTTCGTCTTCGAACACCCCGGCGGCGCCAACGGCCTCGACCACATCACCGA
>OUNJ010001807.1_pt2 | contig 50550 bp, 56 predicted proteins | sample 1755361 | NCBI WGS metagenome assembly OUNJ01 (sample SAMEA3914825, study PRJEB12502) | metagenome | biome: forest; material: soil | place: USA | collected 2012-03-12 | depth 0.1 m
GCATGGCTCATACCTCCGCTGTCAGGTGGGCGCGACGCAACGACACGCCCTTTCCCGGACAGCTTATGACAGCGCTGGACACATGCCAACCGCTTTTTGCGTCGGGTGGTGGCCTTGCACCCGTTACCGCAGGAATTGCAGGACGGGATAACGTCGTGTGTGGTTAAAAAACCAACCTTCATCGCCCTCGTGAAAATGCGATTTTTGCGACAACCGAAGGGGGAAGGGTGCTGCCGGCTAGGCGCGGTTGGGTGCACAATGGCCGGCGAAAGGGGGATGGATCGCACAACATGCCGTATCAACGCTCAGCCAAGTTCGGCATCGGCCAGGTCGTCAGGCACAACCTGTTCGACTTCCGCGGCGTCGTGTTCGATGTCGACCCGGAGTTTTCCAGCACCGACGAGTGGCTGGAAGCCATACCGGCCAGCGTCCGCCCCCAGAAGGACCAGCCTTTCTACCACCTGCTGGCCGTCAATGGCGACAGTCATTATGTCGCCTATGCTTCCGAAGGCAATCTGTGCGCCGACAACACCGGCCAGCCGCTGCGCCATCCCGACACCAAGCTCCTGTTCGAGCGTTTTGAGAACGGACGCTACCTGCCGAAGACGCGGATCGCCAACTGACATCATCGCGAAAGAAAATCGACACGAAAAGGACGCAAGCCGGCTGTAGCCATGGTGTCAACACATCGGTCGGATTTCAGAATAACCGGACCTTGTGGTGAGCGCGCTGGGACTCGAACCCAGGACCCCCTGATTAAAAGTCAGGTGCTCTAGCCGGCTGAGCTACGCGCTCACACCACAAGGAAGCTTGACCCAAAGCCCAAAAGGGTGGATCAACACGGGTCACGTCATAGAGGGGAGTTGCCGCTTTCGCAAGCGCAACAGCTTCATTTTTATATATTGTTTTTTTACGCGCGCGATGGACGGATGCAGGCTATGAAAGGGCGGAGCACGGAATGAAGCGAGGGGCGGAGCGTATGGCGGCCAGGTGGATGACGCGCGGGACAGCGACGGCGCTGATCGCCGTGGCAAGCCTGCTGGCGGGTTGTGCCTCGACACCGCAGTACAGCGCCGACAGCAACGCGCCGTCCCAGGCCGATCGCGGTCGTGACGACACCAGCAAGCAAGTGCGCTCCTCGACCGACCACGACGACAGCTGGGGTGACGCCGTCAGCGCCCCGCTCGACGACCTCAACCTGCGTCGCCAGGAAATCCCGCAGATCCTGCAGGACGCGGTGACCAAGCCTTATGACCTGACCGGCCTTGACCATTGCGAGGACATCGCCGGCGAGGTGACCAAGCTCGATGCCTTGCTGGGCGAGGATTTCGACGAACCGCCTCCGCCGCCCGACCAGACGACAACGACCCAGAAGGGCGAGCACATGGCCAACAGCGCCGCCGTCGACGCCGTGCGCAATGCCGCGCGCAGCGTTATCCCCTTCCGGGGCCTGGTGCGCCAGATGACCGGCGCCGACAAGCACCAGAAGGAAGTCGACACGGCCATCCAGGCCGGCAAGGTGCGCCGCGCCTATCTCAAGGGCGTTGGCATGAACAAGAACTGCGCGCCTCCGGCGGCGCCGTCGTGGTTTAAGCCGCGCGTCTATGTCGAGACCTATGTGCCTGATACGCCCGCCGACACGGCGACGACCGGCAAGAAGAAGCGGACCTCACGCAAGCATCATTGAGCCCCGGGCTCGGCGCGCCACTTCGCCAGCAGGTCGGCGCGCAGGGCATCGAACCGGCCTGAGGCTATGGCCTCACGCATGCGGATCATCAGCGCCTGGAAGAAGGCGATGTTGTGCCAGCTGAGCAGCACCTGGCCGAGGATTTCCTCCGACCGGACGAGGTGGTGCAGGTAGGCCTTGCTGTAGTCGCGGCTGGCGGGGCAGTCGCTGTCCGGGTCGAGCGGTGTATCGTCCTCGGCGAAGCGGGCGACCTTGAGATTGATCGGTCCGTCCCACGTCCACGCCTGGCCATGGCGGCCCGAGCGCGTCGGCAGGACACAGTCGAACATGTCGACGCCACGTGCCACGCCTTCCAGCAGGTCGATCGGCTTGCCCACCCCCATCAGGTAACGCGGCCGCTCCCACGGCAGCAAGGAGGCGCAAAAGTCGAGGGTGTCGCACATGGCGGTGTGTCCTTCGCCGACTGCCAGCCCGCCGATGGCATAGCCGTCGAAGCCGATCTCCAGCAGGCGGTCGGTCGATTCACGGCGTAGGTGCTCGAACGTCGAGCCTTGCTGGATGCCGAACAAGGCCTGGGTGTCACGCGTGCCGAAGACCTGTTTCGAACGCAGACCCCAGCGCGCCGACAGCTGCAGGGCTTCCCGCGCACGCTTTTCCTCGGCCGGCCAGGCGACGCATTCGTCCAGTTGCATGACGATATCGGAACCAAGCAGGTCGGCCTGGATCTCGATCGAACGCTCCGGCGACAGGACATGGCGCGAACCGTCGATATGCGAAGCGAAGATGACGGCGTCCTCCCTGACCTTGCTGATTTTCGACAGGCTCATCACCTGAAAGCCGCCCGAGTCGGTCAAGATCGGCCCGTTCCATCCCATGAATTTGTGCAGGCCGCCTAGCCGTGCCACGCGCTCCGGGCCCGGGCGCAACATCAGGTGATAGGTGTTGCCGAGGATGATTTTCGCGTGGCTCTGGCGCACCATGTCGAGCGTCAGCGCCTTGACGGTGGCGGCCGTGCCGACCGGCATGAAGATCGGCGTCGGGATGTCGCCGCGCGGCGTCTTCAGCACGCCGGTGCGCGCCTGGCCCTGGCTTGCGTGGATGTCAAAGGGGAAGGTCATGCAGGCGTCTTACGGAGGAAAGCTGCCGCCGTAAAGTAGATGCGCACTATCGACTGAAAAGACGGCGCTGCGCAGGATTAATGGCAAATGGATCAACGGAATCCTCGCACTTTCCCGGAAAAACGTCACGATAGTGCTCAAGGCCATAAAAGATCGTGCCGTGAATGCCCATGGCGTCTCGTTTTCTGACAGGCCGTTGCCAGAGGTTGTCGAGAGCGGCACATACTTCGTCCTGATGAGGCAGATGCTCCAGGCTGCTATTGAATTGAACGTCCTGTCCAATATCCGGAAACAACAAGGCAAATTGATCTTCGGTCGCCTGGAACAGGCTGAAGGTGCAGTTGGTGGCGTTATCTATAATCTGGATGTTTTTCATCGATATCAGATAGCTTATTGTTCTTTTTGTGTGGCCTTTCATGGCGAAGAACAGGCAATTTGTCCATTGGCGTTTCGCTCATTCGCCGTTGATGACCTTGCGCATGGAGGCTTCGATCTGGCCACCACAATAGGCGTTCCCGAAGCGTTGGTTGGAAAAGGTGACAAGGTCCTGGAAAGGCCGGGTTTCCGACAAACGCCGGGTCAGGCCGGCCACCAGAGGCGCCTGGTTTCGCAGCTTTTCACCGATGCTGGGAAATTTGTCGCCCAGGGTCCACCACAAGGTAGCGGTGACGATGTCCGCGATGCCGGGTTCGGCGCCGAACAGAAAGCCGGTCTCGGGCGTCAATCCGCTTTTCCGGGCCGTCACCTCGAAAATATCCATCCAGCGTTCGAGGCGTGGGACATAGGCCTTCCAGCTTTCGGGCGTCCACATTTCACGGCCACCGTCATTGGTGATGTCGTCGATGACGTCATTGGCATCGTTGACGATCTTGATCGTCATGGCCCGGCCTTCGGCGTTTTTCGGCAGAAGATCGAGGGTCTCACCGAGATAGAAGGCGATGGCGGACATCTGCGACAGCCGGAAACCCGTGGCTTCATCGATCAGCACGGGCGGTCCCATGAACGGAACCGGTTGGTCGGCTGGCGGCGCGGTGGTCAGGTCGCCGACCTTGTCCGTTTCGTCCCAGGTCTTGCCGGCATGGGCCAGGACGGCGCGGATGAACTGGCCACGAAACGGCACCGGCCAATAGATAAGCGTGTAATCCGCCATGGGTCACCTCGCGTGTTCGACCAGCAGAGACAACAGTAAAACGCTGTTAAATCGCAATGGGGATCACGACATGTTGGTCAGCAAGCAGGCGTCGCCGTACGAGAAGAAGCGGTAGCCCGTCGCGATCGCATGGGTGTAGGCCGCCTTCATACTTTCGGTGCCGGCAAAAGAGCAGACCAGCATGAACAGGGTTGATTTTGGCAGGTGGAAGTTGGTCAGCAGCAAATCGGCCGATCGCACGCGCACGCCCGGTGTGATGAAGATTGAGGTCTCGGCGGCGAAGGGGTGAACGCTGCCTTGCGGATCGCAAGCGGATTCCAGCAGGCGCAAGGAGGTGGTGCCCACCGCCACGATCCGGCCGCCGGCAGCGCGCGCGGCATTGATGCGTGCGGCGGAAGCCGCTGAAATCACGCCGAATTCGGCATGCATGACGTGGTCGCGCGTGTCCTCGGCCTTGACCGGCAGGAAGGTGCCGGCGCCGACATGCAAGGTGATGCGTTCGATGTCGATGCCACCGGCCTGCAACTGTTCCAGCAAGGCGGGCGTGAAGTGCAGACCCGCCGTCGGTGCGGCGACGCTGCCAGCCTCGCGCGCGAAGACGGTCTGGTAGTCGCGCTTGTCCTGGTCATCCTCGCGCCGCTTGGAGCGGATATAAGGCGGCAGGGGCATGGCGCCGATGACGTGCAGGCATTCGATCATGTCGGTCGGCGCGCAGTTGAAATCCAGGACGTAGATGCCGTCATCGCCCTTGGCGGCAACCGATGCCTCTAACCGAACCTCGTCGCCGAAAACCAGCCGGTCTCCCTCGCGCACCTTGCGGCCGGGCTTGAGAAACGCCTGCCATTGCGATGGGCCGGTCGACTTGATCAGGGTCGCCTCGACGACAACCTCGCTGTCGCGCACGCGCACGCCGGACAACTGCACCGGCAGGACGCGGGTGTCGTTGACGACCAGCAGGTCGCCGGGCCGCAGGAAGGCACCGATATCGCCGACATGGCTGTCGGTCATGGTCTTGCCGTCGACGCGCAACAGGCGCGCGCTTTCGCGTGGCTCGGCCGGGCGGAGCGCGATGCGATCCTCGGGCAGGTCGAAGTCGAAGTCGGAAACCAGCATGGCTGGCCTTCAACGCGGAAAGCCGGTCGGGGTCAAGCCCTAATCAGGCTACCGCCTGCCGGTCGCCGCGGGTCGCGTTGATCCAGTCGAGGCCCTCGTCAAGGGTGCCGAAATAGGCCACGCGGCGGAACGGAAAGGCGGCCTGGGTCAGGGACTGGCGCGCCCACACCAGGGGATCGTCGCTGATGACGGCGATGAGGCGGCCCTTGTCGCGTCCCTGGGCCAGCAGCGACCAGCGCAGACCCAGTTCCTGGATCTCGTCGCCCAGCACCACGCCCTCGAAACGGCGCATGTCGACTAGGGTGTCATAGGTCCACGGCTGGTCCAGGGCGGCCAGTTGCTGCATCATGCTGGTATTGATCTCGCCGCCTTCCATGTCGCCGATATAGCGCAGGATCATGAGGCGCGAGGCTTCGTCGATGGTCAGGCTGAGGCGGGAACGCATGGCGGGCAACCGGGCGGGCAGGGGAGCGAAGCGCCACCCTGCCACAAACGCCTTAAGGTTTCCTTGCCACGCCGGTCAGGCCGCGTCGGCGGCGACCTTCATGCTGACGATCTTGCCGGGATTGCGCGGCGGCTCGCCCTTGGGCAGGGCGTCGACGTTTTCCATGCCTTCGGTGACTTCGCCCCACACGGTGTACTGGCCGTCGAGGAAGCGGGCGTCGTCGAAGCAGATGAAGAACTGGCTGTCGGCCGAATCCGGGTTCTGCGAGCGGGCCATCGAACAGACGCCGCGCACATGCGGTTCCTTCGAGAACTCGGCCTTGATCTTGGTGCCAGAGCCACCATAGCCCTGGCCTTCGGGGTCGCCGCCCTGGGCCATGAAACCCGGGATGACGCGGTGGAAGACGATGCCGTCATAGAAGCCCTGGCGCGCCAGTTCCTTGATGCGCGCCACGTGATTGGGCGCCAGGTCGGGGCGCAGCCGGATGCTGACCGGACCGGTGTCGAGCGTCAGGATCAGGGTGTTTTCGGGATCGTCAGCCATGCGGGCAGCTCCAGGAGGTGGCGTGTCGCGCCTCACATAGGGGATCGCCGGCGGGATTACAAATAAGAATGTGGCAAGACGCTAGGCGGCGCACTCGGCGGGTTTCTTCTCGCCGGCGGCATACAGGTCGCAGGCGCGCTTGATCTCGTCGCGCATCATCTGGCAGGTGTTGGCGACATTGCACGGCGGATGGGTGGCCGGCGAGACAGCGATGCACTGGTTGGCCAGCTTCTGCGCCGCCGCCTGGCCCAATTCGTCCGAACAGGTCGTCGCGGCTATGGGGCTCGTCGCGTTGATATGCGAGGCCAGGCTGCTGGCGGTAGCCGCCTCGCTGTCGTTCATCAGGGCAGCCGGGGTTTCACCGGGCTCGGCCGGCGTGGTGTCCATGGCGCCTTTCGCGTCGCCCGCGGGCTTGCAGGCGGCGATGCCCAGCAGCATCAGGGCGGACAGGATGGCGGCGGCGGCTTTCATGGCGGTCTCCTTGTGCCTGCCAGCTTATACAGCCTTTGCCGGCGATGCAAACGCAGCTATAGACCGCGCATGGAAGACGAAGAGCCCCAGCGCCGCCGCATGGTCCGCCCGCCCGAAGGCGGGAATATCTCTGGCCGCGCCAAGGGGCACACGGCGGTCAAGACGGCGAAGACGCGCACCCAATCCTCGGCCAAATGGCTGGAACGGCAATTGAACGATCCCTTCGTCGCCCAGGCCAAGGCTGAAGGCTGGCGGTCGCGCGCCGCTTTCAAACTGATGGAGATCGACGATCGGTTTCATCTATTGAAACGAGGCGCGCGGGTGGTCGATCTCGGCTGCGCGCCGGGTGGCTGGGTGCAGGTGGCGCTGAAACGCGGAGCCGCCTTTGTCGCCGGCGTCGACCTGCTGCCGGTCGATCCGATCCCCGGCGCCGAACTGATCGAGGCCGATTTCACCGATCCCGAAGTGGGCCCGCGCCTGATGGACATGATGCACGGCTCGCCGGACGTGGTGGTGTCCGATCTGGCGCACAACACGGTCGGCCACCGCCAGACCGACCACCTGAAGATCATGGGCCTGCTGGAGCTGGCGGCCGATTTCGCCCTGGCCAACCTCGGGCCGGGCGGGACCTTCGTCGCCAAGGCTTTCCAGGGCGGCGAGACGGAGCACCTGCTGCTCAGGCTGAAACTTAACTTCGACACGGTCAAGCACTTCAAGCCGAAGTCGAGCCGGGCGGATTCGAGCGAAATCTATATTGTCGCTCTGGGGCGCAAGCGTTAATCTCGACGGCAAGCAAGGGATGCCTGCATGAAAAAACCCATGGGAGTCGCGATCGGCCTGTTGGCCGTGGTGGCGCTGGTCTTCGTCGCCATCTGGACAATGCCGTACTGGACGCATGCCTCGAAGGTGGTCACCGTCACCCTGGTCGATCACAAGCTGATGCAGGAGCACGGCAAGACCAAGGATGTCTACTTGGTCTTCACCGACCAGGGCACATTCAAAAACGAGGACAGCCCGGCTTATCTGAAATTCAATTCGTCCGATTTGCAGGGCAGGCTGGCCGAGAAAGGGAAATTCCGGATTGAATATTACGGCTTCCGCATTCCGGTAACCTCGACCTATCCCAATATTATCAAGGCGGACAAGCTTGAATGTACGGTAGCTCCCTGTCCCGGCATAACGCAATGACAACGAAGACCGCCTGACCATGCCTGACGAACAGCCCAAGCTCGAATATGCCCTGATGTCGCCCGGCGATCCCGTGCCGTGGCCGGTGGTCCGCGCCAGCAACAATCCCGAGTTCAAGGTCTCGTCGCTGGGTGGGCGCTATACCCTGCTGGGCTTCTTCATGTCGGCCGCCGACCCGGCGTCGCAGGCGGCGATCGCGGCGCTGGAAACGCGGCCGGACCTGTTCAATGACGACAAACTGACTTTTTTCGGCATCTCCTGCGATCCCGAGGACGAAAGCCAGGGGCGCGTGCGCCAGATCGTGCCCGGCTATCGTTACTTCTTCGATTATGACGGCAGCATGTCGCGCAGTTACGGCGTTCTGCCGTCCACCGGCGAGCGGGTGGCGCGGCGGATGTGGATACTGGTCGATCCGGACATGCGCGTGCGCGCCGTTTTCCCTTTCCGCCATGACGGAGAAAACCTCGGGGAACTGCTGGCCTATCTCGAAGGCCTGCCGCCGCTTGGTCTCTACGCCGGCATCGAAATCCAGGCGCCGGTCCTCTACCTGCCGCGGGTGTTCGAGCCCGATTTCTGCCGTCACCTGATCTCGATCTATGAAACCAACGGCGGCACCTCGTCCGGTTTCATGCGCGAGATCGACGGCAAGACGGTGGTGGTCAACGACGCCGCGCACAAGGTCCGCAAGGACTTCGTCATCGAGGACGGCAACCTGGTCAACGCCGTCCAGGCCCGGGTCAGGAAGCGGATCGTGCCGGAGATCCAGAAAATCCACAATTTCGCCGTCACCCACATGGAACGCTACCTGATCGGTTGCTACACGGCCGAAGACGGCGGCCATTTCCAGGCGCACCGCGACAACACCACCAAGGGCACGTCGCATCGCCGCTACGCCGTCAGCATCAATCTCAACAATGATTTTGAGGGCGGCGAGCTGAACTTTCCCGAATATGGCCCGCGTACGTTCAAGCCGCCGGTCGGCGGGGCGGTGGTGTTTTCGTGCTCGCTGCTGCACATGGTTCATCGGGTGACCAGGGGTCGGCGCTATGCCTTCCTGCCGTTCCTCTACGACGAGGCGGCGTCGTTGCAACGCGTGGCCAACAATCCGTTCCTGGCCGACGAAAACCTGCATTACAAAGGTTAGCGGCTTTTCGTCTTCGCCGGCCTGGCCTTGAGAGACGCTACGGAACGTTTGATCCAGCCGCGCAAGACATCCTTGTCCTTGAGCACAGTATCCGGCACGACCACATAGGTTTTGCTGACCGGCTGGCTGGCATCGTACTGCAGCGGCTTGCTGCCTGGAACTTCAAGCAGGGCCTTGTGTTCGGCTGTATCCTCCATCTTCAGCGCCAGGCCGACATCCGACAGGGAGCAGAACGGCTTGCCGTGGGCATAGGCCATGATGCCGCCGAACATCGGCCTGAACGCCAGTTCCAGGTCCGGCGGCGCGGCGGTTTCGACAATGGTTTGAAGGGCCTTGGGGTCGTGGGGCATGGTGTGGTCTCCTTTCCGAGCAGAAGATAGCTTCGGTTGGCAAAATCCTGTCAGCGAGGTTGCGCTGAACTCGGGCCTGATCTAGATTCCCTGTGTCTAAGGGGTAGCATGAAAGTCTTGGTGGTATCATTTATCGGCGTTCTGATAGCGGGTTCGGCTTTCGCCTCGCCGGAACGTTACGACGGCCACTGGTGGCTGCAACTGAGTAAGGACCAGCAACAGGAGTTCATCAGCGGCGCAGACGATTGCGTGCGATACGACCTCAAGCGTCCCGAGGTATTTCATGGCTCCTATTCAGGCTGGAGCGGTGCGATTACCGTATGGTACCAATCCCACCCGGCTGCCCTGGCGGACAAGGTTATGTTTGTGTCCCACCGCGCCTTGTCGCCGGAGGCGGGATGGAAGCCGGTTCGCGGCGAAGCTTATCCGGAAAAGCATGGTTATTTCGACAGCAGCTATTATTGGCAGGCGGACCGCAATCGTGCCTTCTTCGTGGAAGGGTATCTCGACTGCCGCGTAAGCTATTTCCACGATGTCCTGCGTCATCCGGTGGACGATTACGTCCAACAACTCGATGACTGGTTTGGCTACGACAGCCAGTCAAATGTTTCGCCCGTGCGGAGGGCCTATCAAAAGAAGCACGAGGGTCAGAAGATTGGAACTGTGCTCGACCGTATCCTGCGCTCCGAGCGGAACGTGAGCGCGGCGGACATTCCGAAACAATAATTTTCCCCGCCGCCTCTTTACCTTGCGCGACGATTCCCATATGCACGGCTCGCAAAATGGAGAGTCCGTTATGGATATACGCGAAGGCCTGACCTTCGACGACGTTTTGCTGGAGCCCGGCCCGTCCGAGGTCGTGCCCACTCAGGTCGATACGAAAACCCGCTTCACCCGCACCATCGATCTCAATATCCCGCTGGTGTCCTCGGCCATGGACACGGTCACCGAGGCCAGGCTGGCGGTCGCCATGGCCCAGGCCGGCGGCATGGGCATCGTCCACCGCAACATGACCAACGACGAACAGGCCGACGAGATTCGCGCCGTCAAGCGCTTCGAATCCGGCATGGTCATCAATCCCATCACCATCCACCCGGATACCAAGCTGGGCGAGGTGCGCGACATCATCGCCCGCCGTTCGATTTCGGGCTTTCCGGTGGTCGAACGCGAAACCAGGAAGTTGGTCGGGATCCTGACCAACCGCGACATCCGCTTCGAAAGCGACGGCAGCAAGACCGCTGCCGAGGTCATGACGCGCGACAAGCTGATTACCGTCACAGAAGGCGTGGACCAGTCGGAAGCCCGCGCCTTGATGGCCCAGCACCGCATCGAACGCATCATCGTCGTTGACGAAGCCTACCGGGCGGTCGGTCTGATCACCGTCAAGGACATGGAGAAGTCGCAGGCCTATCCCCACGCGGCCAAGGATGCCGCAGGCCGGTTGCTGGTCGGCGGGGCGTCGACCGTCGGCGACGCCGGCTTCGAACGTTCGATGGCGTTGGTCGAAGCCGGCGCCGACGTGGTGGTCATCGACACGGCTCACGGCCATTCCAGCCTGGTGTCGCAGGCTGTCGCGCGCCTACGCAAGGAGACCAACAAGGTCCAGATCGTCGCCGGCAATGTGGCGACCTACGAGGCGACGAAGGCGCTGATCGACGCCGGGGCTGACGCGGTCAAGGTCGGCATCGGGCCGGGCTCGATCTGCACCACGCGCATCGTCGCCGGCGTCGGCGTGCCGCAGCTGACGGCCATTCTCGATTGCGTCCGCAGTGCGCGCGATACCGGCGTGCCGGTCATCGCCGACGGCGGCATCAAGTTCTCGGGTGACCTTGCCAAGGCGATCGCGGCCGGCGCTTCGACAGCCATGCTGGGTTCGATGTTCGCCGGCACCGAGGAAGCGCCGGGCGAAATCATCCTGTACCAGGGGCGTAGCTACAAGTCCTATCGCGGCATGGGCTCCCTGGGCGCCATGGCCTCGGGCTCGGCCGACCGCTATTTCCAGAAGGAAGTGCGCGACAACCTGAAACTGGTGCCGGAAGGCATCGAGGGCCAGGTGCCGTACAAGGGACCGATCGCGCCGGTGGTGCATCAGTTGATCGGCGGTCTGCGCGCCGCCATGGGTTATGTCGGAGCGCCGGACATCGTCGAATTCCAGAAGCGGGCGCGCTTTGTCCGCATCACGGGTGCGGGTCTGCGCGAAAGCCACGTCCACGACGTGATGATTACACGCGAGGCGCCGAATTACAGGCAGTAGGGCATGACGGACGAACTCTGGATACTTGTCTGGGCGGCGATCCTGGGCCTGGTGATGGTTTTCCTGCCGGTCATCGCCGCCTCGACGCGCGAAGGCTATTTCCAGTGGAACGCCACGTCGCGGGAACAGCCCTTCGACATCGGACCGATGGCTGGCCGGTTGAAGCGCGCCCACGCCAACTTCATGGAAACCTTCGTGGTTTTCGCGGTCGTGGTTTTGGTTCTGGCGGTCGCCCACAGGACTGGCCCCCTGTCGGTATGGGGCTCGCGGATCTACCTGCTTGGCCGCGTCCTCTACGTGCCCTGCTACGCCTTCGATATCAAGGGCGTCCGTTCGCTGATCTACGCCGTCGCCTTCGTTGGCCTTGTCATGTGCATCGCCGCCATCTTTGTCTGAGAGTATGCATTGACCCCCGCCGCCCGCCTGCAAGCCGCCGCCGACATCCTCGACCTGATGAAGGGTGCGCGCCGTCCGGCCGAGGAGGTGCTGAAGGACTGGGGGCGCGGGCATCGCTATGCAGGCTCGAAAGACCGCCGCGCCATCGCCGACAAGGTTTATCAGGGGCTGCGTGGACGTGAGCGGCTGGCGCACTTCATGGGCAACGATTCAGGGCGCGCACTGGTCATCGGCCTTCTGCATCTGCAGGACGGGCTGGCGCTTGCCGATATCGACCATCTCTACAGCGGTGACGGCTATGCTCCGGCACGGCTGTCGGCGGCCGAGCGTGGGCGACTGGAGGCAGGGACGGGCCAGGCGCCGGAGTGGCTGGCGGCCGGTCTGCCGGAGTTCGTGGCCGAACGGTTGAAGTCGGTGTACGGCGACGGCTGGCTGGCCGAGGCCGAGGCCCTGCTGCTGCCGCGTGCGCCCATCGACCTGCGGGTGAACGGCGACCGCGAGCCGATCCGCGCCGGCCTGGAAATGCTGGGGTACAAGCCTGAAGTGACGCCGTTTTCGCGCCAGGGTCTGCGTTTGCCGGCTGAGCCGCCGCCGAACATCCGCGCCCTGCCAGCCTTTAAACAAGGCATGATCGAGATTCAGGACGAAGGTTCGCAGATCATCTCGTTCCTGGCAGGCGCACAACCGGGCATGACGGTGGTCGACTATTGCGCCGGCGGCGGTGGCAAGACGCTGGGTCTGTTGCAGGCCATGAACGGGCAGGGGCGGCTGATCGCCTCGGATATCGACCGGACGCGGCTCAACAATATCAAGCCGCGCCTGGCGCGGGCGGGTTTGAGCGCCGACCTGCGCCAACTGGGTCGGGACGGCGAAGGCATGGAAGACCTGGAAAGCCTGGCCGACCTGGTCGTGGTCGATGCGCCATGCTCGGGGTCGGGCGTATGGCGGCGCCGGCCGGAAACGGCGTCACTGCTGGAAGAGAAGGAAGTCCGCCGCCTGCATGAGCTGCAGGTCGCCATCCTTGGCCGGGCGTCGCGGCTGGTGCGGCCTAGCGGGCGGTTGGTCTACGCTACCTGCTCGATCCTGCCTGACGAAAATGAGGACAGCATTGCCGCATTCGAGGCTGTCCATCCGGATTTTGAACCCTTGCCCATCGCCGAGGCGGCCCGGGTGCCGCAGTTGAACGGCGCCGACCTGGCCACTCTGGCGCATGGGCATCGTCTGCGCCTCAGTCCCAACATCTCCCACACCGACGGCTTCTTCGTCGCCACCTATGAAAGGCGCCCCTGAATGGCCCAACACGAAACCCTGCTCATTATCGATTTCGGCAGCCAGGTAACGCAACTGATCGCGCGAAGAGTGCGCGAATGCGGCGTCTATTGCGAAATCCACCCCTTCACCAAGGCCAACGAAAAACTGGCGGAGCTGAAACCCAAGGCGGTCATACTGTCGGGTTCGCCGCACAGCGTGATCGAGGAAGGGCCGCGCATCGACGGCACCCTGTTCGAGGCGAATCTGCCAGTTTTCGGAATATGTTACGGCGAACAGCTGATGTGCGAGCTGCTCGGCGGCAAGGTCGAGGCCGGCCATGATCGGGAGTTCGGTCGCGCCGTCATCGACATCCTCAAGCCATCGCCCATCTTCAAGGGACTGGACGCGCAGGAAACCGTGTGGATGAGCCATGGCGATCGCATCACCGCCATACCCGACGGCTTCGACGTCATTGCCGTGTCGGAAGGTTCGCCTTTCGCCGCCATCGCCAACGAGGCGCGCAAGCTTTACGCCGTACAGTTCCACCCGGAGGTCGTGCACACGGTGCGCGGCACCGACATGATCCGCAACTTCCTGTTCGAGATCGCCGGCTTTTCAGGCGACTGGTCGATGTCAGCCTTCCGCGCCGAAATGGTGGCTCGGATCCGTGCCCAGGTCGGTGACGGCAAGGTCATCTGCGGCCTGTCGGGCGGGGTCGATTCATCGGTTGCCGCCGTGCTGATCCACGAGGCGATCGGCGAGCAACTGACCTGCGTCTTCGTCGACACCGGCCTGCTGCGCAAGGACGAGGGCAAGCAGGTGGTGGCGCTGTTCCGGGACCACTACAACATCCCGCTGATCCACGTGCAGGCGCAGGATAAGTTCCTGGGCGCCCTGGCCGGCGTCTCCGATCCCGAAACCAAGCGCAAGACCATCGGCAAGCTGTTCATCGAGGTCTTCGACGAGGAAGCCGCCAAGATCGAGGGTGCGGAGTTCCTGGCCCAGGGCACGCTGTACCCGGACGTAGTCGAAAGCGTGTCGCCGCACGGCGGGCCGTCGACGGTGATCAAATCGCACCACAACGTCGGCGGTTTGCCGGATTACATGAAGTTGAAGCTGGTCGAACCCTTGCGCGAACTGTTCAAGGATGAGGTCCGGGCGCTGGGCCGCGAACTGGGGCTGGACGCCGCCTTTGTCGGCCGCCACCCTTTTCCCGGACCTGGCCTGGCCATCCGCATTCCCGGCGAGGTGACGCCCGAGAAGGTCAAGGTGCTGCAGGACGCCGACGCCATCTATCTCGACGAAATCCGCAAGGCCGGACTTTACAACGAGATATGGCAAGCCTTTGCCGTGCTGCTGCCGGTCAAGACGGTCGGGGTGATGGGCGATGCGCGGACCTATGAGGACGTGCTGGCCCTGCGCGCGGTCACGTCGTCGGATGGCATGACCGCTGATTTCTACGAATTTCCGTGGCCGGTGCTGGGGCGCTGCGCCACCCGCATCGTCAACGAGGTTCGTGGCGTCAACCGCGTCGTCTATGATGTCACGTCCAAGCCGCCCGGTACGATTGAATGGGAGTGATCTAACCATGTCGGCGCCCAATCCCAAGGTCGATTTCTTTTTCGCTGAAGACGGCAGATGGCAGGATGCGTTCCGCGAACTGCGGACGGTCATCTTGGGCTGCGGCCTCGATGAAACGCTGAAATGGGGCCAGGCCTGCTATACGGCCGATGGCCGCAACGTCGTGTTGATCCACGGTTTCAACGATTACTGCGCCGTGCTTTTCTTCAAGGGTGCCCTGATCGACGATCCGGATAATATCCTCATCCAACAGACGGAAAACGTGCAGTCAGCGCGCCAGATGCGCTTCACCAGCGCAGACGAAGTCAGGGCGCAGGCGTCGATCCTGATCCGCTATGTCAAGGCGGCGATTGCTGTCGAAAAGGCCGGCCTGAAAATCCAGCGCAAGACGACTGCCGACTTTCATGTCCCCGAAGAGTTTCTCGTCAGGCTGGAGAGCGAGCCCGGCCTCCAGGACGCGTTCGACCGGCTGACGCCCGGCCGGCAGCGCGGCTATCTTGTCTGGCTCGCCCAGCCCAAGCAGTCCAGCACCCGGGCGTCGCGGGTCGAAAAGGTCATCCCGCGCATCATGGCGGGCAAGGGGCTCAATGATTAGGGGGTACGGATGGCCGTTGTCGGCGTAACCGAGCACGGCAATTCGGCGGTTCTGGTGACCGTCTCGGCCGACGGGCAATTGCTTGATCGGCGGCGGATCGACCTGACGCATGGCCTGCCGACCCATCCCTATCATCACGAAGGCTCATGGGCCATCGGGCGCTATGCCGATAGCCCGTGGTCGAAGCCGACCACGCTTCCCGACGCCATCGCCCTGGTCGAACGCGTGCACGTTGCGGCGGGGGAGGGGGCGCGGCAAGCCCTCGATGATCTGGCGAAAACGTTGCCGGTGAAGGCGATTGCCGTGCGCATTTGCCCGGAACTGCCTGCAAGCATTGAAGATCGCATACGCGACAATCGTGCCGCCAATGTCGCCGACACTGTCATGTATCGCCAGGCCCTGGCCGCCGCCGCCCAGGCACGCGGATGGATGGTTTCCTGGTACGATCGTGACCGGGTGTTTGACCAGGCGGCTCAAGCACTTGGCAGGGATATCAACGCGCACCTTACCGCCATGGGCAAGGCGGCTGGCCCGCCGTGGCAGGCGGCGCACAAGCTGGCCGCCGCCGCAGCCATCGCCGTTACTTCGCCGTTACTTCGCCGGGATGACGACCTGGCCGTTTTCCAGCAGTGACTTCAGGTTCGACAGGATGCGTGGCCAGCCGCCCGACACGGCGCGAATGGTGTTCGAATGTTCGACGTCCGACGTGTGAGTGATGCTGAGCTTGGCAACGTCGTCGTTATAGGCTTCGACCTCGGCCAGGAAGTGCGTATAGCCTTCGGCGGTGCACTCGGGCATGAATTCGTTGCGCCATTTGAGCGCCAGGCGGCTGGGCGGCGTAAATTCGAGGACCTCGCCGGCGTCGGTCACCTTGCCGTCGGCATGGACCATGCGCCAGGTTGAACCGACGTTCCAGTCGGTATCAAACGTCACGCCGAAGAAGTACTGCCTGATAAAGTCGGCGCCCGTCAGTGCCTCCCACAGCTTTTCGGGCGTGGTGCGGATATAGGTCACGTAGACGAACTGGCTTGCGGACATGGTCATTCTCCTGTGTCGGTTGGGTTTTCGATGCTGTCCTTCAGGTTCGATAGTGTCCGCAGGCGCGGACGCTCGAACTTTCCGATCCAGCGTTCGGTGATCTCATTGATGGGCACGGGATTGAGGAAGTGCAGTTTTTCCCGGCCGCGCCACTGGACGGCGACCAGATTGGCGTCCTCCAGAATGCGCAGGTGCTTGGCGACGGCCGGCCGCGTCATGTCCAGCCCCTGGCAAAGCTCACTCAGCGTCAGTCCCGACTGCCCGTGAAGGCGGTCGAGCAGTCCGCGTCGGCTGGCGTCGGCCAGAGCCTTGAAGACGGCGTCGCCATCGTCAGAAAATGGAACTCTTTGGTTTCCTTTCATGACGCTTCATATGACACCATTTGGTTTCGTGTCAAGCCGTATTTTTACCTGATCGGCAACGGTATAAAAGCAGGGCTTGCATGAGGACGCTGCGGCCGGTCAGAACAGCGACGGCTGAACCGGCTTCGGAATGGTCAGTTGTACGCCTTCCAGTTCCAGCATTTTCAGCTTGCTAATTTCGCCGCCGGGCGCGGAAAAGCCGCCGACCTTGTTGCCGGCGGCCAGGCAGCGATGGCAGGGGATGATCAGCGCCACCGGGTTTTTGGCCATGGCCTGGCCGACGTCGCGCGCGGCTTCCCAGCCCTCGGCGCCGACGTCCCTGGCCAGGGCGCCGTAGGTGGTGGTCCGGCCCCACGGCACCTGGCGCAGGGCGGCATAGATGCTGCGATACACTTCGCTCTGGCCGCTCATATCGAGACGAACGGAAGAGAAATCGACGGTCTCGCCGGCGAAGTAGCGCTTCACCAGGGCAACGGTTTCGGCAATGTCGGACGGCGGCAGACCGGGCTGCGCTTGCGGTATCCTGCGCAGGAGGAGGCGTTCGGTTTCGGCGGCGCTGTCGGTCGGAAGCTGGAAACGACTGATGCCGGCCTCACTCCAGGCGATGCCGCAGACGCCGCCGTCGGTTTCGAAAATCAGATAGTGCATGGCGGTTTCAAACCAGGCTGAACACGGCGAAGTGCGGCGCCGGGCTGATCCAATGCCCTTCGATACGCCAGCCGGCGGCCATCGCCAGGGCACGGAGCGCCTCTTCGGTGAACTTGTGCGAATTTTCGGTGTGCAGTCGCTCCCCGGCCTTAAAGGCGAAGCTGTGGCCTGCCGCCGTGACGATCTGGTCGCAGCGGCTGACCAGATGCATCTCGATGCGCGCCTTGTCGGCGTTCCATATCGCCAGGTGGTCGAAGGCGTTGAGGTCGAAATTTCCCCCCAGTTCGCGGTTGATGCGCCGGAGCAGGTTCTTGTTGAATTCGGCGGTTACACCCCCGGCGTCATCATAGGCGGCCAGCAGCGTTGCTTCATCCTTGACCATGTCGGCGCCGACGATCAGGCGGCCCTGCGGTCCTACGAGCGCGCGCAAGGAACGCAGGAGGTCGCGCGCCGCTTCCGGCTCGAAATTGCCGATGGTCGAACCGGGAAAGAAAGCGGTCACCGGCCGCCCTGCCACGGCCTCGGGCAGGTCGATGCGCGCGGTGAAGTCGCCGGTGACGGGCTGGATGTGGAGCGCCGGATAGGCGTCGGCCAGACGCGATGCGGCGGCGCGCAGGGCGTTGGGGCTGATATCGATGGGGATGTAGGTCGCGACCTGCGGCGCGGCATCGAGCAGCAGACGCGTCTTGTCGCTGGCGCCCGAACCGAACTCGATCAGCACGGTGCCTTCCGGCATGGCGGCGGAAAGCTCCGGCGCGATATCGTGCAACAGGGCGGTTTCGGTGCGTGTCGGGTAATATTCCGGCGTGCGGCAGATGGCTTCGAACAGGTCGGAACCGGTGGCGTCATAGAAATATTTCGGCGATAGCGACCTTTGCCGCGCCGACAGTCCGGCGACGACGTCGGCGGCGAAACCGGCATCGATGCCTTTGTCGCGCGGCACCACCGCATCGCGCGCCAGGCGCACGCCCGTGCGTACCCAGCGCTTGGCCGGCTGGAAGAAGTTGCGGTAGGTGGCGCGCGTGTGGCCTTCCGGCGTAAAGGCACTGCCACCGCGCAGCACCATCTGGCCGCTCATGAACTTGCCGTTGTATTCACCGACCGCGCCGGCACCTGGCCGGAAACCGGGATAGGGCAGGTAAGCGCCGGCCGTCCATTGCCAGCCGATATCGAAGGCTTCGGAGATGACACCGTCGCGGGCCGCCATTTCCCATTCCGCCTCGGTCGGCAGGCGCGCGCCGGCCCAGCGCGCGAAGGCGTCGGCCTCGTAGAAGCTGACGTGGGTGACGGGCGCGTCGGGATCGACGGCGCGCAGGCCGCCCAGCGTCATCTCGCGCCAGCCGCTGTCACCCGGTCGCCAATAGAACGGCGAGTCCCAGCCTTCGGCCTGCACGGCGGCCCAGCCGTCCGACAGCCACAGCTCGGGGCGGGCGTAACCTCCATCGGCCATGAAGGCCAGCCATTCGCCGTTGCGGACCAGACGGTCGCTGATCTCGAACGGTTGCAGCCACATCTTGTGGCGCGGGCTTTCGTTGTCGAAGGCGAAACCGGCGCCGTCGTGGCCGATCTCGACCAGGCCGCCGGGGCGAAGCAGGAAACGTGCGGGCCGCGCGCCGGCGTCGCCCGGCCAGGCGTCGTCGTAGACCGGCGTCAGCGGCGACTGGGCAAACAGGTGCAGGACATCCATCAGGATCAGCTCCTGATGCTGTTCCTCATGCGCCAGGCCCAGTTCGACCAGCGCTTCGTCGGCCTTGGCCGAAGCGATCAGGGTCTCCATGGCCGTGTCGACGTGACGGCGGTAGGCGAGGATGTCGCCGATCGAAGGACGGGTCAACAGTCCGCGCTGGGCACGCGGTTGCCGGGGACCGACGGCTTCATAATAGGAATTGAACAGGAAGGCATAGGCGGGGTCGAACGGCGCGTAGTCCGGCTGGGCGGCCAGCAGGAAGGTCTCGAAAAACCAGGTAGTATGCGCCAGGTGCCACTTGGCCGGGCTGGCGTCGGGCATCGACTGGACAACCATGTCCTCGGCCGTCAGGGGCGCGACGAGATCCAGTGTATGCCGGCGCGTCCAGGCATAACGGTCGAGCAGGGACGCGGCGGTGTCGCGCAGGGGGCAGGGTTTCATGACGCTGACCTTTCGTGGTCCGGACGTGGAAACTTTACGCTGGCTGGGAGGACAAGGTTACAAACTATATATCGACGCGACCTACAGGTGGTGCGGAGCCGGCAAAAAATCCATCCGGAAACGACGCGACGATCAAATAATGATCGCGGCTGCCAGAATATGGCAGCAGGCAGCACCAGCGCATTCGCTGGCCGGCAAGTGACGCATTTGCGGTTGCCGTGGTGGCGAGCCTGTGACTATCCTTGTTCCAATCGTCCAGACAGAGGCGGTGGAGGGAAGCATGTCACACCTGAAATTCGCGGCGGTATCCGCCGTCGCCTTGTTGCTGGCCGCGCCGGCTTGGGCGCAGACCTATCCGTTCCAGGACATGAACCAGCCCGACGATGTACGCATCGCCTCGCTCCTCAAGACCATGACCATTGACGAGAAGATCGATGCGCTCAGCACCAATACCGCTGTGCCGCGCCTCGGCATTCCCAATATCGGCAGTTCCGAGGGTATCCACGGCCTGGTCCAGCGCGGCAACGAGAAGCGCGGTTTCGCCGCCATAGCGACCACCCAGTTTCCTCAGCCGCCCGGCATGGGAGAAACCTGGGATCCGGCCTTGGTGCGCAAGGCCGGCGGTGTAGAAGGCTATGAAGCGCGCTACATCACCCAGACCGACAAGCCCTATCACCATGCCGTTCTGATGGACTGGGGGCCGCAGTCCGACCTGGCGCGCGATCCGCGCTGGGGCCGCAGCGAGGAAGTCTATGGCGAGGACCCGTTCTTCAACGGCACCATGGCCGTTGCCTTCTCGAAGGGGCTGATCGGCGACGACCCGAAATACTGGCAGGCGGCGCCGCTGCTCAAGCATTTCCTGGCCAACACCAACGAGAACGGCCGCGGTTCATCGTCGTCGGATTTCGACGACCGGCTGTTCTGGGAATATTACTCCGTACCGTTCCGCATGGGCTTCCAGCAGGGTGGCGCGCGCGGCCTGATGGCGTCCTACAACGCATGGAACAGCACGCCGATGGGTGTCAATCCGGTGCTGCAAGGCGTGGTTAACGGCCAATGGGACGCCGATGTCATCTCGTCGGACGGCGGAGCGGTGACCAACCTGGTCAAGCTCTATCACCGCTATCCGACCCAGGAAGCTGCCGTGGCCGCGACATTGAAGGCCGGCATCAACCAGTATCTCGACGTCTACAAGGACGAAATGCACGCGGCGCTGAAGGACGGTCTGGTCACCGAGGCCGATATCGACAACGCCCTGGGCCGCAAGTTCCGCACCGCCATGCGGCTGGGGCTGCTCGACGATCCGGCCAAGGTGCCTTATGCCTCGATCGGCAGCGGGCCGGAGCCATGGACGACGGATGCCGACCAGGCGGTATCGAAGCAGATGGCGCTGGAATCGGTGGTGCTGCTGAAAAACAGCGGGCTGCTGCCGCTCGACAAGACGAAAATGAAAACCGTCGCCGTGGTTGGGCCGCTGGCCGACAGCGTCCACTGGGACTGGTACGGCGGCCATCCGCCTCATGCGGTCACGCCGCTCGACGGCATCAAGGCCGAGCTGGGACCGGACGTGACGGTCAACTATGCAACTGATGGCGACGATGCGGTGGCGGCGGCCAAGAACGCCGACGCGGTCATTGTGGTGGTCGGCAACGATCCGACCTGTGGTCCCAACATGGCCACCGACTGGACCGCCGACGGCACCAAGCCCTGCGCCGACCCCGGCGACGGTCGTGAGGGCCGCGACCGCGAGACGCTGAGCCTGGCGCAGGAGGATCTGGTCAAGCAGGTGATGGCGGTCAATCCGAAGACCGTCATGATTCTGGTATCGAGCTTCCCCTTCACCATCAACTGGTCTCAGGACAACGTGCCGGCGATCCTGCACATGACCCACGCCTCGCAGGACGAAGGCACGGCCCTGGCTCAGGTAGTGTTTGGCGATTACAACCCCGGCGGCCACCTGGTTGAGACCTGGCCGGCGTCGATGGACCAGTTGCCGCCGATGCTGGACTACAATATCCGCGACGGCCGGACCTACATGTACTTCAACCGGGGCAACTGGGGCGCGCCGCTCTATCCGTTCGGCTACGGGCTCAGCTATACCACCTTCCGCTATTCCAACCTGCGCACCGATGCGACGACCGTGGCCAGGGACGGTACGGTGACGATCAGCGTCGACGTCACCAATACCGGCAGCCGCGCCGGTGACGCCGTCCCGCAGCTTTACGTCCGACACCTGGGCTCGAAGGTCGACCGGCCCGACGAGGAACTGGAAGGCTTCCAGCGCGTGTCGGTGGCGCCGGGCGAGACGAAGACGGTGTCGATACCGCTGAACGCGTCGCAACTGGCCTACTGGAATGCGGACACCAAGGGATTCGCGGTCGAGAGCGAACCGGTCAGCCTGATGATCGGCGACTCGTCGGCGGATATCCTGCTCAAGACGACGGTGACGGTGCAATAATTTGCGTTTTGATGGCATATATGCTATCAAAATGTATGAAGGTCGTTGTTGATACCAATATCTTCGTGTCTGCCGTTATGAACGCTCAGGCTGCGCCTCGGCAGATTATTCGCATGTGTTTGCAAGGCGAATTGCGTCCATTGATGGGAAACGCCTTACTGGCGGAATATGAGGATGTCTGTACACGGCCTGGTCTTTTCGACGACCGTATTTTGCCGGTTTTGGATCGTGACGCGCTTCTGGATGCCTTTCTTGCAGCCTGTCTATGGACGCCGGTTTACTATCTCTGGCGCCCCAATCTGCGCGACGAGGCGGACAATCACCTGATCGAACTGGCTGTTGCGGGAGGAGCGCAGGCCATCATTACAGCCAATATCCGGGATTTTGCGGGTCCGGCCTTGTTCTTTCCCGCCTTGAAAATCTGCACGGCCGGCGAATTTCTGTCTGCAAGGAGCCACTGACCATGAGCACATTGACCATTCGCTTGCCCGACGAGCAACACGAACGATTGAAGTCTCTTGCCGAAGCACAGGGGATCAGCCTCAACAAACTTTTCGAGGCGTTTTCCACCAAGGCTCTGGCCGAGTTTGACGCTGAAACTCGTTTCCGATTGCGCGCTGTGCGTGGTGACAAGGCGCGCGGGCTGGACATACTGGATCAGCTTGATCGTCGTTACGAATGAGAAAGGCGCTCCAACCGGAGCGCCTTGCCTCAATGATGCGAATGCAAGCCTTTCTTCGGGATGTGGGCTTCGTGCATGGCGATGGCGACCGCCTGCTTGTGCGACGTGACCTTGTGGCCCGAGCCGCTTTTCAGCGTGCCGTGCTTGGCTTCGTCCATCACCTTGTGAACCTTTCCGCGCTGGGCAACGGATTCGTTGGGCATAATGTGCTCCTGTCGGCTGGGAACAACCCCGACTCGCATTAGACCCGTGCGGCGATAAATTCGCCATGCGCGAAAAAGGCCGAAATCATGCTGAAAATCTATGGCATCCCCAATTGCGACACCATGAAGAAGGTGTTCGACTGGCTGAAGGGCGAGGGCGTGGCCTATGACTTCCACGACTACAAGCAACAAGGCATCGACGCGGCGCACCTGAAGGCATGGATCAAGGCTGCCGGCCTCGACAAGGTGCTGAACAAGGCCAGTACGACCTTCAAGGCCTTGCCGGATCAGGAGAAAACGGACCTGACCGAAGCAAAGGCCATACGGCTGATGGTGGCGCAGCCGTCGATGATCCGCCGGCCGGTCATCGAGATCGAGGGCAAGGTGTTCACCGGCTTCAAGCCGGACGCGGTCGTAGGCGTGAGGAAAGCGCTTAACCCGTAATGACCTTCGCCAGCAGACGGTCAAGCATGGCGGCCTCGTCGTCACTGAGCGCCGTGCCGAAGGCTGTAGCCACGGCCTCGGCATAGACCGGCCACATACGCCGGCGCAGGGTCCGGCCGGCCTCGGTAATGACGACCACCTGGCCGCGGCGGTCACCGGGCAGGGGCTTGCGCTTCAAGTAGCTTTCAGCTTCGATGCGGTCGAGCAGGCGCGACAGGCCGTATTGCGGCAGCATCAACTCCTTTTCCAGTTCGGACGGACGCATGCCCTCGTCGCCGGCGTGCTCCAGTTCGAGCAGGGCGTCGTACCACGAAAGAGGCGGCAGTCCGGCCTGTTTCAGGGCGGCTTCGACGCCCGTCATGGCCACCTGCTGCGCCCGCAGCAGGCGCAGCCAGGCGCGGAAGGTGGTTTCGGTCAGGGGCTGGCTCATGCCGCCCGTATGGCAGCTTTATGCAGGTGCATCAAGCCAGGGCATCCAGTATATGCAGAACCGGATCGAGCCCCGGCGTTTCGATACGGTCGCGGCGCACGCCATGGTCGTCGGCCAGCTGGGCCTCGATCAGGCGGGCTTCCGGCGCGGCGCACGCGATCCAGGCCCACAGGCCGTCCTGCGGCAGGAACAGCGCCTTGACGGCGTCGTTCAGGCTGCGTGGACCGAAGGCGGCGAAGCGGTCGACCCAGTGAAGGGTCAGGGTGGCCGAGGTTTCCAGGCGGATGAGTGCCCGCTCGGCCACGACGATGGCGCGCGCCTCCGGCCCCAGCCCGCGCAGGCGCAAGGCCAGGGCGGGCAGGGCTTCGGCATCGGCGACCAGCAGATGGTTTCCCCCTTTGCCCATGTCAGGACCTTTCGATCTTCTTGGCCAGTTCGTCGATCATGTCGACGATGGCTTCGATGTCGGTCTTGGCCATCGGCTTCATGCCGCGCATCTTCACGGCGGCGCCGAGATTGTGCATGGCGCGGAACAGCGGGGCATAGTCGCCGCGGCGATCGTCCTCGCCTTCGTCCATGGCGGCGAACAGGGCGTCGACGGCTTCGGCCTTCTCTTCAAGGAAGGCGCGCCCGGCGTCGGTAATATGGGCCATCTTGCGGCCATCCTCGCCCGGATCGACGGTGATGAAGCCTTCGTCCTCAAGCCAGCTCAGCGTCGGATAGATGACGCCGGGCGATGGCGCGTAGGCGCTTTTGGAGCGCTCCTCGATGGCCTTGATCAGTTCGTAGCCATGGGCTGGCTTTTCGCTGATCAGCTTGAGCAGGACCAGGCGCAGGCCGCCATGGCCGAAACCCCGGCCCTCGCGCCGTCCGCCGAAGCCGCGCGCGGCCTGCTCGAACGGATTGCCGCCGCCGAACGGGTTGTGGCCGAACGGGCCATGACGATGGGGACCACGGCCGAAGCCGTCGCGGTGACCGAAATTACGGTCTTCGCAGCCACTCTGGCCGCGGTGGAAAAAGAAGCCTCGCATGTGAGTAATCTTTCTATCGTGAGTGTAACAAGATATATCGGATTTTATGACGGCCCATGGTGTTGGCGTCCTTGCTTCCGACGCAATTTAGATATATCGAAATAATATCCGATACAAGGGGAAGTCAAAAAATATCTTCAGTGGGGGATGCCAATGGTCGCGGTTAGACGGTGGGCCTGAGGAATAGCTTGCCATGACGACTAGGGATTGTGCTATCGTCACGCCGCTCAGACACGGGGTGTAATCCTTGACCACGGCAACCATGGCTCATGTGCTCGAAGCGCTGAATGCCCGGTGCGAAGGGCTGAAAGACGCCGAAGCCATCGAAATGCGGGAGGGCGTCTTTACGGCCTTTCTGCCCACGGCCGTGGCTTTCGGCGCGGCCGGTGAGTTCGAACGGCAAACCATGGACGAGATTCGAACCGCTATTTCGCTGCAACGCGAAGCGAGCGGCGAAGGCATACTGGGCCTGAATATCGAAGCCGGCAGCGGTTTCATCAAGTTGCTGGCCAAATTGTGGCAGGAAGATGCGCGGGGCTTTCACGGCGAAACCATCGCCGACGTAAAGCTCCAGCTGGGCCGCCGTACAGCGGACGCCACCCTCGCAGCCACGCTCAACGACCTGATCACCTTCTTCTGCGATGGCCTCGGTCTCAAGGCTATCCAGCCGGAAAACTTCAATATCGGCAAACCGCATGACCTGTTCGCGGATTTCGCCGAACCGCGGGATTTCGCCTGTATCTATGGCACGCAGTCCCTGCGCGACCTGGCGCGCACCCTGGGGCGCGATGTCTTGCCACGAATAAGGATACTGAGTGGCGACGAAGAGGGGCAGATCGTTTTCGCGGCGATCATTCCGGAGGCCGATCACAAGCGTCCCGGCACCGTCGCGGTGGAGATCGGCTCGGGTTCGACCGAAATCGTGTGCGTCGCGGACGATGGCGACTTGCTGCCGCTTACGGTGGCGATCGGCGCCAGGACCACCGAACCGCCCCTGAAGGCGCTGGAGGGTTTCTTGCGCACGGGCGACGCCAGGCCGGACCTTCAGGACCTGCTGGAAAGTCCGCCGGACACCGTGACGGCGTTTTTCGGCAGGAAACCGTCCCCGGTAACCGACCTGTTCGTCAATCCCAGCCGCGCCAGCGTCACATATCGCGGCTTTGCCCACGCGCGTTCGACGATTTCGGGCGATGATGGGATTCAGCTCGACCAGGACATGGTCGAGGCCTACAACCAGATCCATGGCCAGGATGGATTTGCGCCCAAGGCCGGCATACTGCTGACGGTCGCCAACGGGCTTGGCCTGCACAGCTTCCGCGAGGGCCGCAAGGGCGGCCTCAAAGAGGGAATAGCCGTACTGCTGGCGGAGGGACTGACGGCGCTGGCGCATCCTGGGTGAGGGGACGCAATGGGTGAAGCTTATGACGATGAGTGGGTCTTCTCGACCCTGTCGCAGGCTGTGCGGGACGGCGAAGCCTGGACACCGGAACGGGCGGAAGCCGGAATTTCGCCCACCGTACAAGGGCCGTTGTCGGGATCGGGCACGGTCGGCGGCGCCAGCATCGTTTCCGCCGTCAAGCGTATCCAGGCTTTGCGCGGTACCGAACCCGGAATCATCGAAATCAAGGGCTGGAAGATCGGTGGCGATCTCGATTTCAGCAGCCTCATCGTCCAGGAAGCGCTCGTTTTCCGCAATTGCCGCATGGCCGTTTTCCGGGCACAGGGCAGCCGGCTTTACGACCTGCGGCTCGACATGTGCGATGTGGGCGACATTCGCCTCAACGGTGCCCGCTTCGAAAACGATCTGATGCTCAGGCAGTGTGTCGTCGCCACCCTCTGGATGGAAGCAATGACGGTCGAAGGCAATCTGACGGTCGAGGATTGCCAGGTCCAGACGAAAGGCTTTGCCGCGGGCGGCCGCTACGAGCGCCGTGTCGTGTGGAAAGATATCCAGCTCGGCGACGGGCTCGACATGAGCGACTGCAGTTTCGGCTCCAGCGTCAGCATGGAGCGGCTGGCGTCGAACGGCGGCGCGATATCCTTCGACAACGCCGTCGTGGCCGGTAACCTGGGTTTCTTTGGCTGCGCCCTGCAAAAGACCGAACTCGCGCTGGGCAGCATGAGCGTGGCGCACCGCCTCGATCTGAGGGAGACGGTTTCGCCACCCGAGAAGCTGTTCCTTACAGGCTCCAGGGTCGAGACCTTCAAGGACGATCGCGCCGCCTGGCCATCCAGGGGGCATCTTCATCTCGATCGTTTCACCTACGACCGCCTCAGCGCTGAAAACACCATGTCACGCCATGTCGCATGGCTGATGCGCCAGCCCGCTGATCACCTTAAAGGCAAGAATTTCCGCGTCCAACCGTGGCGGCAACTTATCGATTTCCTCAAGCGTCGGGGCTCGCTCGAATTTGCCCGCAAGCTGGCCATACGGCAGAAGGACACCATGCTGGGGGCCGGCGCCCATGGCTGGTGGATCAGCATCGTCAACTTCTTCCTGTCCGTGACCTGCCGATACGGTTTGCAGCCATGGTTGCCTGTCGCCTGGTACGGCGCTCTGGTCCTGGCCAGCGGATTCGTCTTTCAAAAGGCTGACATGCTGGGATGCATCCAGGCGAAGGCGGGCGCCGTCACCGTGCCTGACGCCTTCAATCCCCTTCTTTATTCCCTGGACCTGGCCCTGCCGGCCATCGACCTGGGTCAGGGTGACTATTATCACGCCGTTTCAGCCGGCGCCGGCACGGCCTGGTACGCCACGCTGGTTCCGTACCTGCCGCTCTACATCGCGGCCCACACATTGATCTGCTGGCTGTTGTTGTCGATCATCGTGCTGTCCTTCAGCGGGTTTGTCGAAAAGCGGCTGGCCGTCGATTGACACCGGCCCGCATGTTTCTGGACTGGACGCGCTGCTTTCATCATTACGAAAACTTAATGCGGGGGCCTGCATCCAAAAGCATCCGCCGGCGTCTCTTGTGGACATGAAGGCCGGAAAGGGACCGGCCGGACAGCAAGAAGGAGTTGACCATGAACCCTGGTTTCTGGGTCCCCATCATCGCCATCCTGGCAACCTTCGGCACGATCTTCGGCATCGTGGCGACCATCAGTTTCAACCGGGCGCGCAATACCGAGGAACTGCAGAAGACCCTGCGCATGTCGATCGAGAAGGGCCAGCCCCTGCCGCCGGAATTTGTCGAGAGCATGTCGCGGGCCGTGCCGCGCGCCAAGAGCCCGATGAACGATGTCCGCTGGGGCCTGATCTGGATGGCGCTGTCGGGCGGTATCCTGCTGGCGGCCTACCTCGATCACGGCGAGATCGTCCATCATGTCAGCGGCATCGCGGCCGTACCCGGCATGATCGGCCTGGTGCTGTTCATCCTCGGCATCATCGGTCTCAACACGCGCGGCAAGTCCTGAGCAACCAGCCAAACGCCTGACGGGGGCATTTCATGGCTCTGATGAGCGACAAGCCCGACCTTTCGCGTCACTCCGACGTCGATCTGGTGCGCCTGTGCGCCGCCGGCGACAAGGGGAGTTTCGGCGAACTGGTCCGCCGCCACGGCGGAGCCCTGCGCACGCACCTGCGGCGCATGGGGGCGCAGACGCCGGACGCCGACGACATGGCGCAGGAAGCTTTTTTGATCGCCTATGAGCGCCTGGGCGACTACCGCTTCGACGGACCGTTCACGGCCTGGCTGAAGCGCATCGCCTCGCGCCGCTACCTGCGCAAGGTGCGTCGGCATGCGCGCTACCTGCTGACCGACGACATGGCCGCCTTCGAGCCCGAAGTTGCCACGTCCAACGAAGATTTTCGCGCCCATAACCTCGATGCGGCCTTAAATCGCCTTAAACCTGTGGAACGGCTATGCGTAACGCTCAATTTCAGCGGCGATCTTTCGCATCAGGAAATCGCGGACGAGCTGAAGATTCCGCTCGGTACGGTCAAGAGTCACATCCGGCGGGCGCTGGATCAACTCAAGTCGATTTTAGCGCCCGAAGTGTCAGGCACCGCGGGCAAGCCCGCCATGATGAGTACGGGATCATGAACGATAACGATATTGCCGACCTGTTCGCCGCCGCGCCGGCTTACGACGATGCGCCGGTCTTTGCCGGGCGCGTGACGCGGATGCTGCGCTTCCGGCTGTGGCTGCGCCAGGGACTGGTAGTGCTGGCCGGATTCGTCGGTGGCATCTATGCCCTGGCCCAGTTCATCCAACTGCCCAGCCTCGGCATAGGCGGCGGCACGGTGACCCTGCAGAAGGCCGCCGTCGACAGCGACCAGGCGCTGCAGACGTCGGCCCAGGTCTTCGATGTGGTCCAGGTACGCGCCATGGACATGCTCAATTCGTGGACCCATGCGCTGGGCCTGATGCAGACGCCGGTCTATTTCTGGGTCAGCTTCGTGTTGTGCCTGGCATTCCTCGGGCTCTATTACGCCAACAGCCAGGAAGAAAGTATCTGAACGTCGCGTCAAGCCGGACGGAAATCTTCATCCGGCCGCGACATGGTGCTCAAGGACTTCAGCACGTTCCGCTCCGTTTCTCGCAGGCTGGCAGTTTTCGCCTCGACTTGACGCGACGCAGGATGGAAGCCTGTGTCTGGTTGCGGCGCGGCACGATGCACTCTACATAGGCAGCGAACAGGGCGGGGTGCGAACCCTACGCCCAGGTCGTCATCCTTGCGGAGCGCACGTGAGCAGCCACACCCCGACCCAGAAACGCCTGACCGCCCCTGAAATTCACGCCCGCAAGGGTCAGACGCCGCTGGTCTGCCTGACCTGCTACAGCGCGCCCATGGCGGTCATCATGGACCCGCACTGCGACATCCTGCTGGTCGGCGACAGCGTCGGCCAGGTCGTCCACGGCCTGCCCAACACTATCGGCGTGACACTGGAGATGATGAGCCTGCACGGCCAGGCCGTCATGCGCGGTTCACGCAGCGCCTTCGTCGTCGTCGACATGCCCTTTGGATCCTATGAAGCCAGCCCGGAACAGGCCTTCGTCAACGCCACGCGCCTGCTCAAGGAAACGGGCGCGCAAGGCGTGAAGGTCGAAAGCGGCCCCGCCGTCGCCGACACCATTCGCTTCCTGGTCCAGCGCGGCATCGCCGTCATGGGGCATGTCGGCCTCAGGCCCCAGGCCGTCCACGCCGACGGCGGCTTCAAGGCCAAGGGCCGCACACCCGAGGAACGCGAACGGGTCATCCGCGAGGCCGTCGACACCGATGATGCCGGCGCTTTCGCCATCGTGGTCGAAGGTGTCGCCGCCGACCTGGCGTCGGAGATCAGCGCCATGGTCAAGGCGCCGACTATCGGCATCGGCGCGTCGAAGGACTGCGACGGCCAGGTGCTGGTCGTCGACGACATGCTGGGCCTGTTCGATTGGACCCCCCGTTTCGTGCGCCATTACGCCGACCTGCGCCAGACCATCGACCAGGCCGTGGCCGCCTTCGCCCGCGACGTTCGCGACCGCAATTTCCCCGCCCCAGAAGAGACATATTTCTCGAAGTAAATGCCGGCCTGTTCGCAGATTTTGCCGGTGGCGCGGGTGCGGGCGCGCATTCCAAGTTGCGCGACGCCTGCGCAAAGGTTAGGTTCGCGCCGAAACAGGAGGGCGTGCCGCAGCACGGCGCCTGCCGAAACGATGACCCGGGAGTCGCTGTGAGCGATATTTTTGAAGAAACCGAAGAGAACCTGCGCACCGAGCAGTGGCTCAAGCTGACCCGCCAGGCGCTGCCATGGGTTTCGACCGCCCTGGTCACGGCCCTGGTCGTCGCGCTGGGCATCTGGGGCTGGCAGGCGTACCAGACCAATGTTTCGGCCAAGGCTTCCGAAACCTTCCAGGCCGGCCTCGACGCCAATGCCAAGGCCGACAAGGTCACGGCCAAGGCGAAGTTCGAGGACGTCACCAAGGCGGGTAACCCGGCGTACAAGGCCATGGCCCTGATGGAACTGGCTGCCCTGGCCGATCTCGACCACAAGACCGACGAAGCCGTCAAGGACCTCGACGACGCATCGAAGGCGAGCAGCAACCCGCTGCTCAGCGATTCCGCCGCCCTCAAGGCTGCCTATCTCGTCATGGACACCGCGCCTTACGCCGATGTTGAAAAGCGCCTGACGCCGCTGATGAAGGACGGTCGTCCGTTCTCGGCCATGGCCAAGGAAGCCCTGGCCATGGCTAAGTTGCAGAAGGGCGACATCAAGGGCGCGCGCGCCGACCTGTCCGCCCTGTCGCTGACTCTCGGCGCGCCGGACGGCGTCAAGCAGCGCGCTCAGGCCGCCGTCGTCGCCATCGACACCGGTGCCGCCCAGACGGCCATCGCCGCCGCCAAACTGCCCGAAGCCTCGGCGCCGATGCTGCCGGGCCTGCCCGAGGCCGGCATGCAGGCCGCGCCACCCGCTCAGTAAACCCATTCTCTCGCAACGGAAAACGCGCACATGACCTCTCGCAGGATGACATTGAACCGCCTTGGGAAACGCGGAGGCCACGTCGCCCGCGCCTTGCTCGGGCTGGCGGCGATGGTGGGCCTGGGTGCCTGTTCGCATATGCCGTTCAAGGATCACAACAGCGACCAGGGCGCCGTGATCAGCCAGGGGCAGCGTATTTCGATCGTCGCCTTCGAACAGAAGCTGACTCCGTCCAAGAGCCTGGCCGGCATCGGCTATTACCTGCCGCCGGCGCAGACCGTGGCCAGCTGGCCGGTTGGCGGCGGACCGCAGGACGTGACGGTTCAGCACGCCGACGCGGCGCCGAATTTCAAGGTGGCCTGGTCGAAGCCGATCGGCGCGCCCAGCAAGGGCGACACCGAAGTGGTGGCGCAGCCGGTCTCCGACGGCCATTTGATCTATACCCTGGACGGCGAAGCGCGCGTGTCGGCCTTCGACGTCAACACCGGCAACACGGTGTGGAGCGCCGATCTCAACCCGCACGTCAAGCGTGACAAGGTTGGCTTCGGCGGCGGTCTCGCCCTGAGCAACGGCAAGCTGTTCGTTACCTCCGGCTACCGCTTCATCGACGCTCTGGACCCGGCGACAGGCAAGGTCATCTGGTCGAAATCGACCGATACGCAATTCCACGGCGCACCGACGGTCAACGACACCATGGTCTTCGCCACCGATGTCGACAACCAGATCTTCGCGTTCGACCAGAATACCGGTGAAATGGGCTGGACCTACCAGGCCATCGCCGAGCCGGCGCGTCTGCTCAAGACCTCATCGCCGATCGTTTCGGGCAACATGGTCTATGCCCCGTTCTCGTCGGGCGAACTGGTGGCGCTGAACTCGGCCACCGGCGATCCGGTGTGGGAGCAAGTGCTGGCGCAATCCAGCCGCACCAACGCCCTGTCCGAAATCCGCGACATTTCCGGCCGGCCGGTGCTCTATAATGGCACGGTCTTCGCCGCCAGCCACGCCGGCATGTTCGAGGCCATGGACGCCCAGACCGGCAACCCGAAATGGCAGATCGAGACCGACAGCATCAACACGCCGTGGGTGGCGGGTGACGTCGTCTTCCTGGTTTCGCTGCAAGGCGAACTGATGGCCGCCAGCCGCGATTCCGGCCAGATCTACTGGTTGCAGGACCTTAACCAGGGACGGCAGCACATGAAGAAGGGGGCCTGGGGCCTCGGCCGCGAGAAGCTGGTCGGCAAGATCCCGCTTTGGGTCGGCCCGGTCCTGGCGTCCAACCGCCTTGTCATGTTCAACAGCCTGGGGGAAGCCGTGGCCTATGATCCGGTCACCGGCAAGATCCAGACCACGATCCCGGTCGGCGGCCCGGTCTATGTCGCGCCGATCATCGTCGGCAACAAGCTGTTCGTTGTCACCGACGACGCCAAGCTGGTCGCCATAGGGTAGGGCAGGCGCAAAACCGCTCGCCATCTCAAGCAATTCGGTTATAAGGCCGGAATGCCTTTGAAATTCGCCATTGTCGGCCGGCCCAATGTCGGCAAGTCGACCCTGTTCAACCGTCTGGTCGGCAAGAAGCTGGCCATTGTCGACGACCAGCCGGGTGTGACGCGCGACCGCCGCTACGCCATGGGCCAGATCGGCGACATTCCGCTGGAACTGATCGACACTGCGGGCTTCGAGGACCTGAGCGATCACAGCCTTGAAGCGCGCATGCGCATCCAGACCGAACGCGCCATCGATGAGTGCGATGTGGCCGCCTTCGTGGTCGACGCACGCGAGGGCGTGACCCCACTCGACCGCATCTTCGCCGACATCCTGCGCAAACGCGACAAGCCGGTGATCCTGATCGCCAACAAGGCCGAGGGTCACCAGGCCGCCGCCACCGCCGAGGAAGCGCGCGTGCTCGGCTTTGGCGAGCCGCTGCACCTGTCGGCCGAACACGGCGAAGGCATTTCCGAGCTTTACGAAGCGCTCGAAAAATACCGCCAACTAATCGAGGGTGACTTTATCGGCGACGATGGCGAAGATGAAGAGGACGACGACACCAAGCCGATCCGCATTGCCATCATCGGCCGTCCCAACGCCGGAAAATCGACCCTGATCAACAAGATGCTGGGCGAGGACCGCCTGCTGACCGGGCCGGAAGCCGGCATCACGCGCGATTCGATCAGTGTCGATTGGCAATATGAAGGCCGCACCATCCGCTTGGTCGATACGGCAGGCTTGCGGCGCAAGGCGCGCGTGCAGGAAAAGCTGGAAAAACTGTCGACCGCCGACACCATCCGCGCCATTACCTTCGCCGAGGTCGTCGTGCTGGTCATGGACGAGGCCAATGCCTTCGAGACCCAGGACCTGCAGATCGCCGACCTGATCGAACGCGAGGGGCGGGGACTGATCTATGCCATTTCCAAATGGGATCTGGTCGAAGAACCCCAGGCGCGTCTGGCCGAAATCGTCGAGGTCGCCGAGCGCCAGTTGCCGCAGCTGAAAGGCACGCCATTGGTCACCTTGTCGGGCGCGACCGGGCGCGGGGTCGAGCGGCTGATGCCCGCGGTGCTGAAATGCTATCGCAACTGGTCGGCCAAGGTGAAGACGCGCGACCTCAACGACTGGCTGGCCCTGGCCGTGCAGCGCCACCCGCCCCCCATGGTCGACGGCAAACGCATCAAGCCGAAATACATGGCCCAGACCAAGGGCCGCCCGCCGACCTTCGTGCTATTCGCGGCGCGCGCCTACGCCATGCCGGATCATTACCGCCGCTACCTGATCAATTCCCTGCGCGAGTCGTTCGACCTGCCCGGTGTGCCGATCCGCTTGCTGGTCAAGGCGAATGCGACGGTCAACCCCTATGCCGACGGCGATGCGGCGACCCAAAGCGCTGGACCGCCACGCGTGCGCGCCAAGCCGAAGGTCAAGCCGGGCGAAAAACCGGCCCATCCCAATCGCATCCGCCAGAAGCCGAAGGGGACAGCGCCCGTAGCTGCCAAGCCGAAAGTTGTCGCCAAGCCTCGCACCGAAGCCGCCAAAGCCAAAATCTTTCGCGCTAAAGCGGGCGGACCGTCCACCAAGCCAGGCGCTGCCGGCCCTGGTGGCCGCTCAGGCAGGCGGAAATGATCGTCGACCTCTCCGAGGGCGACAGTGCTGCACTGCTGAGGTTGAACAACGCCTTCGGCCTCGAAACATCGTTTCTGGATGAGGATGGCTGGCATAATCTGGTCGGCCGGGCGCGGTTCGCTTTCGCCGCGCCACCTGACAAGGCCTTCCTGCTGGCATTTGACCGCAAGCCGGCGAACGTCAGCCTCAATTACGACTGGTTGAGTGCCCGCTTCGACGGCTTGGTCTATATCGACCGCGTCGTCGTGGCGGCATCGGCGCACGGCCAGGGGCTGGGCAGGGCCTTGTATGAGCTGCTGTTTCAGGATGCGCGGGCGGCCGGGTTCGCGCGGATCGGCTGCGAAGTCAACATTGATCCGCCCAACCCAGGCTCGCTGGCCTTCCATGACCGGATGGGCTTTGCCGCCGCCGGCGACCGGCGGCTGGAAAACAGCAAGGAAGTGCGCTACCTTATCCTGCAACTCTAAGGGGGACACCATGAGAGGATTGTGCGTTTTTCTGGCGGTCGCTATGATGCTGGCTGGCGCACAGCCGGCGCTGGCCGCGAAACTTCACGACGGCAATGGGCTGATTGTCGTTGCCATTGATAAAACCGGATATACCGCTTCGAGAGATGAAGCCAAGGCGTCGGGCCGCTATGCCGATACCAGCTCGGTGGCCCGGTTTCTGTTGGCGGGAGAGATGCATCTGCCGCAGTTGATCGTCGGGCCCGTCGATCCCGCAACCGGCTTCGTCCATGACGGCTTGTTCAACACTTATGAATTGTTGCCCTTGCCGGACAAGATTGGCGGTGTAACGATCATAATGTGGGAAGTGCCTGCGGGCGACTATGCCATCTATTCGCGCGAGATGGACGGCTATACAGCCTGTTTCAACGCGGGCACCGTCGCGTTCCATGTTGCGCCGGGGGAACTGGCCTACCTTGGACAGTACAATTCCTTTCAAACCGACGCCGACATTGCGCAGGCGGTCGATGACCGAAAACTGCCGGAGAACGGCAATGCCGGTGGCGATCCGCGCCTGTTTGACGAACATCTGACCGGACTTACGGCCGGTGATGACAAGGTCATGGCCGCCGCGACGGACGCCTTGCGGGCCAGGCGGCCTGGTTATTTTTCTGCCGGGACGACGCTGACGGTGGCGGATTTGACACCTGTGGTGCTGGCCAAGAAGGATGGCCACAAGACGCTCATGTGCTGACTGCAGATAACGCAAGCCGCGCCAATGCCCGTTCCAGCTTGATCAGCATATCGTCGATGTCGGCTTCGGTGACGTCGAGCGGCGGACGGAAGCGGATCGAATCGACCCCCGCGCCGAGCAGCAGCAGGCTTTCGCTTTCGAGCGCGATGTCGATCAGCCGGCCCTTATTGCGCTTGTCGTTCATGGTGAAGCCCTGGTAGAGGCCCAGGCCGCGCACGTGGCTGATCAGCTCCGGAAACTGCGCCACCAGACGCTGAAGTCCAGACACCAACCGGTCGGTCTTTTGTTGAACGACTTGGAGAAGCCCTTCATCTTCAACGATTTGCCACTCGTGGACGAAGCGCACCATGTCGGCCAGCGAACCACCCCAGGTCGAATCGAGCACGCCGATGTCTTCCATTGGATTGAGCATGTAGACCGCGCCATTGCCGAATTTCTTCGCCACGGCAATGGCTTGTGGCGGGTGCGGCACGTCGTAGACATCGATAGCGAAGACTTCACCACACTGGCCGCCAGCGGTCTGGACCTCATCCAGCCCCCACGCGACGTCATGGCGGTTGCACAGCGCAGCCAGGTCGCGATAGAAGCGCGCCGGCGCCAGGCGATGGCCCCCTGCGCCCTGCATGGGCTCCAGAATGACGCCGGCGATTTCGCCGCCATATTGTGTCATTAACTGGTCCAGTTGCGCCAGGCAGGCATCCACCGAGGCTTCGTCGGTTGGGAACGGGACCGTCAGGTTATCCTTAATGATACCGTGAAAATCCTTGGTGGCGACGGGATCGTTGCTAAGACGCGTAATGTTGAGCGCGAACACGGTGCGGCCGTGGAAGGCCTGGTCGAACGAAATAAACCGATGACTAAGATCGCTGCAACCCTTGGCCGCCTGCTTATGGTGGTGGAGATTGATGAGATATTTCATCATGTTCTCGACCGCTTCGGCGCCGGAATTGACGGCATAGACCTCGACGCGGTGGCCGGCCATGCACTTCGGCGCCAGACGGTGCAGCAGGCGGTAATAGTCGAGGCACTGCGGCGTCAGGAAATCGGGATTGGCCATTTTGGTATTGGCGGCCAGGACGATTTCGCGGATGTAGTCCGGCGTATTGAGGCGAGGGTGGTTGTAACCCAGCAGCTTGGAGCCATAGAGGCCGCACCAGTCGGTCAGGCGGTCGCCATCGACCGTGGCCAGGGTCAGGCCGCGCGAGTTCGCCAGGTCGACGACGAAGGGGTAGGGTTCGGCGATGACATAGCGGCCGAGTTCGTCAAGCATCTCGGCGCTTTGGGTTTTCGGGAAGACGGGCGGCCTGGCGTGCTGGGTCATGACGCATGTGTGCGTCATCTTTGAGCAAAATGGAAGAGAATTTGTGCAGATTGGTTGGTAAAATGCGCAGATTGACGAATGTGGTCTGGGCATGTGGTCCTGCAAAACCTTATATCTTTCCTGTTTTCGGCCCATGGGGCCAAAAACAGGAAAGATAGGAAGATTCTGGGGCCGCAGGCCCCAGACCCCATTAGTTCAACCGCGCCTTGTCCCGCCAGTCGCGGAAGTTCACCGTCTCGACCGGTGGCGTTTTCGCCGGATCCGCCAACTCCAGCATCAGCGGCACGATCTCATCCGGATGCGGCAGGGATTGCGGATCCTCGCCCGGAAAGGCCGAAGCACGCATGCGCGTCCGCATAGCGCCCGGCGCCAGGATCGCGGCCCGGATCGGCGTGATCTCGATCTCGTCAGCCCATGCCCGAACTAGGCTTTCCATCGCCGCCTTGGTCGCCCCGTAAGGTCCCCAGAAAGCGCGACCCTTTGTCACCGTTTCGCCGGTGGTCAGGAACACTGCCCGGCCAGTTGCCGATTGCCGCAGCAAGGGTTCGGTCGCCCGCAACAGCCGCCATGTCGCGGTCAGATTGGTGGCGACAATGCGGTCGAAATCCTTGGCCGAATGGTGCGTCACCGGGCTCAGCGTGCCCAGGATCGCCGCGGCATGAACCAGGGTATCGATGCGGCCGAAGCGCTCGAACAAGGCCGCGCTGAGCCGGTCGAGCGCATCGCCGTCGGTCAGGTCGAACGGGATCAGGGTGGCGTGGCGGCCGGTGGCGGTGAAAACCTCGTCGTCCAGCTCCTCCAGCGCCGCCTTCGACCGGCCACAGGCGATAACCTGGGCGCCGGCGCGGGCCAATCCCAGGGCGCAGGCGCGGCCGATGCCGTGCGAGGCGCCGGTAACCAGGGCGACGCGGCCCTGTTGCGAGAAGTCGGTCATAGAGGCACTTTCCGAAAAGCGGGGAGCACTTTTCGTTTAAAAAGTGCGACAAACAAAGGGCTTTTTAGTGGCTGGCCAGCAGGGACAGTTGCTGCCCCTGGGCGGCTTCTTCAGCCGCTTCTTCACGATCGGTCAGCGGGGTTGGATAATCGCCGGTGAAGTAATGGTCGGTGAATTGCGGGCAGTCCGGATCGCGCCGGTTATGCCCCATCGCCTTGTACAGCCCCTCGACCGACAGGAAGCCCAGACTGTCGCATTCCAGCATCTGGCGCATTTCCTCAAGCGTATGGTTGGCGGCCAGCAGCTTCTCGCGATCCGGCATGTCGATACCGTAGAAGTCCGGCCATTTGATCGGCGGCGACGCCGAACGCAGATGGACTTCCTTGGCGCCGGCCTCGCGCACCATGCGCACGATCTTCACCGATGTGGTGCCGCGCACGATCGAATCGTCGATCAGGATGACCTTCTTGCCTTCCAGCACCACGCGATTGGGCGAGTGCTTCTTGCGTACGCCCAGGTCACGGATGTTCTGCGTCGGCTGGATGAAGGTGCGGCCGACATAATGGTTGCGGATGATGCCGAGTTCGAACGGCAGGCCCGACTGCTCGGCGAAGCCCAGGGACGCCGGCACGCCGGAATCGGGCACCGGCACGATGATGTCGGCATCGGCAGGGTGTTCGATGGCCAGTTGGCGGCCCATCGCCTTGCGCACGTCGTAGACCGACTTGCCGTTGACGATGCTGTCCGGTCGCGAAAAATAGACATATTCGAACAGGCAGGGCCGCGCCGGGCGGGCGTCGAAAGGCTTGTAGGACTTGAGGCCGTGCTCGTCGATCTGAACGACCTCGCCGTGTTCGACATCACGCACGAACGTGGCGCCGATCATGTCGAGCGCGCAGGTCTCCGACGCCAGGACGTAGGAATCGCCGAGCCGGCCGATGACCAGGGGGCGAATGCCGAGCGGATCGCGGGCGCCAATTAGCATCTTGCGCGTCAGCGCGACCAGGGCGAAACCGCCTTCAAGGTGTTTCAGCGCTTCCATGAAGCGGTCGATGATGCGAATCTGCCGCGAACGGGCGATCAGATGCAAAATGACCTCCGAATCGGAGGTCGACTGGAAGATGGAACCTTCGGCGACCAGCTTGGTTCGAAGGTGCATGAAATTGGTCAGGTTGCCGTTGTGCGCCAGGGCGATGCCGCCGGTATCGAGGTCGGCGAACATCGGCTGGACGTTGCGCAGGAATGACCCACCGGCGGTGGAATAGCGGGTGTGGCCGATGGCGGCATGGCCCAGCAGGCGGGCGACGACTTCCGGTTTGGTGAACACGTCGGCTACCAGGCCGTGGTCGCGTTCGGTGTAGAAGCGTTTGCCGTCGCACGATGCGATACCGCAGGCTTCCTGGCCGCGGTGCTGAAGCGCGTGAAGACCCAGGACCGCCACGGCGGCCGCATCACCGATACCGTAGGCGCCGAAGACGCCACATTCGAGGCGGGGGCGATCGTCGTCCTCTTCGCGCTGACGGGCTTGGGTGTCGGTCAGATCGGACAGGGACAGCGGCATGGCATCCTTCTCAAACTCGATACGCGCCGGACCGGTGACGGGGCGGCGTCAATTCTCCACGGCCGGCGCGACCTTGTCGGCCAGGCCCGTGCCTTGCGGCAGAAGCGCCTGGATCGCCTTGGCCGAGCGGACGCTCAAGGGATAGATCTTGGCGTCGCGGAACCACGAAGGTTGCCGGTCTATAGGCGTTACAAGCGAAAAAGCCAAATGGAATAATCCCAAGATAAGAAAGGACATCAGGATTCCAAGACCCGCGCCCAGAACGCGATCGAAGGTGCCGAGCGCCTTCTGCTTGTGGATGCTGTCCGACAGGGCGTGGCCCATGTAGCGCACCAGAAACAGCACGGCGATGAACAGGATGACCGCGCCGACATAACCGGTGATCGTGTCAAGATGGAAAGTCTTGCGCAGGAAGCCGACGCTGATCGCGGCGATGAAGAAAGCCAGAAAGAAGGCAATGGTGTCGATCAGCGATCGGATGCCGCCGCGCATGAAACCGACAAAGCCGAGCACGGCCAGAAGTGCGATGAAAAACAGGTCGTAAAGCGTCATTCTGAGGCCCCCTGCGGACTATGGTTAGCGGCGAACTTACCATTGCCGGCGTCCGTTAACAACCGGCCTCAGCCGCCGGCCGGCAAAACGACCGCCACGGCTTCGGCCAGGCTGGCGAAACCGCGTACCCTGAGCGGCGGATTTTCGGTGACGTTCTGTGCCGACAGGGCGCTGGAAAAGCCGAGTTTCAGTGCTTCCTTGAGGCGTGCCTCGCCGCGATTGACGGTGCGCACATCGCCCGACAGACTGATCTCGCCGAAAACGACGCAGTCGCGCGGCAAGGGCGTGTCGGTCAGCGCCGAAACCAGAGCCAGGGCGGCGGCAAGGTCGGCGGCGGGCTCGGAAATGCGCAGGCCGCCCGCGACGTTAAGATAGACGTCCTTCTGACCGAAGGCGATGCCGCAGCGCGCCTCCAGCACCGCCAGCACCATCGCCAGGCGGCCGGAATCCCAGCCGACGACCGCCCGGCGCGGCGTACCGTAAGACGATGGCGCCACCAGAGCCTGCATTTCGACCAGCACCGGCCGCGAACCCTCTATGCCGGCGAAGACCGCCGATCCGGACGCGCGCTCCGATTGGTCGCCAAGGAACAAGGCGGATGGATTGGGCACTTCGCGCAGGCCCGCATCGCCCATCTCGAAGACGCCGATCTCGTCGGTGGCGCCGAAACGGTTCTTGGCCCCGCGCAGGATGCGGAACGGATAGCCGCGCTCGCCCTCGAACGACAGGACGACATCGACCATGTGCTCGACGACGCGCGGGCCGGCGATCTGGCCTTCCTTGGTGACGTGGCCGACCAGGATGACGCTGGTGCCCTTTTTCTTGGCCAGGCGGACCAGTTCTCCGGCGCAGGCGCGGACCTGCGACACGGAGCCCTGCGCCGCCTCGACGGCGTCGGACCACAGGGTCTGGATCGAATCGATGACGACAAGGTCGAATTTTTCGCGTTTCAACGCTTCGAGAATGGGACGCAGTCCGGTTTCGGCGGCCAGGTCGACCGGCGCCTTGGCCAGGCCCATGCGGGCGGCGCGGCCGCGAATCTGGCCGACGGCTTCCTCGCCGGAGATATAGGCGACGCGGCGGCCCTGCATGGCCGCGCTGGCGGTGACCTGCAACAGGAGGGTCGACTTGCCGACGCCTGGATCGCCGGCGATCAGGATGGCCGAACCCGGCACCACGCCGCCACCGCAGACCCGGTCGAATTCGGCGACGCCGGTGACCATGCGCGCGGGTGCTTCGTCCGTGCTGTCCAGGGTTTCGAACTGCATGCGGCCCAGCCGTGACGCCTTGCCCGGCGTTTCGGGTTTCAGTCCGCCGGGCGGCGTGGCGAAGCTTTCCTGGACCAGCGTGTTCCATTGCGTGCAGGCCGGGCATTGTCCCGCCCACTTGCTGGAGACGCCGCCGCAGGATTGGCAGACATAGACAGCCTTGTCGTGCGCCATGAACTTTGTTCCCGAAATGTTCGTTCCGGGTATGTTCCAGTTTGGCGCCGCTGTCAAGCGGCTTGAATATAGTGGTGCGGCAGGCGGGAGCCGAGGCGGGTCAACAATTCGTAACCTATGGTGCCCGCGGCGGTGGCGATGGCATCGAGATTCTGGCGGGACCCCAGCAGTTCCGCCCAGTCACCGCATGCCACGTCGAGGCCGGTGACATCGACGCTGATGACGTCCATCGACACGCGGCCGGTCAGTTGCCGGTGTTCACCGCCGATCCAGATCGTGCCACGCGCGGCGAAACTGCGCAAAACGCCGTCGGCATAGCCGATGCCCAGCGTCGCCAGGCGCATGTCGCGTGGCGCAACGAAGGCGGCGCCATAGCCGACCGTTTCGCCGGCCTTGAGATCACGCACCTGGAGCACCCGCGCATGGAGATGGGCGACGGGCCGGATATCGGGATGGGCAGTGCCGAACGGGCCGCCGCCGTACAGGCTGATTCCCGGCCGGATGAGGTCGAAATGATAGGCCGGATCCAGGAAAGCCCCGGCGCTGTTGGCCATACTGATCGGTACGCCGACGAACGTAGCGCTGGCATGGCGGAATGCCATCAATTGTTGATGATTGAGCGGATGGCCAGGCTCGTCACCACAGGCCAGATGGCTCATGATAAGGGAGGGCTGGCGATCGTGGTGGCCAGCAAGACTTTGAATATGCTCAGGTCTCAGACCAAGGCGGTTCATGCCGGTATCGATGTGCAAGGCCGCCTTGACGTTTTCAGGTCCGGAAAGCCAATCGGCATACTGATCGGTATGATTTAAAACCGGGCGCAGATCGTGCACGGCGAATGCAACAAGCTCTCCGGCGCCAAGGCCATCCAACACATAGATCACCGGGCCGGCGCCCAGCACCTTGCGCAGGGCAACGCCTTCGTCGAGGCGGGCGACGAAGAAGGTTCTGGCGCCATTGCTGGCCAGATGCGCCGCGATCCTGGCCATGCCCAGGCCATAGGCGTCGGCCTTGACCACCGGCGCCGCTTCGGCTGTCGGGCATTGCTTTTGCAGGATGCGGAAATTATGCAGGAGCGCGGCGAGATCGATATCCAGCCGCGCCGTCGGGAACTGGGGCGTCATGGTCCGTCGCTAGCACCTTTAGGCGACGGATGCCAGTACGGCCTTGCCTTTCAACTGCTCACGCAGCGCACGGACAACCGGTCCATGATGATCCGCGCCGGTGACGATGGCGATGCGCTGGCCGGGGTGGCCTTTGACGAAGGCAACGACGGCGGCGGCCAGGTGGGCGTCGCGGGCGGTGTAAAACTGGCTCATCGCCTCGAAGCGTGTGCCGGCCACGTAGTCGCGCAGGGTGTTGTAATAGTCGACGCAAAGGGCGTCGTAGCGGCCGTCGTTCAGTCCGCGCGGCGTGGTGTTGGCCAGCAATACCTGCTGCCGGGCCTGGATGGCGTCGAGGCGCGTCTTGATCTTCAGCTTGGCGGGCGTCTTCAGCTCCGGCGCGTTGTCGGAATCGCGTTCCATTTGCTTGACGGCGTTGCTGTCGCGCCAGTCGGCGGGAATGGGCCGGCCGGTCAGGTCGTCGCCGAACCAGTCGAAGCCGAAGACACGACCGGGATATTCATCCTTCAGTTCGCGCATTTCGAGCGGGTACCAGGTGCCGACATAGGCCGGATCGGCGCTCATGTCCTCGGGCCGGATCTCGACGCCGACCCAGTCCGGGCGAAAAGCGTGAACCAGGCCATAGAGGCGATCATAACCGTATCGTTTATCGCTCAGATGCTGCTTGTGCAGGCTGGCGACCACCATGACGGTGGCCGGTTTCAGCCGCGCCGGCGCCCTGTGCCTGGCGGCCAGGGCATGGGGCGCAACGGCCAGTGCCGCCAGGCCGCCCAGTAGAGTCCGTTTCGTGATCTTGCGCATGACCTGCCTCCCGGAACGTGGCGATTATGCGCGCGGGTAGCCGGCTTGGCGAATTAAAAAACGATAAGGATCAGCCGCTTCAATCGTTGATGCCGCGCAGCTCGGTGTCCTTGCGCGTCTCGATGCGGCCTTCGCCCCGGACCTGTTCGGCCAGGCCCCACATGACGGCCGCGGCGGCGAACAGCATGGGCGCGCCGGCCTGGAAGATGCGCGGCAGCCCGCCGAAACTCAAGACGATGCAGGCGACTGCCACGCCAAAGGCCAGCCGCGCCTTGTTGCCCCCGAAGCGCCTGCGGCCATAGAGACCGGAGACGAGTACGGTCAGGGGCATCAGCAGCCAGACATAATAATAGGTCCGCGCCAACGGCGTGGCGATGGTGACCAGGCACAGTATGATGCCCCATAGCCGCACCTCGCGATCCTGGTCGGACCACGGCGTGCGCAGCAGCAGCCACAAGAACCATCCGGCCAGCGCCAGGCCGATGACGGCATAGACGACATTGGCGCCGGAAAAGCCCAGGTCGACGACGTTCATATGGACGGGATGGTCGCGGCTGATCCAGGTGTCGGCGGGCCGCAGCAGCCGGTGGATCAGCGCCATCAAGGATTGATTCTTGTAGCCCCAGTTCCACGGCCTCTGCGCCAGAACATCGGCGTCGGTGCGGCTGATCGCCGGCCACCACGTCGCCAGATCGGCCTGGGTCTGAGCGGGGCCGCGGACCAGGGCGGGCAGGACAAAGAAGCAGGCGAGGAAGCTCACCGTGCCCGACGCCAGCGTCTTCCAGCGCCGCCGCACGACCAGATAGGGCGCGATCAGGATGGGAAACAGCTTGAACGCCACCGCCGCGCCCAGCAGTCCGCCGCCGATCAGCCCCTTGCCCCGGTAATCCAGCCACAGCGCGGCCAGGCACAGGGCCAGCAGCGTCAGGTTGGGCTGGCCAAGGTCGAAACAGCCGATGATCGGTTCCAGCAGCAGCAACGACGGCACGATGATCAATACCGGTGACAGGCGCTGGATACGCAGCGCCTTCAGCGTCAGGGTAACGGTGAAGAACCAGCCTGCGGTTATGGCCAGGACCAGGGCGACATAGAGCGGGACCTTGCCCATGGCGGCGAACGGTGCGAACACCATGGCGGCGAAGGGACTGTACAGGAATTCCATGCCGCCGCGGTCCTGGCTGGCCCAGTCGAAACTGGACGTATAGAGCGGCTGGTGGGTATAGAAGGCGGCCCCGGTCCGCCACCAAAGCGGATAATCCTTGGACTTGGCGGCGCCGAGGAGTTCCTGTACCGCGACGGCCGCCGCCATCAGCCCGGCCAGGGCGACAAAGCCCCAGACCAGCCATCTATGCGTCGGCACGGTTTCCGTCTCATCGTCGGCCAGCGCAATTTCGGGTGCAGGAGGGGAGGCGAGGACGCCCTTGAGCCTGTTCAGCCAGTCCTGCAGCATCGCCTTCGCCCCGGTTGTCTTCGGCTGTCAGTGGTAGCGTTGTGGCAGCGCGCGGGCAAGAGGCGGGTTTGGCCACAAATCCGCGCCTCGAAAACTAATTATATCCCTCGTACCGGCCCTGTTGGGCCAGGTTGCCGAAGCGCGTGACGTTTTCGTCGAACGACAGCTTGACGGTGCCGATGGGGCCGTGGCGCTGCTTGCCGATAATGACCTCGGCCGTGCCGCGCAGCCGGTCCATGTCCTCCTGCCAGGTCAGGTGTTCCGGCGTGCCTTCGCGCGGTTCGGCACGGCCGACATAGTAGCTTTCGCGATAGACGAACATGACGATATCGGCGTCCTGCTCGATCGAGCCGGATTCACGCAGGTCGGAAAGCTGCGGCCGCTTGTCGTCCCGCGATTCGACCTGACGCGACAGCTGCGACAGGGCGATGACCGGCACGGCCAGTTCTTTCGCCAATGATTTCAAGCCCATGGTGATGGTCGAGACTTCCTGGACGCGGTTCTGGGCGTTCGACGCGTCGCCGACGGTAACCAGCTGAAGGTAGTCGACAATGATGCAGTCGAGGCCCGAGGTGCGCTTCAGGCGCCGCGCCCGCGCGGTCAGCTTGGCCAGCGACAGGCCGCCAGTGTCGTCGATATACAAAGGCGACGCCGAAATCTCCATCGCCGCTTCCTTGAGGCGCGCGAATTCACCGACATCGATCTCGCCCTTGCGCAGGCGGTCGCCCGACACGCCCGAAGCATCGGCCAGCAGGCGGGTGGCCAGCTGGTCCGCCGACATTTCCAGCGAATAGAAGGCGACGACGCCGCCGCGCACCGTCTTGCGCGTGCCGTCGGGCTGCGGCTCATAGGCGTAGTGTTTGGCGATATTCATGGCGATATTGGTCGCCAGCGCGGTCTTGCCCATCGACGGCCGTCCGGCCAGGATCAGCAGGTCCGACTTGTGCAGTCCGCCGATCTGCTTGTCGAGATCGGCCAATCCGGTGGACACGCCGGACAGGCCGCCGTCGCGATGGAAGGCTTCCTCGGCCATGGTCAGGGCGCCGGTAACCGCTTCGGAGAACGGCACGAAGCCGGTCGATGACGTGCCGTGCTCGGCCAGTTCAAACAACTGGGCCTCGGCCGCCTCGATCTGGTCGCGCGCGGTGACGTCGTCGGCGCCCTGGCCGCTGGCGGCGCGTGCAATCTCGCCGCCCAGCCGGATCAGTTCACGGCGCAGGGCCAGATCATAGATGACACGGGCGTAGTCGTTGGCATTGGCGGCCGGCGGGGCGCGGTCGACCAGGTCGGCGAAATAGCGGATGCCGCCCAGATCGTTGAATGCCTGGTCGGTCTTGAAACGGTCGACCAGCACGATCGGCTCGGCCAGGTGCCCGACGCGGATTTCTTCCTCGATGACCGCGAATAACCTTTGGTGGAACGGCTCATAGAAATGGCGCGGCATAAGGCCGTCGTACAGGCGTTCATACGCTCCGTTATCGAACAGCAGGCAGCCGAGCAGGGCCTGTTCGGCCTCCAGATTGTGCGGCAGTGAGGCCGGAGCCTCGGTTTGGGCGGAGGGGCTGAGCGTATCGGGCATGGTTAACGCCATAGACTGAGAAAACCCTCAAGCCTAGACCAAGTTGCGGTGATAATTGTGGCATCCACTTATGCCCCGCCCACAGTCTGTGAATAGCGGGGACAAAAAACGCCTCCGGAGATGATCCGGAGGCGTCGAAATACAGGTCTGTCAAAAAGCCTAGAAGCTCTGGCTGACCTTGGCATAGAGGTAGCGGCCGTTGAAGCCGAACGGCGAGAAGCGCGTGAAGGCCAGCGCGCCGACACCGTTGCCGCTGGTCGTGTTCAGATTGGCCGGCGTCTTGTCCGGATAGACATCGAACAGGTTGTCCGCACCCACGGTCAGGGTCGTATGGGTGGCGAAACGATAGCTGGCCGACAGGTCGACGATGGTCTTCTTGCCGGTGTGGATGTCGTTCGCCGCAACCGAGGCCGGATCGACGACGTCGCCGTAATAGGTGGCGCGGCCGTTGACCGTCCAAGCGCCGCCCGACCAGTCGACCCCTAAGGTGCCCTTGGATTCAGGCGCCGAATTGGTCAGGATGTACTGGCGGATGCGGGCGAACAGCACCGGTTGCGGAGTCAGCGGCGAGTTCGACAGGGTCGGCAGCTTGTCGATCACAGTGTTGTTGTCGTTGAACGCCAGGGACAGGTTGAAGCGGCCATAATGATCGGTCGGGATGCGATAGGCGGCGACCAGGTCGGCGCCGGTCGTGGTCGAATCGACGCCATTGATGAAGAAGCGCGCCGCCGTCACGCCGTAAGGGGCGAGCAGGGTGGTGATCTGGGTCGTGCCGGTGATGTTTTCCGACAGCACGATGCGGTCGTTGAGCTTGATGCGGTAGCCGTCAAGCGTCAGCTCGAACGGCCCCTTGTGATAGACGAAGCCGAGCGTGGCGCTATCCGACTTTTCCGGCTTCAGCGCCTGGGCGCCCAGGGTTTCGGCCACCGCGCTGGTTGCCGGGAAGGTGCCGGTCTCGAACAGCACGCCGGAGGTGACGACGCTGGCGGTCGAGGTAAAGTACTGCTGCGCCAGGGACGGTGCCCGGAAGCCCGTCGACAGCGATCCCCGGACAGCGAAGGCCGGCGTGAAGTCGTAGCGCAGGGCCAGCTTGCCCGACGTGTTGTCGCCGAAATCCGAATAGTGCTCGTAACGCACGGCGGCGTCGTAGGAGAACTTGTCGGTGAAATTGCCGCCGGCATCGACATAGACGCCGATATTGTCGCGGCCCTTGTTGACTTCGTTGTCCGGCTGGAAGCCGATGAAGCCCTGCGCGCCGGCCGGCTTGGTGGTGTCGCTGCCCAGCCCGTAGGAGGCGACTTCACCCCGGCCGATCCTGTAGGTCTCATGCCGCGCTTCCAGGCCGACCGCCAGGGTCAGCGGCGACGACAAACCGACTTCAAACGGATGGCTGAGGTCGGCGTTGAACACCGTCTGGTCGTACTTCAGGCGGCCGTCGTAGAAATGCGTCGGCGAGGTTGCGCCGTAGGAGGCGTTGACGCTGTTCAGCGTATAGTAATCGAGCGTGTTCTCACCCCAGGTCAGGCTGTAGTCCTGGGTCCAGTCGCCGGCATTGCCGCGGATGCCCGCTGTGGCGGAATTATCGGTCGACTTGGCGTTGATGATCGGCAGGAAGCCGTTGGGATAGATCGACGCGACATTGCCCGAGGCATTGCTGTGGCGGAAGAAGGCGCCGCTCTTCGAGTTGAGGTGCGAATAGCCGGCATTGCCGTACAGCGTCCAGGCGTCGTTCAGCGGCAGTCCGGCATTGACGAAGGCGTCGACGCTGACCTGGCGCGGGTCGCCGTAGCGGCTGGTGACGGCGGCGGGGCTGACGGTGGCGTCGATATCGGCGCGGTTGGTGTAGCCGCGGTTGCGCGCCTCGGCCGAAACGGTGATGAAGCCGCTGTTGGGCAAGGGCAGGCCGATCCAGCCGGAGACGTCGGACGTCTTGCCGTCATGGATATAGCGTTCGGAATTGGCGGCCTTTTCTTTCGTGCTGTATTCGCCGTACGAGGCGGACAACTCGCCGCCCTTGCGGGCTTCACGCAGGTGCAGGTTGACGACGCCGGCGATGGCGTCGGAGCCGTACTGCGCCGAGGCGCCGTCGCGCAGGACCTCGACGCGATCGAGCGCGACCTCGGGGACGGCGTTGAGGTCGACGGCGACTGAACCGCGCCCGGCCGAGCCGTTGATATTGACCAGGGCAGAGGTGTGGCGGCGCTTGCCGTCGACCAGGACCAGGGTCTGGTCGGGCGACAGGCCGCGCAGGGAAGCCGGGCGGATGTTGTCGGTGCCGTCGACGGCCGACGGACGCGGGAAATTCAGGCTGGGCGCGACGCGCGACAGGCCCTGGCCTAGTTCGGCTGAACCCTGGGCCTGCAGGGACTGGGCGGTGACGACATCGACCGGGACCACGGTGTTGAGGCGCGAGCGGTGCGAGGCGCGCTGGCCGGTGATGACGACCGTGGTGGTGTCGTCCGCTGTCGCTGCCGTGCCGGTGTCCTGAGCCTGGACGGCGTGGGCGAAGGAAAGGGAAAAGGCCAGGGAAAGGCCGAGCGCGGTACCGCGATAAAGGCGGGAGGTGGTTCTGGACATGGGGAGAAGTCCTTACAGGAGTTGATGTTATGTGCCTTCAGTCTTGTTTTGACCGTTCGCCACAATCTTGACTGATCCGGTGCTGATTACGCCCTATTTGGGCCACATCGGTGGCAATTTAAAGATTGTGCATGTGCGAAAATAATTAAAATCTCGCATTAGCTGAGCTGACAGTGGCATGTCCCTGAAGCCGCCGATTCGCAACTTAATGATTTTTCATGATTTTCGCGCCGAACAGGGACAAGGCGTACGCGTGCCGAACAGCCATAGGTTCAGACAGCTGACGGTTTCCCGGGCGCAACATTCCCGCTGGCCAAAAAACGAAGCGGGTGTAGGCTGGCTCCATAACAAGGTTACGGGAGGGCCTGGAATGAAATCGTTCAATGTCTTGCGCTGGATACTGGCCGGGCTGGCCATGGCGGTGGCCATCTATGTCTTGGAGGCCGTCGCCAATACGGCTGTGCTCGGCAACGACTGGAAGGACTGGGCCGCCAACGCGGACAAGGTGTTCAGGATGCCGGACCCGACGGTCTCGCTGGTCCATTGGGCCTTGCAGGCCCTGGTGGCCGGGCTGGCTGGCGCCTTCATCCACGCCGCCAGCCATGCCTGGGTCGGCAAGTCCCTGGCGTCCGGCCTCATCGCCGGCTTCGTCGTCTGGGCCGTCGGCTGGCTGGGCATGACATTCGACAAGATGGCCATGGGCATCGAGCCGATGAAGGTCATGCACATCAACCTGCTGTTCGCCATCATCGGCTGCATGCTGGGCGGCGTGGCGGTCAGCTATATCTACAAGGACAAAACCCCCTGATCATGCTGCTGATCGACTGGCCGGACATCGCGGTGCCGGAAGGGCTGGCGCGGGCCGGGCACGATGTCTGGGTCAAGGGCGGCCCGGGTGAGGACGACTATGCCCGCTGGCCGGAGAGCGACGGCGAGGTCGTCGCTGGCGCCAAGGGGCCGGGACCGGAACGGGCGGACATGGTCTACATGTTCCGGCCGCTGGAGGAAGCGCCCGCCGTGGTCGGCCTGGCCCGCAGCCTGGGCGCGCGAACCCTGTGGCACCAGTCGGGCCGCGATGAGAACGGCCGGCGCGATCCGAAGGGTGTCTGGCTGTCGCCGGAAGACGCCGCCCGGCTGGGGCGGCTTGTCACGGCCGCCGGCCTGGTGCTGGTCTGGGACCGGTATATATTGGACGGGTCCGTCTGAGTTGCGGACATAAGAAAACTCCGGAAGCCTGGGCTTCCGGAGTTCGATGTTCAGCAGGGCTGAAGTCTTAGCCGACCTGAAGGTTGGCGGCCGACGTCTTGCCGCGCTCGTTGACCAGTTCGTAGGTCACCTTCTGGTTTTCGTTCAGCGTGCGCAGGCCGGCGCGTTCCACCGCGCTGATATGCACGAAAACGTCGTTGCCGCCGCCTTCCGGCTGAATGAAACCAAAACCTTTAGTGGGGTTGAACCACTTCACAGTACCCGTAGCCATGATGGCCTCCGTAAAATAGCACCTTCGTGCCTTGAGCGAGAGCGAGATTGCCGCCGCCGATCCGAAAGTAGCGATATCCTGGCAGAGAGAGCCGTTAGGCGGTCGAGCAGTGAACCGTCGGTTTTCGAACGCCGCGACCATAAGCGATTTTGCCGCGATGGCAAGAAAAAACCCCGGAAGCCGAAGCCGCCGGGGTCTTGACTTGCAACGATCTCCGGATCTGCGGAAAATCTGGCCTAGCCTCAGGCCTCGTACGGCGCATCGGCCATGGCCTGGCCGGCGCCGCCTTCGAGCATGTCGGCGGC
>OUNJ010970065.1_pt1 | contig 49280 bp, 56 predicted proteins | sample 1755361 | NCBI WGS metagenome assembly OUNJ01 (sample SAMEA3914825, study PRJEB12502) | metagenome | biome: forest; material: soil | place: USA | collected 2012-03-12 | depth 0.1 m
GGCGACTACACCTATTTCGGGCGTTCGTCGGCGGCTATGGTGGGGCTGCCGGATATTTACGCCGTGATGGTCTGTGGCGTTGGCGGCGGCTTGCTCGGCGGCGTTTTCAGCCGCGGCCTGATCTACGGCATGAAACATCTCGGCAAGGTATTTGGCGGTTTCTTCGACCGGCATCGCATCGCCTTTGCCGTGATGTGCGGCTTTCTGGTATCCCTGATCGGCGTGGCCAGCGGCACGGATATCTTCGGCACCGGCTATGCCCACGCCAAGGCCTTGCTGACGGGAAGCGGCGAACCGTCCTACGCTTTTGGCCCCTTGAAGATGATCGCGACCTTGTTGTCGAGCACCAGCGGCATACCCGGAGGGCTGTTTGCGCCGTCGCTCGCAACCGGTGCCGGCCTCGGCGCCGACATGCATCTGGTCTTGCCGGTCGCGTCCCTGGCGACCATGACCCTTCTCGGCATGGTCGGCTATTTTTCAGGCGTCGTGCAATCGCCCCTTACGGCTTTCGTCATCGTGATGGAGATGACGAACAGCCACGACATGGTCATACCGCTTATCGCCACGAGCGTGCTGGCCTACAGCGTTTCGCGTCTCGTGTCCGCGCGCCCCCTTTATCACAGCCTGTCCCAGACTTTCGTCAAGCAGGAAAGGGACAGTCGTGCCGCGGCGCCGGCGGCCAGTTCGGCGGACTAGCTGTCGTTTGCGGGAGGCTGGATTTCCTGCTCGTCCGTCGGCCGCCGGCCGGCGGCCCGGTTCTTGTCGATGATCGCGTAGATGATCAGCGCGAAAACAAAAAGCCGGATCAGGTAAAAGCTGGGGGATTGCTCGCTCGCGCCCGTATGCAAGGCAAGTACGATGCGACTGGCGCCTTCGATGATAAACGAGGCCGCAAAAAACAGGAAAAACCGGTCGCGTGTCGATCTCCAGGATCGAACCAGGATCAGGCCGATGATAAAACACGTCGTCGCGATGGCGCCGAGCAACACTTGATTCATAGGTCACTCCGTATCCCAGATGAGGCCGTAAAGAAAAATAAGCAAGGAAATCAGTGTTATGCCATATCGCCAGGTTGCGAAATCCGTCGCCGGAAAAACGATCTTGTCGAAGATAAGCACGGTGTTGCTGGCCGTCAGGCCGGCAAAGCACAACGCCCCCCATAACAGGAGCCGGTATTTGCTGCGCCGATAGCCGGTGAACAGCAGCACCGCGCACAACAGGGCGGTCAACGCGCACAGACCGTAGATAATCGCTGCCATCCTAGTCCTTTCTGATCCGGAAAGCGTTGGCGAATTCCTGAACGCGGTTTTTCGACTTCGAGTGAATGATGTGGGTGATAGGTATCAGATATCGACGGTAAAGTTCCGCGACGCGGCCGACCATCTTGTCGAGCTCGGCGCTTGCGGGCCTATACCGGTATAATGGTCCGTCAGGAGATTTGACCACTTCCACCAGCATCCGTGCAGCTAAGCCGGCCAGCAGTTCCTCGGTCGCCTGTTCACTTACGTAAAGACTACGAGAAGCTGTATGCGGGTCCCACTTTTTCTTGGAGTGCTCACGAAGGAGGAGAAGCCCTTCCCATTGCGCAATTGAATCAATATTGAGCAACAGAAACTGACGGGCATCTTCCGGAATGACATCATTTTCCATGCTTAGGTCTAACTGGCATATATAGGCCGGTTCGTCTTGCAACCGGCCGGTCGAGTCCGGGACCAGGGCTTCGACGGTTCATATTGAGGTTGGACGCTATGCCGGGCAATGAAGATCTCCGGCTTGAACTTCCGTCGAAGCGTCGCGCCGCTGGCAGCGGCGATGCAGCGCCACCGAACCTAGGTGGTAAGGGACTCGGACATTCATCATGGATGCCATGGCAAGGCAGACAAATACGATCATCACCACCAGGAAGACGTGACTGATGAAGCGCCATGTCTTGAGCCAGATCGCATATGACCTGCCGCCTTCGCCGATCGCTTCAAGGCGAACCAAGGTCGCCTTATAGTCCTTTTGAGGCACGTAGGATGACGCAATGAACAGTCTGTCTTTCACGAGGCGATGCGAGGCGCAGAACGAAGCCAGGCGCCGGTCGGCCACGAACGAGACGAATAAGAAACTGAAATAGGCCGGCAACAGCACAATCAGCAGGAGTCTGAGGAACGGTGGTGAAAGCATGGAATTCCTGCTGCCTTGGCGGAGAGCGCTCCGTTTTCGAAATTGAGTTCCGAAGATCGACAATATGGGCGCGCCGGCAAACGAGGACTCACCCTATCAGTTTCTAGGTTAAATGTACATGGGCGCCCATATAGAAAGCGCCTGGCCCTGGCGGGCCCTTGGCTATATTCTCCCGGCTGCACGGGCCGTGACCTTAACGCTGACGGTCGCCCGTCAGGCCGTCTTCCAGGAACATGGCTGGCTGGCCGGATGAGATCCCGGCTGCGTTGATGAGCGCATCCAGGCCGTGCACCAGACAGTCCAGGGACTCCAAGGACATCGTCGTCATGGCGCGCATCAGGGTTTCCTGGATTGTTTCGATGGGAAGGGCGAGCGCCTGCAGGCCTTCTTCCGTGATTTCGATTTCGCGCCGCCGGCCGTCTTCGACAGATCGTGTGCGAACCAGCAGCCCCTTGGCTTCGAGGCGGCCCACCACTTCCGAAACCGTGCTTTGATGGGTGAGGGTCTGAGCGGCCAGATCGTTGATCGATACGCCGGCATTCGCATGGGCGCACTTCAGCAGGAGCAGTTGCGCGGACGTCAAGCCGGACGACCGTTCGCATTGAACCGATGACTGTCGCACGGCCTGAACGATGCGGCGCAAATCATCCATCACTTTTTGGGGTCTAGTGTCCATGTGCTGTAATCTGCTTTCAATGCATAAGGCTAAAGCGTATCGCCGAAGGCCTATCCATGAACTCGGCGCCGGTATATTTCTCATACGCAAGCGGGATGCTCGCCATTACCTTGCATGCGGAACCTTACCGCGAAACGTAGACGATCTGATAATTTCCCCCGCCGTTGACCGCAACCTCTACCCACTCTTCGTCACTTAGGTGAGCGGTAACGGAAAGATTGTCCTGGTGGGTGATCGTCCAGCCGCCTTGCTTCAAGAGCGCCACATAGTCGTCGAGAACCACTTGGGCGTCCGGCACGTTGGCATCGTCATCGATGGCATAGGCCAGACGAACCTTTGTTCCGGAAATTGTCTTGCTTGCGCTGGAGTCGGCCGCGAAATCGTAGCTATCCGCCCGCGCAGGATCACAGTCGTTAAGATAATAGCTCTTCAGGCGCGGCAGTGTGCCATCCTTGCAGCCGTCCGAATCCTTCTGATCGCTCGATCTGGTGAATGCCGCCGGCTCGACACGCGAGTTCATGGCGTGGCTGGGTTGCTGGGTCACACTGTCGGCCATCAACGTCAACTGCTCGATGACGATGTCAGTGCCTGTCGTTTTCAGGCTCCCCGGCTGGTACTTGGTGATGTGGGCATTCTTCAGATGCTCCGTCATGCCGTCGATGGTGAGGTCTGCGTCAAAATTGTCATGTTGTTGGCTATGCGTGGCGAGCGCATATGATGAAGTGGTGCCGCGCAAAAGCGTGATCATCACCGGACCGTTGCCGCTTGTCTTGACGCTGCTGAAGCCAGCATTACCGCCGTTGTATGTTAATATGTTCGAGAATGATGCCTGACCGGGCGCGGTACCGGCGGCAGTGGCGTGAACTGAAATACCCAGGACCAGCGCGGGCAGAATGCCTACAAATCGACGCATCGCGTTTCTCCTGACGGTCCCCCGACCTAAGCGCATTGAACCCGGTTTCGGCGATATGACAAGAGACCGACATTAACCTTGAGAACAATTTTGGTTTGAGCAAAGGTGGGTCCGATCATCGCAATCGTGCCACATTAAGGCTGGAGCATGAGGCGGAGCAAAATCACGGCAGATGGTCCGGTACGACGATGACGTCGGGGCAGGGTTAGCAGCGTGCTTCAGCGCGCCATCCGTCGTCCTACCTCGGTCCAAGTGCCGTGTGCACGCGTGACGGTAGGGCGTTCTTATTGAATACTTACCTCCTCGGCACGCCTAGCATAGCTTAATCTTACAAGCGCATTCCTAGAATATTGGGCGTGAGTTAAGGCATTTGCTCACGGCCAACCCAGATTCCAGCGTAGCGGCGGCGCACTGGGATCGCTTCCAACAAACCTATGACTTGAATTCCCGACTCTTGTGGGAAGAGGAGACCCCATGCCCAGAAACAATGATCGTTCGAGCGACGACGATAACCGCACCAGCAACCGCCAACGGGACGATGATGGCCGCTTCGCGAGCGGCGGTGGAACCTCATCCCGTTCGCGCTCACAGGACGACGACGACATGCGTTCGTCGTCCGGGCAGGGCCGGGGCTGGCACGGCGACTCCGAAGGTCATGCACAAGCCGGCAGCCACAGCCACGACAATCGTGGCGGCTCACGCTCCCGCTACGAAAACGACGACGACGATGATCGTCGCAGCTATGCCTCGGGAGCCGGGCGCGGCAATAATCGCCAGCGCGACGAGGAAGGCCGCTTTGCCGGCGGCAACTCGCGCGAAGACGAAGACTTCGAGAACTGGCATGCCTATGGCCATGACCGTGGCTGGCACGCCCACCAACAGGGCCGTCATGGCCAAATGAATCGTCAGCGCGACGAGGACGGCCGCTTTGCTTCTACTGGGCGCGGACGAAGCCAGGACGACGATGACGACACCTATCGTTCTTCCGGTCGCGGCAGCAGCAACAACCGGTCACGCGACGACGAAGGCCGCTTCACCGGCAATGGCCGCCACTGAGGCCAGACACTCACAATGGCCGGGAAACTCCTCCCGGCCATTGCCGCTCATTAGCGTTGAAGAGGCGCAAGCCAAAAGGAAATGACCATGGATATTTACGGCTATATCAAGAAAGATCACCAAAAGGTCGCCAGCCTGATGGATCAGGTTGTCGCCAGCAGCGACCCCGACGAACGCGCCAGGCTATTCACCACCATCCGCAGCGAACTGATCCTGCATCTCGACAGCGAACAGGTCACTTTCTACAAGGCCATCGAGGATGCCACGCGCGCCAAGGCCGTCGAAGAGCAGATGGAGCATGCCGAGAAGGAGCATGACGAAGTGCGCCGGTATCTCGACAAGTTGGCCGGCCTCGACGTTCACGAGGAAGCCTGGATCGAAACCTTCGGCGAATTCAAGCACGCCGTCGCGCACCACGTCGAGGAAGAAGAAGGCGACGTCTGGGAAAAGGCGAAGAAGTACCTTAGCCACGATGAAGCCGTGCAACTGGCCAAGGACATGGACGCCGCCAAGAAGCGTGAAGCGGAAAACATGCCGGAACTTGCCAGCGCCGACCATTAGAGGACGTCAAAATGGACACCCATGATCCGCAATCGTCCTCTGGGATGGCGAAGGGCCGTCAGGATGCTTCCGCCACGGGGGTATTGATCGATCCCAACACGAAATATCCCAAGCCACCCTTCGCTCGTCAGTCGCAACCCTGGCCGGGACTCGCCGGCAAGATGGAGCCGCGCCCGGATCATGGGGAAACCAGCTACCGAGGTTCCGGGCGGCTGCTAGGCCGCAAGGCGCTGATCACCGGTGGCGATTCCGGCATGGGCCGGGCAGCGGCAATTGCCTTCGCGCGTGAAGGCGCGGACGTGGCGATCAACTATTTCCCGAGCGAAGAGCCCGACGCCCAGGAAGTCATCGGCTATATTGGCGAGGCTGGTCGCAAGGGCGTCGCCATTCCCGGGGACCTCCGCGACGAAGCCTTTTGTCAACGGCTTGTCGCCGAGGCGGTCGAAAAATTGGGAGGTCTCGATATCGTCGTCAGCAATGCCGGCCGTCAGCAGACCTGCGCATCGATACTCGACATTTCGACCGACGACTTCGATGCAACGATGAAGACCAACATCTATGCGCCGTTCTGGATCATCAAGGCGGCGCTGCCGCATCTGAAACCCGGGTCGGTGATCATCGGCACGACTTCGGAACAGGCTTACGACCCGTCACCCGATCTCTACGACTATGCCCAGACCAAGGCAGCGACGATGAACTACGTCAAATCCCTCGCCAAGCAACTCGGACCGAAGGGTATACGGGTCAACGGCGTCGCGCCGGGGCCGATCTGGACACCGCTTCAGGTCAGCGGCGGCGCCACCATGGACAAGCTGGAAAAATTCGGTGGTCATACGCCGCTCGGCCGTCCGGGACAGCCGGCTGAACTGGCTTCCGTTTACGTCCAACTCGCCGCCGCCGATGCCAGTTATGCCACGGGTCAGATTTACGGGGCGGCCGGCGGCGACGGCCAGCCATGACCAATGCATGATGGCTGAACCTGACGATCAAGGACCATCGCTCGGTCTCCTGTTCGTCACGCCGTGTCGGCTTCTACAGGTTTCTGTTCCCGTTCCAGCGGGATTCGCCCGTTGAAGGCAATCCATGCCTCAAGCAATGTGTCGCGTTCCTTCATGAGCGCCGACTTGTCCTCGCTGGGGATCATGTCGAGGCGGCGCCTGATCGGCTCGTCGGCGCCGATCAGGTAGATTTCGTAGGTCGTCGTGCGGCTTGGGCTTCCGCCGCCGCGGCTTGAGCCGGTCGTCATCAGTGCCTCATCCCGGATCGCGCTGATGGCCAGCAGGTTCATGTGGAAATCACCAAGCCGGAAGATGGTCCGGCCATATTCCGGCTTCTGGTTCCGGTAGCGCTGCCAGGTCAGCAGCAGCTTGTGACGCTCGATGGACAGCAGTTGCGTCGCGCTCTCCCACCGGTCCTCCGCCCGGAAGTAGAGCGCATGATTGGCCCCCGAGGTGTTGACGTAACAGGACGTCGCCATCCGGCAACTTGGCGAAGTCCCAGAGGCCGGCCAGCACGAGCGACTGTTCGTCGGCGCGGGAGATGCAATGCTTGTTCTCTTAGAAGCTGGTCGCCGGCACAAGGCAGCGCTGGAACCGCCAGGCCTTGCGCCAGGTCGGCTTGTCAGCCGCATCCTCGATCTTGGCGTTGAAGGTGTTGGCCGTCCATTCTGCCAGCGGCCCGCGATGGAAATGCGGAATCAGTCACCACCGGCCTTCGACGACTTCACAGCCCCCGCCCTTGGCTTGGCGGATGAAGGGATAGGGATCAGTCGGCCGGAGCTGGTTGACCTCATAGCGGCTGAACGGGCTGTGCACATCCGTGGCGTTGAAGCCGCCGCACGTGGTCGTCCGACCCTGTTTCGGCTCCTGAAATAATCATCTGGCGGGCCGAACTCAAGCCGCCAGAATTACCGAAGCTTAATTAGGTGCCGGTGGGACCGTTGAGTAAGCTGGCGCATATTTTTCGGAGACGTGCCATGCGCTATCGCATCCCTTTCGCCATCGCTTTGCTTTGCCTGTTTGCCGCCACAGCGCTTCAAGCTGCCCCTAAAACAGACCCGGTTACGTTTCCCGCTTACGACAACTATAAGGGCATGGCTCGTTATGCGCCAACGCCTGAAGCCTATGACGAAGCCAAAAACGACAAACGCTTTGTCATGGAACGCATCACCTATGAGAGCGATGGTCTTCAAGTCTATGCATATCTCTATCGTCCGGCCGAACCCAAAAGCAGAATGCCGGTGATCGTGTTCAATCGCGGCAGCTATGTTCGCGACGATTTCTCACCGGAAGTCTTGATGCCGGCGCATCGCCTGGCCCAACAGGGTTATCTTGTCATCGCGCCGATGCTGCGCGGTTCCGGTGGTGCGGCCGGCCATGATGAAATGGGCGGAGCCGACCTCGATGATATCTTCAACATCTTGCCGGTGCTGAAGGATTTACCATATGCCGACACCACGCGTTTGTTTCTTTATGGGGAGTCGCGTGGCGCGATCATGACCATGATGGCTTTGCGCAAAGGTTTCCCCGCGCGGGCGGCAGCGGTCTATGGGCTCACCGCCGATTTCTCGCACATGGTTGGCAAAGACGCTCCGGCGCGCGGCATGGCCTCACAAATCTGGCCTGACTTCGATAAGAATGAGGCACAGATCGAGGACGATCGGTCGCCCGTTCGCTGGCCGCAGGATATCAACGTCCCCGTTCTGCTGATGAACGGTGCCGACGATACGAGCGTAGCGCCGACTGAAGCCATGGACATGGCGGCGGCGCTTAGCAAGCTTCAGAAACCATTCGAATTAAAGGTGTTCTATGGGGAGAAGCATGTACTCACAGGACGCGCCGCTGAACGCGATGCCGATGTGGAGACCTGGTTCCATCGCTTCGACATTCCAAGGCCATAAATCAAACTTTTACGATCTGCAGGACGGGTCATCATTTCGATCCGCTGTGCGCCATGTCAAAAAAAGCGGATTATTGGCTGGAGCGCAACAATGGCCGACGATCGGGACTTTCAAACCAACGTATCCTTTTCCGATATCTTCGAGACGATCCTGCAGCGATATTGCGATCATGCCGTAACCGCGGAACAGGCGGAACGCGCCGTCATCTCGGTCATCGCATCCGTCTATATCGATGCCGAGCTTGACGAGGTTTCGGCTGAAAGCCTTGAGGACTATATTCGGGCTGTTCTGCTGGTATGCCGGATGAGACCGGATATGTGCGCCGATGCGGCGAAGGCCCTTTCGGCCATAGCCAACGCGGCCTATTGCGGCGCGAGGGACTTAAGCGCCGTCATCAAGGGCATCCGCCTGGTAAAAACGGAAGCAGCGCTTTCGGCGGCCAACGACCAGACACGTTCACGGCCGGCGCAGCGGCTCAACTGACGTTCCCTGATTAACTGCCGTTTTGCCGTATGCCATCGCAGTATCATCGCGATTTTATTGGGAAAGCCGGAATATAACCCTCTGGGGGCTTCATCATTAGGAGCACACCATGCCCAAGGAATCATCAGCCCAGCGCGGGAAAGTGCACAAGGTCATGCACGAAGCCAAGGAAGGCACGCTGAAAAGCGGCTCAGGCAAGAAAGTGACCTCGCACAAACAAGCCGTCGCCATCGCCATGCACGAGGCCCATATCCCGAAAAAGGGCAGCAAAAAAGGGTCACACGCCCACCATTAAAAAAAGAGCGCCGGTTGCGGCGCTCTTTTTTCAGTGTTGGGGGGCTGAGGTGCGTGACATCCATCTTAGCTAGCCGACCGCTAAATGGCCAATGGCCATGCGACCCGGGTCGGAAAGGCTGGAAGCAGCAATCAAGCCTTCGAAAGTGTCGATTTATCCAAAACCTGGCGTATACGTGTCGCCAATTCTTCGATCGTAAAGGGCTTGCCGATCAGCTCGACACCGGGATCAAGTACGCCATTATGGACGACGGCATTGCGGGTATAACCGGTCGTATAGATAACCGGCAGATCGGGACGGCGCTCTCTGACCAGATCGACCAGTTTCCGGCCGTTCATTTCCGGCATGACGATATCGGTAAAGAGCAGATCTATTTCCGGGCGCTCGATAATGATGGCCAGCGCCGTACGCGCATTGCCGGCCTCCAACACGCGGTAGCCGAGATCGTTCAACGCAGCGACGGAAAACTCCCTGACCAGATCCTCATCGTCGACAACGAGTATCAGTTCCTTGTCGTCGGCGGTCGGCAATGAGGAAGAGGTCGTGCCTTCGGCGACTTCATACGGCTTCCCGACATGGCGTGGCAGGTAGATCTTGACTGTCGTGCCCTGGCCCATCTCCGAATAAATCTTGATATGTCCGCCGGACTGCTTGACGAAGCCATAGACCTGGCTGAGGCCCAGCCCGGTCCCTTTGCCGATCTCCTTGGTGGTAAAGAAGGGATCGAAAGCCTTGGCAATCACATCGGCGGACATTCCGCTGCCTGTGTCCGTAACAGCGAGCATGACGTACTGTCCCGGCGAAACACCGGTCTCCGAAGCGACATAACGCTGATCGAGCGAGGCATTCTGGGTCTCGATCGTCAGGCGGCCGCCGTCCGGCATGGCGTCGCGCGCATTGACCGCCAGGTTTAGCAGCACGTTTTCAAGCTGGTTCTGGTCGGCATGGATACGCCATATGCCGGCGGCCAGGACCGTCTCAAGCTGGATGGCGGCGCCGAGCGAATGGCGGAAAAGGTCGGACATGCCAACGACAAGCTTGTTGGGGTCTACGACCTCGGGCTGCAGCGGTTGCTGCCGGGAGAAAGCCAGCAGGCGCTGGGTCAGGTTGGTGGCGCGGCGCGAGGCTTCCATAGCCGAGGAAATCAGGTTCTTGGCGCGAGGATCGTCAACGCTTGTCCGCCGGTCGAGCAATTGGAGCGATCCCGAGACGACCGCCAGCATATTGTTGAAGTCGTGGGCGCCCCCCCCTGTCAGTTGGCCAACCGCTTCCATCTTCTGGGCCTGGCGCAATTGCTCTTCTGCTTCAGCCAGACGTGCCTGGTCACGAAGACGATCCGTTACGTCATAGACGAACTGATAGGCGCCGACGACTTTCCCATCGGCATCGCGCAAGCTGTCGAACTTCATCTCGTAATAACGCCGATCAAGATCGGGGTCGCCGAAGGCATCGGTTGCCGTAAACCGTTCACCCGCCAAGGCCCGGCTCCAAACCGCTTTCACGTCGGCCTGATGCTCCGGCTTATCCTCGAGCAAATCAAGCATGTTGTCGCCAGCTTTCGGCCTGACGCCAAAAATGCGCTCGTACTCGTCGGCGCTGGCCTTGTTGATGGCCAGCCAGTTGTAATCGAGGTCGGAAATTTGCACGAAGGCATCCGTACTTTCGACGATATCGGCGAACAGCTTTCGCTCCGCCATGGCTTCGGCGACACGCTGTTCCAGATTGGCGTTCAACTCCGCGTAGGCCTGGAGCGCCGTCTTCTGGTCATCGATATCGGTATTCGTACCGATCCATCGTTCAATGTCGCCGTTGGCATTGCGTATGGGAATGGCCCTGATGAGGTGCCAGCGATAAGCGCCATCCGCGCGGCGGATACGTGACTCGACCTCATAAATCGTCGTGGACTCGACAGCTGCAAGCCATGCACCGCGCACGGCGTCCCAATCATCCGGATGGACGAGCCTGGCCCACTTTTCACCGGACAAGGCGCCACGTTCGAAGCCGGTATAGGCATGCGCCTCATCATTATACCAGTCGGAAGCCCCCTGCGCATTGGCGGTCCAGACGTGGTTGGGAATGGCCTGGGTCAAAGTACGGAATTGTGCCTCGCTGGCAGCAAGCGCCGTCTCCGCTTGGGTGCGCTCAGCCAATTGCCGTAGCCGGTCGGCGAAGGTTTTCATGAATGCGACTTCGGGCGCGGTCCAACTTCGCGGCTGTCGCGCGTTCAGGTAAACGATCGATTGGAGCCGTTTTCCCCTGAGGAAGGGCGCAACCAGAATGGCGCGGGTGTCGACGTCCTTGGCCGTCTCCATAGTTTTTTGCTCGGAACTCAGCGGGTCGTCGAACAAGTCGTTGATGACGACTGTCTTGCCCTCATTCAGCTGGGCAACGATTTTGACGCCGAAGATATGGGCCGGGTATTCACCGAGAAGGGGGGGAACGGTTCCGTCCGTCCAGCAGGCCACATAATTGAAGATGTCCTCGGTCTTGTGCAGTTCCCCTATACCGACACGCGACGCCTCGAAATACCGCCCCATCAGGGCGCAAGCCTGTTCCAACAGATCCGCGCTATCGCCACCTTGGATCAACTCGGTCAGTTGGGACATCACTTCGCGACGCCGTTCGGCCGCCTTGCGCGTGGTGATATCGAGGGTTGTTCCCACTGTCCGAATACATCGGCCCTTGTGGTCAAATATGCCGCGACCCTTGGCGGCTATCCACCGGATAACCCCGTCTTCCTTGCCGATGGTCCTGTATTCAACGTCGTAAAGCGTCCGGGCCGTTGGATCCTGCGCGGCCTTGTAGGCGACCGATGTTGCTTCACGATCATCGGGATGAAGACCGTTGTAGAAATCCTGCATCGAGACCGGAACGTCCGGGGAAATGCCGAACATCGCCTTGCAACGTGTGTCCCAGAATAGACTGTCATTCACGACATCCACGTCCCACAGGCCGACCCCGGCAGCTTCGGAAGCGAGGAAAAGCAGTTCTTCCGAACGCTTTTGAAAACTCAAATCCCGCGCAATCTTCGATGCACCGACAATGTTGCCGTCGGTATCCTTGATCGGGGACACCGATATGGAAACGGTAATCAGTTCTCCGGTCTTCCGCCGCCGGACAGTCTCGAATGGCTCAACGTTTTTGCCCTCTTTCACACGGTCGATAATCGCGGTTTCCTCATCCCAGCGGTCCTGTGGAATAATGAGGAGAATGCTCTGTCCGATTGCCTCCTGTGCGGTATAGCCGAAAATGCGCTCGGCTGCTGCATTCCACGACGTAACGACGCTGTCCAATCCCTTGCTGACAATGGCGTCGGTTGAGGATTCGACAATTGCCGCCAGGTGCGCAGTCAAGAACGCCTGCTGCTCTGATCCAGTTTCCACGCGGAAGGCCTATTGTGACGATTTTTCCAAGGTGCCGTGAAACGAGGCATCGTTACCGGTTGCTGGTACCATAACCCTTTTCCAGTCACCTTTATGAGTTTTTTATTCCCTCTTGGACGTCGCCGACGTTGCGTCCGATTGCTGCCAGATGGAACCGGTTACACGATGCGCAGCCACCAGCCATTTGGAAATGGCCTATCCAACTTTTTTATCGTCTGCGGAGCGCAAGACGTGCGACGCCAGAATAAATGCGGACCCTGCGCCGTAGACCTCCTGGCCGATTTTCCCGGCTGGACTGCCATCGCCGTAGATGTCCTCGAGCGGCAAGGACAGGGCGCGGTCTATATGGCCGTTGCGAACCGTCTCCGACAGCGCTGCCGGCGGCAGGGCGTCGGGATAGAACGACCACAAGACATCGAAGGCATAGCGGCAGTACTCGCTCATCAGCAGCCTGGCGGCGTCGGGCAAATCGTCGCTCGCCAGCACGAGCGCCTCATCGAAGGCGGCAAACACTTCGAAAGCCTCATAGGCCGCCATGTAGGGGCCGTCGTGCAGGCAGGTGACGCCAAAGAAATTGGCGTAGTTCTTGGCCCAGCCAAGCCGTGAACTCCATAGCTCACAATTGTGCAGAATGCCCGACAGGAAGACCATGGCCTGGTCACGATAGTGGGTATCGCCCTCGAGCTTCCACGCCTTCACGCACGCCAGCAATCCCCAGCCGGTGAGGTTGGTCTGGTAGACCAGCTCGAAGCGCATGTCCTCCGACGCCTTCAGCGCCGCCTTGGCTTCCTTGAGGTAAATTCCATCACCGGTCAGTTCGTGCGCCAATAACATGACATAGGCGTACATGCCGCCGACATCGGTTTGTCCCAGGCCGTCACCGCGGTCCTGGCAGATCACCGACAGGTCCGTCATCTTGTAGCTGATCGGCCATCTATAGCGGAAATGGCGGGCCACCTTTACGGCGAAGGCCAGGGACTTGCGAAAGAGCGTGTCCGCCCAGGCCTCGCCGGCCAGGGCCAGCCGCCCAAGGTTCATCAACGGATGATAGAGATACCAGGCATCGACGGCATCGGCGTCCTTGCCCCTGCTCACGCCCGGCAGATACCGGCGGATGGTGCCAAGTTCGTTGTCGAAAAACTTGTCCATGCCGGCGGCCAGTTCCGAGAAAAACGGTTCGGACGTTCCCCTAGCGCGCTGGTAACTATGCAGTGCTTGGACCACCGTCATCTGCACCATGGAATCCGGAACCTCCGCAGCGACATAGGGGCGCAGATACTTGTGCCCGAAATGCATTTCGTAGACGTCGGGCGAAGTTTTCAAATCGTTCAACGTCTTTTCGGCGCGCCACAGCCAGTCACGGTTGGCAGGCTTTGGCTTGTCGAGATGCGGATAAATGCCGGCCAACATCTCGACGAAATCACGGGCGCTGTCGAACTCGCCGCCACTCTTGCTATTACGTATCGATACCAGCACGTCGGAAATCACTACCTCCTTGCCGGCGGTCAAAGGATTTCTAGGGGGTGTGTTGGCCATAGGTGCTGCGGGCGGCTGATAACCGAGCTCAGGCCATAGTCCACCGACGACTCCATCCGGTTTAGTTCTGGTAACGGCGAAGAAGTCGTTGAGCGCGCTGAAGTTCTGCATGTAGAACACGCTGCCGAACTTCGGCCGGTCGAGGTGAAAATAGCAGAAGCCCGCATTGAGGCCGCGCTGCCCGGCCTCGACTCTGCCGTTTACCTTGCAGGGGTTGTCGTCATTGTCGAGCGGATAACAGTCGCGCGGCCAGAAGGCAACGAGCAGGTCTTGCGCCGGCTTCAGCCTGGAAACGATGCGTAGAAGCCCGTCATCGAGCAGTTGCAGCGTAATCGTCAACGTGCCGGTGTTGGTCTCGACCTTCCAGACGCCGCCATCTTCATTCCTCCGCAAGGGCGACAGCCGATACTCCCCCATGATCGGAAACGACCGCAGCGCTATGCCGCCGTGGCCGGGTTTACGGACAACGATCCAGAAGCCGTCGCGCCCACGATGGGCCGACACTTTCAGCCCGCCGCTTTCCCACGAGGCATTGGCCCTCGGTGCGCCGTCGAGCTCCGCCTGGACGCTCAGCGTATTGGGTGTGAACCCCGGCACCTCGACGTGCTTCGACCTTTGGGCCTTCCGCGGGGCGATCCGTGAGCCGGTGTCTGCCATTGGAATCCTTTCAAGCCAGACCGCTGTTATTGAATTCTCACGTCGCTTTTGAGTCTGATCGCCTGGCCTTTTCGGCCGCCTCGACGAGCATGGCCGGCTTCCTGCGCAAAATCGGTTCCTTGTTCAACACGGCTTTTCGCGCCAGCTTGGCGTAGCTATGGCGAATGGCATCCAGTTCTGTCTCGTCCATCTCGTCCATCTTGATCAGGGCCGTCTCGGCGCCTTCGATGGCGCGGATGAGCTCGTCGAGCTTCAGCTGGATCAGCTTGGCGTCGCGGTTCTGGGAGTTCTGGATCAGGAACACCATCAGGAAAGTGACGATGGTCGTGCCGGTATTGATGACCAACTGCCACGTGTCGGAATAATGGAAGATCGGCCCGGTAACGATCCAGACCAGAATCGTGGCCACAGCCACACCAAAAGCCGGCGCGCTGCCTGTCCAGGTCGAGGTCAGACGCGCAAACTCGGAAAACCAGGACTTACTCTTTTCTCTTGCCATTTCCGTAGATTATTAATTCGGCCGATAGGAGCGAATATGAACGTGGCGGACCGATTATAAAACCGGCATCAAGGGCGATCATACACCTTGAGCGAACCTGACCGCGGCACTTTCGATGATATGGCCGGGATCGATGAGCTTGCCCATGATTTCTATGGCATAGTCGTGGAAATGGCGTTCCTTGTCGCTCGCACAGAGGTCTTCGAGCACCCATGGCACGATGCTTGCCTCGAACAGGTCCACCACCGTCTTGAGCACGCAGGCTTCGGTCGCAATGCCGGCAACGTAAACCTCGCGGGCATCCAACCGTCGCAGAATCTGGCGCAACTCCGCTGTGACGCAGGTATATAACGGACGATCGATCAAGATCGCATCCGCGCGCGGTTTGAGGGCGAGGCGGGTTTCCTCGCTGTCGGGCGCCAGCTTATGGTAGTTGAGAATTTCGCGAAACGGCGACGGATCGGGATTGTGGAAGCGCGTGAAGATGACGTGGTCGAACCTGTCCTGAAGTGCAGCCAATGGCGCCACGACATGCGCCGAGGCCGGTGTCACAAACCCCTTTTGTATATCGACCGCGATCAGGATCGTCGGTGCACTCGACGTCTGTTCCATGGATTGAATGTGCCGTCCACGTTATAATAATTCGATTGGAATCCGGCGCATTCACGGCTTACCTACGGGTCCGGATGCCCGAAATGAGAAATATTGTTCCGTTCACCTAAACCACTTTTTACCGTTGTGGCATGAGCGTGAAGGTTGTAGCGAAAATGGAATTGGCCGAACGAACCGCAAACCCCGTAGATATTTATGTCGGCGCGCGCGTGCGCATGCGCCGAAAGTTCCTTAACCTGTCCCAAAGCGATCTGGCAGACGCCCTCAAGCTGACCTTTCAACAGGTGCAGAAATACGAGCGCGGCTCTAACCGCATCAGCGCATCGAAGCTCTATCAGATTGCAAAAATGCTTCATGTGCCGATCGCGTATTTCTTCGACGGCTATGATGAAGCGGGTGTCGCTGAGGGCTTTTCAGAAGCCGGGCCCGAACAATCCGTACACCAATTCCTGATGACGCCGGAAGGTATCGAACTGGCGAACACCTTTCCACGCATCCGATCTTCCAAGATCCGCCGGCATATTCTGGAAATGGTGAAAGCCCTCGCGGAGACAATCCCGGCTGAGGCTTGATATCTCGGCAGGGCCAGCCTGCGGCATTAACGCGAAATATACGGACTGCTGCAATCTTGACGATAGTTTCTGCAATCGGTTGCAGAGCATTTATTGAAAGGAGATCGTTGCTTGCTGTTTGCGTATCATACCACTTTGCCGCGTCCCCAGGAACAAACCATCGAAGCCATGTGTCACGCCGCCAATAGCAGCTGTGACGGAGGCGCCGGCGCGTGCGCCCTGGAACTGGCCAAATTGTTTGATGAATTGGCGCCGACGATGACCGTTCAACAACGACAACTTCTGCTGCGCGCGGGCGGCTATGTCGTCCGCCATTTCCGGCATGCGCACCCACAGATCTATTCGCAACACATCAGCCTTTATCGCGCTGACATGACGAGCGACGGTTAAACCTCAAAAATGATGTTCTGGCCAGGCTCGTGATTCAATTCCATGTCCGGCAACTTCTCTCGACAGGTAGGGCGCTGAAACCAACCCGGCTAAACTGTTCCTGCGTCCAGCCCTTCGTCAATGAAAGCCCGCCGGCCGCGTCCCGTTGCCGGCTTGTCGAATTCGATATAGCTTCGCGGGCCATCGGTAATGCTGCGTGGAAAGCCGCGATAGCGCCCATGCTTCAATGTGTCATCCGTCCTATCGACGTCTGAAACGGGATTTTCCGAGATGCTTCTGCGTAGATCGTCCTCATCGCGTTGCGTCAGGCGGACATACAGATCAGAATGCCCTTGCGCCAGCAAGTGATCGATTGCCATGTCCAGGCGCATCGCCAATGAGCTTAAAACGCTGTGTAGAGCCATGACAACCCCCCACATTTTCAAGGGTGAGGCGGGATATGTATCGTCACCGAAATAAGAATTCAGTAATAATTGCTACGTTTTCCCTTGGTAGCTAGGCTACCGCCGACGTGTCGTTCACCTCGTCAATGTACACCTGAAACGGCCCCGGCCGGTCATCCTCGTAGAACTCGATATAGCTGCGCTCACCATGCGCCCGCCCGCGCGGAAACAATCGATAGCTTTGTGCGCCGAAGGGCGCTCCATCACCGGCGTCCAGATCCTCGATTATCTCGCTACACAGGTCGTTTTCGTCTTCCTCGGTCAGGTCGTTTTCGTCTTCCTCGGTGAGGAAAATCGTCAAGCGTGAAGCCTCATCGAGGACAAGCTGGTTGATGGTCGCGTCGAGCCGCCGACGGAAATGCAGCATGTCATCCTGCCTTTCTCGACTTCTTGGGTTTGGGCTGTTCGTTGGCATTGGCGGGCTGGTCCTGCTTCAGGCTGGCCCGTAGTGCATCCATCAGGTTGACCACCTTTGCGGCTGGCCGGTCGGTCACGACCTGGCGGATTTCTCGGTTTTCGATCCGGGCGTTGACCAGTTCCTCCATGGCCTCGAAATACCTGTCATGGAAATTGTCCGGCTCGAACTTGCCGATCTTCCGTTGCACCAGGAGCTTGGCGAGGTCTTTTTCCTCCTCGTCGACGTCGGTAGGCTTGATATCCCCGAAATAATGACCGCTGGATTTGATCTCATCGGCATAGTGCAGCGTTTCCAGTAGCAGGCCGACGCCGCAGGGCTTGATGGCGCAGAGGCGCTCCCGGCCGCTGATGACGATCTGGCCCAGACCCATGACCTTGAGCTCACGCAGGGAGTCCCGAATGACGGCGAAGGTCTTCTTGTCCGCCTTGCCGCTGGGCGCCAGATAATAGGGCGTATCGAAGAATATGCTGTCGATGGCGTCATAGGGCACGAAGGTGCTGAGCTCCATCGTCTTGCTGGACGGTATCTTGAGCTCGCTGATCTCCTCCGGCCTGAAGGTGACATATTCGCCTTTCTCGACTTCGATACCTTTGATGATATCTTCACGCTCCACAGGCTCGTCATTGACGACCAGCTGCTGCCGGACGCGCTCTCCCGTTGGCGCATGGATCATATGGAAAGCGATGCGGTGACCGCCATCGAGGGCGGTGTACATATCGACCTGGAGCGACACGAGCGAGACCCGGATTGTGCCGCTCCAGTAAGGGCGTATTGCCATTTTGAAAGCCTCGCGTTCTTCGAGGAGAAAAACAAAAGCCTATCGCGATAGCGGTAAGAATTCAGTTGGATTGAGACGCGCGGGTCCGGCTTACTTCCATCTAAACGTTTCGACATGGATATGGCCCGGAGCATCGACCTTCGCCCTGTATCAGTGACTGGAAATTCCGGAGGCGTTCTAATGATGACGAAGGGTCCCGGTCCCGGTGAGTGCCCTCATTTCCTTGCGTGCTGCCTCGGTACGCGCGTCGAGATAAGACGCCAGGTCCTGCAGGTGGACGCCCTTGGCGCACTTCTGGCTACCTTCGATCCGCACGAGCGGAATGGCGATGTCGCCGGCGGAAATCTTGGCAACTAGTTTGACCGGTGTCAGATGGCTGAAATAGTCTTGGCAGACGCGTTCGATGGGGATGACGGCCTGTCCGTCATATTGCGCCAGGAGCAAAAAGGCGGTGTTCATCTTGGCTTTCCTTTATGCCGTCGCCCGCCGGGCCGACTTCGTGAAGGCCCGGTCGGAGGCCATGAAGCGCTCGACCATGACCGGAATGAGCCGGGATACATCGACGATAGGGTGGCCGGTTTCCCTGGCCAGCGCTTCGGCATAGGCGACGAGGTCACGGTGGACTTCCGCCGGTAGGTCGGCCGTCACCTTCACCGTCTTGTCGTCGAGCAGGGGGCCGAGCTTGAGTTTGGACATGATCAGTCTCCATAGGGTTCCAGGACGAGATCTCGGGACAGGATGACGCGGACAGGCGTGCCGGCGCGTACGGTAAGGGTCGGCTGGACCGAGAGCTGCCGTTCGACGATGCGCTGGCCGGCGCGGTTGATGCTGTCGGCCGCGCCGTCGCGCAGGGCCCGGCCCAGATCGGAGTCGGACTGGGTGTCGCCGGTCTGGACCCCTATGCCGAGCAAGGTCGATACGGCGGCGGCGTTGACGACGGAACCCCAGTGATTATCGACCTTGCCGGCGAGGCCAGCGTATCCCCTGGCATCGGCCGCAGACGCCTTCTCCAGGACGAGCGATTTTCCATTGGGCAGGATCAGGCGCGACCAGACGAGCAGGATACGCGACTGCCCGAAGCTGATCGTGTTGTCGTACTGGCCGATCAGCCGTGATCCCTTGGGGATGAGGATATACAGGCCCGTCAAGGAGTCGCGGACATCCTGAGTCACCTGCGCCAGGACCTGGCCGGGGATATCGGAACGCAGGCCTGTGACCAAGGCGGCCGGCACCACACTGCCGGTCAGTAGGGTATAGGGCGAGACGGGATCGACCAGGCGCGCGTCACTGGTGACCTGGCTATCGGGCGTGCGATCCAGATAGGCCACCTTTTTCTCGGCATCCGTCCTTGGATCGCTGGCCTGGGCCGGCACGGGCCATGTTCCAAGGGGCGGGGGTGATGGCGGGGCCGTGGCCGTTCCCACCTCTTCGGTGTGACCACCGGATCGTGCGAAGAACAACTGGCTGTTCCGCGCGGTGCGCCGCGCCTGTTCGGCTTGCTGCACCGCCTGGGAAGGTGCGGCGGATACCGCAGGACCTGGAGGCGGAAGGGCCTCGGCGCCACCGGCCGGCCCAACGATGGGCGCATTTTGACCGGCGGCCAGGAGCGGGCGCCCGAGGTCCCCCGGCAAGGGCGGGCCGAGTTTCGGGACGCCCGTATAGTCCTTGGGCAGGCCGTTCAGGGCTTCACTGGCCGAAGGCGTGTGCTCCGGCGCGGTGTCGGCAGCCTGACCGGCCGGAGTCCTGGGCTTGGGCGGTGACATGGCGAAGGCGAGGGCGGCCGCGATCGCGAGGGCTGCGACGGTGCCGCCGCCGATGAGGACCTTGCGTGAGAGACGCAGGGCGGGTCTGGGTTGCGCGCGCAACCGCATGCGCGCCACGGCCGGATCGTTCGGATCGGACGGATTGGTCACGACGGCTGACCTCCGAAGCGGCGGATGCGCACGACCTTCTGGTGGCCCTTGTCGCCCAGGCGAAGCTCGGCGCGGTCCAAGAGGCGATCGACGACCAGGAAATTGTCCTGGACGCGATAATTGACCAGTTCGGCCTTGCCGTCGGCTCCGATGAGGAAGAGGGGCGGCAGGTCCGCGCCGGCCGGCGCGGGCGGCATTTCGACATAGACCTTGGCGCCGTCGTCGAAGACACGGAGGGGCTTCCACGCGACTTTGTCGCCGTCCAGGCGATAATTGAAGTTGAGGCGCGCCGGATCGATGCCTTGGGCAACCGGTGCCTGCGCCCCTGCCTTGTCGGCCGCCTGCGCTACCGCGACGAGCTCGTCCTGCGGATAGCGCCAGGAGACGGAGGCCATGTAGGTGGTGGGCAGGGCCTGGAGCTCGATGTGGTAGGTTCGGCGATCGGAATTGATGACCAGGTTGGTGGCCAGGGTGGCCAAGGTCGGCTTGACGAGGATATGGACCTGCAACTGCTCGCCGGAGCCGCTCTCGGTCGTGCCGATGACCCAGCGGGCGGTATCGCCGGCCGCCACCGGACCCGTGCCGACCAGGCGTTCGCCCGGCTGCAGGGCGATGTCGGTGACCTTTCCGACGCTGGTATAGACCTGGTAGAGCGCGCCCGGCATGAAGGCATAGACCTGCTCGGCATTGGCGAAGGTCGAGGATGACGGCATGACGCGGGCGGCGGCATTGGCCTTCTGGACGTCATCGGCGGCGGCCGGCGCCGCGGGGAGCGAACGGGCAGGCCTGTGATGCCGCGACGCCGCGTTGGAGGCGGGGGCGGAAACGAGTGTGGCCAGGACCAGGCCGGTGAGGATGAGGGATTTGCCGGTCATGGCTGGGTAAACTCCTGGGACCAGTTGATGGCGTTGACATAGATGCCGAGCGGGTTCTTGCGCAGGCGGTCGGGGTCGTGCGGCGGATCGATGATGAGGGAAACGATGGCCGACCAGCGCTTGGTGGTGACGAGTTGGCCGCCCGAGTAGGCGCTTTCCAGCCAGGTGATGCGGAAGCTGTCGGGCGACGCACGGATGACGCTCAGGACCTCCACGGCCACCTGGGTCTGGCCGACCTTGGCGAAGGGGTCGCTGGCCTGGGCATAGCCATTCAAGGCCAGACCGCCCTTGTCGGTTGTGAAGTCATAGGCCTTCAGCCAGTTCTGCCGCACCACGACGGGGTCGTTCGGGATGGCACGGACGTCCGAGATGAACTCGGCGAGCTGGTAGGCGATCTGGGCATCATTGGGCCGGTAGCCGGCCGACGCCGGGGCGACGGCCTCGGCCTGGCCGAGCTTGTCGACCTCGACGACCCAGGGCACGATCGTGCCACGTGTCGACTGCCAGGTAAGGGCGGCGGCGAAGCCGCCCGTCAGGATCAGGCAGCCGAAGGCCATGAGGCGCCAGTTCCTGGCCTGGACGCGGGCCGACCCGATGCGGTCGTCCCAGGCCCTGGCGGCGCGCTGGTAGGGGGTTTCGGGTTCCGGAGTCTGTCCGTAGGACGTGGAGGCGCGTTTGAGCATGTTTACTGGCTTTCCTTGAGATCGACGGCGTGGCCGCCACCGGCCGCATCGCCCTGGCCCACGGCATGGACGGCGGGACCTAGGGCGTTATGAAGGGACTGGCTGCGCTTGAGGTCGCTGGCCCACTGCGGCGTGCCTTGCGAGGATGGCGTGGCGGTAGAACCGACGGGTGCCGCGTTGACGGTGCCCTTGCTGGATGTGCCGCCACTGGCCGTGAAGGCGCCGCGTACGCCCGACCGGTAGCTGTCCTTGAAGGCATCGGCGGTGGCCTGGGCGGCGCGGTTCATGGGCGCCGTGGCGGCCTTGGCCATGTTGGCGACGCCTCCGGCGACGGCGGCAGCCCCCTGCTTGCCCATGGCGCCCAATGAATAGGCGGTCGAGGCGGCCCCTGCCATGGACGCGCCGGACCGCGCGGCCGTCATGGCGCCCCCGGCCAGCGCGGATAGACCGCGTGCCGCCATACCGGCTCCCATGACACCGCCGGCTATAGCACCGCCGGCGGCAAGCGTTGCGCCGACGGCGGAGCCCGCGCCCATCTGCGGACCGCCGGAGACCAGGCCATTGGCCACAGACGGGCCGAAGATGCCGAGGCCCAGGAGGGTGAGGGCGGCGAGCACGATCGACATGGCGTCTTCGATGGTGGGCTGGGCGGCGCTGAAGTCCTGGACGAAGGTGCTGAAGAGGGTCGAGCCGATGCCGGTGATGACGGCCAGGACCAGGACCTTGATGCCGGACGAAACGACATTGCCGAGGACCTTCTCCGCCATGAAGGCGGTCTTGCCGAAGAGGCCGAAGGGAATGAGGACGAAGCCCGCCAGGGTTGTCAGCTTGAACTCGATCATGACGACGAACATCTGGATGGCCAGGATGAAGAAGGCGAGCACCACGAGAAGCCAGGCCAGGCCGAGGCAGGCGATCTGCAGGAGGTTGTGCAGGAAATCGGTGACGTTCATCAGGTCCGACGCCGCCGACAGCAAGGGCGCGCCGGCATCGAGGCCCGTCTGGGCCAGCTTGCCGGGGCGCATCATGTCCGCGACCGTGAAGCCCGAGCCCGAGGCCTTCAAGCCAAGGCCCGCGAAGGAATTGAAGACGATGGCGGCGAGGTTGTTCCAGTTGCCGATCAGGTAGGCGAAGGCGCCGACGAACAGGGTCTTCTTGATCAGGCGGTTGATGATCTCGGAATCGCCGCCGCCGTCGAAGGTCCAGAACAAGGCGGCGAGCGTCACGTCGATGACGATCAGGGTGGTGGCGACGAAGGCGACGTCGCCGTGCAGCAGGCCGAATCCGCTGTCGATATAGCGGGTGAAGACTTCCAGGAAATGGTCGATGACGCCGGTGTTGTTCATGGTCAATGCCCGTAGAACATCTGGGCGTTGCCCGGCTGGTAGCCGGTCTTGCCTTGCAGGAAACGGCGACGCTGTTCGGCGCCTTGCGCCGCAGCGGTCGCGTCCTCGGCGGCCTTCAGGTCCTGCGCCCGGGCCTGCGAAGCCAGGAGCGCGGTCAGGTCGCTGAGTTGCTGGGCCTGAAGGGCCAGAAGTTGGTTGCCGGCCTGGGTGGCGGCGAGCGCACCGTCGGCCCCCTGGCTGGCCGTGACCAGGGTCGAGACCTGGGCCTGGTAGGTCGTGGCGTTGCCGAGCACCGTCGCCTGGGTGCGCATGGCATCCTGCAGGCCCGCGACCGTATTGCGCCAGCGGCTCTGGGCATCGGTCACGAGCGAGGCATCGGACGCGCTCATCGACACGCTGCCGTAGAGCGACTGGAAGGCGTGGTCGATTTGGCCGACGTCGTAAGCGATGTTCTGGGCCTGCTGGATCAGGACGCGGGTCTGGTTGACGGTCTGCTGGATCTGGCTGAGGACCGAGACCGGCAGGCTGGTCAGGTTGCGGGCCTCGTTGATCAGGGACTGGGCCTCATGTTGCAGCGAGGTGATCTGGTTGTTGATCTGCTGGAGGGCACGCGCGGCCTGGAGCACATTCTGCGCATAGTTTGTCGGATCGAAGACGGCGATCTGCGCTCGGGCGGAAGCTGCCGCCAAGGCGGCGCCGGCCGCGGCACCGAGCAGGAAACGGAGGGTCGAACGGCGGCTAGACAAGGTCATGGGACGATCCTTCTTCGGCTGTGAAAACGAGGTCGGCGGCCCAGGCAATGCCTTTGTGGCCAAGCCAGGCGGCGAGAAAGGCTTCCGGTTTTTCGGAATCGAACAGGCGATCGATCGCCGCCTGGTCCTGGGGCGACGAGGTCGCGCACAGCGCCAGGGCCACCTGTCCCAGGCCTAGTTCGAACATGCGGTTGCCGCGCGGAGATTGCAGGTAGTAGTCGCGCTTCGGCATGGCGCGGGCGATCAGTTGGACCTGCCGGCTGTTGAGCCCGAAACGCTGGTAGATGTCGGCGATCTGCGGTTCCAGCGCATTTGCATTGGGCAGGAAGAGGCGCGACGGACAGCTCTCGATCAGCGCCGTGGCGATAGCGCTGGCGCCGATATCGGCCAGGCTCTGGGTGGCGAAGATGACGCTGGCATTGTGCTTGCGCAGGGTCTTCAGCCAGCGTTTCAGTTGCTGGGCGAACCCCAGGTCATCCAGGGCCAGCCAGCCTTCATCGATCAGGATGAGGGTCGGGCGTCCTTCGAGCTCGCCTTCGATACGGTGGAAGAGATAGGACAGGACGGCGGGTGCGGCGGAGGTGCCGACCAGGCCCTGCGTCTCGAACACGCTGACATCGGCCAAGGCGATGGTCTCGCTCTCCGCATCGAGCAGCGCGCTGTGGACACCGCCGGTGCAGTAGGGTTGCAGGGCCTGCTTCAGGGCAAGCGACTGCAACATCACGCACAGGCCCGTCAGGGTGCGCTCATTGGGCGGGGCCGAGGCGAGCGCGCCCAAGGCCGACCAGACATGTTCGCGGACGGCGGGCGTGGGGGCAACGCCTTCATGAACCAGGATCGCCTCGATCCATTCCGCCGCCCATGCCCTTTCCCCCATGTCGTCGATATTCCGCAACGGCTGGAGATGGACGCGGTCGTTGTCGCCGTCGCCCAGATCGTGCCAGTCGCCGGACATGGCGAGGCAGGCGGCGCGCAGCGAGCGGCCGAAGTCGAACGCCAGGACGCGGGCGCCGGCATAGCGGCGGAACTGGAGGGCGAGGAGGGCCAGTAATACGGACTTGCCGGCGCCGGTGGGGCCGACGATGAGGGTGTGTCCGACATCGCCGACGTGCAGAGACAGTCGAAACGGCGTGGTGCCTTCGGTCTTGGCGAGCAGCAGGGGCGGCCCGTCGAGATGGCGGTTGCGATCGGGGCCCGCCCAGACGGCGGAGGCCGGCATCATGTGGGCGAGGTTCAGAGTCGAGATCGGTGGCCGGCGAACATTGGCGTAGAGCTGGCCCGGCAGGGTTCCCAGCCAGGCATCGGCGGCATTGAGGCTTTCGATGATGCAGGTGAAATCCCGCGACTGGATGACCTTTTCGCACAGGCGCAGCTTGTCGCCGGCGACGGCGGCATCTTCGTCCCAGACGACGATTGCGGCGGTGACCCAGGCGTAGCCGGCATAGTCGGCGCCCAGTTCCTGGAGGGCGGCATCGGCGTCGGCGGCCTTGTTGGCGGCGTCGTTGTCGACCAAGACCGATTGTTCGTTGGTCATGACCTCCTTCAGAATGGCGCCCAGCGACTTGCGCTTGGCGAACCATTGACGCCGGATCTTGCCCAGGACGCCCTGGGCCCGGGTCTTGTCCATCAGGAGCGCACGCGTGGACCAGCGGTAGGCGAAGCCGAGGCGGTTCAGGTCGTCCAGGATTCCCGGAATCGTGGCGGCCGGAAAGGCGCTGATCGACAGCACCCGCAGGTGCGCCCTGCCCAGCATGGGCGCGAGCCCTCCGGTCAGCGGCTCGTCGGCCAGCATGGCGTCGAGGTGCATCGGCGTATGGGGCACGGCCACACTATGGCGACGGGTCGACACGGTCGAGTGCAGGTAGGTCAGGGTCTCAGGGTCGTCGAGCCAGCGGCAGTCCGGCATGAAGCCTTCGAACTGGTTGAGGACGCGATCGGACTGGTCGCGGAAGGTGTCGACCAGATCCCAGGCCTGGCGGGCGTTGGTGCCCGTGCCTTCGAACAGCCAGTTCTCCGAGGTGGTGGTGGTGTCCTCCGGCGGCAGGTAGGCGAAGGTGAGGTAATAGGCGGATTCGAAATGGGCGCCTTCGGCCTCGAAGTCGGCCCGGCGTTCGGCCTCGACCAGGGCGGAGGCCGGATCGGTGAAGGTCGAGATGGGATAGGATTGGGCGGGCAGGCGCTGGGCTTCGATGAAGACCGTCCAGCGTTCGCCGAGACGGCGGAAGGCGCTGGAGAGGCGCTGGCTGATGGCGGACAGTTCGGAAGGGATGGAACTATCGAGGTCGGGACCGCGGAACTTCGCGGTTCTCTGAAATGCGCCATCCTTGTTGAGGACGATGCCGGGCGCGATCAGGGCGGCCCAGGGCAGGTAGTCCGACAGGATGGCCGCGTGGCGGCGATATTCGGCAAGGTTCATCATGGCGGACCTCAGGCGTCGAAATGGGAGGGCAGGCGGAGATGGCGGCGCGCCACGTCGATGAAGTCGGGATCGTGGCGCGCCGCCCAGACGGCGAGGGCATGGCCGATGAGCCCGATCACCAGGCCCGCCACCCACAGGCGCAGTCCCAGGCCGAGCGCCGCCGCCAGTGTCCCGTTCACGATGGCAACGGCTCGGGGGGCGCCGGCCATCAGAATGGGTTGGGTCAGGGCGCGGTGGACGGGGGCGGCGTAGTCGGGTGGCAGGTCGGCGCCGGGCTCGAGGTCGAAGGCCATCTAGAGAAGCGCCCCGCCGCCGAACGAAAAGAAGGTCAGGAAGAAGGACGAGGCGGCGAAGGCGATCGACAGGCCGAAGACGATCTGGATCAGGCGTTTGAAGCCTCCGGACGTGTCACCGAAGGCCAGGGTCAGGCCGGTGACGATGATGATGATGACGGCGATGATCTTGGCCACCGGCCCTTCGATCGAGGACAGGATGGATTGCAGGGGCGTTTCCCAGGGCATGCCCGAACCGGAGGCCAGGGCTGGGGAGGCACTGAGGCCGGCCAGGACGGCCAGGGCGAGGAGCGGAATAGAGCGCAGGCGCGAACGTGTGGTCATCAGGGTTCCTTTCTGGAATCGGCAGTCAGTTGAGGGTGAAGGGCATGAGTTGGTACTGGCCGTCGGCGGCGAGGGGGCCGACCCGCATCAGTTCGGCGACGCGGCGGTTGGCGCCGCGGCCGTGGAGCACCACGATGAGGTCGATGGTGTCGGCGATCAGGGGACGCGGCACGGTGACCACGGCTTCCTGGATCAGTTGCTCCAGGCGCAGGAGAGCGCCGATCGCCGAGCCGGCGTGCAGGGTCCCGACGCCGCCGGGATGTCCCGTTCCCCAGGCCTTGAGAAGGTCGATGGCCTCGGCGCCGCGCACCTCGCCGACCAGGATACGGTCGGGCCGCAGGCGCAGGGCGGACCGCACGAGGTCGGAGAGGGTGGCCACGCCGTCCTTGGTGCGCAGGGCCACGACGTTGGGCGCAGCGCATTGCAGTTCGCGGGTGTCTTCGAGGATCACCACCCGGTCATCGGTGCGGGCGACTTCCGCGAGCAGGGCGTTGGTCAGGGTGGTCTTGCCCGACGAGGTGGCGCCGGCGACGATGATGTTGAGGCGCCGGGCGACGGCCTGGCGCAGGGCGGCGGCCTCGACTTCGGACATGATGCCGGCGGCGACATAGTCGTCGAGCGGGAAGACCATCGACGCCGGCTTGCGGATCGAGAAGGACGGCCCCTCCACCAGCGGCGGCAGGAGGCCTTCGAAGCGCTCGCCGGTTTCCGGCAACTCGGCGGATAGGCGGGGCGAGGTCGCGTGGGCTTCGCTGCCGACATGGTGGGCGACCAGGCGGATGATGCGCTCGCCGTCTTCGGCGGCCAGGCGTTCGCCGGTGTCGGCCAGGCCTGAACTCAGGCGATCGACCCAGATGCGGCCATCGGGATTGAGCATGACCTCGACGACGCTGTCATCAGCCAAAAGGCCCGAAATGTGACCGCCGAAGGCGCTTTGCAGCATGCGGGTGTAGCGCTGGACGGTCGGATTTTGCTGTGCGTGAAGCGACATGGCAGCCCCGTGAAGTCATGCGAGAACTCATGGGGTTGATTAAGAAAGCCAGGATTTTACAAGGCGCAACAGGAATTCAGCGCCGTCGTACTACGTCGTAGGAATAGAAAAAAATGGATACGTCACTTCTGGCAGACGTCGTTGAAAAGTTCGCGGATGAACGTGTCGTGACAGTAGCACAACAGCATTCGACATCGTGGCGGTCGCGTCACGCCTGCGTTGCCGGCAGGATCTTGGCCAGTTTTTTGAGGTTTTACGCCGCTGCCGAAAGGTGGAACTCGTCTTGGATGCCGTTTGGACGGCGTAGGTGCCCTCGGTCCAGATTCAGTTGGGTAATGACATCTCAACCTTCCTTCATTCGCGCTGTGACGTAACGTAAGCATCGGTTTGGCGACAACCCCCGCCATGTCACGTAAACATTATTAGATCGACCTTGGTACCTTTCGGGCGGTTGTCAGGTCGGATGTGCTTGGAGTTAGCGCCCGGTAAAACGTCGTTGTCACAAATCAATATTTATGCGAGCAAGCAAGTACGTTCGGTTGAATCGGAGCGAGTCTAAACCTAGCGTCACTATGGGGAATCGCGGTGCCAGGTGCATTAAATGAGAATCACGGAAGGGAGATCGGCCGCTTAGCAGTCGTCGTGGGAACCTGTGGTTATTCCAGCGCCTTAGTGTCGAAGGTCGCGCAACTCGGTGTGGCTCATGAACTTTTTTCGTGGGTTAGGCATGTCGAGGGCCGTAGATATTTAAACCCGTTTGAATTGGTCGAGTGTATTAAAATCTTCCAAGAGGAAGGTATTACACACGTGATCAACGCCGGCGCAGTTGATTCGAGGTTGCTCCTGACCCATCGGCCTTGGTTGGAATTCTTCGATATACCGAAGACCATGAAAATAACTAGGCCTCGACAATTTTACCTGGAATATGACGCTGGGTTGCGAGGCGCTGGTATCACGGCCATGTCTGCGGGCGATTTTTTTGACAGTTATCGGCCAATAGTGGGCGCTATGGGGAGGATACAACTCCATCCCTCAGATGAAGCTATTCTGCCAGACTTGAAGCAGCAGACCATGCACTATTGTTCGGGTGAGAGTATGTTTGCGCGAATTGCTCAGGCCGTTGTATTCGAGAACGGACATTGTCTAGCGGTCGAGACAAGTGGAACAGATAAACTGTTGCGCAGTCTACAAGCCAAAGCTAAAGCGCAAGGCGCTAGGCGTATTGTTGTCAAGCTTTTGCCAGACGGTTTTCCGCCGAAGTTAGATTCTCCGACGATCGGCCCCCATACCATCTTAGAAGCGAAGAGGGCTAACATCGACGTGATTGCATTCGACGCAATGCACGGCCAGATAATTGATAGAGATGAAACAACAAGCCAAGCCGATGCGTATAACATCGCTTTGGTCGGGATTTAGCTTTTCATGCTGACTACGAGATCATTCTTAGCCAAAGAATCTATAAGTAAAGCGAGCTTGGGACCGCCATACCAATCGTGTCGAATATAACGGCCCTTGGAAAATAGATAACTATCGGCAATAGAGTGGGGATTTCCTATAAGAAGATATGGAATTGCTCCCATCCAGGTTTCAACCTGGGTATTGACATTGTCATTCTCGCCTAACGAAGATAGTAGAAGCGATTTATCCTGATAGCTTGAAACAAAAAACGTCGTCTTTTCTCCGAGTTTCGAAACGATTTTTTTGAATAGACCGACGACTTCTGGGTTCATCCTTGAAAGGTATATAAAATCGGGGATGACTATCCAGATTTCCTCATAGTTTAGTAAAGCATCTTCTTGTGAGTCCGAAATATTCAATCTTTGAATATCTTCCATCACATTTAAGCCGCGGGTGGCGGCTACATATTCGTACACTGTCGTTAAATCTATATCAGGTGTTTTCGATACGGCCTCGAAGACTAAGGTCGTAATATCTCCCTTTTTGAAATAATCATTTCGTAGGGACAATTTAGCTTGATTTAGTGACTGGCGCGATCTCCCGATCGCTTTTGACGCTTCATGCTCCGATAATCGTAAGGTCTCCAGCATTTCCTTGTCGGACATGATCTGATTGCTCGTGTGCAATCCGGATGCAAGGGGTTTTGCTGAATCAGCCATGGGAATCATGTTGCCTTGTCAAGATGTAGCGTGAACCCTAACGAATTTACAACAAGGTGTCAATTGCAGGTAGTTTATCAATCTGGAACCACTTTGCCGTGGCTTCTTGACGGATTCAGAAATTTTGCAAAGATTTTTTTGACTCAATGCGCCGAAATTATTGTTGAGTCAAATTACCTTTATGTTATGGTCTTAATATTGTGACACAAATGTGAAATATTGACAATATGTCAATGTAAAGTTGACATCAAGCAAGACGTGGTGTATCCGACGTTAACCACGTGACTTGATGTCGCAGCACATAGGGTGGGCGATTTCATCAACACGGTGTCTCCAAAAGGGGGAGAACCAGATGACCGCCTTGATCGATATCATTTACAATATGACTCAGGTCTGCCCGCACGACTGCGAAGGGTGCTGTGTCGATGCGGCGCACGTCACGCGCCGTGGAAATATCGCGGAAATGCGTACGAAAAGCCTGACGCACGAAGAATTCATCCCGATCGAAGATCGTTCCGTGAGTGTCTTCGACATTGCCTCGCGCGCCCTTCAAAAGTCCGGTCGCGAAATGACGTATGACCAGAAGATGCAGGTCATTCAAAACCTCGACATCGCGGGTGTCCGTCTCGACATCTCGGGCGGCGACCCGCTTTGTGTCACCGAAAATATCGATGTCCTGCGTAAGGCGACGGAAAAGCTGGGCCGCGACAATGTCACCCTGACGGCTACGGGTACGGGCATGGCCGGCGTCGACCTGGACGAGCTTGTTCAGTTGGTAGGGGAGTTCAACTTCACCTACGATAGCGCGTCTAACGATGATGTTTCTGGTCGGCCCCAGACCTACGCGTCACGTAACCTCTACGTGGGCCGTGCGCTCAAGAAGCTTGGCGCCAAGACCCGCGCGGAATTCCCGATCATGCGTTCGACCAGCATGTCGGAACATGTCGAGCGCCTCTACATGAATTTGCACGACGCGGGCATCGATAAGCTTCTGCTGATGCGCCTTTTCGCCGTCGGTCGTGGCAAGCAACTCGAACATGAGACGCTGACGCCCGACGAATACCGCACGGTCATTAAACAGTTGCGCGATCTGGAACGTCAGCACGGTTTCCCGAAGTTGAAGCTGCAATGTGCTCTGCGTCATATCGAACCGGCTCCGGCCGGCGCGGCGAAATCAACGGTCAACCCTTGCGACTTGGTCCGTGAATCGTTCGGCCTGACCTCGAGGGGTATTTTGCTGTCGTCGCCTTGGGCTATCGACAAGCATGGTGAACCTATGGACGACATTTTCGTCCTCGGAAACCTGGCGACCACGAAGCTGTCGGAGATCTTGGCCTCGGATCGTGTCTCCGAAATCCGCGCGCGCTCTGACCAAAATTTTGGTCACTGCAAGATCTTCGCTTACCAGCAATCGCGTTTGTCGGCGCCGCTCGATCGCCTCTTCGATACCGCTGACCCGCTTTACGCCAACGTCGAACAGAATAAGGACGCCGGCACCATCTTCGCCGCCGAATAGTCTTATGAGTTCGCCTGACGCCACATTGAAAAGCCAATTTGCAGGACTGCAGCTGCGCAGCCCGATTTTGGCCGCGTCAGCGCCGCCGACGGAAGCGGCGAAGTCAATTATCGCATGTGCGCGAGCGGGTGCTGGTGCCGCGATAACGAAGTCGACCGTCGCATATGACCGCGCCGACTGGCCGAATATCCCAAGGCGCGTGTTCAGGGATAAGAGCGGTCTGTGGATGCAGGGGAGCTTTGCCTCCGAGACACTGACCGCCGAAGAAGGCTTTCGTATTATCTCGGAAGCCCGCCAGGCTGTCGATATGCCCATTCTTGCCAGTGTCGGTGTCTTGGGCCGCGACCATGACAAGACCATTGAGACTGCCCTTCAAATGGTGGCCGCTGGTGCGGACATGGTGCATTTCGACCTGTTCTATCTTGATCAGCCGCGCAGCAGTGATGAAGCCCTTGAAAGTTTGGCCGAACTGTTTGCCTTGGCCGCTCGTGAGCTTAAGGTGCCCTTCGGTCCGAAATTGAACAATGACATCCCAGCCCATCGGTTTGTTCAGCGCTTCGGAAGCGATGCCTTCGGCGGTGTTTTCCTGTTGGACTCTATCCGCGTGCCACCGCCACTCGACCATAGCGGAACGTCTAAAATCCCGTACCTGTCGGGTGCGACCGAATGCTCGTTGTTCGGTCCATGGCAGAAGCCGCTAACGCTTCAATATACCAAGGTGTTTGCTGCCGCGATGAAGAGCGACATTTGTGCTGGCGGCGGTCTCCAGAATGCGGACGACATTTGCGAAGCGCTTATCCACGGGGCCGCGTGCGTCCAGATCGCAACGCAAATCATTGTGCACGGTTATGATTGGATCCGGAAGACAAACGATCGCCTAGCCGCGCGCCTGTCTAAACAGGGTATGCCAAATATTTCGGCGCTTCGTGGGCTTGCTAGCCGGGTGGTCGAAGCGGAGGGTGCAGAGCACGCGCAGCCGGTACGCGCCGTCGTGCATGCGGAACACTGCAAGCCATGTGGCGTCTGCACGAGGTTGGCCTTCTGCCCGTTTATCGACGGCGGGCCGAACGAGATCCCGACGATTTCGGACGTCTGTTATGGCTGCGGCCTGTGCGAAATTTTCTGCCCTCAGGCGGGCGCAATCCAGATGGAGCCTGTCACATGAATCGTCTTGTAAAGTTGAACCCTGTCTTTCTTGCGCTTCTTCTCGCCTCTGCGGCTAGCCTCGTCGAACTGGCACCGATTGCCAGGCTTTTGGCAACGGGACATGGGCTTGCTGCTATCCTCGGTGCCGGTTTGGCCTACCAGATCGGCAATGCCTTGCAGCGGTGGCCAAAGGCCCAGACTACGGCGGTGCTGCTGGCAACCATCACCTTGGGAGCGCTGGGCTTGCTCATTTTAAAGGCCGGCGAGCCATGGTGGTACCTGAGCTTGGCATGCAGCAGCTGGGCACTGCAGGGGACGCGCCGCCGCCTGAGTTTGGCGTCTGAAGGACATGAGCCTTCGACACCGCAAAAGCGAACAGCAAGGGTCCTGGGCTTCGTGGTCGCAACCATTATGCCGCTGGGCGTTGTGGCCATCGCTCTATGGACTGCAACGATCTGTGGCCTGGGCTTCGCGCGCAAAGCCGTTGAGGCGCAGGCGCAGATCGAAGCGAGGCGCAAGCTAAGCGCGCTTGAAGTCATCATGACACTGCACCAGTCGCACTACTTCGCCTATTGCTACGCCTTGCCGCTTCTGTTCAGTGCCGCGGCCTTGGGGGGCGTGGCATGGATTGGGCTCTGGTTTGCGCTTGGGTGGGTAAGCTACCTCTCGGCCGAGTGGTTATGGCGGCGCTTCAATCCCACAACCACCTTTTTGGTCGGCCACGTCTCTCTGACGATCCTATTGCTTGTGATGGCGACGGTCCTGCCCGGCACCTGGGCGACGATCGGGCTGTGGCTCGCCTCGGGTCTTGGGGGTGGCACAGTCTACTGCATTAGCATCCTACATCGTCGAGCCTGCCTGGCGCATCGTCGTCTTGAGCTAGCTGAAGATATTGGTCACCTCCTGGGCGTTCTTATCAGCTTGGCGGTTGTCGTTTTCCTTGGATGGTCGGCCCCGTCCTTGGCGGCATTGGGGGCGGCTTGGGCGTTCGCCGCCTTCGTCGGCATGGCCGCTCTCGCCTTAAAGAACACTCGGAAGCACTTGAACCAACCAGAAATGGAGTCGGAGAAATCATGAAAGTCACCGAAGTTACCGCGAAGTCCATACTGGTCAAATCCAAGCTCCCTGACAGCGACTACGTCGTGAACCCGTACACGGGCTGCACTTTTGCCTGTGCCTATTGTTATGCCAGCTTCATGGGACGGTTCGTGGGCCAGCCGATTGAGGAATGGGGCAACTATCTTTCGGTAAAAACGAACGCAGTTGAGCTTTTTAAGGTTGATCTACGCAGGTTGGGCTTTGAACAACGACTTGGCACGATTTTCTTGAGCTCGGTCACGGATGCCTGGCAAGGACCTGAAAAAAAATACCGGCTGGCGCGTGGTGTTCTCGAGGTGTTGCGCGACGAAAGATATCCTGGACTGATCAGTATTTTAACCAAAAGTCCGCTAATCCTTAGGGACGTCGACGTGATTCAGGACCTATTGAATGTTGAAGTCGGGATCACAGTGACAACGACCGACGATGCTATTGGGCGCTTTATGGAAATGCACGCCCCGTCGGCGTCGGAGAGGCTTCGTACCCTTGCCGGACTAAACGACGCCGGCATCAACACCTACGCTTTTCTAGGTCCGTTGTTTCCGCACTATCGCTACCAAGCCAACTTGCTGGAGCAAATCTTTGTGGAACTGAAGGCTGCAGGGACGACTTCGATTTTCGCCGAACATTTGAATACGTCACAGTATATTTTACAACGTATTCGGCCTCTCCTAGCTGGCGCAACTTCAGAGGTTCGAGCGGCCTATTCTGACGCCAAAACAAGTCACCACAGGCAAGTTTTGTCAGCTATCGTTATGGAACTGGTTGCCAAGTACGGCTTCACTATCCGGTTTGGGCGGGTGTTAGATCATAATCGCGACAAACACCTTACGAATGCCTGACACGGTTCCGCATGGGCGTTAAGGCGACTTCCGGTCATTTTTCCGCCTTGCGAAATTGCAACCGGTGCTGCGAGTCGGGAGATAAAGGAGCTTGGCTTATTCGTCGCTATCCGGCTGGCGGTGTGGGCGCCGACATGTATCGGGCCAGGAAATTACTGAACGGTTCGATGTCCTGCCCCACGCTGGCGACCTCAAGGGCGGCCATGTAGTCGGCTCTCGCCTGGACGGGAATTACCAGCCAGGGATAACCGGCCGCGGCCAGCATCACGTTCATGAGGAAGCGCCCCGTGCGGCCGTTTCCGTCTAGGTAGGGGTGGATATAGACATAGACGAAATGTCCCAGGACCGCGCGCACGGCGGGTTCGGCTTCCTCGGCCAGCAGTTCGAAGAAGATCGACATGGCATCGGGTACGGCTTCCGACTTCAATGGGACGTGCATGGATCCCCTGATATAGACGGGGCCTGTCCGGTAGCCGGCGAGGCTTTCGGGTTTGATCAGGCCGGCGGCGACGCTCGGCTGAAAGAGTTGCTGGTACCAGATGCCGTGGTCGTCATTGGCGACATCACCGGGATTTTCGCCAGCCAGCACCCGGCGGACGGACTCTTTTACGGCCTGGAAGGCCTGCCAATACCCACGGGCCGCCAGGGCGTTGCGTTCGTTGCGCGCCACCTCGTCGTCCTGGGGGTTCCATGCGCCGGCGCGCACGCGCTCAATCAGTTCGGCGCTAACCTGGTAGCCTTCGATCGACAGCGAGTGATAGGCGTCGCTGACATAGGTGTCCTCGACCTGCTTCATATAGGCTTCGATATTGAGTCGCGGTGACGCTGGAGCGGGCATCGCGCCGATGATGGCGGTGCGGAGGGTCTGCCACATCAATCGTATGCGCTGGACATAGGGAGACGGTTCGCGGCGGTAGGGAATCCGGCCGACCGTGTCGGTGAAGGGGTCGGTTTCGGTTACGACGTGGTCGGCGGCGGCCATGCCGGTGACGATGGCCGAGGCTTCGCGCGCGCGGCCGATATTGGTGAAGGCGCCGGCCAGCCGGCCAGCCGCACGGGTGTGGCCGCCGCTTAGCAGCCGTGCAAGAAGCGCTTGGGCGTTCGGCTGCATGGATAGCAGGGTTCTGGCCTCGACCGGGTGTTGGCGGAAAAAGTCGGGCGAGGCGGCAACCAGCGCGGCTTCGACGTTATACAAGGTTAAGCCGTTTAGGACTGTACGGTCCTCTTCGGGGGGCAGTCGCGTGTTGCTCTCAAAGACGGACGTCCCGTGAAGCAGGTTCGTAGGCTGATTGTTCGCTTGTGTTGCCCGCACTAGGAGTTGGCGCGGTACCGCCGTGTTGCCTGCCAAAAGGACAAGGGATTGCTCTGGTGTCAGGCACCAGTCGGCGCCAAAGCGATCATTGAGATAGTCGCGGCAGAAGTCCCAGAATGATGTGTACCAAGCGGTGGTCTCCCCCTTTGCGCCGGGTTGTGAAGGGATGTACCATCCCTTCATGACTTCTTCGATATAACCGTTCTTGATAAGGCGTTCGCGAACGGCACGCGTTAGCTCGGAACTGCGAATGGCCCTCCTTCCTGCCATCTGGAGCGCCCGCAACTCGGAAAGCGCATCGGCCAATTTCTGGTTCGGGGGAGGCATTTGTGCGGCAAACCTTCGATTCGGATTTTAGTTTTTCATGTCTATCATATTTTAGTTTATTGCGCCTGTCACATTTTAGTTTATTGTGCTTTTCAAATTTTAGTTTTTCGTGCCTCTCGAATTTTAGTTTATTATGCGCATCCGCATTCCAATTGTGAAACGGCTTATCTTGAAGCCTTGAAAAATCGGCTCCAGATATACCCTCGGTATATCCGTGAGCCAAAATTCAAGGTGAATAGCCGCTCAAGCGCCGGACAAGGAAGACTCGGGGCCGCCCCTTTCCAATCGAGACACGGTCCTGGTATCGGTGGCCAGCCTCTGCCCCAGGGTCTCCATGAACTGGTCGTAGCGTTCGGTCGCCGACGCCCGCGCGGCGGCGGCGACCTGCTCGGGTAGCGGTGGGTTGGCGCCCAGCCATAGCCAGACATAGACCATGAAGGCTTCGAGTGAGATGTTGGTATCCCGGGCGAGGCGTTCGAGTTGGCGTTCGATCCGGCCGAGGCGTCGGGTTGCGGCGGCTTCCTTCTGCTCCGGGTCGACAAAGGCCGCCACGGCGGCTTCCGCCATGATCGACATCGGTTGTCGTCGCGCGCCGGCATAGGCGCAAAGCTGGTCGTAGGTCCTGGGGTCGAGATAGACCGTCATGCGTATTTTCTTCATCGCGTCCTCATAGGTCGATGCCGTCGCTGGGGTCGAGGCTGGCCTGCCTGGCCGTCTGCTGCTGCGCACGTTGCAGCCCCTGGAGACGCTTGACCCGGTCTTCCAGTTCGCTGCTTGCCGGCCCGAAATCGAGGGGAAGGGTTTCCGGCGCCTTCGGTTTGGGCGGCGGGGCCAGTTCGGGCACCTTTCGCCGTTCCGGGGCGGCGACAGACACGGCATCGGGGCGCACTGCCACCGGCGCGGCGATCGGCGTCTCCGGTTCGACCGCCACACGATTCGACCATTCGTCCTGGCGCTGGGGCGGCAATTTCATCGTGGCCGGCGGGGGAAGGACGCGCTCCATGAAGCGCTTGTCTGTGTAGTACCGAGCCTTCTTCGCGCGGATGGGCGGGATGCCGGCGACCATGACGATCTCGTCCGCGGGCGGGAGTTGCATGACCTCGCCTGGCGTTAGGAGAGGGCGGGGCGTTTCGGAGCGCGACACCATGACGTGGCCGAGCCAGGGGCTGAGCCGATGGCCGGCATAGTTCTTCATGGCCCGCAACTCGGTCGCGGTGCCGAGCGCATCGGAAACTCGCTTGGCCGTGCGTTCATCGTTGGTGGCGAAGGACACGCGGACATGGCAGTTGTCGAGGATCGAATTGTTGCTGCCGTAGGCCTTTTCGATTTGGTTCAGGCTCTGGGCGATCAGGAACGCCTTGATGCCGTAGCCGGCCATGAAGGCCAGGGCGCTTTCGAAGAAGTCCAGCCTCCCCAATGCCGGAAACTCGTCGAGCATGAGCAGGAGCTGGTGTCGCTTCGGCGCGACCAGGTCCTCGGTCAGGCGGCGGCCGATCTGGTTGAGCATGAGGCGGATGAGCGGCTTGGTGCGGCTGATATCGGAGGGCGGCACGACGAGAAAAAGGGAGACCGGCGCCTTGCCGTCGACCAGGTCGGCGATGCGCCAGTCGCAGCGGTTCGTGACGGCGGCGACGACCGGATCGCGGTAGAGGCCGAGGAACGACATCGCCGTGCTGAGCACGCCCGACCGCTCGTTCTCGGATTTGTTCAGCAATTCGCGTGCGGCCGAGGCGATGACGGGGTGCGGGCCGGCCGCTCCGAGGTGCGGTGTCGTCATCATGGCGGCCATGGTGGCCGACAGAGAGCGCCTGGGGTCCGACAGGAAGTTGGCCACCCCGGCCAGGGTCTTGTCGGCCTCGGCATAGAGGACGTGCAGGATGGCGCCGACCAGCAGGCTGTGGCTGGTCTTTTCCCAATGGGAGCGCCGTTCCAGGCTGCCTTCGGGATCGACGAGGACATCGGCGACGTTCTGGACATCGCGGACTTCCCATTCGCCCTGGCGGATTTCGAGGAGGGGATTGTAGGCAGCGGACTTGATGTCGGTTGGGTCGAAGCGCAGGACCTTGCCGTGGCGGCTTCGGAAGCCGGCGGTCAGGTGCCAGTTTTCGCCCTTGATGTCGTGGACGATGCAACTGCCCGGCCAGGTCAGCAAGGTGGGCACGACCAGGCCAACACCCTTGCCGCTCCGCGTCGGCGCGAAACACAGCACGTGCTCCGGGCCGTCGTGGCGCAGGTAGTCGTCGCCGTATTTTCCCAGCATGACGCCGTCCTGGCCGAGAAGGCCCGCCTCACGGATGACTCCGGAACCGGCCCATTCGGCGGACCCGAAAGTATGGGTGGCTTTGGTTTCCCGCGCCCGCCAGACGGATGCGCCGATAGCCACGGCGATGGCCAGCACCCCGCCGCTGGCGGCGATATAGGCGCCCTCCATGAACATCGCGGGCGCGTAGGTATCGAAATGATACCACCACAGGAAAAAGCAGTGGGGTCGATAGATGGCGATGCCCAAAAGGCGGAACCACGGAGGCCCGAGTTCCGGCTGGAACGCCAGCCGCCAGGCGGTCCATTCCGTCGCGGCCCAGATCGCCGTCATCGCCGTCAGCAGGACCAGCAGGATCTGGCCCCATAATATCTTGGTCGCGGACATGGCTTTCCCCTTCGTCGGTTCCAGCTTTGTCGTTGCGCGCGCGGACGCAAGGGGGGCGAGCCATCCGTCGCAGAAATGGAAGGTTTGGCGTAGAAATAGAAAGGTGGGTATTCAGTGCTTGGTGCCGGACGGCTTCGGCGGCTTGCCGGCGGTTCGCTTGTAAAGCCGCCGCTGCATCGCAACATAGTCGTCCTGGCAATGGGCGATGCACGTGGCGATCCGATCGGCGAAGGGATCGAGGCCTTCACCCGTGCATTCCTTCGCCAGGGTTTCGAGCGCCTTTATGACCCTTTCAGCCTTGGACAGTTGTTCGAACGCGGACTCGTCTTCAGGCGACATGCCTTCTCGTCTCCGTCGAACTGAGCAGGCCGAGCGGGTTATCTATCCCCGTCGCCCGGCAGGCGTTGCGATACTGGTCGAAGGTCGCGGTGATGGACGCTGCCTGTATCTTCGCGTGGTCCCCGATCGCATGCGGCGCGCCCAGGCGGTCGAGCGCGACGCCGTTCCGCTCGAAGACGGATCGCAGGATCAAGGTGGGCATCAGCCCGATGATGCGGGCCATGCCGAAATGCAGCGCGCATTCGAGATAGCCGACCGAGATGTGCCGCAGGATGTGGGCCCGCTTGTCGGCGGGCAGCCGGCTGTCGACACAGAAGCGGGTGCCTTCCCAGGTATCGGCGGCGGTGAAGATCGTCGGGTCGTCGACGAGGTAAGCGAAATGGTCTTGTAACATGCAACCGAGGTGGACAGGTGTTAGGCGGCTACAGCCCTGGACCTGCTTTCCATCTTCAGAATAGACGAGATAGAGGGAGGCCAAGGTGTCGTATTCGTCGAACTCCATCCCGTCGAAAACCTTCACCGAATAGCTTTGCCGCTCGATGAATTCCTGGTGGCGCAGGCGGTGATGCCCGAAGAAGAGATCGGCCGAGGTCGAGATGGATTTGTACGAGATGATCGAAAGCATAAAACCCTCCAAAAGTGAAGGGTTTAGGTGATCATAGGTTGAATTGAGTCGAAATCACCCGCTCGGGTTAGGCAGGTCGATAATGCCTTGCCTGGCCGCCTTGACGAAGGCCTGGATGCGGTTATTCACGCCCAGGCGTTTGAAGATCTTGCGGAAATGGGTGTTGACGGTGTTTTCGGTGATGTCGAGATCGGCGGCGACTTCTCGATCGGAATGACCTCGGACCGACAGATTGATGATGTCGAGTTCGCGGCCCGTCAGATCGACAGGGCAAATCGACGGAACGGCCGGCCCCGCAACGATGTCGCAAAGGCGGCGATAGAAGATATTCGAGATCGACCAGAGCAGTTCCAGGTTGCGGACGTGTTCGGTCGTCGGTGACAGCGTAGCGAGAGCGACACCGCCCTGCCTCGACCGGGAGCCGACGAAAGGCAAGCCGATTCCGTTGTGAAGCCCTGCTTCATCCGCCAGGTCCATGAAGTCGGCCTGAAGGCGTGTGAGGCTGCGGCTATATTTGAGATCGGACCAGAAAAAGGGACCGATATCGCCGCGGGCGGATAAGGCGACCGGATCGAAACGCATGCAATCGCGGCCGAGGTAATAGTCGGTCCAGTCGTCGGGGTAGGTCGTTGCCCATGCGAACTTCAGGATCTCACTCGGCAGGTCGTAGTCACGCATCATCGATATGTTGACATAGGCGAATCCCAGCTTGTTGTAGGTTTCGATCAGCAGGGCGCCGAGCGCATCCGGTGTCGCCACGGTTCGGCTGGCGGCAACATATTCGACCAAAACACGGGCGGCGAAGGTCTCCGGCATCTGATACCTCTCATCTTGGGCGGCACACCGTTCGTGCGGTCGTGCTTGTTCGCGCAGCCGTCAGGCGGATATTGCAGCCTCGACTTCTTATGTGTGGACGGACCTGCCAGACTGGCTGACATGGGCCATGGCGCGTGCGAGACTTAAGAACTGTTTCCGGACGGCAGCGTCCTCGATCTGCGGGAAGACGAGAGCCAGTTCCTGGCCGTCGGGGGATTTCAGGAAAGCGGAGATATTGGCCTCGATCTCGTCGTTGAACGCCTGGAACTCCAGCTCATCGATCTCGGCGAAAAAGTAGGCGACGGGCACTTTCAGCACCCGGGCGATCTGGAAAAGCTTCGAAGACGTAATGCGCGACTGCGCCGTCTCGTATTTCTGAATCTGCTGGGGGGTGACGTCCAAGGCCTCGGCCACGATGTCCTGGTTCAGGCCCATTTGACGCCGCCGGCGCCGGATCACCTTGCCGACGTGGACGTCCACGGGTTCGGGGCTTTTGCTGTCGTCCGTCATTCATGTTCTCCCGGAATATGCCCAGGACGCGTCGTGGGCCTGTCCGCAGAATGTGCCTATTGGTTTAGTAGTCAAGAGCGAGTCGCATTTTAGTTGTCTGCGCTGTCAAAATAACATAGGTTGATTCCATTCAGGAGACTAATCTTTGAGTGGAGTTGGCGTTATTGGCCGGCTGCTCGCGCTGATGGCCGGCGCGCGCTTGAGGTGCCGCAGGGCTGTGACAGCTTGCTTGCTGATGGAGGCAGGCAGCATTCTGCTGGCTACCATCGCGCCCTACGCCCTGAAGATCCTGATCGATAGCTTGCAAACCGGTCGAACGCTCGACACCGCCGCGTGGCTTTCTGTCTCCCTCTTTGTCATCGCCTGGACGGTGACGACACCCTTGGGAGCGCTTCGGTACGTCTATTCCTCGCGAATAACAGGACGAATGACCGGCGATCTATCGACGGCGGCATTATCCGGAAATCTTCGCGGCGGCCGTTGGCGACGCGAAGACAGTGGTCGTACCCTAGGACTTGTCGAGCGGCTGCCCTACAGCCTGAACATCGTCATGGACGGGCTGATCTGGCGAACCATCCCCCTCGGCCTGCAGTTCGCCATAAGCCTGATCATTATCGTGCGTCTCATGTCATGGACCTACATGGTTTGTCTCCTGGGGCTTGCGGCCGCGTTCGTGGCCGTCAGTTGGCTCGGTCTGGCGCGTCAGGCGGCGACATCGACGACGGTCAACCGCGCCGTCGCTGCCTGCGGAGAACTTGTCGGCGACGTCCTGAAGAACGCCCGGCGGGTTGTCGCGAATGGGGCGGTGAGCTTCGAGCTGGCCGGGGTGGGCGCCGCGTTTTCAACCCGGGAAGACGCGGAACAGGATATGGCGGCATCGACAGCGCGACTTGCCGGCGCGCAATGGCTGGTGGTTGCGGCCGGTCTTTTCCTCGTGGTGGCGCTGGCGGCCATGGATGTCGCTGAAGGCCGGATCACCCCGGGTGATTTCGTCCTGCTCCAGGCCTACGCCATTCGGCTGATCCTACCGTTGTCGGGCGTTGCCTTCATCCTAAGCCAAAGCGCCGGCGCGCTGGCGACCGTAAGTGACGTACTGAGCTTTCAGGCACCGGTTGACCCAACGCCGACGGCACCGCATGCACCGACCAATGCGAAAGCGGCCCATGTCGAAGTACGAAACCTATGCTTTTCCTACGGCAAAGATCGAGGCGGCATAAACGATGTGACGCTGGAATTTCCGGCCTCGTCCTTCACGGCGATCGTGGGCGCGAATGGCTCCGGGAAGTCGACGCTGGCGCAACTCATCGCCGGCCTGCTGCCGCCCGCCTCCGGCGGTGTGTTCTTCAACCGGCAGCCACTTCTAGCTCAAGAGGGCGAGGATCGAACGGATCTGGTAATGTATGTTCCGCAAAGCGCGTCGCTGTTCAATCGCGACCTCGGAGCCAATCTGTCCTATCCGCCGACGGCCTCAACGTTGTCGGACCTGTTGGGGCTGCTGCAAAGCTGGCGCTTTTATGATGATGGACGGCCCATCGATCCTGGTACGCGAGTGGGGGAAGCTGGTAACGCACTCTCCGGCGGCCAGGTACAGAAAATCGAGCTCGCGCGCCTCACCGGCGTCCGCGTGCCATGCCTCATTCTGGATGAAAGTACGTCGGCACTTGATGGCGGCAGCGAAGGTCGGATACTGGCGGAACTGCGAAAGACGCTTGGATTGACCACAACCCTCATCGTGGTGACACACAGGGCGGAGATCGTCCGGCAGGCGGATCAGGTTGCCTGGATGAGGGCAGGACACATGGCTGGGCTTGGCGCCCACGAGGACCTTATGAAAACGGCGGAATATCGTCAGCTATGGAACGTCGACACAACGCATTCGACTATCGTAAGCAACGAATAGCATTGCGTGGCCGGACTACTCCGAACGGGGGACCGCGCCTACGTTTCGTGATAGTACCGATTTTGCAGCGTCAGGTCGAAAGCGTGAGAGTTGTATCGAAATGGAATTGGCAAGCCCAACCGCAAATCCGGTAGATGTGCATGTCGGGGCCCGTGTACGCATACGCCGTAAATTTCTCGGTCTGTCGCAGAGCGATTTAGCGGCCGCGTTGGGCTTGACGTTTCAGCAGGTACAAAAATACGAGCGTGGCTCGAACCGTATCAGCGCCTCAAAGCTTTACCAGACCGCCAAGACGCTCAAGGTTCCCGTCGCCTATTTCTTCGATGGGTTAGAAGATAGCGCAAGCTCCGCCTGGGAAGGGCTTTCCGAGCCGGCGGCAGAACTCGCCGTCCATCAATTCCTCATGTCGCCAGAAGGCATCGAACTCGCTGGTCAGTTCCCGCGCGTGCGTTCCGCCAAAATCCGCCGGCGCATCTTGGACATGGTGAGGGCCCTGGTCGAACCGGACTGATGTTTGCTCTTGTGACGGCTATTGGGTCACATAGACGATCTGGTAGTTTCCGCCGCCATTCACCGAGACTTCAGCCCAATGCGCGCTGTCGGTATGCGCGGTGACGGACAGATTGTCCTGGTGGGTGACAGTCCAGCCGCGTTGCTTCAGGAGTGCGCTGTAGTCGTCGAGCACGGCCTGGGCGTCGGGGACAGTGGCATTCTCATCGATGGCATAGGCCAAGCGCACCTTGGTGCCTGAAATATTTTGGCTGGCGCTGGTGTCCGCTGCGAAGTCGAAGCTATCCGCCTGCGCCGGGTCGCAATCATCGAGGTAGTAGGTCTTCAGGCGCGGTAGCACGCCGTCCTTGCAGCCATCCGTGTCGTGAGCATCGGTTGCCGTCGTGAACGCGGCCGGTTCTATACGCGAAACCGCCGCCCCATGGCCGGGTTGGGTCGCGCTGTCGGCAACCAAGGTCAGTTGTTCGATGGCGATATCGCTGTCCGTCGCGTTGAGACTACCCGACTGGTATGCCGTGATACGAGCATTCTTGAGATGCTCCGTCACGCCGTCGACGCTGAGGTCGGCGTCAAAACTGTCCTTCTGCTGGATGTGGGCGGCAAGTGCGCCCGAAGAGGACACACCACGCAGCAGCGTAATCGTGACGGGGCCATTGCCGCTCGATCTCGCACTGCTGAAGCCGGCTTCGCCGCCGTCAAATGTCAGCACATCGGAATAGGTCGCAGGCGCAGCCGGCTGCGCTCCGGCAGCATCGGCCGGCGTGTTGCCGACAGCCATGGTTTCATAGCTCATATGGACGGTCGATGGCCCGCCACCCTTCGGCGCGTCGACAGAACCCATGCGCGCGCCTGTCAGTGTCCATAGCACTCCGGCAAGCTGGATGATCCACGTCTGGCCTTGGCCATTTCCCGCCAAGCTCCTAAGGGACGCCAGCGCGGCCGGAGCGACCACAACGGTTGCGTGTCCGCCCTTCATGCTGCCAACGGCTTTCTGAACATGATTTTGCTTAAGGCCACCATTGTCGATTTCCGAAATCGACATGTTGAGGCCTAGGTCGAAATTGACCAGCGGCAGGCTATGCCCGGCGATCGCCAACGTGGCGCCTGCCACGTCCGATGCCGGCGCCGTTTCGGCCGCCAGGGCCGGAATCGCAAAAGATAAAACCAAGGCGGACAAGACACCTGCAAATCGACGCATTGCACTTCTCCCTTGTAGTCCCCGACCACCAAATTCAATCTGATTTTTCAATTTAAGACAAGGCCAGCCTTTAGGCTTTAGCATTGAATCCTGACGCCCGGCCGCGCAGGCTTGGCGCATGGCTGACACCACCGCCTCCCTGCCCGACCGCAAGACCGAACGCCGGTTGAAAAAGGCCGAGCGCCGGCAGAAGCAGCGCGACGCCAATCCCGGGCGCGTGGCCAAGATGCATACGGCGCGCATCGAACATCCCTTGCCAAGGATCGAGGCCGAGTTGCCGCTGCTCAATATCGGCTGTTCGGGCTGGTTCTACTGGGACTGGAAGGGCAAGTTCTATCCGGCGCAGATGCCGACGAGCGAATGGTTCGGCCACTATGCCGACAGCTTCGACACGGTCGAGATCAATGCGTCGTTCTACTCGTGGCCGACGGTGGCGGGGGTGAAGGCGTGGCTGCGGCCGGTGGCGGAGCGACCGTTCGTCTTCACGGTCAAGGCCAGCGAGCTGATCACCCACGTGAAGCGGTTCGAGGACTGCAAAGAGCTGATCGCCGATTTCGGCTATGTGGCGGACCTGCTTGGACCGCACATAGGATGCCTGCTGTTCCAGCTGCCGCCGAGTTTTCACTATGACCGGGAAAAGCTCGACCTGATCCTGTCGCAGTTGGAACCGGGTCGGCGCAATGTCGTCGAGTTCCGGCATCCGACCTGGTGGAACGACGAGGTCTATGCCGCCTTTCGCGATTCGGGGACAATCTTCTGCGCCTGCTCGGGGCCGGGTTTGCCGGACGAGATGGTGCGGACGGCGGACGAGGTCTATGTGCGCTTTCACGGCACGGAGCGGTGGTACAACCACCTCTATCCGGAGGCCGAGATGGTGGATTGGGCGCGGAGGATTGCGGACAGCGGGGCCAGGCGGGTGTGGGCCTATTTCAACAACGACTACCACACGCACGCGATCACCAATGCCAGGCAGTTGCGGCAAGCCATGGAGACCATAGGCGCTCGGTAGACTAGGCGAGGGTCTTCAAGCCTTCCTCTATAAATGCCTTGCGGCCTGGACCTATGCGCGGCTTCTGAAACTCGACGTAGCTTCGCGGGCCGTCGGTAATGCTGACCGGAAACCCGCGATACACTCCGTTCTTGAGAAGGTCCTTGGCGAGGGCCGCGCCCGGCGCCGCTGCGTCGAGAAGGGCCTTGCGCAATTCCTCTTCGTTTCGCTGGATCAAGCGGACATGCAGGTCCGTGAATCCTTGCGCGACTAGATGATCGATCGCCATGTCAATACGCATGGCGAGAGAACTCCGCATCTCTTGCAGAGCCATGGCAACCTCCATATCAGACAGTTCTAGCGGTTCTATAGCCACCGAAATAAGAATTCAGTCCTGTTTGCTAAGGCGGTTTGTGCCGGCCGTAAAGCTGACCCGCAATTAGAGCCTTTTCTTCCCCGACCTACTGCTGCGAATGACCACTGCGCCACGCGTAATTGTGGTCGGCGCATCTCTCTCGTCGAAAAGGTCTCCAACAGAGCAGCCAATCGCTTTGGCGATCAGATAAAGTAAAACTGAAGTTGGATTTCTATGGCCACCTTCCAAAAAGCTGACGTAAGATTGGGCAACTATTTCGATACGAAGTGCCAGCTCTTCCTGCGAAAAGCCTTTCGCTTTACGCAAGCGCTGTACATTCCATCCAACTAGTCGCTCCACGTCCATCACTTGACGGAAGCCGGAAATTGGCCTTATCTCTATACAATCGAGTGTATAAAGCGATTTGATGCACCGAGAGTTTAGGCCTTCGTCCGATCAGATTGTTCTGACGGTCGGGGAGGGCCAAAGACGGCAAGATCGATATCCACCGACTTGGTTCCGTGGTTCCGGCTTTCGTAGACTAACGGGCCATTCACCAAATGTGGTGGCGCGTCAGTAACAGAGTAAAGGTCAGAAATCGTAACGTTAAATGCGTTTGCGAGTATCGCTAATGTTTGTATCGAAGGATTGCGCTTACCGGATTCTAGAGAGCTAATAAAGTTCTGGTGCAATACGTTACAGCGCAACGCCAGCTCTTCCTGAGAGATTTCCTCTTTCAGTCTGAGCCGGTGAATATTCCACGCAATTAGAGATCGCAGATCCATGTCAAGAATGGACTGCCTTTTGCGAGCCGCTTCCATACAATCAATTGTATAAAATGGCCTCAACTATCTGCTTTTTGTGATTTTTCTCGTTGTAGGTCAGAATGCTGGGTTTCTTTAAAGTCAAATGGATATGGGGAGGTCATTCTCCACTTTCGGTAGACCAGTTCATTGGCGCAAGATTGCGCCACATGCGGTCGAGAGCCAATCAAACTCTTAATCAGGTAAGCATCCTGTTGAGGGTATCAGACTACGAAATCGAGAAGATTGAGGCGGGCCGAAGACGTGCAACCGCTTCCCAGTTATTTCTACTTGCGCAGCATTTTGAGGTTCCAGTCGCCTCCTTCTTCGACCGTAGGGAGGCGCCCGATGAGCTGGCTTCGTGACGTCGATCGCTGGCTCTGTGATGAAGTCCTGCCGCACAAGCATGCTTATCTCGCCCTGGCGCGCCGCCTTACGCGGAACGCCGAAGCCGCGAGCGACATCGTCCAGGATGTCTATGCCGAGGTTCTGCAGGGCGACACGTGGAAAACCGCGCGCGATCCTAAGGCTTTCGTTCTCCGCATCGTCTATTGCCGCGCCGTGAACTGGGTCAATCGGCAGAAGATCGTCCCGATCCACCCGCTGCCCGATTATGAAGGCCTGTCGTTCGCTGACTTCGGCCCGGACGCCTTCGACAGGCTTTCGGGCCGCGAGGAACTGGAAGCCGTCCTTGAAATCCTGGCCGACATGCCAGCGCGCTGCCGGCAGGTCATCATGATGCGGCGGGTCGAAGAACTGCCACCGCGTGAGATCGCACGGCGGCTGGGGATCGATATGGTCACGGTTCGGCGTCACATGGCGCGGGCGATATCCATACTGGCCCAACGTCTTGCGCAGCGTGGCTCCGCCCGCACGGCGACGCCGAAGGATGATGTTGAAGACGCGACCCGCAAGGCGGAATAGACGGCAGGCGGCGACTATTCTATGAGTAAACCCGGAACGAACATTCAACCGACCGGGGAGGCGGCGCAATGACGACGGACAAGCCTTCCTGGGACACCCTGCGCGACCAGGCCGCCGACTGGCTGGCTGCCATGGACACGGGGGAGGGAAGCCGCGAGGACTTCGAGGCGTGGCGCAATGCCGATCCACGCCATGCTGCTGCGTTCGCGCAGGTAGCGGGTGCTCTGATGACCGTGGACCGGGTCAAGCCGGCCTTGCGCATCAGCACGGCGCCGGTCGCGAAAACATTTCAGCGCAGGCTCCTGTTCGCTGGGGGCGGTGTTCTTCTGGCGGCGAGCGTAGCGGGAGCCTTCGCCGTCGCCGCGGCGAAAACCACATTGAAGACGGATGTCGGGGAGCGCAAGACGCTGCGTTTGCCTTTGGGCGGAACCTTGGAGGTCAACACCGCATCGACGGTTCAGTACCGCACCCACGATCAGATCACGGAAATCTGGCTGCTCAAGGGAGAACTCGCATGCGACTTGTCTCATGGCGGGGGGCTATGCCGTCTTCATGCGGCCGACCGCGTCGCCGAGTTTTCGGGCGCGGTCGTCAATGCCAGGCTGCGAGGTAACCTGCTCGATCTCGCCGTGGTATCCGGCAGTTGCGCCTTGAGGCCGTTAGCAGGAGGCGGCAGCAATTCCGCATCGTCCGCACCGATCGTCGTACCGGCCAGTCACGCTGTTCTCTCCGGGCCGCGCGAAGCCGTCGTCAGGCCGCTGAACGACATGGACACGGCCTTTCTAACCGCATGGCCCCGCGGCGAGTTGGTCTTCGAGGGGCAGACCCTCGAGACAGCCATTGCGGAATATAACCGTTACCTGCCGAACAAGATCGTCATCGCCGATACGTCGCTGGCCAGCATAAGGCTGGGCGGGCGGTTCACCACCCACGATCCGAAGGCGTTCCTGCAAGCCCTGCATGAAAGCTTCGGCATTCGTGCAACAGATGACGGCGACGGCGACATCGCCCTCACAAAATAATCGACTAGGTGTAGTGCCGCGCAATAATGAATGGCCTGACGCGAGATTCAAGGTCGGTTTCGGCGCAAACTAATTGAGGCAGAAGCACAGGCCATGCGCACATTACGTGTGACCCAGCCCCTTGATCCGGGCCGTTCATTTTGAGAGTCCGTTCGCCTTTCTTTCTGTTTGTTGGGTTGAGGTCAAGGCCCGCTGAGCGGAGCCCTCGCGTAGCTCATGCGAGGCGGGCCGTCGTGGGTGATATTGGTGGGCGAACGCGTTTGGCGTCAATCCACCGAGCGAGGTATGCGGTCGGTTAAGATTGTAGTCCTGGTGCCAGGCGCCAATGACGCGCCGGGCGTCCGCCAGG
>OUNJ011025388.1_pt1 | contig 47443 bp, 42 predicted proteins | sample 1755361 | NCBI WGS metagenome assembly OUNJ01 (sample SAMEA3914825, study PRJEB12502) | metagenome | biome: forest; material: soil | place: USA | collected 2012-03-12 | depth 0.1 m
GTCGAGAAGCTGGCGTTGGTCGACAGCGAGACGATCGAGCCACCCAGCGACATGTCCTGACCCGCGACCGTGATGGTCGAGGTACCGCCGGCATTCGCCAGGGCCGCAATCGAGCTGTTGGTGCCGTCAACGAGGTTGATACCGTTGAAGGTCGCGTTCGACAGGGTCTTGGTGATCTGGTCGCGGATCGACTCGAAGTCGTTCTTCAGAGCATTGCGGCTGGTGGTGTCGAGCGAGGTGTCGGAAGCGGCCAGGGCCTTTTCCTTCAGCTGCGACAGCATGTCGGAAACCGATTCACCGGCCGACATGGAAACGTCCACCACCGACGAGCCGCGGGACAGCGAGTCCTTGACGGCGTCGAGCGAGGAGACCGTGGCGCGCTGGGACTGGGCGATGGCGTAAGCCGCACCGTCGTCCTTTGCGCTGGAGACCTTCAGACCCGTGGAGATACGGTTCTGGGTGGCCTGCAGGTCCGTGGAGGTGGCGTTGAGGTTTTGCAGGGCGATCATGGCCCCGACATTGGTATTGACGCTAGACATTCAGTCTATTTCCTTCTTCTAGAATAAACCGGTGACCTTTTGTCGACCGGCGGCATTTTGCCTACCGTCTTACATGCAAAATACGGGCCAGAGACGCCCCACCCCAACACCCTTCTATGATATTGAATTTGTTGAAATTAAACCCGCTTTAACCCTGTCATTTCCCGGCATTATTTGCCCGAAGAATTCCACCCCTCCGGCAATTTTTGCCGGGTCGGCAAATTTTGCCGAGAACGAGCAGAAGCAGGCCGAAACCATCAACTCCCGCAAAAAAGGCGGGCACAGCGGCCCGCCAGTTGGTGGTGAAGCGAAAGAAAAGCCCTTGCCGGCGGACCGACAAGGGCGATGAGGTTTAGCCGCGGAACAGGCTGACCGCCGCCTGCGGTGCCTGGTTGGCGATCGACAGGGCCTGGATGCCAAGCTGCTGCTTGGTTTGCAGGGCCTGAAGTTTGGCGCTTTCCTGGGCCATGTCGGCGTCGACGAGATTGCCGATGCCGGCCGTCAGCGAGTCCTGCAACTTGCCGATGAAGGTCATGTGATTGGCCACCGCCTTGGACGACGTCCCCAGCTTGGCCAGGGCCGCCGACACCTGGTTGATCGAGGTGTCAATCGTGGAAAGCAGGGCGTTGGCCGACGTCGCTGTCGTGAAGCCTGCGCTGGAGCTGACCGAGATGATCGAACCGCCCAGGCTCAGGTTTTCACCGGCAATGGTCAGGACGGACGTGCCGCTGGCGTTGGCCAGGGCCGTCAGACCGTTGGTCAGGCTGCCGTTGACCAGGTTGATGCCGTTGAACGTCGCATTCGAGATCGTCTTGGTGATCTGGTCACGCAAGGCGGCGAAGTCGGTGTTCAGGGCCGTCCGGCTGGTCGTGTCGAGCGACGTATCGGATGCGGCGAGCGCTTTCTCCTTCATCTGCGTCAGCATGTCCGAGATGCTTTCACCCGCCGACATGGCTACGTCCACGGAGGACGAAGCCCGGTTCAGCGAGTCCTTCACCGCGTCCAGCGAGGACACTGTCGCGCGCTGGCTTTGAGCGATCGCGTAGGTGGCCCCGTCGTCCTTGGCGCTCGCAACCTTCAGTCCCGTCGAAATGTGGGACTGCGTGGTTTGCAGGTCGGCGCTCGTCATGTTGAGGTTTTGGAGCGCAACCATGGCGCCCATATTGGTATTGATCGAGAGAGACATTCTATTTTTTCCTTCCATTCTGGTCGGGTTGAACACGGAATTTTTTCCGTCTAGCCATTTTGGCCTGCCCGTCAGGGAGCAACCGCCGTGCCATTTCCGGACTTACGGAAATTTAAATTACACTATTGATTATCATGGATATTTTTATGTTGCAGGCGCAAGAATCAGCAGGACGCTGGCCGCCGGTCCGCGGCAAGTTTTGCCAAGCCCGGCAAGTTTTGACCGGCTGGCCGGCTTGACACGGCCATGGCATATATGTAGGCAACCTTCACAGTTTTCCTTCATATACCACCATGCCCGCTTCCGACGATCACGATGCTCATGCCACAGCGACCCAGGTCCGCATCGCGGTTGGCCGGCTGATCCGGCGCCTGCGCGAAGAGGCCATGCTCGGTGATCTGACCTGGCCTCAGGTGACGGCGCTGGGCCGCCTGGAACGCGAGGGACCGGCAACCCTCAGCGCCCTGGCCCGCGCCGAGGGCGTGCGGTCGCAGTCGCTGGGTGAAACCGTCGCCGGGTTGAAGGCCGCCGGTCTGGTGACCGGCGCGCCCGACCCCGATGACGGCCGCCAGACCGTGCTGTCGATTACCCGGGAAGCGCGCGAACTGTTCGCCGCCAGCCGCGCCTCGCGCGAGGACTGGCTGTACCGTGCCATGCAGTCGAAGCTGTCGCCCGCCGAACAGGCGACCCTCGCCGCCGCCGCCGACTTGATGCAACGCCTGCTGGATTAGAAGGAGCCCTCCCCCATGGCCATCACAACGCTTGATCCCAAGACCGCCCTTATCGTCATCGACCTCCAGAAAGGCATCACCGGCCGCGAGACCGCCCATCCCATGGCCGGCGTGGTCAAGGCCTCGGCCGACCTGGCCGCCGCCTTCCGCAAACGCGACCTGCCGGTCGTCCTGGTCAACGTCACCGGCGGCGCGCCCGGCCGCAACGAAGGCCCGAAGATGCCGGCCTCGTTCCCGCCCGAGTTCGCCGAACTGGTCCCGGAACTGGACGCCCAGCCGTCGGATCACCGCGTCACCAAGAAGACCTGGGGCGCCTTCACCGGCACCGGCCTCGAATTCTGGCTCAAGAACCAGGGCGTGACCCAGGTCGTGGTGTGCGGCGTCGCCACCTCGATCGGCGTCGAGTCGACGGCACGCTATGCCCAGGAATGCGGCTTCAACGTCACCCTGGCCGTCGACGCCATGACCGATATGAGCCGCGAGGCCCACGACAACAGCGTGGCGCGCATCTTCCCGCGCCTAGGCGAAACCGGCAGCGCGGCGGACGTCATTGCCAGGCTGGGCTGATGAGCGGCGTCTTCCGCTCGCTGTCGAGCCACAACTACCGCGTCTGGGCCGGCGGCGCGATCGTCTCCAACACCGGCACCTGGATGCAGCGTACGGCCCAGGACTGGGTGGTCCTGGCCGAGCTGACGCATCATAATGCAACCGCGGTCGGCATCGTCATGGCCCTGCAGTTCGGGCCGCAGGTTCTGCTGCTGCCGGTGACCGGCCACGCCGCCGACCATTTCGACCGGCGCAGGATCCTGTTCGCCACGCAGGCGGCGCTGGGTTTGCTGGCGCTGGGCCTTGGTCTGCTGATCGTCACCGGCGTGGTGCAGTTGTGGCATGTCTATATCTTTGCCTTCCTGCAGGGTTGCGTCGCCGCCTTCGATGCACCGGCACGCCAGACCTTTGTGTCGGAACTGGTCGGCGAAGAGCACCTGCCCAACGCCGTGGCGCTGAATTCGACGTCGTTCAACGCCGGGCGGATGATCGGTCCGGCGGTGGCCGGCCTGCTAATCGCGGCCGTGGGCTCAGGCTGGGTGTTCCTGATCAATGCCGCCTCGTTCGCCGCCGTCCTGATCGCGCTGGCCTGCCTGCGGGTGCACGAACTGCACCGCAAGGACAGGCCGAAGACGCGCGGACGGCTGAGTGACGGCTTCCGTTATATCTGGCGGCGTCCCGACCTGAAGGCAGGCCTGGTCATGCTGTTCCTGGTCGGCACGTTCGGACTCAACTTCCCGATCTTCATCTCGACCATGGCGGTCAGCGTGTTTCGCAAGGGATCGGGCCAGTTCGGCCTGCTGACCTCGGTGATGGCGGTGGGTTCGGTGACCGGGGCGCTGCTGGCGGCGCGGCGGGCCAAACCGCGCATGGAACTGCTGCTGGGCGGGGCGGCCCTGTTCGGCGCGGGACTGACGGCGGCGGCGCTGATGCCGGCCTATGGCTGGTTCGCTCTCGCTCTGGCGATCGTGGGCGTGGCCGCCCAGACCTTCACCACCAGCGCCAACGGCCTGATGCAGATGTCGACCGATGCCGCCCTGCGCGGACGGGTCATGGCCATCTTCCTGGCCGTCGCGCTGGGGACGACGCCGATCGGCGCGCCCTTGACCGGCTGGGTGGCCGATGCGTTCGGCCCGCGCTGGGCGGTCGGCGTCGGCGCGGCTTCGGGCATACTGGCGGCTCTGGTCGGACTGAGATACCTGATCGTGCACCGGGGCCTGCGCGTCGGCTTCGAAGGCGGACGGGTGCGGCTCAGCCTCAACGAAGCCGGAATTTAAGCCTTCAGACCGCCGTCGGGCGCGGCAGGGACGGCGCGGCATCATCGGCCGCGGCGCCGGCATTGGGCGCAAGGCCCTGCATGATGATGCGGTTGATTTCGATCAGCGGCCCGATCTCTTCCTGGTTTCGCATGACCAGCGAGGTATGCTTGTTGACCCAGATCGACAGCGAGATGATGTTGGCGCGGACCATGTCAGGCAGGCCATTGCCGTCGACCGAGCAGTCGGCGCCCAGCACCGACCACATGCGCCGGTTCCAGTCGAGGGCATCCATGCGCTCGCGAATCATTGACCTGTCCATCTTCTCGGCTTCGAGAAGCGCGCGAGTCACCTGGCCGAACAGGCGGTATTCGGTTTCGCGCGGATTCTCGGCGCGGGTGGCCGCAGTCTGGTACGCCTTTAAGGACATCTACGCTTTCTTCCCTAGCCGCTCGTCTTCGTAGTCGATGAGCTTGCGGCAGCCCATCAGCGCTTTGTAGTATTCCTTCAGCATGATCGCGCGCGAAACCCCGACACACTCCGCCAGCACGGCGGTGTTGGAGATCACGCCCATGAACTCGGTCATGCGCTTGAGGAACTCGTCGTAATATTTGTCGGCCCCGGCCTCGTCGAGATACATCATCATGACGGGGAAATAGACATGCCGCGACGGAGACGTGACCTCTTCCTGCTGCATGATGTCCTTTTCGCGCAGGACCGACGCCTTGTTCTGCAGCACCAGCGAACAGCGCCGGTCGCCGTTCTGCACCACCGCGCCATTCAGGACGAAGCGTTCACCGGGCTTGAGGGACAGTTTCAGCGGCATCTGACGTTCCTTCGCGTCTGCCGGGAGGACGGCGGCCGCGTTCGGCCTATCCTATAGTCCATCCCGAGTTAATATGTGGTTGCGCGGACGTTAAGATTTCCTCTCGCGTCCGCCCGTTCGCCCCGATTTCTTTAGGCGCTGTTAAGCGAATCTCTGTTTACAGGATGGCACAGATCGAATTTTTTTGAAAAGATGCCGTTTACGGTAAGTGCGCAGGCGTTTTCTGCCTCTTTCCTCCGCGGCGTCGGCGGATGAGCTGCCCATGCCCGAGACCTCCAGGAAGCCCGACCACGTCCTGCTGCACAAGCCTGCGAAGGCCGACGCGCCCAAGGTGTTCGCGCCGGCTCAGACGGATGCCGCCCTCCCCTTCGCGCCGGTGAAGTTCGATCCTGCCTCGCAGATCCTGGGCGATGCCGGCTCGTCGGAAGCGCTGAAGGCGCTTCAGGCGCACACCAGCCGCATCAAGCACATCGACACCCTGGTCCTGCTCAAGGAAGCCCTGGTCCGTTTCAAGATCGGCGACTGGAAGGGCGGCGGCGACTGCGCGCTGCAGGCCCTGCATGTCGACGAAAAATGCGGCGAAACCTGGCACGTTCTCGGCATTGCCCGCGACAAGTGCGGCGATACGGCGACCGCGTTGACCTGCTACGAGACGGCGCTGCGGTTGAAGCCAGAAGACGTCGTCATTGCCAATGACCTGGGGCGCCTGGCCCTGCGCATGAACCAGCCCGACATGGCGGAAAAGTTCTTCCGTTTCTTCCTGGCGCGCTGTCCGGGCCATGTCGAGGCCATCAACAACCTGGCCACGACGCTGCGCGAGGCCAGCCGCTACGACGAAGCGATCGAACTTCTGAAAAGCGCCATCCAGGACAATCAGACCGATCCGCAACTGTGGAACGCGCTCGGCACCGTGGTCAACGCCCAGGGCGACATGGCGACCGCATCCATCTTCTATGCCGAAGCGTTGAAATACGATCCCGACAACGTCCACGCCATCTACAACTACGGCAACGCCATCGCGGTGCTGGGCGACACCCAGGCGGGACTGGGCTATCTGCTCAGGGCCCTGCCGATGTTTACGGATGCGATGAACATCCATACCTGCAAGCTGTCGATCGCCTTCTGCTATCTGGTCCTCGGCGACTACGAGCAGGGCTGGGCGTGGTACGAGGCGCGCACCAAGGACGACACGCCGGAACGGATGACCTACATCATTCCGCGCCCGCGCTGGCAGCATCGCGAGGACGTGCGCGGCAAACACCTGTTCGTCTCGGCGGAACAGGGCCTGGGCGACGAGATCATGTTCGCCTCGATCCTGCCCGACCTGATCGAGGAGATCGGGCCCCAGGGCAGCTTGACCATCGGTGTCGAACCCAGGCTGGTGCCGTTGTTCGAGAAGGGTTTTCCGACCGCCACCATTACGCGCCACCACACCACCCTGCACAAGGGCCTTCCAGTGCGCCTTTTCCCGGAGATCACCAACTGGGAGGCCTTCGACGCCTGGGCGATCATGGGCGATTTCCTCAGCCGCTATCGCCGCAGCGAACAGGATTTCCCCAAGTCGAACGTCTTCTTCCGTCCCGATCCCGAGCGTGTCGCCTACTGGAAGGCGATCCTGAACGGCCTCAACGGCAAGCCCAAGATCGGCCTGTTGTGGAAGTCGCTGATCCGGCATTCGCGCCGCGACCGCTACTACTCGCCTTTCGCCCAGTGGAAGGATATCCTGGCCGTACCCGGCATCCAGTTCATCAACCTGCAATACGGCGACACCGCCGATGAAATGGCCGAAGCCGCGGCGATGGGGCTGGATATCTGGACACCGCCCGGCATCGACCTGAAAAACGATCTCGACGATCTGTCCGCATTGTGCGTGGCCATGGACTGCATCCTGGGGCCGGCCAACGCCACCTGCAACATCGCCGGCGCCGCCGGGACCAGCGTATGGATGGTGTCGCCGCACAATTCGTGGAACAGCCTCGGCACCGATTATTTCCCGTGGTATCCGACGACGCGTGTCTTCTTCACCCCGTCACTGACCGACTGGTCGCAGGTTATGGGCGAGATGCGCGACGCCCTGATCGAGACTTTCGTGAGCCCACGGGTCAGGGCGGATGTCGCCTGAGCCGGCATCCCGGCCGGTCGTCGACTGGCCCCATGTCGCGCAACAGCGCATGACGGCGCGCGACCTTCCCGGCGCGCTCGATGCCTGGCAGCAGGCGCTGGCGGAGCAACCGCAATCGCTGGACATCGCCGGTCATCTGGCCGCCCTCGCCTTCCGGCTCGGCTACTGGGACATGGCCGAAAGGTTTTACACCCACCTGATCACCCACGGCCGCCAGGACGCCCGGACACTGGCCGCCTATGCCGCCACCTTGCGTGAACAGTCGCGTCTGGACGAAGCCACCGACCTGTTGAAGTCGGTAGTGCAGCAACGGCCCAATGAGGCGATCCTGTGGGAAGGCCTGGGCGCGGTTCTGGCCGCCAAGGGTGAACGCGACACGGCACTGGTCTTTTACGGCGAAGCGCTGCGTCTCGATCCCGACAATCTCAATGCCCGCTTCCTGCGCGGCTGCATCCTGTTCGAGACAGGTGAGACGCAGGCGGCGCTGAAGGACCTGACCGCCTGCGCCGACGCCTTTCGCGATCCCGACAACCGAGCCAGCGCGGCAATCACCTGCGCCCATGCCTGTCTTGCGACAGGCGACCTGGCCACGGGTTGGCGCTGGTACGAAGCGCGCGCCAAAACCGGCACAGTGCATGAGGTCGTGTACGACATCGACCTGCCACGCTGGCAGGGCAAAAACCTGGCGGGCAAGCGTTTGTTCGTTTCGGCGGAACAGGGTTTAGGTGACGAAGTGCTGTTCGCCTCGTTGCTGCCCGACATCGCGGCTGACGTTGAAGGCCTCGGCATCGCCGTCGAACCGCGCCTGGTGCCACTGTTTCGGCGCAGCTTTCCGGATGCCGAGATCGTCGCCCACAAGACGGAGACGCGCGATGGCCGCATCCGGCGCAGCTTTCCCGTATTGAGCGGCCGTTATGAAGCCTGGGCGCTGATGGGCGATGTCTTGGCGACACGACGCGCCAGCATCGCCGATTTCCCACCGCGCACGCGCTTCCTGACGCCCGATCCGGCGCGTATCGCCCACTGGCGCGACCATCTTGCCGGTTTCGGTCGTCCCACGGCGGGTGTGCTATGGAAAAGCCTCAAGGCCGGCGCGGTACGTAACGCCTCGTTTTCTCCTTTCGAACAATGGAAGGGCGTACTGGCGACGCCCGGCGTCCAGTTCGTCAATCTGCAATACGGCGATGTCGCCGCCGAGACGGCGGAAGCCGAAGCCGCCGGCTTTCTCCTCCATATGCCGCCCGGCATCGACCTGAAGGCCGACCTCGACGATCTGGCGGCGTTGTGCTGCGCGCTCGATGTCGTCATCGGCCCGTCCAATGCCACCACCAACATCGCTGCCGCGTGCGGAGCTTCGGTCTGGCTCGTCGCGCCGCCGCGCCCGTGGCTGGCTCTGGGCCAGGCGCGGTATCCCTGGTATCCGCAGACCCGCCTGTTCACCTGCCCTTCGCCCGGCGCCTGGGATGCAGCCCTGGCCGAGGTCGCCGCTGCCTTGAAAGAGCGTTGCCATGCCGTTTGAACCTGTTGCCGGCCAGACCGACTTCACAGCTACGTCTTTCCGCGCCTGGGCGGAGGACACGGCGGCACGGCGCAGCGCGCTCATCGCCTCGCAACGGCCGCGCGTTCTGTTGGGCGCGGGTTCAGTACTGGCGCAGGATTTCGTACGCCGCACCCTGGCCGAAGGCCAAGTCGCCGCCCTGGTCGACAATGCGCGCGCCGGCCAAACGCAGGACGGTCACCCGGTCATCGGCGACGGAGACCTCCCCGCCCTGCTCGACCGGCTGGATAATCCCATTGGCGTCCTGTGCTGCAGTTCCCACGCGGCGATAGATCATTTCATCCGCCTGTGGGGCGAACGGCCCGTGGTGTTCTTTTTTGATGTCATGCGCGACTGGCCGCCCGAAGCGCTGAACGGGAGCCCGCTTGGGTTCATACCCGGGTTTTCGGACATCGACGGCGTGCTGGCCGCCCATGCCGCAGCGCGCGGCCTGCTCAGCGACAATCTGAGCCGCGCGACGCTCGATGCGTTGATGCTGTACCGCCTGACGTGGGACGCCCGCTACCTGATGCCGGTCAGCCGGCCCGAACGCGCTATCTATTTCGAGCCCGATGTCATGCCGCTGAGCGCCGAGGAGGTCTTCATCGACGGCGGCGCCTATGACGGCGATACGGTCCGCGATTTCGTCACCAAGACGCAAGGACGTTACCGTCATATCCATGCCTTCGAGTTCGATCCCGTCAACGCTGCGGATTTCCGGCGCAAGACAGCGGGCATGGATCGGCTGAACCTGCACACCTGCGGCCTGTGGGACGGACCAGCCGAACTGGGCCTGGAGCACCGCGCCGACAATTGCAGCCGGGTCAGCGTGAATGCTACCACGACAGTGCCGCTCGATGCGCTCGACAACATGGATGTCGGCGTTCCCAGCCTGATCAAGCTCGATATCGAAGGCGCGGAACGGCAGGCTTTGCAGGGGGCGCGTCGGCTGATCGGCACGCACAAACCGAAGCTGGCGATCAGCGTCTATCACCGCCACGATGATTTCGTCACGCTGACCGAAACCATCCGCTCCATGCGCGACGACTACAGTTTCAGCCTGCGTCATTATTCGCAGTTGATCTTCGACAGTGTGCTCTACGCCGTTTAATGCGCCATGTAGAGGTTGAACGCGGTGTTATGCAGCAGGGCGCGCGTTGTGCCCCCGAAGGCAAATTCGCGCAAGCGTGAGCGGCCGAAGGCGCCGGCGACCATGTAGTCGGCGCAGTGGCGTTCGTTGGCCTCGACCAGGCAGGCGACGATGTCGCCCTTGTTCAGGGCGTCGATTTCCGCCGCAATACCATGGGCGGCATAATAGGCGGCCAGGCGCGACAGGTCGGCCGGATTGTCACCGACGGCCGCGCCGGCCACGACAACTTTCGACGCCTTTTTCAGCAGCGGCACGGCGCGACGTGCGGCGCGCGACGATGGCTCCTTGCCGTCCCAGGCCACCAGAGCGACGCCGGCGACATCGAAGGGCTTGCGGGCGATGAAGACACCAGCGCGTTCCTCCATCAGCACCTGCTGGAACGCCTCGGCCAGCATGCCGGAGCCGTTGGCGCTGGCATCGCCGAAGACAACCAGGTCGGACAGGCGCGTTTCGGTCGCCAGATCCTGCCATACCGGCGATTGCAACACGGTGAACCGTTTCTCTGTGTAAGCGACGGCGGAAAACTGGGCGCGGGCGTGAAACTCCCCTTCTTCGGAAGCAGCCTTCAGGCTGTCGATCGTCGACATCTGCACCGTGCCCATGAAGCCTTCGCCAAGCCAGGGCGCCAGTTCCGCCGGATCGGGCGGGGCGAACAAAACATTAAGCTGGCCGTTGAAAGCGGAAGCGATACGAGCCGCCAACTCAAGCACCTGGGCTTCCGGGCCGGCACCGCTCAGGGGCACGCTGATCCGCGACCACGCTTCGCCCTTTGCCTCTGTCATGACGCCCTCCGTTTTCCTGTGCATAGAATCAGTCGGCGCGCGACGTGCGCACCTCGCCATTATACAGGCTTTGCGGTAAAAACCCGATGTGACTTAACAGCCTGGCGTTCCCATGCCTGCCCGCAACCTCCGCCCCTCGCCCCGCCGTACCAAGGATCGTGAACCGCGCGCCTGGCAGCGCATGCTGTCGGGCCGGCGGCTGGACCTGCTGGACCCCGCCGCTATCGATATCGAGATCGAGGACATCGCGCTCGGCCTGTCGCGCGTGGCACGCTGGAACGGGCAGACGCACGGGGAGCACGGCTTCTCGGTCGCGCAGCACAGCCTGATCGTCGAAGATATATGCATCTACATTGATCCTGCGATGACCCTGCCGCACCGGTTGATGGCTTTGTTGCACGATGCACCGGAATATGTCATCGGCGACATGATCTCGCCGTTCAAGGCGGCACTGGGCCTGGATTACAAACGTTTCGAAGCCCACCTGGAACAGGCGATCCATGTGCGTTTCGGACTGCCCGCCGTCATGCCGGCGTCGGTCAAAAAGCTGATCAAACAGGCCGACCATGCCTGCGCCTTCTTCGAAGCGACGCAACTGGCGGGATTTTCCGAGGGCGAGGCGCTGGAGTTTTTCGGCGAACCACCGGCAGGCTACGGACTGGTCATCGATCCCATGCCGGCGGCCGTGGCGCACCGCGCCTTCGTGGCGCGATTCGATACGCTGATGGGCGGCTGACGCGATGGCACTGGCGATCGAACTGTCCGCTGTGGTGGTGACAGTCAAGGCCGGCGAAGCCGTGGTCCTGTGCCTGAACTTACCGCGGAATGCCAGCCCCACCTATGCCCTGCCATCGGGGCCGTTCGCCCCCGACAGCCATCGCACCTTCGACCTGGCCCTGCGCGCTTTCGTCCATGAACAAACCGGATTCGACATCGGCTATGTCGAGCAGTTGTACAGCTTTGGCGACGAGGGCCGCGAGGCACTCAATGCCGGTACGGATACGCAACGCGTGATCAGCGTCGGGTACCTGGCCCTGACGCCGCTGGACTTCAGGGCACGCTTTGATTCAGCCTGGGTGCCGTTCAGGCGCTTTTTCCCTTGGGAAGATCGGCGCGGCGGGGAACCGAATACGGCCCTGGAAGACTTGCGCCCCGCTCTGGCGGCATGGTGCGAACAGGCAGATACATCGCTCAGACGCCTTCGGACGGAAACATTGTTTCCGTTAAACTTGGAAAACTGGAATGAGGAGCGCGTTCTCGACAGGTATGAACTCCTGTATGACGCCGGCTTGGTCGGCGAATCTGATTGTGGGCCAGCCTTCCATGGCGGTCAGCCGATGGCATCGGATCACCGTCGTATCGCCGCCACCGGTTTGGCGCGCCTGCGTGGCAAGCTGAAATACCGGCCGGTGATCTTCGAACTGATGCCGGAACAATTCACCCTGCTGGAATTGCAACGAACTTGTGAGGCGCTGTCAGGTCTTAAACTGCACAAGCAGAATTTCCGCCGCGCCCTGGAGCGGACAGGCTTCGTCCGCCCGCTTGGAATAATGCGAGAAGACACAGGCGGCCGACCGGCCGAGCTTTACAGCTATGACCGCGACCTGTTCCGCTTTTCACCGTCATCGGGCTTGAGCCTGCCGCGGGCTTAGGACCGATTCGCGGATTGCACGGATCACCACGCCTTCCGCCAATGCCGGAAGATAATGTCAATGATTGCGCTACAAGAGATCAGCCCTTCAGGCCAGCCAGGCGCGCGGCCTGAGCCATCCAGTTTTCGCGCGCGATGCGGTGCGGCGACAGGACACGCTGCGACACCCAGGCGACATTCTCCGGTGACCAGCCGGCGATCTGCCAGAAGTGATAGACGCCATAGTCGTTAAGCTGTTTCTGCTGGTCGGCGGTGATGCCCGATATGACGGTGAGGTCATCCGAATAACCTTGCGGGCCGCGCAGGCGCAGAGGTTCGAGACCCGTGCCGGCCTGCTGCACCGCCGCTTCGACACTCTCGGGTGTCATGACAACCAGGGTCGAGACGCGACGGTCGACCGTGAAGTCTTCCTGTACTGGTGGCGCTGCAGCCGGCGCGGGCACGGCGACGGTTTCGAACTGGGTCGGCGCGAAGGGCACATAGGCCGGGCGGTCAAGGTCCAGGGTCTTTGTTGCGACCACACCGGCTGTGAAATGCTCCGCGGCGGCGTCGAGATAGCGCACCGGTTGCGGGCGGGTCAGTTCAGGCGTTAACATTGCCGGTTCGTCGAACGCGGACATGCGTTGCATGCCCTTGCGCTTCTTCGGCCCGGCCAGAGCGGCCCCAAGGCCTGCAAAGACAAGGAAGGTCAGGGCCAGCAGGGCGACGGATTGCAGGATCAGGTCGGTCATGTGCTCATCCTACCTTGCGCGCCACAAAGCCCGTCAGCAGACCCAGCACGGCCGCCCCCGCCAGAAGCCAGCGCAATTCGATGATCAGATGCAACATGCGCTAGTCCTTCTGACTGACTTCAAAGGCGATGCGGTCGTTGGCAGCGCGGCCTTCGGGTGTGGAATTGTCCGCGACTGGCGAGGCGCTGCCCTGGCCGTCGGCGATGACGCGGCGGCTGTTGAGGCCGCGCTTGATGAGACCATCGGCGGCAGCCTGTGCGCGCGCCTTCGAAATCAAGCGGTTGGCCATGGCGTCGCCGGCGTTGTCGGTATAGCCAACGACGGTCAGGCTCATGTCGGACGGGCACGACGCCATGGTCTTGGCGACATCGTCAAGCACCGGCTCGCTGTCCGGCGTTAACTGATAGGTACCGGGCACATAGGCCAGCTTACGGCCGGCCATGGCCTTGTAGATGCGCTCCTCGCACGCCTGGGTGGCCACCCTGGACAGGGGCAGGCCGTCATCGCCGGCAACAGGCGGCGTGGTGGACACCGAGGTATCGATACTGGTCGCCTTTTCGCCGCCGACCGTGGGCGGGGCGGAGGCGTCGTCGGCCGCAACCTTGTCCGCCGCCGGCGACGATGGCACGACGGGCGCTACGACCTTGATGCGGGTGACGGTGCCGTTGACCCACTGGCCCCCGGGAACTGTGGGCTCATCGGGGCTCTTGATAGCGGCGACGGCGGCCTGGGCCGCGGCGAGCTTCTGCGGCCCTTGCGGATCAGCGTCCATGGCGGTCAGCGTGACCGTCTGGCCCGATACAGTAGCCTTGACGTCGTCATGGCCCGCCATGACGCGATCAACCTGGGCGCGGACATCCTTTTCGATGTTCGGCAGGACGAAATGCAGTCCCGCCGCCGACAGGACGGCCAGTCCGGCAATCCCCGCCAACCATACCGCCCTGCTCTTCATACGCGACCCCACGTTCTTCTGACGTTAACCAAAGGTTATCGCGTTTGCCCGGGTCCGGCAACCAGCCTTAACAACCGCGAGGGGACAAATATTTATGACGTGGCGGGCGGGTGACGAATGGACCGTCACGCCGCCTGGATCGCAGCCTGGGCAGCAGCCAGGCGTGCCACGGGAACGCGGTAAGGCGAGCACGAGACATAGGCCAGACCGACGCTGTGGCAGAAGGTGATCGAGGCCGGATCACCCCCGTGTTCGCCGCAGAGGCCCAGCTTGATGTCCGGACGGGTCGCCTTGCCGCGCATCCCCGCCATCTCGATCAAAGCGCCGACACCGTCGACATCGAGGCTGGCGAACGGGTCCTTCTGGAAAATCCCTTTCTCGATATAGGGATTGAGGAAGCGACCCGAGTCGTCGCGCGAAATGCCGAAGGTTGTCTGGGTCAGGTCATTGGTACCGAAGGAGAAGAACTCCGCCGTTTCCGCCAGCCGGCCGGCCTGGATAGCGGCGCGCGGCAGCTCGATCATGGTCCCGGTCTTGTAGGTCACGGTCTTGCCGCGGACGTCGAAGACCTGCTTGGCCACACGGTGAGTCATGGCCGCAAGATTGGCCATTTCCTCTTTCGTCGCGACCAGCGGATGCATGATTTCCGGCACGGGATTGCCGCCGGCCTCCAGCACGTCGACAGCCGCATTGAACAGGGCCGACAACTGGCTTTCGTAGATCTCGGGGAAGGTGATGCCGAGGCGGCATCCTCTCCAACCCAGCATCGGATTGGTTTCCGACAGTTCCTTGGTGCGGCGGTAGAGCTTTTCGGCTCCGACGCCCGACATTTCGGCGACCTGCCTGACGTCCTCTTCGGTATGCGGCAGGAATTCATGCAGCGGCGGGTCAAGCAGGCGGATGGTCACCGGCAGGCCGTCCATGATGCGGAACAACTCGCTGAAATCCTTGCGCTGCATCGGCTCGATCTTGGCCAGGGCCTTGCGGCGACCGGCCTCGTCGTCGGCCAGAATCATCTCGCGCACGGCGTTGATGCGATCCTCATCGAAGAACATGTGTTCGGTGCGGCACAGCCCGATCCCCCGCGCGCCGAAGCCGAGCGCGGTCCTGGCGTCAGCCGGCGTTTCCGCATTGGCGCGGATGTCGAGGCGCTTGAACTCATCCGCCCAGGCCATGATCTGGTGAAAGTCCTCGGAAAATTCCGGTTCGATCATCCGCACCGCGCCCTTGATGATCTCGCCCGAGGAGCCGTCAAGCGTGATGATGTCGCCGTGCCGGAAGGTCTGGCCGCGCGATACGAACTCGCCGCGTTCGGCGAAGATCTGCATTTCCGAGGCGCCTGACACGCACGGCACGCCCCAGCCGCGCGCCACGACGGCGGCGTGGGAAGTCATGCCGCCGCGCGCCGTCGCGATGGCCTTGGCGGCGTGCATGCCCTTGACGTCTTCGGGAGAGGTTTCATCGCGGACCAGGATGACGTCCTCGCCGGCGGCGGTAAAGCGGACGGCGTCATCGGCGGTAAAGACGATCTTGCCGGTCGCCGCGCCGGGCGATGCCGGCAGGCCCCGCGCCACGACCTGCTTGTCCGCCTTGGGGTCCAGCATCGGGTGAAGCAACTGGTCCAGCGAGCCCGGATCGATGCGCATGATGGCTTCCTGCGGCGTGATCAGGCCTTCGCGCGCCATGTCGACGGCGATCTTCAGAGCTGCTTTCGAGGTGCGCTTGGCGTTGCGCGTCTGCAGCATGTAAAGCTTGCCCTGCTCGACCGTGAACTCGACATCTTGGACGTCGCGATAATGGTTTTCAAGCGTATCAACCGTTGACTTGAACTGGGCAAAGACGTCGGGCAGCGATTCCTCCATCGACGGCGCCTTTTCGCCCATGTCCTCGCGCGCCTTGCGCGTCAGGGCCTGCGGCGTGCGAATGCCGGCAACCACGTCCTCGCCCTGGGCATTGAGCAGGAACTCGCCGTACAGATCGCCGTCGCCGGTCGAGGGATTGCGCGTGAAGGCGACGCCGGTCGCTGAGGTGTCACCCATATTGCCAAAGACCATCGACTGGACGTTGACAGCGGTACCCCAATCCTCGGGGATGTCGTGCATCTTGCGATAGAAGATGGCGCGGTCGTTCATCCACGAACCGAACACCGCCTTGATCGCACCCCACAACTGGTCTCTAGGCTCCTGCGGGAAGTCGCGGCCCAGCTCGGACTTCACCATCGCCTTGTAGTCGCGGATGATCTTTTCCCAGTCCTTCGCTTCGATTTCCGTATCTACGGTTATGCCCAGGCGATCCTTATGATCGTCAAGAATGTCCTCGAAGCTGTGATGCCCCAGTCCCAGCACCACATTGGCATACATGGTGATGAAACGGCGGTAGCAGTCGAGCGCGAAGCGGCGGTCGCCGGTCAGGGCAGCCAAGCCTTCGACGGTGGCGTCGTTGAGGCCAAGATTGAGCACTGTATCCATCATGCCTGGCATCGATGCGCGCGCGCCGGAGCGCACGGAGACGAGCAGCGGATTGGCGACATCGCCGAAGCCCTTGCCGGTCACCTTTTCGAGTACGGCGAGGCTCTTTTCGACCTCGTCGATCAGGCCATCGGGCAGGGTTGAGCTGTTCTTGTAATAGTGGACGCAGGCTTCGGTGGTGATAGTGAAGCCGGGCGGGACCGGCAGGTTGAGGGCGGACATTTCGGCCAGATTGGCCCCCTTGCCGCCCAGCAACGCCTTCATCGAGGCATCGCCATCGGCTTGTCCGGCCTTGAACGCGTAAACCCAGTGCTTGGACATGAACTTTCCCTTTTCATGTTCGGTGTGGCGAAGCTTTTGCTTCTTTTATATATTTTTGCGTACATACCGTCCGGTATTACGCGATCCTGCCCAGATCGGCCACCGGCACGGTCAGTTCGCACACGGTATTGAGGATGGCCAGGCGGTTGGCGCGGACAAAGGTGTCCTCCGCATTGACCAAGACCCCGTCGAGGAAGGCGTCGGCACTTTGCCGCAATGCAGCAACGGATTGCAAGGCCCCGCCATAGTTTTCGCTGACAATCTGCGCTGACACCGGTTGACGAGCAGCCAGAACGGCCGTCAGCAGTCCAGCCTCAAGCGGGTCGATACCGTCATAGGTCTGCGGTTCGGCATGCGGCAGTTCAACCTTGGACGCCGCCAGGATATTGGCGCAACGCTTGTACAGCGCCAGAAGGTCGTCGCCTTCCGGCGTGGCAAGGATCGATTCCAAGGCTTCGATTTTGTTGATCGCTAGAACGACGTCGTCCTGTTCGCTACTGAGCACCGCTTCGATGACATCATAGCGACGGCCTTCATCCTTCAGTTGGACCTTGAGGCGATCGGTGAAGAAGGCGAACACGTCTCGTGCGACCGTCACGATATTGGCTCGGATCGGGAAATCCGACTTTCTGGCCGACGCCATTTGAACTTCGTACCAGACCTCGACAAGCAACCCAAGATTCAGTCGCAACCCCGTATCGCGCAGTATGCGCAGAATGCCGAGTGCTGAGCGGCGCAGGGCGTAGGGGTCTTTCGAGCCGGTCGGCTTTTCGTCGACGGCGAAGAAGCCGATCAGGGTGTCGAGCTTGTCGGCGAGTGCTACCACCACGCTGAGCTTGCCTTCCGGCACGGAATCCGACGGTCCCTGCGGCTTGTAATGCTCTCGGATGGCGTTGGCGATGTCGGTGGGCAGCTTGGCGGCATCGGCGTAGTAGCCGCCCATGACGCCTTGCAGCTCCGGGAATTCCCCAACCATCTTGGACGCCAGATCGGCCTTGGCCAGGCGCGCGGCCTCGGCGGCAACGCCAGGATCAACATTGATCAATGGTGCCAGATAACGCGCCATGGCGACGATGCGTTCGACTCGCTGGGCCATGGTGCCGAGCTTGACGTGGAAGGTGGTGCCTTTCAACCTCTCCAGCCAGCGATCGAAATTGCCGGCCTTGTTGTCCTCGTTCCAGAAGAAGACGCCATCGGACAGACGCGCCGACAATACCTTGGCGTTGCCCCGCTTGATTTCGATCCCGCCGTCCGTCGCCTCGATATTGGCGACGATGACGAAGTGCGCCGCCATCTTGCCGGTCGCCTTGTTGCGGACGGCAAAGTATTTCTGGTGCGTGCGCATCGAAGTCTTGATGACTTCGGGCGGCAGGGTCAGGAATTGCGGGTCCATGTCGCCCAGGATCGGCACCGGCCATTCGTTGAGGCCGGCTACTTCTTCCAGCAGGCCCGGATCGTCCATCAGTTCGCAACCGGCGGCGGCGCAGACCGCCCTCGCCTTTTCGAGGACGGCAGCCTGGCGTTCGGCGTGGTCGAGGATGACAAAATTGTCGCGCAAGCCTTTCTGGTAGCTGGCAAAATCACTGACGGCAAACGGCTGACCCGAGCCCAGGAAGCGGTGCCCTTCGGTCACGTTCGAGGCTTCAAGATTTTCCAAACCGAACGGTACGACTTTTCCATCGAACAGAAACAGGATGCGCTTCAACGGCCGCACCCAGCGGAAGCTGGATGTGCCCGAACGCATCGATTTCGGCCAAGGGAAGCTGAGAATCACCTCACGCAGCATGTCCGGCAGGGCATCGACCGTCTGGCGGCCCGGCTTGGTCACCCGCGCCATCCACACGCCGTTTTCCAGCGCCAACTGGTCCTGACTGAGGCCGACCTTGCGCAGGAAACCAGCCATGGCCTGCTCCGGAGCGCCATCCTTAGGGCCCTTGATCTCCTCGGTGACGGCGGCCTGTTCGGCTGGCAAGCCCTCCGCGACCAGACAGAGCCGACGCGGGCTGACATAGGCTTTCAAGCTATCGCAAACCAGGCCGGAAGCCTGGAATTTACTGGCGAACAGCCTTTCGAAATCGCGCGCCGCCTGAAGCTGCATCCGCGCCGGAATTTCTTCCGAAAACAGCTCGATCAACAATTGACTCATTTATGCCCCCACCGCTTCGCCGGAGGACATGCGCGCATCTTCCTGCCGTGCCCATTCCTGCGCGCACGCCTTGCACAGATCGCGGATGCGGCCAATGTAGGATTGCCGTTCGGCCACGGCGATGGCGCCGCGCGCGTCCATCAGGTTGAACAGATGCGACGCCTTCAGAACCTGATCATAGGCGGGCAAGACCAGTGCCTGCCCCTGCGGGCCATGCATGGCAAGCAATCGCGGCACCTCGCGCTCCATGTCTTCAAACCGGCGCTTCAGGCCATCGATATCATAACCGTTGAAATTGGCCTCGGACTGCTGGCGCTCATTCTCAAGAAAGACTTCGCCATAGGTGACGCCGGCCTTGTTGAACTTCAGGTCGTAGACATTGTCGACGTTCTGCAGATACATACACAAACGTTCCAGGCCGTAGGTCAGTTCGCCGGAAACGACGTCGACCTCGATACCGCCGACGCCCTGGAAATAGGTATATTGCGTCACCTCCATGCCGTCGCACCATACTTCCCAGCCAAGCCCCCAGGCACCGACGGTCGGGTTTTCCCAATCGTCCTCGACGAAGCGGATGTCGTGCAGGTGCGTATCCAGTCCGATGGCCTTGAGCGAGCCGAGATAGAGCGCCTGCAGGTCTTCGGGATTGGGCTTCAGTATGACCTGGTACTGGTAATAGTGCTGCAGGCGATTGGGGTTTTCGCCATAGCGGCCATCGACCGGGCGGCGCGACGGCTGGACGTAGGCAGCCTTCCATGGCTTGCGGCCCAGGGCGCGCAGGACGGTGGCCGGGTGCAGGGTGCCGGCGCCGACTTCGATGTCGTAGGGTTGCAGGATGACGCACCCCTGTTCCGACCAGTAGGCGTGCAGGGTCAGGATCAGATCCTGAAATGACAGGGGCGTCTTTTGGGGTTCGGCGCTCATGAGCCCTCGGATTTGCGCGGCGCGAAAGTGGGCGGAACATACTGATGCGGCCATCGCGCCGCAAGCCGTGCGTGCAAAGAAAATCTGTGTCAGATCAAGCGAATCCGACGAAGCTCATGTCATGACCGATCGCTTTCGCCTGACGCCTGTGCTGGACGCGCTGAAAAAGCCCAAGTCATGGCTTCTGCTGGGCCTCGGCTTTTCGGCCGGCCTGCCCTTCCTGCTGGTTGGATCGACGCTCGGCATGTGGCTGCGCAAGGATGGCGTGTCGCTGACCCTGATCGGCATCCTGTCCGGCGTCAGTCTATGGTATGGCGCCAAGATTGTCTGGGCGCCGTTCATGGACAAGCTGCGCCTGCCGCTGCTGCATCGATGGCTGGGCCAGCGGCGGTCGTACATGCTGCTGGCGCAGGTGCTGGTGGCGCTGGGGCTGGTGCTGATGGCCGGCTATGGCCCGGAACACATCGGCGTGTTCGTGGCGGCCGGGCTCCTGGTGGCGTTCGCGGCCGCGTCGCAGGAGATCGCCATCGACGCCTGGCGCGTCGAGGAAACCGAGAACGACGCCGATCAGGCCCTGAACCCCAGTTTCTACAGCTTCGGCTACCGCACAGGCATATTGCTGACCAATTCCCTGGTTTTGTTCCTGTCGGACACCATCGGATGGGCACCGTCCTATCGCGTGATGGCAGGCTGCATGATTATCGGCGTCATCGCCACCCTGGCCTGCCCGCGAACCGAAGCGGAGGCACGGCAAACGCCGGCCAAGACTGCCGGGCAACTGTTGATCGATCCTTTTGTGAGCTTCGCGCGCGAACACGGCGGTGCCGCGGTGCTGATCCTGCTGTTCACGGCCTTTTATCGCCTTCCCGACTATGTGCTGGGGCCGGTGGTAGGCCCGATGTACGAGGATACGGGGATCAGCGATACGGCCATCGCCGCCCTTCGTGGCTCGATCGGCTTGATGGCCTCCTATGCTGGCATCGCCCTGGGCGGTGGCTGCGTCCTGTGGCTGGGGTTGGAGCGGGCCTTATGGCTCGGCATCCTGACGACCTTCGTCAGCAAGCTGGGCTTCGCCTGGATGTCGCTGGCCCACGGCGATCTTGGCACATTCACGACTGTCCTGGTCGCGGATGATCTGTCGAACGGCGTCGCTGAGACTGCGATCATTGCTTTCATGACGCGCATGACCGGGCGCGATTATACCCTGACACACTACGCCCTGCTCTATTCGGTGATGGCGTTCACGGGCAAATTTCTCAAGATATTTTCCGGATCCATCATTGATGTTTTCAGTCCAAACCTTGGCCTTTATCCGGCCTATGCCGCATTCTTTGCCGGCTGCGCTATTGTCGGCTTGCCCGCGGCATTTTTGTTATGGCGGATGGGCCGAAAAGGCGTAGTATCCTGAGATTGGTATCGTATTTTTATGCGTTCCGGCCCAAGTGTTTCCACACAGAAACGCCAACGAAAACAAGGTTGAAGCCGTGGATATCCGCAATACCTTCATCACCGTCGCCGATGATAGCGACGTCCATATGAGCAAAATCCCTACGCTGAAGGACGACAAGCCATCGGTCGCACGCGTGCACTACGACATATTGAGTCAACACCCTTACGAATACGATATCGACAGCTTCAATTTCGAGGTCTTCTGCCGCCGCAACCATATCGCGGCAAAGGATCGCGATGCCCATCGCGAGGTCTTCTTCAGCAAGAACCATCCCTGCATGCGAGCGTCGCCGCTGACCAAGACGCACGGCTTCGGGGCGCATTACAACGGCGCCGGCAAAATTGCCATCTATCCGGTCGATTCCAAAGCTTACGGCAAGCTGGCAGGCGATCCGGCCAACCGCGTCGAGATGGCGATGCGATCAAAAAGACCGTCAGTTGAGGGTACAGGCACGAACCCAGGCATCAGGCCACAGGGCTTGCATACGGCTGCCTAATGCATCCGCATCTTTTTTAGACTCACACAGGGCGAAGCAAGTCGCCCCGGAACCGCTCATGCGCGCCAGTCGCGTCTCGGGCTGACCATCAAGTGTTACTAGAACATCAGCGATGGCGGGCCGTATATCCACCGCTGGCGCTTGCAGGTCATTTCGTGTTTCACGCAGCGCTTCCAGAAAAATACTTATGTCAAATTTCCGTTGAAACATAAGTTTAACATCAATATTTTCAATATGTTTTCCCTCATCAAACGCTTGGTATACAAGCTTTGTCGAGCATTCGACCAAAGGGTTGACCAGCACCCCCGGAAGTGTTGGCAAAATCATGGGCGTCAAGGTTTCGCCATAACCTTCAGCGATCAATGCAGCGGATTGCAGGCACATCGGCCCATCGGCGCCCAATCTTAATGCAATCGCATTCAATACATCATCGCATAAATCAGGCATGTGAAATGCGCGCAGCAGATGCAAGCATGCAGTCGCATCTGCTGTGCCGCCACCGATGCCCGAGGCCAATGGAAGCTGTTTGTCCAGATGAAAGCCATGTTTGACCTTGCGACCGGTGGTCTCTTCAAACAGACGAACGGCCTTGAGCACCAGATTGTCTTCGCCAGTACTCAATCCATAGGCAAAGGGACCGCTGATGGTCAATCCAGGCTGATCGACGATATCAAGACGATCTCCGACATCGGCGAAAGCCACCAGACTCTGTAACGGATGATAGCCGCTGGCATCCGGTGCGGCGACATGGAGATACAGATTGATCTTGGCGCGGGCGATACGAGTGTTCATGCGCCGTCATAACAAGGAAGACAGCGCTCGACCATCCTCGCGTCGCACACGAAGATATAATTCTAAAAGTATGGAACTATACCACGATATCAGGCGCGGCCGAATCCACCACGCTTTCTGGCGATCAGTGGCACGGCCTCGGCTTCGGTCTTGGCCGGGCCGGCGGGCGCGACCACACCCTTGACCTTGAGCGTCTCGTTGTTGGCGTCGATCTTCTGGCGCACGGCGGCGGCCTTGCTGGCAGAAATGTCGAGCGACAGGGCGCGTTGCCATTCGTAGCCGGCTTCAACATCGCGGCCCAGCGCCTTGTAGACATCGCCGAGGTGCTCATTGATCTCGGCATCGGCTGGTGCCATCTGGACCGCCTGTTCGACATAGGTCAGGGCGTTGTTGTAGTCGCCCAGCTTGTAATAGCCCCAACCGAGCGAATCGACGATCGCCCCTGACTTGGGATCGAGTTGCATCGCCTGGCGAATCAGATCCATGCCTTCCTTGACGTGCAGACCACGGTCGATCCACCCGTAGCCAAGGAAATTCATGGTTTCCGGCCGGCTGGGATCCAGCGCCTGGGCCTTCTTGATAGCGGCCTCGGCATTGTCCCATTGGTCGAGGCCGTCATAGAGCATGGCCTGCTGGAACCACGCCTGCCAGGTGAAATCGGCGCTGCCGACGCGGGTAATGCGGTCATTGATGATCTGGAGCGCGCCGGCATCGTCGTCGCGCGACTGCAGTATGCTGGCCTTTTCAAGCGTATAGCCGAGATTGTCGGGGTCGCTGGTCAGGGCCTGATTGACCAGGCTCAACGCGTCATCAGTCTGGTCGCGGCCACGCAGCGACCAGATACGGCGCAAACTGGCTTCGTCGTGGAGCGGCGACGATGCCGGCACCGACGCCCAGGCGGCTTCAGCGGCTTCGGGATTTTTCAGGTCCTGTTCGATCTGGCCGAGGAAGATGCGCTGGCGGTCCGACGACGGGTCGAGATAGATGGCCAGGCGCAAATCGGCCAGGGCCAGTTCCGTGGAGCGGTCGCTGTAATAGAGGGTCGACGACAGGAACAGGGCCTGGGCCATGCTCTGCTTCAGGTCCGGCAACGCCGGCGGCTTGTAGTCGGGAGCAGCCAGACGGGCCAGCGCCAGTTGGGCATTGGCGTCGTGGCCCTGATCGACCATGGCTTGCCACACCGTCCTGGCTTCGTCCTTGCGGCCTTGGCGCTCCAGGAAGGCGGCATAGTCGGGACCGAAGATCATGGCGGCGGCGCCGGGCTGATACAGCGTTTTGTAGGCTGCCTCGGCGTCGGCGATGTGGCCCTTGATCTCCTGGATGCGCGCGCGTTCGGCCTTGAGGAAATAGACCGAGACGCGATTGCGATCGTCCTGGCTGAGGATGGCGTCGCCGCTGTCGTCCAGCGCCGCCTTCATCTGGCCGTCGAGCACCTGTGCGTAGGGCTGCATCATCAGGGCGGCACGGTCGCCGCCATCCAGCTTGAGCACGGCGTTGATGTCCTTCAAGGCGGCGCCGTTGTGGCCGGCCTGAACGGCGGTGACCGCGTTGACGGTATTGACCATCAGTTGCGGCATGTCCGGACTGGCCGGCAGCCCCTGCCCCAAGGTCTGGGCGTCATCGATGCGTCCATCCAGAACCGCGACCAGGAAGGCTTTCTGACGCAGGTCCGGGTTGTCGGGATCACCGGCGGCTGCGGCGTCCAGCGCACCTGACGCCGTCGAGACATCGCCCTGGGCCATGGCGAAACGGCCGACCAGGTAATCCGCATAGGGCGAAGGATAGACACGTAGCTCGTGAGCGGCATCGGCCAGAATGGGACGCGCATGGGCTGAGCCACACAGGATGGCCACGGCACTGGCCGCTCCCAGAAGCACGCGAGGGAAAAGGCCCGTTACAAAACTGTTGTTCACGATTGAAAACCGCCTGGAAGTGAATAATCGGCCCCAGCCTGTCGCATAAGTCTTTACAGGAAACTTATGAAACTGGCCAGACGGTTCACGCAGACTTTATGTGGCGGTGCAAAATCCATACTTCAGGCCAGGGCGCTGTAGGTAAAACCGCGCACGGTTACGCTGCCCTGGCCGGCGGCATAAAGGCCGATCTTGAGGCTGAGGAACCCGCCGAAGACATTGTGATGCAGGCCTGACACCTCCATGCGCAAACCATGCAGGACCCAGGTCTTGCCGTCGTCGTGCGAATAATGCCAGGTGATGACGTTTTCCACGTTGGTGACTCGGATGCGTACGCTTGACGTCGGCATGGCGGCACTCATCCAGGTTTGCTCGTCATTCCAGGCGAAGGTACGGCTTTTTTCCGGCGTGAAAGCCAGACCGATGAACGCCTTGGGATTATAGAACAGCAGCAGGCCGCCCTCCGCGCCATCATGCAGGTCCAGAGTGACTTCGGCTTCGTAGGACCGGTCGCCGACACCGCAGGTCAAGGGCGAGCTGTCGGCCGGCGACGTGCCACGCGCCATGATGCGCAACGCGCGGTCTTCATAGGTGGCGCGGTTCAGGTCATCGGGCTTGGGATCGTGGAAACACCACTGGACGCCGAACCGGTTGCTGGAAAAGTCGTCCGATCTGGCGGCTCCGGCCGGCCCCGCCTTGCCGCCTTTCGGTTTGCGCAACGGCTTCGACAGATCGCCGCCCAGGGCGCGGAACCAACCGTCCCGGGTCCATTCGGCGGGCTCAAGCAAGGTCTGGCGACCTAGGGTGCGGAAACCATTCTCATAGCCGTGATAGACCAGCCACCAGTCGCCTGAAGGCCCTTCGACCAGGGAAGCATGACCTCGCGACCACCACGGCTCGGCGGCGCTTTTCGTCCGTACCAGCGGATTGTGCGGGCAATCCTCCCACGGGCCGTGGACCGATTTCGAGCGCGCGGCGATGACCATATGGCCGGTCGGAGGCCCCGAAGTGCCGCCGACCGCCGTGATCAGGTAGAAATAATCGTTGTGGCGCAGCAGCTTGGGGCCTTCCGGCGAAAAGGCCTCGACCACCCAGTCGTCGGGATAATGCCAGGGGCTGTAGGCCGCTTCGACCTCACCATCCCTTGCCAGGCCGTCGTCGGTAAGGCGGATTTTGCGGATGCCGTTGACGAACAGATAGCGCTTGCCGTCCTCGCCGACGACATGGCCGGGATCGATGCAGCCATGGATGTCAAGGTCGACCGGATCGCTCCACGGACCTTTGATGTCGTCGGCCCAGACGGCGTAGATCGACCAGGTGTTGCCGTCAGGCGCGGCTGGAATGTAGATGAAATAGCGGCCGTCGTGCTTGCACAGGTCGACCGCCCAGATCGTGCCCAACGGCTTCGTCAGCGCCGGCCCGACCGGCGCCCAGTTGACCAGGTCGGTCGAGTGCCAGATGACGATCCCGGGATAGGAAAAGAACGACGAAAACGTCATGTAGTAGTCAGCGCCGTCCTTCAGGATGGTCGGATCGGGATGATCGCCGGCGACGATAGGGTTGAGATAGGTGCCGTCGCCCAGGTCGGCCTTGCGGCTGCCTTCGACGCCCCTGCCCCACGTCGCGGCGTGCACCGGCGCGGGTCCGGCGGTAAAGGGCAGCGCCGCGGCACCGGCAAGCGTGGTCGTGAACAGGCCGCGGCGGGAGGTGGTGACCATGATGTTGGCTCTTCCGGCTTTATCGAAATGACAGAAGCCAGACTATGGCGACATGAGCGCGATGTCAAAATGTCGGAGTTTATGAGCTCCGGCTCAGCGCGTCACATGTTCGGATAGTTCGGTCCGCCGCCGCCTTCTGGGCAGGTCCAGACGATATTGCCGGTCGGGTCCTTGATGTCGCAGGTCTTGCAGTGGACGCAGTTCTGGGCGTTGATCTGCAGGCGCGGCTTTTGCACGTCGAGGCCGACGATCTCGTACACACCTGCCGGACAGTAGCGCTGGGCCGGCTCGGCATATTTGGCCAGGTTGATGTCGATCGGGATATGCGGGTCCTTGAGTTTCAAGTGAACCGGCTGATCCTCTTCGTGGTTGGTGTTGGAGATGAACACCGAACTCAGCTTGTCGAACGAAATGACGCCGTCAGGTTTCGGATAGGCGATCGGCTTGCACTCGGCCGCCGGCTTGAGGCTGTGGGCGTCGCTCTTGCCGTGTTTCAGCGTGCCGAAGGGCGAAACGCCGCCGAAGATCTGCGTCAGCCACATCTCGACGCCGCTGACCACGGTGCCGAGGCCGGTGCCGAGACGGGACAACAATGGCTTAACGTTGCGGACCAGCTTCAGTTCCTTCGCCACATCCGACTTGTCGTAAGCCGTTTGATAGGCCTCCAGCACGCGCGGCGGCGTGTCCTGGCCCAAGGCCCTGACCACCGCGTCGGCAGCCATGATGCCGGTCTTGATGGCGTTGTGGCTGCCTTTGATGCGCGGCACATTGACGAAGCCGGCGGCACAGCCGACCAGGGCGCCGCCTGGAAAAACCAGACGCGGCACCGACTGCCAGCCGCCTTCGTTGATGGCCCGCGCGCCATAGGAAACGCGCTGGCCGCCTTCCAGCTGTTCGCGGATCACCGGGTGCTGCTTGAAGCGTTGGAACTCGTCGAACGGCGACAGGTACGGGTTCTGATAGTTGAGGTGGACGACGAAGCCAACCGCGACGTAGTGGTCGCCGAAATGGTACATGAACGACCCGCCGCCGGTACGGTCATCGAGCGGCCAGCCCAGGGTGTGCTGGACGAAGCCGGGACGGAACTTCGCCGCCGGCACCTTCCATAGTTCCTTGATGCCAATGCCGTATTTTTGCACATCGGATTTGGCGTCGAGCTGGAATTTGGCGATGACCTGCTGCGACAGCGAGCCGCGCACGCCCTCGGCGAACAGGGTGTATCGGGCGTGCAGCTCCAGGCCGGGCTGATAGTCCGGCTTGTGGTGGCCATCCTTCGCCACGCCGAAGACACCCGCAACGACCCCGGCCACGCCGCCGTCGGCGTCGTAAAGCACTTCCGAACAGGCCATGCCGGGATAGATCTCGACGCCCAGGGCCTCCGCCTGTTCGGCAAGCCAGCGGCACAGATTGCCCAGTGATCCGATATAGCAGCCATGGTTGCTCATATAGCCAGGCTTGGGCAGCAACGAGATGTCCATCGCGCCCTGGGGTCCAAGGTAAACAAACCTGTCTTCGGTGACGCGAGTCTCCAGCGGTGCGCCGCGCGTTTTCCAGTCCGGAAACAGCTTCGACAGACCCGACGGGTCGAACACCGCGCCGCTGAGGATGTGGGCGCCGATTTCAGACCCTTTTTCCAGCAAGGCAACACTGACCTCGCGTCCGGCTTTCGCGGCTTGCTGCTTCAGGCGGATCGCCGCCGACAGGCCGGCCGGCCCGCCGCCGACAACGACCACATCATAGTCCATGGATTCACGCTGTGGTGTTTCCGGCGCGTCGGCCATCGGCTTGCTCCTTGCGGGGAAGACGGCGCGTCTCTATGAAGGGGCTTCACCCCCCGCGCAGCCAGTCACCGCCCCCAGATATTCGTCCAATATGTCACCGTCCACCGAGTTCGATCGCGAATTGGAAAGCTATCTGGGCTTCCTGATCGACCATGACCTTGGCGAGGCTTACGAAAGCGAGCCTCTTAACCGGACTCTCTCTGAAAATAAACCGGCATTTCCGCGTCTCGCCGCCGTGTCGGAGCAAAAAGCCGTGAAAGGGCTGCAAGGTATGCCCGCGCCAGCCGTGGTGCGCGCGACATCCCTCGGCCAGCCCGATACGGCGACCATCGTGCATGAGGCCAAGGGCCGCGCCCAGGCCGCCCGGATGCTGGAGGAACTCTACGCCGAACTGGAAGCGTTCCAGCACATGCCGATGCGCAATGAAGGCGCGAAGTCGCTGGTCCGGCTGCGCGGCACGGCACAACCCCGGTTGCTGGTCATCGGTGATGCGCCGGACATCGACGAGGACGCGTCGGGCCAGGCCTTTGTCGGTAAGCCTGGCGCAATGATGGATGCGGCGCTGAAGGCGGCCGGACTGGACGGACAGGCCATGCTGACGCCATGCGCCTTCTGGCGACCGGCTGGCGGGCGTCCGCTGACGGCCGAGGATATCACCCTGAACCAGCCGTTCCTGCACGCCCTGATCCGGCTGGCGGCGCCGAAGGGCTTGCTGCTGCTGGGCGCCGGTGCGGTGATGAGCGTGCTCAATCTTGACCAGAGCTTGCAAAAATTGCGCGGCCGGATGATTTCCTACGGCGACGGCAGTACGGCATTGCCGGTCATGGCCAGCTATACGCCGGCCTTCATGCTGCGCCAGCCCGCCTGCAAGCGCCTTTTCTGGCATGACCTGCTGCGTATGACGGCCGAGATCAACAAGGTGTGATTCGCTCCACAGGCAAGTTGAGTTGCCGTTTGGCCACCTTTCCCGCCACATGATGATATCAGAGGTCAATGGCGCAGACTTGCCTCGACATAAGTTTTTGGTTAGTTTCTGTTCGCGCAACCGCCTTTGTTTTTCGCAACGCCAAGAGTAAAGTTTTGACGCCAAGCCTTAAGCCACAAGGGGTTCGCGGTCGCTTTTCCGCCATCAGCCTTGCCGTCCTGACGCTTGTGTGCACAGCGCCTTGCCTGGCCGCGCCCGCCAAGGCTGACAAGACGGCGGCTTCGAAAACAAAGCCCGGCAAACCGGCTCTGCGCCTGACGGCGGTGACCAGCGAAGACGGCAAAACGGACAAAACGGCCGCCGGCAAGACGCTGGCCTCCGGCGACAAACCGGCAAAAGGCCCGCAAAAAGACAAGAATGCCAAAGCGACTCGTCTGGCCGACGCCACGTCCGGCAAACCGGAAAAGGCCAAAGGCGAAAAGACGAAATCCGGCAAGACTGTCGAACTGGCTGCCGCCAGGCCCGCCAAGGGCAAGGCTGCCGAAGTCGCCCTCGCCGTACCCAAATCCTCCGTCCGCGTCAGCATGAAGCTGGCGTCAAGCACCTCGGTGAAACCGGCGGTCAAGTCCGTCGCTCCGGCCTTCCAGTCGCCGGTCAAGGTGACCATGGACCTGTCCAAGGTGCCCGCCGCCGCCCCCATCGTCTCCATGCCCGAAGCGGCGCCGGTGATGAACGCGGCGCCGGTGCCCTACAAGATCGTTGCCGCGCAGAGGACGACGACCGTACCGCCGGTAGCCATCGCCTCCGTGCTGGCACCTTACGATATTGAACTTTACCAGACGGCGTTTTCACAGATCGACAGTGGCGACTATGACGGCGCGGAGGCCTCGCTGGCCCTGGTCAACGACCGCAGCCTGGTCGGCTACGCCGAATTCCACAAGCTGTTCAGCCGCGGCTATACGGCGTCGTATGATGAACTGACGGCGTGGCTCAACCAGTACGGCGACGAGCCGATGGCGATGTCGGTGTGGAACCTGGCCAAACGCAAGAAGCCGGCCGGCAGCCCCGATCCCGCCTTCCCGCTGATCAACGGCAAGCCCGCGACCGTCGCACCCGACGGCACGGCCGTGCAACTGGCCTCCTACACCACGCTGGACACGCCGCTGGTCACCGCCCCGTCGGCCGGCCCGACGCTCGACAGCAGCGACAGCGACCTGACGCCCAAGTCGGCGCGTTCGGCCTATAACAACGGCCAGCTGGATCAGGCCGTGACCCTGGCGCGCAAGATCGGCGACCACTGGGTGGCGGGCCTGGCTGACTGGCGGCTGGGCCGTTTCGCCGATGCCGAGACCGAGTTCAAGTTCGTCTCGACCGATCCAAGCCGCAACGCCTGGAGCCAATCGAGCGGCGCCTACTGGGCCGGACGCTGCGCCATGCGCCAGGGCCACGACGACGACGCCACCACCTATTTCAAGATCGCCGCCAGCTTCCCCTTCACCTTCTACGGCCTGCTGGCCGAACAACGCCTGGGCGTTACCCCGGCGGTGACCTTGGCGCTGCAAGGGCAGACGCCAACCTTCGGCGGGTCCGACCGCACGGCGCTGAGCGACAGCCTGACCGACGATTTCGCCTGGACGGCCAACGACCCCAAGGCGGTGCGGCTCAACGCCCTGATCCAGATTGGCCGCAATTCCGACGCGCAGAAGGAATTGCAGGCAGCGGTGCAGACCTCGAAGGACGGCGACGACCGCGATCGCTGGTTGGCGGTGGCGGCTCGGACACGCATCGACGTCAGCCAGCTTAAGCCGGCCGATCGCCTGTTCGACGCCTCGATCTATCCCATGCCGGCCTATAAGCCCAAGGGCGGGTTCCGCGTCGACAAGGCGCTGGTCTATGCCTTCGCGCGCAAGGAAAGCAAGTTCAACGCCACCGCCATCAGCTATTCCGGCGCCTACGGCCTGCTGCAGATGATGCCGGCGACCGCGGCCTTGATCGAAAGCGACAGCTCGTTCTCGGCCAAACCGGGGCAGTTGCTGAAGCCCGCCGTCAACCTGCGCGTCGGCCAGGACTATATCGAGAAGCTGTCCGGCTCGCCGATTGTCTCCGGCGACCTGCTGCGCACCATCGCCGCCTATAACGGTGGCCCGCGCCCGGTGAAGGACGCGCTCGACAGCCTGGGGCCCGACGCCGACGCTCTGCTGGTCATGGAGTCGATCCCCGTCGCTCAGACGCGGCAATATGTCGAGGAAGTCGCCGCCAATTACTGGATCTATCGCCAGCTGATGGGCAAAAAGTCGGAGACCCTGGCCATGGCGGCTGGCGACGCCAAGCTGATCGACGCCTCGGCGGACCGGTAAAATCGAGATGAAAAAACGCCCGTCATATATCGTGATGGGCGTTATCCTGGTCGGGCTTTTGCTGGCCGGCATTACCCTGACGCACTATTACGTTTTCCGCCCCTGGACCCGCCTCCATCATGACCATGTGGCGAACGAGGCCAGATACGATCAAGTTGTCAGCGCCTATGTCCATCGTCGCCACGGCTGGTCAGATCGTCAGTTCATAATCTATTATTCCGGACAGGACGGTCGCCTTCTACGGTTTTATGTCCAGTATAATTTCCTTTTGCCCCAGCCCAGATACCGCCTCGGCAGCGATGGAAAATCCTTTGTCGTTGTTGTCGATTCCGACCGGATGGTGGTGGTGAATGAATTTCAGCCTGAATAAGCCTACCCCTTCTTCACCGGCGGCCTGGGCGGAACACCCAGCAAATACAACAGGAAGCGCGCCGACTTGACGAACAGGCCGGGCAGCCAGCCCTTGGCTCGGAAGCGCGCATTGCTGGTGGTCAGGGACGCGCCGACCGGACGCAGGCGTGCCTTGCCCAGCGCAATCGACAGGGCCACGTCCTCGAACGCCGCCTGGTCCTTGTAGCCACCAGCGGCGTCATAGAGCGCCCGCGACAGCAGCAGGCCATGATCGCCCGACGGCATCAGCAACCGTGCGCGCAGGGCCAGCATCTCGCCCCACGCCTGGACGAACCACGACGGATCGTCGAACCGCAGATGGAAGTAGCCGGCGGTGGTCGGATAGTCGCGCATGTGCGCCGCCACCTTTTCGCGCCAGCCGTCGCCCAGCTGCGAGTCCGGGTGCAGGATCAACAGCCAGTCGGCGCGGGCGGCGCGGCAACCCTGCCATAACTGAAGCCCGCGCTGGGCCTCGGTCTGGATGACAGTGCAGCCGGTCGATTCGGCGATTTCCAGCGTCGCGTCCTGTGAGCCACCGTCGACGATGATAACCTCCTTGACCAACCCTTCGACCACGCCGGGCACCAGCGCGGCCAGGCTGCGCGTCAGGCATTCTTCGGCATCGAGGGTGGGCATGACGACGGAAATCAATGTGTAAAGACTCCTACCAGTTCTACGTGAGGCGACCACAAGAACTGATCGATGGGGGTCAGGGACGCAAGCGAAAACCCCGCATTCACAAGGATTTTAGCGTCCCGGATGAAGGTTTGCAGATTGCAGGAGACAGCGACCGCGCGGCCGATGCGTGAGCGGGCGATTTCGGCGGCCTGGGCCTCCGCTCCTGCGCGCGGCGGATCGAAGACGACGGCATCGAGGTCGCGCATCTCCTCGGCCAGCAAGGGGCGGCGGAATAGGTCGCGCGCTTCGGCGGTGATCGTCTTGAGACCCGGCGCGGTGGCGATGGCCGACTTCAACGCGGCAACAGCCGGAGCCGAACCGTCCAGCGCGTGAACGGTGCCGGTTTCTGCCAACGGAAAGGTGAAGGCGCCGGCGCCGCAGAACAGGTCGGCGACGCGCTTCGCTCCCGCTACCCCTTCGGCAACCAGGCGGATCATGTCGGATTCGGAGTGCGCCGAGGCCTGAAGGAAAGACCCCATGGGCAGGCCGACGCGCGCCCTGCCGAACGCGATCATCGGGGTGCGGGCGCCGTAAAGGATATCGTCGCCCATGGTGACGCGGGCGACATCCGCTTCGGCCGCCGCCATGGCGATGCGCATACGGGCGTCGCCGGAAAGACCGCCGGAACGCGTACGTTCGACGCCGGAAATATCGATGTCGAGACCGGTCAGCGACGCTGTGACATGCAGGATAGGCGCCGACTTCGGATGCTCGAACAGGGGCTCGGCGATCACCTTCAACGCCGGAAGGGCCTTGACGATAACCGGATCGGCGATGGTGCAGGCATGGATGGGCACCAGCGACCACGACCGGCGCATCTTGTACCCCAGTTCGACCGACTCGCCCGCCTTGCGCGCATGCAGACCGACGCGGCGACGACTGTGCGGCGGCGTGGGAAGGCACGGTGCGACTTCGACCTCCAGCCCGGCGCGCGCCAGTTGCACCGCCACCGTCTCGTGTTTCCAGGCGCTGTAGGCGGCCATGTCCCAGTGCTGCAGGGCGCATCCGCCGCAGGCCTCGAAATGCGGACACGGCGCGACGACGCGACCGGGCCCGGGCTCGAGAACGGCTACCAACTCCAGCCTGTCCTTGCCCTGGCGCACGCGCACGCGGTCACCAGGCACGGTCAGCGGCACAGCGTGCCCGGAGGCGTCGAGGCCGTCGCCCTGAAAGCCGACCCGGGTGATGAGCGTCTCGAATTCCGCCATAATTGCCTGCTGGAGTGGGTCAGCCCGCTTACAGCCTCTCCCGCGAATTGCAAGGCTTAACTTGCCGCGACTCAAGGTGCGGCGTAAGGCGGGTTGTTGCCTTCAGGGGAATTCTCATGCGCAAGATTACGACTCTTCACAAGATCGCGGCTGCGGCTGCCGTATTCAGCTTGACCGCCGCTGGCGTGGCCGTCCCGTCCCTCACCCTGGCCAAGAAGCACTACAAGTCGGCCTGCGAGGCCCATAAGGACAAAGAAAAGACGAAAGGCCTGGTCGTCGGCGCCATCGTCGGCGGCGTGGCCGGCAACCTGATCGGCGGCAAGAAGCATCGGGGCGTCGGCACGGTCGGCGGCGCGGCCGCCGGCGCCTATGTCGGCCAGAAGCTGGCCAAGGACAAGGTCAAGTGCAACGACTGATCCGTCGGCCTTGGTGAATGAAAAGCCCTGCCGACGACGGCGGGGCTTTTTTGTGGGCGCCAATATGAACGAACATGAACGAAGCTCTCAAGCAGCGTTCATCTTTCGTTAGGCACAATGACGCCGTGGGGACGGTCTTTGTGCCTTAAAAAGAGGAGTTCCAACATGAACGCCAACACACTCGTCCTTGCCGGACTGGCCGCCGCGGCCGTGACCGCCGCCGCCCTGCCCGCCGAGGCCAAATGCGGTTGCGCTCCGGCCCATCGCGCCAGCTACCACCATGTCGTGCGCCATGCGTCCGTACGTCACATTGCGGTCCGGACCGTGGTCGTCAACCGGCCGGTCTATGTCGATCGTGTCGTCTACGTCCATCGCCATTATTATGAGCCTCGTCCGATCGTCTACGAGCCTGCACCGGTCTATTACCGGTCATTTCATGTCCGGTACGGTGAGCCCGTCTATTATCGCCATGACCGTAGCTACGGTTACGGACACTGGCATCACCGCCGCTGGTAACGGCAACAGGCTCCGCTGCCTGGCGGAGCCCTTACCGGTTTTTTCGTTTTTGCCGCGCGTTTCGATATTGGCCGCCCTGCAACAGCAGGTGAGGATGGTTAACACCTCAGGAGCTTCCCATGCGCAAATACCGGGTCTGCCTTCTTGCCGCGGCCTTGATCGCCGCGCCCGCCCTTGCCGTTGCTTCCCATGCGGTCGCACAGGACAGTGGCTATTCCCAAAACGATGACGACAGAGACGCGCCGCCGGGCAATCCGCCGCCGGCAGGCGCTGATGTCGGCTACGACTATCTCAATCACCAGTATTACCGCTACGAAGGCCCGGCACCCCAGGCGCCGGCGGCGCGCGAGCAGCGCGGTTATCGCGACGGCCACATCGAGCGCGAGCCGTTGACCCCTTATTGGAGCGGCGTGCGCCAGGTCTATCCTTATTATGGCTATTATCACCGCTGCGGCTGCTATGCTCGCTACGGCTATGGCTACCGCGACGGTTATCGTCGCCACCGCAGCGCCTATTACGAAGACGACCGTTATCTGGGCGACGATCTCGACACCCAGGACTACGGCAGCTTTTCCTATAATTACAGCACCCGGCGCTATACCGACCATCATCTCGGCCATGACGGCGATTGGGGTTGGTGAAGATGAACAAAGATGAACGGACCGCTCAACCATCGTTCATCTTCGTTGTGTCATAGTCCGCGTCAAGTACGGCCCAGTCGGCGCCGCCCTTTCAGGAGATGACCATGAACAAGACCCTTATCGCTCTGGCCGCCACCGCGTTGGTCGCGGCCGCGCCGGCGGTGGCTTCGGCCCACTGCGGCGACCAGACGACCGGCGCCCTGGCCGGCGCCGCCATCGGCGCGGCCATCGGCAGCGGCGCCAGCCACCATCATTACGATCGCGGCTCCAATACCGCCATCGGCGCCCTGGCCGGCGCGGCGCTGGGCGCCGCGGTGACCAGCGACAGTTGCGATGACGGCTATTATCGTGATGGCTATCGCGATGATGGCTATCGCGACCGTGGCTATTACGGCAACGGCTATTACGGCACCCGCGTTTATGTCGAGCCGCGCCGCTATTATTATGGCCGCCCGTACGGCGGCGGCTACTACGGCTATGACCGCGATCGCCACTGGGATGACCGCGGTTATCATCATCGCCACTGGTAAGACGCCCTATCATAGGATCTTGAAGCCCCCGCCATCTCAACGGCGGGGGTTTTTTCTTTTATTTCAGCATCTTAAACTTATCCACAGATTTGCGACGATTCCGGGTTTTCTGAACGAAGATGAACGAAGCCATCAAACGCCGTTCATCTTGCCTCCTTTATAACGGGTGTCATGAACGGCGGCGCGATCCTCGCCCCGCCAAAATCGGAGACAAGACCATGGCCCGGATGCAAGCCAAGACCCTGATGATTTCCGCCCTGACGGCCGGCGCACTGGTCGCCATGGCCCTGCCGGGCATCGCTTCGGCGGATTGCTACAAGAAGAACGACGCCAAGACCGGCGGCGCCGTCGCCGGTGCGGTCATCGGCGCGGTCATCGGCAGCAATGCCGCCAGCCACGGCAATCGCGGCACAGGCACGGCCCTCGGCGCCGTTGCCGGCGCGGTCATCGGTTCCCAGATCGCGAAGAACAACACCAAGTGCTACGACGACCGCTACGCCTATAACGACAGCTATGGCCGAGGCTACGACAACGGTGGCTATTACGGTTCCTACGACAACCGCGGCAACCGTGGAGATCGTCGCGACGACCATCGCGATCGCTGGGACGACCGCGACCATCGTCATCACGACCATGACAGCCGCGACGGGTATCGCGACGACAACAACTGGTAAGGCTTCTTCTCCCGTTTTCCGACGGTGAGATATCCTGGCGCCCGCGGCTTTACCCCAGCCCGGGCGCCCATTTTATCTGGCGGGTTTCTTCTTGCGCCACGACAACAAGGACGCCGCCCAGAAGTTCCACACGCTGCTCAGGAGGACGGCGATGATGCCGGCCAGGATATAGTGGACGTGCATGTGGTCTTTCAGGAACAGCGAAAGGCCCAGGCTGAACAGGGCGCCGATCGAGCAGGCGATGTAGAAGCTGATCAACCCACCCAGCACGCCCCAGCCCTTCAGGCGCCGGTCGCGGAAGGTGATCGCGTTGTTGACAAAGAAGTTCGACGTCATCGACAGCCAGATCGCCAGGCTGTAGCTGATAATATCGTCGGTGCGGAACTGGTAGCGATAGAGCGGCACCTTCGTCCCGCCGTGCAGCAGGTGGTGGCCGGCATACAGCACCACCGTATAGACCAGAACGCCCGACAGGCCGACGCCGGCGAACAGTACGAAACGCGCCGGCAGCAGGCCACCGGTCGCCTTTTCGATCAGCAGCGCGCCAAGGTCGAGCACCACGCGCAGATCAAGCTTCGACTGACCGCCCTGACGCTGGCGCAGCGCCGCCTTGACCTCGGCAAAGCGCGGCTTGATCTTCGATGACGCAGCGACGTCGAGCAGGATCTTGAACCCGACGCCGGTCAGCTTCGGCCGCGCCGACAGATAGTATTCGCGCGTCATCATGAAACAGCCCGACATCGGATCGGTCAGCGGCACACGCAGCACCAGTCCCGTCGCCAAGGTGGCGGCCTTCGAGCCGATGTCACGGAAAAAGCCAAGCCCTGTCTCGGTCTTGCCGAGATAACGCGACACGCAGACCAGGTCCTTGTCGCCCTGCATGATCAAGTCGGCCAGGGCACGAATGGCGTGCGGATCATGCTGGCCATCGCCGTCCATGACCCCCAGATAGCGGCCCTCGGCAATATCCCAGCCCTTGATGGCCGCTGACGACAGGCCGCGTTCGTTGACGCGCACATGAAGGCGCACATTGGGGCGCTCGGCGGCCAGGGCCAGAACCTCCGCCTGGGTATTATCCTGCGAATTGTCGTCGACGACGATGATTTCGTGGCTGATGCCGGCAAGGACGTCGCTGACCTCCGCGATGACGCCGCGAATGGCCGCGCCTTCGTTGAGCGTGCAGATGACGAGGCTAAGATCTGGAGCGGGCAAGCGGGAACTCCGTCAGACGTGAAACACGCCGTGGCAATGGCACGAGATTCCGGCAAGCGCACGTCAGGCGTGACAAAAAGGTGTCAAACTAACGCCCCGCCGGGCCCCTAAGCCCTGAAAACAAGGATTTGCTCCTTATCCGTTTAACGTCTGGAATACAATGGCCATGCTCAGCCTGCCCCGATTGCCGCGATCCGTGATGCCGGGGGGGATGACTGGGCTGGTGTTCCTGCTGCCGCCGGTATTGGGACTTCTCGCCAAGCTGTGGCGTTCGCGCAGGTGGTTCGGCGACTACCAGGCCGTGGCCTGCGCCGGCCAGAAGGTACTGGCCCACCAGCCGGTTTATGACTTCGGCCTAAACTGCGGCGGCATGCATGCCAGCGTCTATGTCTATATTCCCGCCGTGGCGCAGTTCGCCGCCTTCTGCCAGAAGCTGATCGGCGGAGATGGCTTCTTTTTCCTGTACCTGCTGCTGTTCGCGCTGAGCGTGGGCGGGCTCATCTTCGTGCCTTTGCTGTCAAAGGCGGCACCCGGCATATGGCGCGACAAGCTGCCGTTCACGGTCTTCCTCAGCGGCAGCGCCATCATGTGGGGCAATATCGCCGTCATCCTGCATGCGGCGACGATGATGGCGGCGCTGGTTCTGGAGACCGCGCCGTGGCTGTTCGTTGCCGCCGTCGTCGTCGCAGCGTGGGTCAAGCCGGTCTTCCTGACCTATCTGATCGTCGCGCTGATCGCCGACATGCCGCCCGCGCGCAGGGCGGCCATGGCGGTTTCCGGCGTGGCCGCCGGCCTTCTGCCGACCTTCGTCTATATGACCATCGGTGGCGACGAGGCGCGGGCCTGGTTCACCGTCCTGTCGCACTTCGTCTATGTCCAGACGCCGGGCTATGGCGTACTGGGGTGGCTGGCCGATGCCGGCATTCACGGCGACGGCGTCGTGGCGAAGGCAGTTTACCTTGTTTACGCGTTTGCCCTGGGTCTGAGCGGCGTGATCGTGGCCGAAGGCCTGCGGCTGGACGGACGGTCGCGCCTGTGGCTGGGACTGACGCTGGCGGCGCTAATGATCCCGCGCATCATGAGCCAGGATATGTTTCTGCTGGGTCCAGGCCTGTGGCTGCTGGCCCGTACGGCGGCGGAACGACTCGACGGCGGCCTGGCGCGGCAGGCCCCGGCGCTGATGCTGATCCTGTGCGGTGTCGCGCTGCTCGGTGGATTGACCGGCACGGGTTCGTGGCTGATCCCTGCCGCACTGGCCGGGTTGAGCGGGATGATCGTGGCGCTGGCCTGGGTGACGGTACGCGACCGCGTTTCCCATTTCAGCGCTTTTGCCCTGGCATGGCTGCGCCGCGACCAACGACAGGCCACCGAATGAGCGACGCCGTCACCTGGCTCGGGCGCACGACGCGGACGCCGCTGCGCAAAGGACTTTTCATCGCCCTGTGCCTGTTTCCCATCCTCGGCAATGCCATCAGCCGGTTGGCCCGGCATGGCTGGTGGCTCAACGATTTCGATGCTGTGGCTTGCGGCGCGCATCACCTGGCGCAGGGCGTGTCGCCCTATGGCCTGCATCCGGTCTGCGCCGGGCTGCGGCCGGCCGCCTTCGTCTATGCACCGCAAGTGGGGCTGGCCTTCGCGCCGCTGGTCGAAGGCCTTGGGTTTGGCGACGCGCGGCTGGCTTGGCGGGCGGTTCTCGTCCCGGCATTGGCTTTCCTCGGCTGGTTCGCGGTCTTGCGCGTCATGCCCAGGGCGCCATTCCTGCCGCGCCTTCTGGTCCTGTCGGCCATGACCGGCAGCGTCGTCGCCTGCGGCAATATCGGCCTGGTGCTGCATGCCATAATCATCGCCGCGGCGCTGGCAACCGGCCGGTCGCGCTGGCCGTTCATCGTCGCCGTTGCGATGGCGGCGCTGGTCAAACCAGTGTTCCTGACCTATCTCGTCGTGTTCCTGCTCGAAGACCGGCCCTTGTGGGCGCGTGTACGAACCACCGCCATGGCCGCTGCCGTAGGCCTTGCCGGCGTCGGCATTATATTCGCCACATCCGGCGCGATGAGCACGGCCTGGCACGCCGCCATGGACGCCGTGGTCATCCGTCAGCAGCCGGGCATCGGCTTTTTCGCTTTCATGTCGCTGATCGGCCTGCCCGGCACGTCGTCTTTCGCAATGGCTCTGTACGGCACCTATGCCGTCGTACTGACAGCGGCGGGCCTTTGCCTGGCCCGGGATTTCGATGCCGGCGAGCGCGTTGTGCTGGGGATCGGCCTGGCGCAACTGCTCAATCCGCGCCTGATGGACTACGACCTGCCCGCCCTGGCGCCGGCCATGATTCTGATCGTCATGCAGGCGCGGTCCGTGAACGCGCGAACCTTCGCCTGGATCGGCTGGCTCTTCACGGGCGTGCTGATCGCAGGGTTGGCGCTCAGCATTCTCGACATCAAGATCATTCAACGCGCACTGGTCGCTGTTTTCGTTTTCATTCTTATCGTTTTTGCCGTCGCAGCCGCCAGGTTACGGCTTCTTGATCACATCGCCGTGATCACACGACGGAAGCCCGGTCCCGGCAGCCTTAAATCGGTTGTTCCGGGGACAGAACCAGAGGGCTGACATGGCCGCGTCCCCCATCCGCCTTTACTATTACCGCCATCGCGACGGCACGCCGAACTTCGGCGATGCCCTGTCGCCGATGATCATCGAACGCGTGCTGGGCCGTCCAACCGTCTGGGCGCCACAGACCGCCTGCGACATGGCGGCCATCGGCAGCATCCTGGGGGGCATCCTGCAGCGCGGCTGGAAACGCTGGTTGTCCCTGCGCTTTTCACCGGTGCACATCTGGGGCAGTGGCTTCATCCGCGCTCCCGAGGCGCGCGAACTGGCGGCCAGGAGCGCGATCCAGGTCCACGCCGTGCGCGGTCACGCCACCCGAACTGGTCTTTCCATGCCCGAGGCGACGGCTCTGGGCGATCCGGGCCTGCTGGCGGCGCGTCTGATCGACAGGCCTGTGCCGAAGACCAGCAGCTGGGCCATCGTGCCGCACACGGTCGACGCCGGCATGGCGGTGATCCGCGGCCTGAAGGCCTGCACGCCGCACGCCGTGGTGGCCAACCTGGCCGGCGACCCGGACGAATGCCTGCGGACCATCGCCAGCGCCGAGTTCGTCATCTCGACCAGCCTGCACGGCCTGATCACCGCCGATGCCCTGGGGATTCCGTCGGTGTGGGCCAAGATGTCGGGGCGCGTATCGGGCGACCGCTACAAGTTCGAAGACTACTATTCAGCGCTGGGCATGACCGTACCCGACCGCTTCAAGATTCGCGTGCCGATGAACCTGGATCGCCTGCGCGACAAGGCGATCTGCGCTCCGACCGAGGCGGTGGCCCGACGTGGCGAGGCGCTGATCCGTGCTTTCCCGACACTTTAAAGAACTGCTTTCAGCCGCTCAAGGGCGGCCGCCAGGCGCGCCTTCCCGCTCTGCGCCTCGGCCAGGCGTTCACGGTTTTCCTCGATGACCTCTTCAGGTGCGCGGGCGACGAAGGCCGGATTGTCGAGCTTCTTCAGCATCTGGTCGATGTCCTTGTCGAAGGCGGCGATCTCCTTGGTGAGTCGCGCCTGTTCGGCCTTCAGGTCGATGAACTCGGCGATGGCCAGGTGGGCCGTCGCCTCGCCGGCGACGAACGGCACGGAACCCGGCGCGCCCTCACCGATCTTGACCTCCGACAAGCGGCCGAGGCTGAGGATCAGGTCCTCGTGCCGGGCGACGCGCGCCCAGGTGGCTTCGGAAGCGCCGGTCAAGGCCAGCGGAGCCCGCGCCGATCCCGGCACGTTCATTTCCGAGCGGATCGAGCGAATCTCACCGATCAGGTCGACCAGCCAGTTGATCTCCTCGTCGGCATCGCGGTCGATGGCGGCGGCATCGAACTTCGGCCAGGCATGCGACATCAGCATGCCCTCCCCGCCCGTCTTGTCCCACAGCTCCTCGGTGATGAACGGCATGACCGGATGCAGCAGGATCATCGCCTGATCCAGCACCCAGGCGGTCATGGCGCGGATTTCATCGGCGGCGGCTTCGTCGCCGTCATTGAGGATCGGCTTGGCCAGTTCGAGGTACCAGTCGCAGAACACGTTCCAGATGAACTTGTAGAGCGCATTGGCCGCATCGTCGAAGGCACAGGTTTCCAGCGCCGTAGTGACGGCGGCGTGGCATTTGTGGACCTCGCCGCGTATCCAGCGTGACAACGTCAGCTTCGCCGCCGCCGGATCGAACCCCGCCTTGCGGGCGCATTCGTTCATCTGACAGAAACGGGTGGCGTTCCACAGCTTGGTGCCGAAGTTACGGTAGCCCTCGATGCGCTGGCTTGAGAGCTTGATGTCGCGGCCCTGGCCCGACATGGCGGTCATGGTGAAACGCAGGGCGTCGGCGCCGTATTCGTCGATCAGGACCAGGGGGTCCATGACGTTGCCCTTCGACTTCGACATCTTGGCGCCTTTGTCGTCGCGGACCAGGGCATTGATGAAGACGCGCGAGAACGGCGCCTGGCCGGTGAAATGCAGGCCCATCATCATCATCCGGGCAACCCAGAAGAAGATGATGTCGAAGCCGGTAACCAGAGTATGGGTCGGATAGAAGCGCTTCAGGTCAGACGTATCGTCCGGCCAGCCCATGGTCGAGAACGGCCACAGGGCCGACGAGAACCACGTGTCGAGGACATCTTCGTCCTGACGCAGCTCGACCACCTGTCCATAGTGCGCCGCAGCCTCGGCCTTTGCTTCGGTCTCGGTCATGGCAACGAAAACCTTGCCATCCTCGGCATACCATGCCGGGATGCGATGGCCCCACCACAGCTGGCGCGAGACACACCAGGGCTCGATATTGCGCATCCACTCGAAATAGGTTTTTTCCCAGTTCCGGGGCTCGAAAACGGTACGACTGTCTTCGACTGCACGGATGGCCTCCTTGGCCAATTCGCCAGCATTGACGTACCATTGATCGGTCAGGTACGGCTCGATGACCACGCCCGAGCGGTCACCGTGCGGCACCACGTGCCGGGTCTTTTCAATGGCTTTCAGCCAGCCCTCGGTCTCGGCGCGTTCAACGACGGTCTTTCGGGCGGCAAACCGTTCCAGACCTTGAAATTCCTCCGGCACGGCCTCGTTGAGACAGGCCTGCGCGTCCATGATGTTGAGGGCTTCAAGGCCGTTGCGCTTGCCGACCTGGAAATCGTTGAAATCGTGCGCCGGGGTGATCTTAACCGCGCCCGAACCCTTGGCCGGGTCTGCATAGTCGTCCGCGACGATGGGGATACGCCGGCCCGTGATCGGCAGAATAACATCCTTGCCAATCAGGGACGTGTAGCGTTCGTCATCGGGATGGACGGCAACGCCGGTGTCACCCAGCATGGTTTCCGGCCGCGTCGTGGCGACGACGATATAGTCTCGCGTTTCGTACGAGACGCGGTCGTCCTCGTCGAACACCGGATGCTGGTAGGTCACGCCGCCAGCCAGCGGATAGGCGAAGTGCCAGTAATGGCCGTCGACCTCCTTCTGCTCGACCTCGAGGTCCGAGATCGCCGTTTGGAAATGCGGGTCCCAGTTGACCAGCCGCTTGTCGCGGTACATCAGGCCCTGCTGATACAGCGTCACGAAGACCTTGCGCACCGCCGCCGACAGGCCGTCGTCCAGGGTAAAGCGTTCGCGCGACCAGTCGCAAGACGCGCCCAAACGACGCAACTGGCGCACGATGGTGCCGCCCGATTCGGCCTTCCATTCCCAGACCTTGGCGACGAAGGCGTCGCGGCCCATTTCGCGCCGTCCGACATTGCCGCCGGAGGCCGCCAGCTGGCGTTCAACCACCATCTGGGTGGCAATGCCGGCGTGGTCGGTACCAGGCAGCCACAACACGGCCTTGCCACGCATGCGCTCGAAGCGCGCCAGAACGTCCTGAAGCGTGTTGTTCAGTGCATGGCCGATATGCAGGCTGCCGGTCACATTGGGCGGTGGAATGACGATGGAGAACGCCTCGCCCGCATCGGATGGCGCAAACGCGCCGGATTTTTCCCACATCTCGTAGAGGCGGGGTTCGACGGCGGCGGGATCGAAGGTCTTTTCAAGCATGGGATAATCGGCAAAGGAAAAGGGCGGTGTCTCAGGACGCCGCCCTCTTAACAGGTGAACTTGAGGAAATCCAGTTAGCGGCGGGCCAATCCTTATCGCCTGGACTGACGGGCGATGCGTTCGACCTCGACGCGTACCTGCTCCTCGACAATGGCCGGCAGGTGGGCATCAAGCCATTGCTGCAGCAGCGGGCGCAGAAGTTCGCGCGTGACGTCTTCCAGCGTGCGGTCGCTGTGCGGGACCAGAAGCGAACTCGACAGCGAGCCGAAGGCCGAGGCGGCCTGGCTTTCGACACGCTCACTCACCAAGCCGGATCCACGGGCCTCCGGCACATAGGGTTTGGGTTCCGGCTTCGGCGCGGGGGCCGGCGCAGGTTCGTAGGCATCGATATCGCCGATCGACATGGCCGGCTTGGCGTCATAGGTCTCGGTCAGTTCGAGGACATCCTCTTCGGGCTCCTCCTCGGCGACCGGTCCGAAATCGGGTTCCGGCTCAGGCTCCGGCGCGGCGGCTTCGGCCTTGTCCTCGGGCGCGTCATCTTCCGAGATGATGCGGCGGATCGAGGCGAGGATTTCTTCCATGGTCGGTTCGTGTGCGGATTGTTCTGCCATGTTTTTTCACTGCTTGCGAATCGGTTTCGGGAATCTGAAGCCACGTGCAGCAGACACGTGTTCGCCGCCTTTTGCAACTCTCATGGCCGCCTTTGCGGTTGGAAATTCGCATTGCCCGCTAATTTTTCTGTGATTAAGCGAATGCGAATCAAGCGCTTCCAAAGGAGTTAACATTCCTTGAAAGCGCTTGATCTCAGTGCGTGCGTGCGGCCAGGCCGTCGAGCGCGTTGACCACGGGTTCCAGCGGCGTCCAGCCCTTGGCCTTGACCTTGTCGAAGTGCTTGTTCGGGTCATAAATAGTGGCCGATGAATCGAAGGTCTGGGCGGTCAGGTTGCCCATGACTTCCAGCAGCTGGGCGGCGGCGACATATTGCGTGCGTTCCGCGTTGACGAGGTCGAGCTGGGCCGACTTCAACTCCTGCTCGGCGTTGAGCACCTCGATATTGGTGCGCAGGCCAACCTGTTGCTCGGTCTTGACGCCGTCGGCGGCGACCTGGGCGGCGTTGACCTGTTCCTGGTTCGACGTCACGGCGGATTTGGCGGCCAGCATCTGCGACCAGGCTTGCGACACGTCGGCGACGACCTGGCGGCGGGTCAGTTCGGTGGTCGACTGCTGGGCAGAATAATTGTCCGACGCCTGACGGACGCGCGAGCCGTTGAGGCCCGAACTGAACAGCGGGATCGACAGACGCAGCGTCGTCGAGGCTTCCTCGGTGCCGCCCAGATGCAGGTCCTTGGTGGCTGCGCTTTCGCCGAGCGACGCCGACAGGCCGATCGTCGGACCGAAGACCGACTTTTCCGCCCTCAGATTGTCCTTGGCGGCATTTTCGGCGTACTTGGCGGCGACCAGGTCGGGATTGTTGTTCTGCGCGGTGTCGAGCGCGCTGTTGAAATCGGCCGGCAGACCGGGCAGGTCCGGCACCGGATCCAGCGCCACCGGCGACTGGCCGACAATGGCGACGTAGGAGGCGCGGTCGCCGTCGAGCTGGGCCTGGGCCTGGGCCAGGGCGGCGGCGGATGCCGACAGGCGGGCCTGGGATTGCGCGACATCGGTGCGCGTCAGCTGGCCGGCGTCGAACTGCGCCTGGGTCTGGTCGAGCTGTTTCTTCAGGATGTCGTAGTTGTCCTGGCTGATCTGCAGCGACTGCTGATCGCGGTAGACGGCGGTATAGACGCTGATGACGTTAAGCAGGACCTGGCCTTCGGTCGACCGCAGGCTTTGCTGGCCCGACAGGACATTGTCCTTGGAGGCGGCCAGGGACGCAGACAGGCCGCCCGAGGCGAACAGGGTCTGGGTCGCCGAGATGTCGGCCGCGGTGGTGGAGCGCGGGCTGAAGATCGAGCCGTGATCGGCGTCGGTAACGCTGGCCCCGGCGGTCAGGGACGGCCCCAGTTGCGATTTCGTCTGGACATAGGTTTCGTCGGTGGCCTGCTGCTGCGACCGCGCCCGTGTCAGGGTCGGGTTGTTGCTGTAGGCCATGGCGATGGCGTCGGCGAGACTTTCGGCATGGGCCGCGCCCGCGATCATCAGCGCCGCGGCGGACACGCCGGCAAGGCGCGCAAACTTGAACTTCGTCATCAATAAACCCCAGTAAAGACGGTCCCCGTACGTAAGGACCGGGCCCCGCACGCCGGCGATCATGTCCGCCGCCTTGCCCGCGAGGCAAAAGACTTCCTGCACACATCCCTGCCAGAAGATTTTCACGCTGGCGAGTTAAGCTTTCGTCACTTTTCACTTTTTCCGCAAGGTGTGGCGCATTCTGGCCTCCCCTCACGCAGCAAGCGTATTTTTTGCGGCCCGCCGCTACCGTTTCCGGCGGCGTGCGCTCAGAATTCGAAGCTCGGCGTCCGTTCGAAGCCCGGCAGGGTTGACGGTGACGAATCAAACACTTCGCGCTCCGAGAAACCGTTTTCAAGCCGGATATAGAGCCGCGCGCGGCCGACCGGCCCATCCTTCAGCACCACGGCCAGCCGTCCTCCGACCTTGAGAGCCTTCAGCCACGCCGCCGGCAGTTCAGCGACGGCGCCTTCACAGACAACGATATCGACGTCCTTGGCGGCCGGCGCCTTGAGGTCGGCGGTCACGGTGGCGGCGCCCAGTTCCTTGAGATAGGGCTCGACGACCGCCATGGCGCGCGAATCGGTTTCCTGGGCCGTCACCTTCAGGCCGACCACGGCCAGAACGGCGGCGGCATAGGGCGCGGCCAGGGCCAGGGCGGTCTCGCCCGACCGGGGTTCCAGATTCTGCAGCAGCTTGGAGATATCCCGCGCCGCCATCAGCACGCGGCCGGGCGCGATCGCCGCCTCGACCTCACCATAGGCGGCGAAATCCTGCGACGGCGCGCACAGGCGTTCGCGCTCGACATGCCGCATGGCCAGTTGCAGGGCGGTGTCGGTGACATCGTTCACGCGGACCTGTGATTCGACCATGTTCTGGCGCGCGGCGTGGAAATCCATCATGGGCCTCAAAAGACTCGACTTTTGTCCTGCTTATAGGCTGTGCGTCCGGCGACTGCAATTGCCTTGCGGCGCAAACCGGCGGCTGCGGCGAAATGCCCGCCGGTTTTAACCGCGGCGTGAAATCTTTCAGCAATAAATGCCATTTAGATGATTGCAGGTGCGAACGCGATCTGATAGCGAACGCGCTCGCTCCATGAGAGGCCTGATGGCGGAGCGGTTACGCAGCGGATTGCAAATCCGTGTAGGCCAGTTCGACTCTGGCTCAGGCCTCCAATCCTTCCCTTACACGAACACGAAGTCGGCGGTGGCCGGTGTGGCGGTGTTTGCGAAGACGACGACCTGGGTCTGGCCGCCGGCGGCGCTGCCGTTCGAGTCCCAGTAGAGGACATGGCTGCTGGGGTTGTAGACGAACTGCGCCGTGCTGCCCAGGGCCGAACCTGTCAGGCTCAGTTCCGACGCCTGGAGGACGTGGCCGGCCGCAAAGCCGTAGTCGGCCCCCGTCAGCTCGATCTTGTCCTGGCCCGACACGAAGTCCATCAGGTGGTCGACACCGCTGGTCGCCACGCTGTCGATGGCGAAGGTGTCGTTGCCGTTGCCGCCGTACAGGAAGTCCACGCCCGCCCCGCCGACCAGGCGGTCGTTGCCGTCGTTGCCCGCCAGGTTGTTGCTGCCCGAATTGCCGGTGATGACGTTGTTCAG
>OUNJ010000189.1_pt2 | contig 46945 bp, 60 predicted proteins | sample 1755361 | NCBI WGS metagenome assembly OUNJ01 (sample SAMEA3914825, study PRJEB12502) | metagenome | biome: forest; material: soil | place: USA | collected 2012-03-12 | depth 0.1 m
CGACGGTGACGGCGGTGCGCCGCCGCCCGCCACCGCTTCATCCGCGGCCTCGCCGGCGGCGGCCGTCGCCACGGCGGGTTCGGCCGTCAGTCCGATGTCCCAGAAGCCCGGCCTGTGGCAACTGACCCAGTCGATCGCCGGCCATCCCGGCATGGTGACCAAGATGTGCGTCGACGCCAGCATGGGCGGCAACATGGCCAGCCTGGGCATGAACGCCAGCCTGCACAATGTCGATTGCAGCCAGAAGTCGGTGTCGCAGACCGCCACCGGCGTCGATGTCGCCATGACCTGCACCACCAGCGGCCGTACGCTGGACAGCCATGTCCATGTCGAGCGTGTCGGCGACAGCGAGTTCCACCAGACGATGGACGCCACCTTCACGCCCGCCGTGGCCGGTCACAGCCAGATTTCGAGTACGACCGACGGCAAGTGGCTGGGGGCGTGCCCGGCCGACATGAAGCCGGGCGATGTCGTCACCGCGACGGGCGTCAAGGTGAACATGTACGCCGCCATGAGCCAGATGAAGGCGATGACGCCGAACTAGGCGCCCTATTGGGTTAATCCAGTTCGACTACGGTCACCGATTCCGGCGGCAGGGTCAGGACGATCGCGCCGTTCTTCGCCTTGGCGGTGACCGGCTTCGGCGACACGGTGTCGGGGTGGTCGAAGTCGTTGTAGCTGTCGATCCTCGGTCCGGACAAGGTCTGGCCGGTCGCCGATTTCGCCGGGAAACCGAGCACCGAGGTATCGACTTTCAGCGGTTGGTCGGGATCGAGATTGGTCAGCGACAGCCAGACCTTGCCGTCGGTGCTCCTGGCGGCGATGGCGTCGAGGCGCGGCAGGGTGACGCTGCCCTTGGTATAGGTGCCGGCGTCGTACTTCAGCGGGATGAAGGTCGCGTCCTGGAACGGCACGTACATGTGGAAGACGTGGTAGGTCGGCGTCAGCACCATCTTCGGCCCATCGGTCAGGATCATCGCCTGCAGGACATTGATCATCTGGGCGATATTGGCCATGCGCACGCGGTCGGCGTGACGGGCGAAGATGTTGAGGTTGAGCGCCGCCAGCAGGGCGTCGCGCTGCGAGTTCTGCTGCTGCAGGAAGCCGTCGTGGGTGCCGGGGGTCTTGGCGTACCAGGCGCCCCATTCGTCGACGACCAGGGCGACCTTCTTGTCCGGGTCGTACTGGTCCATGACGGCGGTCTGCTTCTGGATCAACGGCTCCATCTTCAGGGTTTCGGACAGCACATTGGCGTAGTCCTGCTCGTTGAAACCGGTCGCGACCTGGTGCGGCGGCCAGCCGTCATAGACGGTGTAGGCATGGAGTGACATGCCCTGGATGTCGAACGACCAGCCGTGGCGTTCCTTCCACGTCTTCATCACCGCGTCGGTCCAGGCCGTGTCGTCGCTGCCGGGGCCGACCGCGATCTTCAGGGTTGGCGCGGCGTTGTTGAAATTATTGACGAAACGGCCATAGCGCTTCATCTCGCCGGTATATTCATCTGGAGTCATCAGGCCGCCGCAGTCCCAGCTTTCGTTGCCGATGCCCATGAAGCCGACCTTATACGGCGCCGGGTGGCCGTTGGCGGCGCGTTCCTGCTGAAGCGCCGTCGGCTGGTCGGCGGTCATGTACTCCATCCAGTCGGCCGCTTCCTTGACGGTACCGGAGCCGACATTGACCGAAACATAGGCCTCGGAGCCGATCTGGTCGATGAAGTCCATATATTCGTCGGTGCCGAAGTCGTTCGAATCGATGACGCCGCCCCAGCTGGTGTTGACGCGCGCGTTGCGCTTGGGACCTACGCCGTCGCGCCAGTGGTAATTGTCGGCGTAGCAGCCGCCGGGCCAGCGTACGTCGGGGACCTTGATCGCCTTCAGGGCGGCGACGACGTCGTTGCGGATGCCGCGCGTATTGGGGATCGGCGAGTCCTTGCCCACCCAGATGCCGCCATAGACGCCGCTACCCAGATGCTCGGCGAATTGTCCGAAGATATGGCGGTCGATTTTCGCGCCCGATTGGCCGGCGTCGAGGGTGACGGTGATGGCCGGCGCGCCGGCCAGGGCCGGAACAGCCAAGGTCAGGGCCAGGAGGCTGGCGGCAAGGGCGAAGGTCTTCATGGCGTGAGCGTCCCTGTTTGTATGGTTTGATGCTTTTGTAGGACAATAGCATGGTTGCGGTCAAGCGACGCCATGGCCGAAAATCCGTCACATGAGGACGATAGGGTTAACCATGAATCGACTTTCGCAGCGTTAGGCGTTAGGTGTTGCGGACTATAGAAGGGGACAACGGCATGAAGAAGCCGGGCATGATCGCGGTGGTGGCGCTGCTGGCGCTGGCGGGCAGCGCCCTCACGGGTTGCAACCGGATGTCGGACGACAGCTACGGCGTCTATGGCGACGGCGACTTCTACATCGTCGCCAACCATCATCGCCAGAAGATCAATTTCACCAGCACGGCCCATCCGGGGCCCGACGTGTTGTTGCAGGAGATCGAGAACGGCAAGGGCATAGGCTTCAAGACCTGGCGCGACGCCGGTTCATGCGGGCTGACCGACGACCTCGGCAACAGCTTTATCGTGCCGCGCGGGGTGTCGCACTTCAAGTACAGGAACCTGAGCTATCAGGTGATCGCGCTCGACCCGATCTACGCAAAGGTCAACCAGGACCAGGCGCCGCATGAAACCTCGGTCAAGGTAACCAATGACGACGGCGATACGGTCATGGCCTATGTCTTCGACGACACGGTCGGCATCCGCAGCATCGACCGCTATCATGACGGCGAGTTCGACCGCCGCATTGTGCTGGAGCAGGGCGTGGGTCTTCTGGCGCACTGCCGCGGCTTTTCGCTCGACGATCAGGCCTGGTTCAACAGGCTGAACGGCGGCAAGTAGCTATTGGGCCGACTGGTAGATGTCGGCGGTCATGGCCCAACTGGTGGCATCCGCCGCCAGCTTGTGCCACACCCGAACATAGTGGCCCTTGAACGTGCCGTCTGCCGCGCTGGCGTGGCCGTAGGTATAGACCATGTCGCCGCCCCATGAACCGCCTTCGCCGTCACGGGTCCAGGTCAGTCCCTGCGGCCGGGTCCGCAGCATGGCGTTGCGGTCGGCGTCGGCGGTCTTGCTCTGCGAAGTGGCCGGTGCAGCGCTGTCGCCGGCGACGATGTCGGGAAGCTGCCAATGCAGGTCGTTATAGGTGGCGATGGCCGTTTTTGCGGCAAGGCCGGCATTGTAGCTGTCGTCGAGGGCGGCCGCCTCGGGCTGCGAGGTTTCGGGCGTCGGCGAGACGCCGATATTGAACGATGCCGTGGAATTACGGCTCGCCGCCTTGGCCGTAGTCTGGTTTTCCGGACCAGCGCCGCCGTCGAGCACCCAAAGCCAGGTGCCGTCGTCCTGCCTTTGCCAGACGGTAAAGAACCATCCGGCCTGATCGGTGCCTTCGATCCACCACGGACCGAGATCCCAGGCCATGTCGCGCGAGCCGGCGACACCGATCCACTCGGGACCCCAGCGCAGTGTCGACGGCTTGTCGCTGGAATCGGCTTTCAGGTCTTCGGCCAGCTTGTCATGGATGGCAAAGGCTTGCGGGTGGAAGTCGACGGCATCGGGCGCCGAATATTTGTAGAAGCCCTGCGTATAGCCGTGCTTGTGCGTATAGGCGTCGAAGTCATGTTCGGCCTGCCCTACCTGGTGGATGGCATCGACGGCGCTGATCGGTTTTGGCTGGGCCAGCAGCGGCACGGGAACCGTGGCCAGGAGCAGAACCGGCAAGACAAAGATGGCGCGCATGATCAACCCTCCCGCGGAGCGGCGAGGATGACGCGAAAACGGCATGGTGGCAAGTTACGTATGGGTTAAGGCGCGGTCGAGCGCGGCGATCAGATCGACCGGGTCTTCGAGCCCGATCGACAGGCGCAGCAGGCCCGGCGTGATGCCTGCCGTGGCCTGGGCTTCCGGCGACATGGCGGCGTGGGTCATCGAAGCCGGATGGACGATCAGGCTTTCGATGCCGCCGAGGCTTTCGGCCAGGCTGAACAGGTCGACGCGGTCGAGCACGGCCTTGACGGCGTCGAGGCCGCCCTTCAGCTCGAAGCTCATCATGGCGCCGAAGCCCTTCTGCTGGCGCCGGGCCAGATCGTGCTGGGGATGAGAAGGCAGGCCGGGATAGTGGACGGCGGCGACGGCGGGATGCTGTTCCAGCCATTCGGCGACGGCCTGTGCCGAGGCCTGCTGCTGGCGGATGCGCACAAACAGGGTGCGGACTCCGCGCAGGGTCATGTAGTTGTCGAAGGCCGGGGCGGTCGAGCCCAGGCAGTTGCCCCACCAGCGGTAGGTCGTCACGTCTTCCGGCGTGGTGCATACGAGGGCGCCGCCGATGACGTCGGAATGGCCGTTGATGTACTTGGTGGTCGAATGTACGACGAAGTCGGCGCCGAAAGCGATCGGGTTCTGCAGGGCGGGCGACAGGAAGGTATTGTCGACGGCGACCTTCGCGCCGGCGGCGTGGCCCTGGGCGATCAGCTTGTCGAGGTCGACCAGCCGCATCAGCGGATTGGAGGGGGTTTCCAGCAGGAGGAGGGCGGTCGGCTGCGCCAGGGCGTTGCGGACGGCGGCTTCGTCGTTCTGATCGACATAGGTCAGGTCGATCAGGCCCTGGCGGTGGCGGGCGTTGAGCAGGCGCTGGGTGCCGCCGTAACAGTCGTGCGGGGCGATGACGCGCTTCTTGCCTGGCAGGTCCTGCCACAGCAGGTCGAGCGCGGCCAGGCCCGAGGCGGTCATGACGCTGCCCGCGCCGCCTTCGAGTTCGGCGATGACCTCGGCTATGACGTCGCGCGTCGGGTTGCCGGAACGGGCGTAGTCGTAGGTCCGCTTCTTGCCGAAGCCCTCGAAGCTGTAATTGGTCGACAGGTAGATCGGCGGCATGACCGCGCCATGAGCGGGGTCCGAGTCGATGCCGATATTGATCACCTTGGTGGCGAGACTAGCGTCCTTCAGATAATCCTTGGTCATGCGAGCGAGGTCTTCACGATGTCGGACACCAGCTTGATTTCCTTCAGGAATGCGTCGTGGCCGTAGAGCGAGGGGAAGTCGATGAACACGCTGTCGGCCAGCTGTTCGTCGAGCAGCTTCATGTCGGACCACGGCACCAGGCGGTCGGTCGGCACGGCGGCGAGAAAGACCTTGGCCTTGATCTTCGCCGGATCGACGCGGTGGCGATCCAGGCTGTCGGACATGGCGATCCAGCGGTTGACGTCGGTGGCGGCATAGGCGTCGCCGCGCGCGCACAGATAATCGCAGACGACATAGTTGTCGCCGGCGGTGTCGGGCGCCGGGCCGTCGAAGCGCTCGGCGAATTCGGCGTCGGAGCGGTAGGTGGTCATGGCCAGCTGGCGGGCCAGCGAGATGCCCTCGCTGGGCCGGCCGTTGTCGGCGCCGAATTTGAGCAGGCGGCGTTGCAGGCCGCGGAAGGCCGTCGCCATCGGATGGGCGCGGTGAGCCGCCGAGATGATGCACAGGCGTTCGACGGCGTCGGGATAAAGTTCGGCGAAGGCCAGGCCGATCATGGCGCCATAGGAAGCGCCGATGAAGCTGTAGATTTTGTCTACGCCCAGCTGGTCGAGCAGCAGCCGGACCAGCCGCGCCTGGTCGTGGGTGGTGATGGTGAAGATGCGGCTGGCCGGCAGGCGCGGAGCGAACTCGATCGACATGACGCGGAACCGGTTGAGGTCCAGTGCCTCGCCGGGGCCGGCGACGCCTTCCCACCAGCCGGGCGCGGTCTCGGTGGTATCTTCCTTGGCGAACAGCACGCGGCCGGCTGAAATGCCGCCGGCCGCCACGACCATGGGCGCGTCCTTCGGACCATAGACGCGGGCAACCACATCCGTCTGGTCCAGCCTCTGGCCGCTGTCGAGGCGAAAGCCCTCGGGCAGGACGGCGGTGACATCGGTTCCGACCAAGTCGGGAGCGGTGATGAAGGTATGCGCGTTCATGGCGTGTCCGGTCGCGTAAATACAAATCATCGGACCAGACGAGGGAAGGGACGGCGCGCGTCGAAACGCGGGCGGCCTGTCCTTCCTCATCTTTCGGGGAAATGCGCCCCGCAGGAGTTGGCACCATACTGCATTGGCAGCGGTTGCCCCAGCGTCGTCGGGCCTTTCCCTCGGCTGGTCTCGATGAGTGAATGCAATATGCGGAAATTGTGCAGGTGCGTCAAGGGGCGTCAAAATCGCCTGGCCTTCACCTTTTCTGTTTGAATTTATGGCAAAGGCCGTATAGCGGGCGGGAAACCCAAACGGATAGCTTCATGTCGACCTTTGTCATCAAATTCGGCGGATCGGTTCTGACCTCGGACAGCGCCCTGCAACGGGCGGTCTCCGAGGTCTATCGCTACGTTCGCGATGCCCACAAGGTCATCGCCGTGGTGTCGGCCTTCAAGGGCCAGACCGACCAGCTGCTGCGGCTGGCCGGATCGTACACCCAGGCCTCGACCTCGTCGGCCACGCCGCACCTGGTGGCGACCGGCGAGATGCGGGCGGCGACGCAGCTGGCCATGGCATGCGAGCGGTCGGGCATCGTGACGCGCTTCCGCTCGGCCTACGAGATCGGGCTGGTCGCCGAGGGCGAGCACCTCAACGCCAACCCCATGTCCATCAAGCCGGATGTCCTGACACGCGACCTGGAGACGGTCGATCTGGTGGTGGTGCCGGGATACGTTGCTGAAAACCAGGCGGGCGAGCCGGTCCTGCTGGGACGCGGCGGCTCGGACCTGACCGCCGTTTATATAGCCCAGGCGTTGGGCGTGCCGGTGCGGCTGCTCAAGGATGTCGATGCCATCTATGATGCCGACCCGGCGACGGTGGGCGACCAGGCGAGGCCCTATGCGGCGCTGGACTGGGACCAGGCACTGAAGATCGCCTTTCCCGTGGTGCAGAACAAGGCGATGCGCTTTGCCGCCGATCACGGCATGCAGGTGGCGGTGGCCGGACTGGCCAAGGGCTACGAGACCATCATGGGTGCGGAAACGGCCGAGCGCACCGTGCCGGTGTTCAAGCGCAAGATTCGTCTGGCGGTCATGGGGGCCGGCGGTGTCGGTTCCAAATTCCTGGAACGATGCCTGGAATGGAGTGATCTGATCGAGGTTGACCGCGTCCTGGTCCGCGATCCGTCGAAGCGGCGCGACCATCCGCTGGCGGCGGTGTTCACCTCGGATGTGCGCAATTTCGTACGTGCCGATGTCGACGTCTTTGTCGACATCGGCACCGGGGTTTCACCGTCGGCCGAACTGCTGGAGGGCTTCCTCAAGGCCGGTGTCAGCGTGACCAGCGCCAACAAGCAGGCCGTGGCGGCGTCGGGCGAGCGCCTGCGCGCGGCGGCGAAGGCGGGCGGGGCGATGCTGACCTATTCGGCCAGCGTCGGCGGTGGCGCGCCGATCATCGAGGCGCTGAAGCGGGCGGTTAAGGACCACAGGATCAAGGCGATCTCGGGTGTGCTCAACGGCACCTCGAACTTCGTCATCGACAGCGTCGAGTCGGGACGGACCTTCGATGCCGCCATGGACGAAGCGCGGCGGCTGGGCTTCGCCGAGCCGGACTCGACGGCCGACCTCGACGGCACCGATGTCGGCGCCAAACTGAAGCTGCTGCGCGAGATCGCCTTCCCGGGCGAGGCGCCGAAACATATTGAGGTCGGCCAGATCACCGAGGAGTCGCTGGTCATCCCGCCGGGCAAGGGCCTGCGTTATGTCGCGCGCTGCTACCGCACGGCGGCGGGCCTGCAGGCTTCGATGAAGCTGGAAGTGCTGGATGCCGGCCATTATCTGGTCGGCGCGCGCGGCGAGCAGAACCGGGCGATCATCGAACTTGAAAACGGCGAGACCTGGTACGTCACCGGCAAGGGGGCCGGGGCGTGGCCGACGTCGGAATCGCTGCTGGCCGACGTACTGCAGATCGCGCGCGACCACAGGCTGCGGCCGGACAGCCTGTGATGAAGGTTAGGGTCGATGACGCCGGAACGCTATAACGCCTTCTGCGCCGGGCTCAAGGCCACGACCCATGTCTTCCAGTGGGGCGGCGATGTGTGGAAGGTCGGCGGCAAGGTCTTCGTGATCGGTGGCGAGGGCGAACAGCGGCCCGGCGAGCCGGGCCATTTCGCGGCGTCTTTCAAGGTGTCGGAGATGATGTTCGAAGTGCTGCGCGAGCATCCGGATTGCCGTCCGGCGCCCTATCTGGCGTCGCGCGGCATGACATGGATCCAGTATTGGCGCGGCGACGCCATGGGTGACGACGAACTGCTGGGCCTGATCGCCGAATCGCATCGCATCGTGGCGGCGGGCCTGCCGAAGAAGACGCAGAAAGCCCTCGGGCTATGAACTATCGCCACGGCTTTCACGCCGGCAACTTCGCCGACCTGGCCAAGCACGCGGCGCTGATGGCTCTGCTGCGGGCATTGCGTGAAGCGCCGCCGCTGCTGGTCGTCGATACCCACGCCGGCGCCGGCGCCTATGACCTGGCGGATGCCGATTTCGCGCGTTCGAAGGAAGCAGAGGCCGGGGTAAAGCACCTGCTTTCGGCCACGGTTCCGGAAAGCCTGAAACCACTGGCCGATTACGTGCGCGCCAGGAACGCGTCGGCGGGGTTCAGGGACCGGATCGGCCTTTACCCCGGCTCGCCCATGCTGGCGCTCGATCATCTGCGCGCCGGCGACGGCTATGTCGGTTGCGAACTGCGCGAAGACGACTTTGCCCGGCTGCGGCAGCGCGTCGGGTCGCGCGGCAGGGTTTCGCGCGTGGACGGTTATGAGGTGGCGGTCGATGCCGCGGCGGACGGGCGCGACCTGCTGTATCTGATCGACCCACCGTTCGAGTGGCCTGACGACTACGCCCGCATCGTGGCGTGCCTGCGCGACATTCTGGCGTTGCGGCCTGAGGCGCGGGCCCTGGTGTGGCTGCCGCTGAAGGACCTGGAGACCTTCGATGCTTTCCTGCGCCGGATGGAGGATGAAATTCCAGTGGCCGGGATTGTCGTGGTCGAGGTGCGGCTGCGGCCGTTGTGGAATCCGATGAAGATGAACGGCTGCGTCCTGGTGGCGGTCAACCCGCCGCATGGGCTCCGTGAGCAGTTGCAAACGATTGCCGGCGATGTCGCGGCCGTCTTCGGCGAACCAGGCGCAATGGCCAAGGTTTACAGCCTCTGATCACAACTGCGTGGCGCCTGGAAAATTGATCGTGCGGCCGGTTGGCGTGCCGGCGGGGCTATGTTATGCTGCGACGCAACATAATCCTTCCAGCCATCGGGTTAGACTCATGCTGATGACCGCTTCCGAAACCGAAACGCCGCGCCTGACCGTGCCCAGCCTCGATGAGGCCCGCCAGTCGTGGGAGAAGGCGGCGAACCTTTGGGTCGGCGCCAGCCTGCCGCTGTGGGCGCCGTTCTTCGCCGCCGCCAGTGTCGGCATCGGCGCCTGGGCCGTGGTGCGCACCTGGCAACGCGGCGAGGACCTGGCGCGCCAGTTGCCGCTGGCGGGCGGCTGGCTGAAAAGCGATCTGCTGCCGGAAAGCGTGGCTGAGACCGTTGATACGACGGTTGCCCTTGCCACTGAGGCTGCTGAAACGGTCGAACCGATCGTAACGGCGGTGGGGGCGACAGTCACCCAAACCGTCGAAGCGCCGGCTGTCATGGCTGCCGAGATTGCTGAGACGGTCGAACCGGTTGCGGAAGCGGTCGCGGTGTCGCCCGTGCTCGATCCGGTAACGGAAGCGCCGGTGGTGCCGGCTGTGGTTGAAGCGATTGCCGAGCCGGCCGTGCCGGAGGTCGTCGCGACGGCTGCCCCGGAAGTTGCCGAGGCCGTGGAGCCCAAGCCCCTGGCCAAGGATTTGGCGGTTGCCAAGAGCCGGCCGGCGCCGCGCAAGCCGAAGGCTAATTAATCCGCGCGGGGTAGATGTCGACGGCGATCGGACGGTGATCCGAGCCGTCAAGCGGCCCGACCCGATGGTGGCTGAGGTTCAGGTCAGGCGACGCCATGGCGTTGTCGATATTGATGCGCAGAGGCCCGGGCAGGAAGGAAATCCACGTTCCGCCCAGGGCGCCGGCGGCATGCAGGTTGCGCTGGCGCAGAAAATCGCCCAGGCCTGAAGCACACGGCGGCGTGTTGAAATCCCCGGCCAGCACGAAACGGCGGCTCGATATCGGCGCCAGGGCGCTGCTCAGACGGTTGAGCTGGCGCGGCTGGTCGGCCGGATCGGAAAACGGCCACGGGCGCGTCAGGTGGGTGACGGCCAGCGCGATATCGCCGCCGGGCGCCTTGACGGTCATGGTCATCAGGCTGAAGCCCACGCCGCCGCGCCGGAGATCGCTTAGGGGATAGCGGGAGGCCACGACCATATCGTAGCGCGTGACGACAAACGGTCGGTCGTGGCTGAGTGTGTCCATCAGGGTCTGGCGGGCAAAGGGATTGACCTCGACCAGGGCGACGACATCCGGGTTTTCCTTCGCGATCCACGGCAGGATTTTCTCGGGATGTTGATTTCGGATCAGCAGGTTGGCGAAGACCAGCCGCAGCGGCGGATGGCTGTGGTCGCCGGCAGGCTGGCGCGGGAAGGCCTGCGGCCAGATCGCCAGCACGAACAGGGCGGCCGCCGCCATGGCGATCCAGCGTGCCGGCGTCATCCGTGCCGCCCACAGGACGGCGGCCAATATTGCTGCACCGGTCAGGCCGGGCAGGGTGAAGATATCGATCAGGTAGAACAATGGCCGGTGCGGGTTGGCCAGGCATACCAGCGCCAGGACCAGAGCCAGGCATGCCAGGGCGGAGCAGACATGAGACAGGACAGGGCGCAGGTTCATGATTGACAAATGGCTCCGTCGTGCCGTTTATCCTTAACGCGAAGAAATCCCCAGGGGGTGGCGATGCTGGCGAAGTCCCACGACGAGATCAGGCGCATCTACGACTCGGTGGAAACCGTCAAGCGCCTTTCCGACCGGATCGTCGGCATAGGCCCGATCAACATCATCGGCCTCGATGGCATCCTGTCCTGGTTCCCGGCCATTGGCCTGCCGTACAGCATACTGGCCTCGATCTTCCTGCTGGTTCAGGGCGCGCGGGCACGGGTTGGGGCCGGCACGTGGCTGGCCTCGGCCCTGGTGCTGCTGGCCAACGATCTGCCCGAGGCCTTCGCGGCTATCCCCGTCATCGGCGAGGCCGGAGCGCTGGTCAACACCCTGTTTCAGGGCCATCTCTATGCCGCTCACATGATCCAGAAGGATATCGACAAGACGCTTTATGTGGCCGGCCGTCACAATGCGGCCGAACACCAGGCGCACCTGGCCGAGATGCGCGCCACCAAGGGCAAGAAGCGCATCGTCTATCTGGGCTGAATACTCCCCGCCGTCCTGATCGCGGTTAGGCTTGAAAGATCGATTTCAAGCCAAAGGTGATCCGTGAGCGATACCACGCCCCGACTGGGCCTGGCGACGGTGGGCGACCACAGCCAGAAGCGCATCGTCATGAACGAGGCCCTGATGGCGCTGGACAGCCTGGTCCAGGCGCGGGTCCTGAGCCGCACGACCGCGGCGCAGCCGTCGAGACCGGTGGACGGCGACGCCTATATCCTGCCGGCCAGCCCGACCGGTGATGTATGGGGCGAGCTTTCCGCCGGCACCGTTGTCAGGTCTGAAAGCGCGACCTGGGAGACGGTCGCCTTTCCCGACGGCGCGATCGTCCACGTCGCCGACGAGAACCGGTTCGTGATCCGCTCGGGCGGGACATGGGCGGCGTTCGAGGACGTCATCAAGGCTCTCGACAACCTGGCACATCTCGGCATCGGCACCACGGCCGACAGCTTCAATGTGCTGGCGCTGAAAGGCGCGGCGGCGCTGCTGTCGGCGCAATATGCGGCCGGTGGCGGCAGCGGCGATATCGCCCTGATCGTCAACAAGGAGACGACCGCCGACACGGCGCAACTCCTCCTGCAGAAGGATTATTCGGCGCGCGCCGTGCTGGGGCTGCTGGGTGACGACAGCCTGACGCTCAAGGTGTCGCCCGATGGCGCAACCTATGTCACGGCGGTGAAGATCGACGCCACGACAGGGGTTATGGCTTTGGCGAACGGCCAGGCGTCGGCGCCGCAACTGGCTTTCAACGGCAATTACGGCCTGTTCTACGACACGGCGAATGCCGGAATCGGTGCGGCGGTGGCCGGCACGCAGCAGCTGTATCTGAACGGCACGGCCTTTCAGTTGACGGGCAGGTCGGGCGGGCAGTTCAACCTGAATGTCCTGGCCGACAGCACGCTGAACTGCTCCTACCAGCGCTATTCCACCGACGCTTCGGCCTCTGTGTTCAACATGCGCAAGGCGCGCGGCAGCCAGTCCGCCCCGGCCGTGCCGGTGACCAGTGACGTCATGGGTACCGTACGCTGGGGCGCCTATACGGGGTCCGCCTTCACCGCGTCCGCCGAACTCACCGCGACCCTGATCGAGACGGCCACGGTGGACGCGACGCATGTCGGATCGCGCCTGATGTTCAGCATCTGTCCGGTCGGCTCGGGCACACGCACCGAAGTGATGCGGCTTGAAGCCGGCAGCGGCTTGTCGATGTTCGGTGGCAACGTCGTCATCGACCAGAACCGCAACGTCCGGGCGCGTGTCTATACGGTCGCCACCCTGCCGACCGCCGCGACCGCAGCTGGTCAGCGCGCCCAGGTGTCCGACGCCTCTTCGCCCGCCTTCGCCGTTGCCGTTGCGGGCGGCGGTTCCGCCCATTCCCCCGTCTATAGCGACGGTAGCACCTGGAGATGCGGATGACACCCTATGTCTATGAGTTCCTCTATCGCGGCGCCGACCCGGATGACCCGTCCGCCACGCCGGCTTGGCATGTCGTCATGCGCGGGCTGTCCGGTGAAGCCTGGGCCGGCCTGACGTGGCCCGGCGAGCGCATCTTCAACATGCAGCAGGCGGCCGACGCCGGCTTCGACCTGCCGGCGATCATCGCCGGCATCAATGCCGCCACCCTGCGTGAGGTCGAGCGGCTGAGCACACCGATCAAAGGAGACGACGCATGATGGACCCGATCAAGGCCCTGCGCTGCTGGAGCGTGCAGGCCGCTGCGGTGGGCGGAGCCCTCACGGCCTTTCTCGCCGCCCTGCAGGACCAGGGGGTGCACGTGCCGCCCCTGGTCATCGCGGGCAGCAGCCTTCTGACCGCCGTGACGGTCGCCGTCACCCGCGCCCTGCCGCAGGCGGATGTGCAGTAAGGCATCAGGTTTCACCGCCCCCGCGGGGGCATTTTCAAAGGAAGGATACAAAAATGACAGCTGGAATTTACGACTATACCTGGCTTTCCGACAGGGCTGCCAATTATTTCGCGAAGAACGCCCAGGAACTTCACCTCAGCAATCTCCGCTACGGCCCCGTTTTTGGCGGCTGGACAAACTCCAATTCGGCGGCCACCGCCATGGCCCTGGGTGCCGTCGTGCTCAACGAAGGGAGCCCGGCGGGCGACTTTGGCCGGGCGATTTATGTGGAAACCATGCACAAGGTAAGTGGTGGGTCCACGGTCGGCCTGGAAATGGCGCTCGGCAACTACACCACGGACATGCCCGCTCCGAACCCCTACAATGTCGGCGATGGCTGTATCGGCATCCAGATCGAGGTCGAAGGCGGTTACAACTACGTCACCGATCCGGATAACACGCCGGTGACGGCGCCCACGGAACCGGCCAACGCTTTCATGATGTTGCGCTCCGGCTCACAGGGGTCGACCGACGCCGCCTATCGCTGCGTGGCCGGCGTCGTTGTGGCGCAGGATGCTCTTTATCGCGATATCGACGGTCTGACCGGCAAGGCGGTGGCCCTGCAGCTTGGCGACAAGCACGAAGTGGCCTGGTGGGCGGCTTCGTCCATCAAGAGCGCCAGTATTCGGGCGGATTATACCGCTATCGCCAATGAGGATACCCATCTGATCTTCAGCAACCGCACCATCACTCTGGGCGGTTACAACGAGCGGGCGATCGTCGAGTTTTCGGATATCAGCGGTACGGCGGTGAATTCGATGGTCGTCGCCAACGCGGCGAGCGGCTTCTACCCCACGATCACGGCCCAGGGCACGGATACCAATGTCGGGCTCGACTTCGTTTCCCAGGGTACGGGCGCCATGAAGTTCACCATCAACGGCGCCGAGGCCGGACGATTCGAGGCCAGTGCTTCGACCCCGGTCAACTTCCCTGGCTTCAAATCCGCGCCGACCGCCAATCCGGTGCTGATGCAGGCCCTGGGATCGGACAGTAATATCGATATCCGGCTTCTGCCGAAGGGTACCGGCTATCTCCGCTTCGGCGCATTCACGTCGAATGCTGATGCGCCGATTACCGGCTATGTCTCGATCCGGACCGACGACGGCACGGTCCGCAAGCTTGCCGTCATCGCGTAAGGAAAACCCATGTCCACAAATCCCAACACGGCTCTTGAGGATCGGGTGAAATTCACGCTTGGCGACATGCTGGTGCAAACCATGGCGCTTCAGCTGGAAGTCCAGCGCCTGAGCGCCATACGTCCGCCAGCGGATGAAAAATCGCCGCCGGCTCAGGCGCAGGACTGATCGTCACCAGCCATTTGAATGCAGAAATGGCGAGGCCCTCGAAGCAGCTGCTTCGAGGGCCTCATGGTGCCGTATGGCAGGATTGAACTGCCGACCTCAGCCTTACCAAGGCAGAGGGCGGGGAGGGCGCTAAGCCTTGCTGGGTAAGGGAATGACGACTTCTCCAGGAGTCTGGTCCCCGCGATTTCCCCACATTTTGCCGATTCCGGCCGCCAGATGGTCCTTGTTGATGTGCGTATAACGGATGACCATGTCGAGCGACTTCCAACCGCCGAGCTCCATGAGCGCATTGACGTCGCGGTTTTCCATATAGTGCCAGGTCGCCCAGGTATGCCGGCAGTCGTGGGGCGAGAAGTCCATGATGCCGGCGTTCTTGCACATCGTCCGCCAGGCCGTCTTCACCTGGCCGCCGCCTTCACCGCCGCGATCGGCGTAGGCGTCGCCAACCTCGCGTGTATCTTCGCCCTGGAAACAGGCCTTCTTGCCCTTGCGTGGCCGGCGGAAAACGGCGCCCTTGCGATGCGGCAGGTTGGCCAGGGCGGCGACGGCGCGCGGATGCAATGGTACGCCGCGGTCCTCGCCGTTCTTGGTATCCAGGAACGTCACGTGACCCCGGCCGAGGTCGACCTGCCGCCAGTCCAGATATAGGGCCTCGGAAAGCCGTGCGCCGGTCGACAGCAGGAAGATAACAAGCGGCTCGAGGTGCGGGGCCGCCATGGCGATCAGGTCGTCGGCCTCGGCATAGGTGATCCAGCGTATCCGACCCTTTGGCATCTTCGGCCGCGCGATGACGGGTTTCGGCATCCAGCCTTTCTCGGCGGCATGGTGCAGGACCGCCGCCATGGGCGTGTGAATGTGGCGGTTGATCGTCGCAGGCGCTGCGCCGGGCTTCAAGGCCTTAGCCGCCTGATCGATATCGTGTTGGCCAAGGCTGGACAGCTTGCGCTTGCCGAAACGGTCGAGCAGCGGACCAATGTGGGTCCGCTCGCCGCCGGTCTCCATATAACTCAGGGCCGCTTCCGCGAAGGTGCGTGTAGCGGTATCACCGTGGATTGTCCGTGTGAGAATCTCGGCTTCACGCCTGACGCGGATCTGCTCGGCGGCTTTGCGGTCGCCAGTGCCCGTGCTTTCGTCAACGCGGTGTCCGCGGACGGATCCGCGGAGGTACCAGTTGGGCGATCCGTGGCGCTCGACGAGCTTGAGGGGCATGGCAGGGCTTCGATCAGTTTTTTAATGTCGGCCGGCGTGAAAATATAGGTCCGGCCGAGTTTATGGCCGATTCCGTGTGTGCGCGCGAGCGCCTTCAGCAGATCCTCCGTACAGGGCAGGATTTCGCGCTCGACGATCTGCCGGGCGGTCAGGGCCTGTACGAAGGTTGAAGAGGTCATCGCTCAAGCAACTCCTCGAGGTCGATGACCTGCAGGCGCCGGCGCCAAGACTTGGTGCGGGTGCAGTTGCCGCAGGTGACGGCCGTCGGATTGCGGTCGCGCTGCAGGATGACCACCGTTGTCGGATGACAGGCCAGGTGACCGCTGCCAGCGTCGAAATGCACGGTCACTGGCATGGCTTTTGCGGGGGGGGGAGCCGACATCAGAACTTCATCTGGGGTTTGAGTTTCAGGCGTTCACGGCGTTTTCGCTTTTCGCCGGCAAGAAAGTGCCCGGCCTGGCCGCGCTCACTCGCCGTCAGTTCGCCATGGCGATCAGGCTGCGACCAGATCGACCGTGCCCAGATGGCTCGCCACTCAGAGGGAGTGTGCCCTTTGCGACAAAGAGGCAGAGGCCGGAGACAGCATGGGCATGGCGCTATGTGCTTCCATGAGCGCAGCATCAGCAGGACACCAAGTTTCGGCGCCAGTCGAAGAGGCCGCGCGAGCCTTTCACCTCTACGAAAGATACGGGCTGAATGTCTTCGAGCTCGAACCCGTAAGGGCCGAAAAACCAAGGACTGTCATGGTGGCTGATGCACCATTTCAAGCGCGCCGTGGCGACGATTCCGCCGCGCCGTTCGTGTCGTATAGACCAGGTGCAATCATCCCGTCGGGCAATGGTGCCCACTTCGCCTAACGGTCTTATCTGGTCGATAAGATCCAAGGCATGGTCAAATTCCTTCAGAGTCATTCCCCTTGCGGCATGCAGGCAAATCCGCCCGCGATATCTGGTCGGCCAGGTTCGATTCTCGACATTTTTGCCAAGATGCATGATGGCCCAAAGCCAGGGCTGACGGATCGATAAGGCCAGGACGGGCAGTTCGGGGTGTGGATCACTAGGATCGACCTGGGCGCAATGTGAGCACAAGGCGTCGGCGACCCAATAGCAACTGCGCCCTTTGGTATCGACGCACGCATTGTATTCCGTGCAGCCACAGACCCGGCAAGATGAGAAGAAGGGCATCACCAACGCTCCGACATGGCTCGGCGCCGTTGGAGCGCCCGATCAGCCTCGGCGTCTTGGGCAAGGGCTGTTGCTATATCGATCGCCTCGGCTTCATCTCTACAGGCTTGGCGGTGGGTCCAAACGTGCCGCCCCTTCTCGCAGTCGAAGCTGTTGACGCAAATGTTGAACTCGCTGTCCGTCCAATACTTCACCTTCTTTCGATATATGCCAATGTCTTGCGTTTTTCCGAAGGTTCGGTAGGGCCTCATGATTTGCTCCAGTGCAGATTGGGATTCACACCGTCCGGCCGTCGGGCAGGATGGTTTCAAATTTAGGGGGTTTGGGGTGCCAGCCGTCGCGGATCAGGTCATCGCGTGCCTCGGTGAGGGCTCCGACTGTCTGACCCCAGAAGATCCGGACCAGGACAACGGTTGCACCGTCACGGCCGCGGCCGTCGACACGGACTTCCTCATCGTCGCCGGCGCTGAAGGCAACCTGGTGCGGTGACATTCCCATGCGGTTTAGGATCCGCGTTAGGCAGGTCATGGCGTCGGAGGAATAGAGGTAGAAGCGATCGGCGACGCTGGGCGCCGCCGGCTGGTATTCCAGCGCGGTCGAATTGGGCGGCATCATGGTCAGAACGGGATGTAATCGTCGAGGGCATCCCGTCCCGCCCGGGTCAGCGTTGCCTGAGACAAAGGCGACGGATCGGCGGAATCGCCCTCCGGCGTCGTGATCTCAACGAGACCCTTCTCAAGTAGGACGGTCAGCATTCCCGGTGAGATTTTGAAGTCCGCACAGCTGCCGCCCTTTTGATATAGGCCTAGAAGTGTGTCGATCTCATCACCTTCGACCTCGAAATCGATGACCTCAGGTGCCGGCAATGCTGGCACAGGGATCAGTTCACGAACGGCCGCCGGCAACTGGTAGATCTCGATCGCCTGGCGCCGGAACGCGACGTCGGCTGGGCAGGCCGTAAAACGATAGATCGACCCACCGCCGACCAGGATCGGCTGTAGTAATCCATTCTCCCAGATCGGCTCGATCTGCAGGAACCGGGCGCCGAAGCGGTCGACTTCGGCAACACGGCCGACGATCGTCTGATGCCCCAGCTGTTCGACGATGGCGTAATCGCCGTCAGGATGGGCTTGAGGTGTTGTCTGCATGGATTTTCTCCTTGGTGATGTGGAAATGATGGCAGTCGGGGCAGAGGTAGACGCGGATACGCTTGCTGTTGGACTGGTTGGCCTTGCGGGCGCCGGCTTTCGAGCCGAATGAACGTTGGCCGGTGGCCGCGCAGGTCAGGGGCATGGTCAGAGCTCCACGCCTATGGCCGAGGCGTAGAGATCTAGGAGGGCGGCCTCCTCCTGGCGTTTGACCTTGTCCTTCTGGATCTCCGTGAGGAGTTTGCGGATGATCTTGGCGTCGAAACCTTCGCCCTTTGCCTCGGCCAGGACCTCCTTGAAGTCGTTGCGAATGACGGCGGCGTCTTCGAGCAGGCGCTGGCAGCGCTCGATGATGGTCTTCAGGCGAGTCTGGGCGACGCCGGTGATGACGTCGTCGGCGTTGATGGCCTTGCCTTCAAGGATTTCCTCGGTCGTCAGGTGCTCGGTCGCGATCCGGACGGCGTTTTTCTTGGCGCAGGCCTGGCAGCGGAGCAGCGTGCCGAGCCGGCCGGAGGTCTGGGTGTACCAGCCGGCCGGCAGGTCGCCGGCCGCCCGTTCGACGACGTCGCAGCCCGAGCAGGTGAATGTGGTGAGGGGGCCGTCGGATTCGGCCTCAGGAACATTCAGCTTTTCGGCGTAGGTCATTTCGACACCGCCTTCCTGATGGCGTGCCGGACCTTGGCGCGTAGCAGCAATGCCGGCTTGATTTCCGGATCGGCGGAATCGTAGGGCATCGAAGATCGGCCGCCCAGGGCGGGCAATATGGCCTTCGGAATGGCGGTCCAGTTCGAAGGGTCGGTGTTCTGCTTATTGCCGTCGATGCATTTGAGCGCGTGGCTTACAGGGACTGGACCGTTGACCTGCTCCCAAAGCCATTTGTGCTTCTGAACATATCTTCGTTCGAAACCCGTGTGCGGGTTCGGGTCGGCGACACTGATCTCGACATAGCCATCGGTTCTGACATGCTCGTGTCCAAGATGTTTGGTATTGTGCGGCAACTGACCTTTCTTGAACCAGCCCTTCTCGCTGCCGGGCGCGACGAACCCAGTCATGCCTTCGTTCCAGCTATGATGGCCCTTGCCGAAGTGACCGGTTCGGCCCGTGCGCCAGCCTTTCCGCTTGCGCAGCGAGTTAAGGTTTTCGGCCGAGACATCGGTTCGGCCGAACCTGTCACAATAGCACCTGAGGTAGTCGCCGATCACAAGGGTGCGGTTCGCTTCGAGCCACTCTAATTCTTCGGCCGAATAGACAATCCAACGTTTCGTCATTTCGGTTGCACCGTGATCAGTGGCAGGTGAGGCTCGGGATCCGCGCCATATTCGGCGACGAGCTTGGCCGCACTGATTTGCGTCGCCGCGTTGCGGATGATCTGGTCGGCGACGGCGACGATGGCTTGGCCGCGTTTCGTTTCCTGTTCGATCTGGTCGGCCGTCAGGCTTTCATCCGACAGGCGCTCGAGCTGGGCGAAGAGATGGTTGTTCAGATCGGAAAGGCGGTTTTTCATGCCGCACCGCCTTTCAAAGCCTTCTTTTGCTGGATTTCATCCAAAAGGCGTGCGGTTCCCGCAAATGCCTCATCGATCTCAGCCTGCGTCAGCGTAGGGTCGGGACGGCAAACCAAGGGCCGCTCAAGACCGTCTGTGGCCTCCTGCGCCGTCAACCAGGCGCGGCCGGCGTCGGTGATTTGCCACAGGATGGCATTCGACCAGCGCCGTCGGTCGACCAGGCCACGACGTTTCAGCTGGTCGAGTGTGGTGCGGTAGGCGGCGAGGCGGCGCGTGGCTTCACGACCAGACGAGACGATCGATCGGTCCCAGCCGACGACGTCCCGGACGACATCAGAGGTGGCGCGCCAGACCTCGGCTTTCTTCAGAGCCGCCAGCACATCGCGATCGGAAGGCCGGGCGCTCATGACGCGCGGCTCCGCTGGCTGCGGAAGGTCGATGGCTGCAGGGCGGCCTGCAGGATGACGGCGCCGACCATTTCATCCTTGCCGTGATGGCTGTGGATACGCACGGTCTCGCGGGCGGCATAGATGCCGTTGAGGGTACAGAAGTGCGGATCGCCGGGCTCGGCGAAGCCGATCGGCGTATCGGCAGGCAGGCCTTGGAGCAGGCCCTGCAGCTCCGCGACGGTGCGGCAATGGAAGGGAACGTTCACGCGGTGTCTCCTCTTTCGGATTTGGGCTGGGCGAAGATCCAGCAGTGGGCGTAGTCGCCGCCGACGCCGTTGACGGTGCCGGCGGAATTGAAAGGACGGGATTTCGAGGTCTTGAGGTGCCGCTTCAGGTCGTCGATCGACGGCGCGGTGATGCGGGCGGTGGCGCAGCGCGCCTCGAAATGCTTGAGATTGACCGCGACGAAGGCCTTCGGGTTGCGATGCCGGTTGATCGGATCGGCGGCTTCGGTGTGCTGCTGCTGTTCCAGCCAGTCGAAGGCTTCCCAGAAGTCGGCCACAATCGGGTGGTCGATCTCCACAGAGCGGTCGCGCCAACGCGCCATGGCGTCGATATGGGCGTGCCCTTCGGTCAGCCTCAGCGCGTCGATCTTCATCACGGCCGCCAAAGCGTCGAGCCCGGCGTGCAGCTGGGCGTGACATTTACGGATGCGGGAATGCCGGACCTTGATGGCCATCATGTGGGCGTCCCAGCCCGGGAAGGCGGCGAGATAGGCCTTCATCCAGGCGTCCTCGCGCCGGATGATGTGGATCATGGTGTCCGAGATGTCCTCGCGCGGCCACTGCTCGATTCGCTCGGCCGCCGCCTTGGTCGCCGCCGACCAGCCGTCCTTGGTCCAGTTGCAGGACATCAGGCGGGTCAGTATCGGTTCGCCCGAATTGACCGGGTCGTTCTGCTCGATGACCAGGGCGCCACGAAACGGCGACTCGTTGATATCGTGACCCTGGGATTTCTTGCCGGTGGCGCGTTGAATGGCGCCATTGAACAGGCCCTTGATCTCCAGCCAATCGAACTTCTTGGTGTGGGGCAGGTCCTGGTTGCGGTCGCCTTCGACGAAAATGACGGGTAGATTGGAGACGCGGGCAAGTGTGCGGGTATAGCCGGCCAGCGTCGATTTCGAGGGATCGATGCCCTCGTAGCTTTCGTCGGCCATGCCGCAAAGTTTCCAAAGAAACATGACGATGGTCGATTTGCCGGTATTGGCCGCGCCCCACATTTCGAGGTAACCGAGGCTGGCCTGCTTCATGCGGATCTGCACGGCGAAGAACGACATCACCCAGAAGGTCAGCGCGATCAGGCCGTTGCCGCGCCATGCGGTCCACAGGTCGTCGAACCAGGATGTATCGAAACGGTCGTTGTCATAGTCGATCGACAACAAGCGCAGCGGCGAGGCCAGTTTGATCTGGACATGGCCAAGGTCGAAATAATCCTCGGCATTCAGTCGAATAACCTTGCCCTTGTGGACGGCGATATCGCCCAGCACCCAGGCTTGGTGATCGGGGCTGTAACCGGTGAAATCGATCGTCTTGACGATCCTCAGGCCACGGTTCTGGACCGACATGATCCGGTCGAGCTGGAAGGTAGAGCCCTCCCACAGGCCGCCGGGTGTGATTGAGGCAAGGCGCTTCTTGAACTCGGCGCCGGCGGTGATGGCCGCGCCGGAGAAGGGGCGCTTGTAGACTTCCCGTTGCCCCGGGATATCGATACGCAGGAAATACTGACCCTCAAGGTTCTGCTCGTCCTTGGAATCGGCCTGGAAATACAACGTGCGAAAGGCGCAGTTAGCGATCTCTGTCACGGTGCCGGCGTGCCGGGCGGCGAAGGCTTCGGAGACGCCTTCCTTTTCCATGGTCTCGGCGATCTTGGCCTCGTTGAAGGTCGCCCACCAGGTGCGGCTTTCATAGACGAAGTGGAACGACGACCATTTGTGGCGCTGCCACAGCAGCATGGCCTTTTCGGTTGCGTTCTCGGCCAGCAGGACCAGGCCGTTCCACAGATAGGCGTCGATGTCCTTCTGCGTCAGACGACCGCGCGATTTCAGGTCGTTCCAGTCGAGCTTGGCGGTCTCGCCCTCCGGCCGCGGCTGGGCGGCGGTGGCGCGCCAACCCTCCTCGATCGAGCGCTGCACCCATCGGCGGGTATATTCGGTGCCGGCCGGGCCGATATCGAAGGCCCAGACCAGGCGCGGGCCTTTTACGCCCAGGGCGGCGCAAACGCGGCGCAGTTCGGCCAGGCTGTGTTCGGGATAGAAGTTGGTCGACAGGTTGGCCACGGCGGCCAGGCCACCGCCGGACGGCGGCGCGTCGGACAGCGCCCAGGCGTCGAACACGCCTTCGGCGATCCACAGATCTTCAGCCCGCGCCAGATCCTCCATGGTCTGGTCCGGGCGCTGCCACCACCATCCGTTGACGCTGGACTTGGGTTTGAAATGGGCCTTGCGGTCGAAGCGCGATTCCTGGTCGATCAGGCGTTCCCACCACGATCCACCGGGCAGGGCGAAGCGCACGGTGGCCGAAGCGATGCGGCGCGCGGGATCGTAAAACGTCTCCTGAGTATAGGCATCGCGCATGCCCAGCAGGTTCAGGCCGCGTTTGTAGAGCAGATAGGCGTCGGCCGATGCGGTCGGGTTGGTCTCGGTCGGTTTGAAGCGCGTCGACCAGCTTTCGAACGCGTCCGGATAGATGTCCTTGACGTGGTCTTCGTAGCGGCAATTGTTCTCGCGGCCGCATTTGACGACCCACGGCGCTTCGTAGCGGGTGTAGAGTTCGCGCCGGTCGCAGCGGGGGCACTTGCCCTTGCGCCACCAGCCGTCCGTGCCCTTGTCCTTGAAGCCGTAGTCATCGGCCAGGCGCTGGCGCACGTCGCGCAGGATGTCGTCGGGCATTGACACGGGGCAGGCGGCTTTCGGACAAGGTTTATCTGGCGCGCCTTATGGCCGGCGCGTTGGGTGAGGGAGATGACAAGGTGATCGGCTGTCAGTCCGGTGGCGGATGAAGGCTGTCCGGCGGTTTCGGGATCGGCGCGCCGATCGGCGGGCGCATTGTGCCCTTCAGGTAGGGCGCGTTGCGATCGACCGGGCCCTTGGCCGAGGGCGAAAGCGTACGCTCGTATTCCAGCATGCACGACCAGGTGTGGCCGCAATGCTCGTCGCGGCAGAAGTAGTGCACGCGCCGGGTCAGGTGGGACAGTCGATACGACGAGGCGACACGGCCGACGCCGTGGCAGACGGGACAGTTGAAGCTGGGGCCACCCTTGCCGCCGACGACAGCATCCTGTTTCCTCTGCGTCATCCGTAGATGTCCTTCCGGCCGTCGTGAACATGGGTCAGCTGGCCGAAATCGCCCGGCATGGCGGCGGCACGGACAGGATTGAGGATGGCGTCGCAGACGCCGGCCTCGGCCATCAGTTCGGCGCGCTTGGCGCCGTCGTCGGCCGGCAGGTCCAGCGCCAGGCGGACGAGGCGGCTGAAGGCGTTGCCGTGAAAGCGGTAGCCGTCGGGGATCATGGCCTTGTTGGCGGCGCGGGCGGCGCGGCGCAGCGGGCCAAGGTCGCGTATCTTGTCGTTCGACAGGCGCGCGGCCTGGTCGATCAGGGCCTGCCAGGCGGTGAGGTCGGCGGACGTCATGCGCGGCGAGCCTTTTCGTGACGGTCCATTTCGAGCAGGACCTTTGCGACCAGCTGGCCGGTCAGGGTGTCGATGGTGCTCGACCGCTGGTTCATGGTTCGCGCGATCTCGTCGTTGTCCATCAGGTCGACGTCGCGACGGCGCTGGCATTCGGCGCCATAGGTGCGGGCCAGGCGCGACAGGGCGACTTCCGGCGGCCGGCCGGAGATGTCCTTGCCGGCCAGGAAAGCCTTGGTATTCAGGGCCTGGGCGGTGGCGTTAAACATGGGACTTGCCTCCGGTTGTGGTGCGGGGGGGGGGGGCAACCGCGTATCCGTTACCGGCATGCCGTCATATGAAATTGTAACGACTCTTCCTCCTTGGGGAGGTAATAGCGTATCCGTTGCCGGCCTGACGCCGTTGGTAATGGCGCGGTCGACGGCGTCGCGGGTCGTGAGCGGGGCCAGCAGGGACGGCTCGAAGTCTTTCAGCGCCTCGGGATCGTCATGCATGGCCGGGGTGGCAAGCTTGGCGTTGAGGGCGTCGATCTCGGTACGCGCCGCATCGAGCTCGGCCTCCAGCCTCAGCGTGAGGGCTTTTTTGTCGGCCAGGTGTTGTTCGGCCAATTCGGCGCGTTCACCTGCGTCTGCGGCGGCCTGGCACATGTTCTCATATGATTTCATGTAGAGTTCGGCGGACCTGGTGGCGCCATCGCGTGCATCGAGTGCCGCGGCGGCTTGGACGTTGGCGGCAGAGACGAGGTTAGATGTTTCGTTCAGGGCCGCTTCCAGGTCGTGGCAGTTTCGCTTCACTTGGCTGAGTTCGATCTCGCGGTCGGCCAGGTCGTTTTCGGCCTGCTGCAGGCGGCTCTGCAAGATAGTGAGGTCACGTTCCAATTCGACGATACGAATGGATGCTCTGAACAGCAGCTCACTGTCGTCATCGTCCGCCTCCGGCTCTGTCGCGCCCATCGGCATGACGACGGGAGGGGTGAGTGCCCTGACCAGGGCCTTGAACTGGCGTCGGGGCAGTCTCATGCGGCGGTCTCCTGGGACAAAGACCCTTCCGCACCGGGGCCAACCAGCGCGGAAGGGCAAGGTCCACCCGGCTCAATGCACAAGGCCGGATGGGTTGGGAGTGGATCGTGGGAGAGCAGAGCGTCGAGTATTCGCCGCCCGAGTTCGTCGCCAGGCTTCAGATCGCCATGCGCGATGCGGCGTACGGCCTCCGGCGAACAGCCGAGCAGTTCACTCGCCGCACGAAGAGTGAGGTGGTTTTCGTGCAACCACTTTTCGAAGGCTGAGCGGGGGCGGGGAAGAATCGGTGTCATGGGGTTGTGGTTGTTGTGATTTGTTGTATTTGTCAACCAAGATGCTGAATAATGTGTTAATGACACAACGTGCGTTTTTGGTTCCACCGGTTGTTTATGGGGGAATGAGCTCGCGCGTGATTCCACATCCCGACATCGGTCCTGCACTGCGCCGTCTGCGCAGACTTTCAGGTAAGCCGATCAAGCAGATCGAAGGCTTGCTGGGTGTAACGCAACAGGCCATCAGCCGTTGGGAGACGGCTCAGGTCAATTTCCCGCCTGAAAAGGTCAAGCCGTATCTCGACGCCATCGGCGCGACCGACGCCGATCTTGAACGTATGCTGGTTGGGGTTTCTGAACCGCCATCCCTTCCGGCCAGCCCGACACTTGTCTCCAACGGCCTCGAAGCAATAGAGGTCACTGACGAATCGATGTCGCCCTGGTGCGAGCCGGGCGAATGGGTAGTGTTCCAGCGTGCCCGGCATCCCAAGCGCATGGAAGGCTGCGTTGTCGAATTTCGAAGCGGCAAGCGGTTGGTGCGGCTCTTCGGTCGTGAGCGTGATGGTCAGGTTTTCGTCCAGCGCGTAAATCCAGAGGCTACCGAGGAGTTTTCGCAGTCCGATATCGTCGGCATCTACCGAATAGCCTCGCGCGGCGACAATTACGCCTCGACAAGTTGACAAATACAACAAACTGATAAAGTGTACAACCCGTGACATGTGGTCACGGGAGAAACACCATGAACGATACCGACAAGGCACGGGCCATCGACGAGGCGGTCGGCGCCAATGTGCGCATCCGGCGCAAACAGATAAAGATGTCGCAGGAGGGCCTTGCCGATGCCATCGGCCTGACCTTCCAGCAGATCCAGAAATACGAGCGCGCTTCGAACCGCATCAGCGCCTCGAAGCTGGTCCAGATCGCCGAGGCGCTTAAATGCCACCCGGCCGATCTTCTGCCCTCGACGGCCGCGCTCTCCGACACGGACGGGGATGGCTGGCTGGGCCGGGCCCGCGATCTCTATTTCCGCCGCCCCGGCCTGTTCGAGGAGCTCGAACGCTGCAGCGACGACCAGCTGCTGCTCCTCGAGGAACTGCTCTATGGCTTCCTGGGCGAGCCGGCTGGTTCGTCGTCGATCGACGCGGAGGCCGTCGACCGCTCACACCAGGTCGCTGACCTGATGGAGGCGGCGTGATGGCCAGGACCACCATTTCGCGCGCCGAGGCGCAGGACCTTGGCCTTTCCATCCTTAACGGGACCAAGGTGTCGATCGACGACGATCGACTTGCGGAACTGAGAGCGGCGCGCGAAGCCAGAAAGCATACGCCCGCGCCTTGGCGGCCGGAAATCTACGAACCCAAGGCTGCGATCATCATCGCGTGGGACAGCGTCTGCGCGATGCGGAACAATGGCGACTATACCCACGACGAGTTTGAAGCCAATGCCCGATTGATTGCAGCGGCGCCGGCACTCCTCGAAGCCGCGCAGGAACTACTTGTCGTGGAGCATGCCTCGAACTTTCGGCCGACGCCACAGTTCATCGCCCTCGCGCGAGCCGTGGCTATAGCGACAGGAATGCTCTGATGGCGCAAAAGATGGAATGCGCCGGCGGCGTGCCCGGGTTTCTGGCCGCCGGCGCCGGCGGTACGCGATCGCCCGTCGTCGCCTTCGTCGGCCGGCCGGGCAAGTCGGTCGCCCTGACCGAGTACGAACGCCGGCAGGACATGGCGCGGCGGCTCAATGCCGCCGCCGACCGTTGCACCGAGGATCCGCGCATGCGCGAGGTCTGGCGCAGCAAAGCCATCAAGGCGACCTATCTGCCGGCGGCCGAGCTGACTGCACGGCCACGGGTTCTGGCCGACTTCACGCCGGGCGGCTTCGATCCGCGCGATCGGCCCGTATCGCTGCTATGGGTCGTTGGGCTGCTGACATTAATTGCACTGGCCGTCGGCCTTACGCCGGTGTCGCCGTAAGGCATCAGAAGTATCAGAAAAGCAATAAACCCGAGCAGGCGCTCTAGGCACTTGGCTACATTAATTTCGATGTGCAGGGTGGTTTTCATGACGGCCTCCAACTGTGCCATCAGGTATATGTTCCGGTTTTTTCGTACTTTAAAGGAAGTTGTTGGGAGCGTCCGCCTCTTGGTACACGGGCTGTACAGGGCAGTTGCGGTTCGCGCGCTTGACAGGGTTTCGAAACGGGCGCATCCAAGGCGTCCGGGCTTAAGAACCCGTCAAGACAACAGCGGCGTAAGGCGTCGAGATCGCCTTGATATCCTTATGGCCGGAGTGCGCATGTTTATGTCCAAGGGGCAACCCTAAAGGCATGCGTGCACGCCTGTTGTCGTGTTCTTAAGCTCCGGCCACCAATGGCTTCCCTTAAGAAGGAAACAACACATGAACCCGACCCAAGCCCGCGATATCCGCGACGCCGCCGCCGATCTACACCGGCTACTCAACGCGCTCGGCCACACGCTCGACGCCGTGGCCAATACCGTCCCCGAACCACTGAACTCTCAACTCGTCGTCTGCGCCGCCGCCGCCCTCGCTTCCGCCGGTGAACAACAAAGAATTCCGATTTCAGTCCTGCGTGATGCGGAGATCGGTGACTACCAGATCAATCACGTATTACGGATATCCGATTTTGTCAAATGAGATACGAGATCATCCCGTTCGAAGATCATGGCTTCTTCACCTTCGAGGACAACGGCGAGGTCCGTGCTACGTACCAATGGACGTCTGGGCGCTGAAACTCCGCCGATCGAGAACCTTGGGCAATCGGTACTCAGCCTGGCCGACCAATCGGCGCCGTTCTTCGACTTGCTGGCGGCGCTCGACAAACTCGGCGTGTCGTGGAACCATGCCCGCAAGCCGGAAAAGGTCTGGGCGGTGTCGATGCCGGAAGTGACGCGGCTATCCGCCGCCGCCGGCTTGGTCTTCCGGTTGACCGAGGATATGGCCTTCTCGCTTCGGGCCGATCCGCGCTTTGTCGCCGCGAAGACAGTCCGAAGCGTTCACGGTCACGCCGTGCATTGCTGGGTTTTCTCGGCGCCGACGCGCCATTGACCTACTTGACGTTGTGATGAGTCCCATGACATCTCTCGGTAAAACCGGGAGGTGTCGCATGGTTATCATCCTCATAGCTCTTCTCGGTTTGATTATCTATGGTTTCATAAAGCTACTTCCCATCGTGTTCGAGCGGCATCAGCGGCAACAATCGCTCGATGCCCTGAACGGCGCCCTTAGCGTCATGCAAAAACCCACTATGACAATGGCCGAGTATGAGGAATTGCGCGACGATACCGACGAAATAGTCGTGTCCGTACGGGACGAAGACCACTTCGATGATGGCAGCGAGGACGATGCCCGTTGGTCTGAGGGTGAGCGTGGCCCCTCCGCCTCTTTCTCCTACGTCAATATGTCGGGTGTAAGGTCACAGCGCACGGTGAAGGGCTGGGTCTCCGAAGGGCCACACATCAAGGGCTGGTGCAAAACCGCCAAGGATGAACGCACCTTTCGGAAGAGTAGGATCAGTAACTGGCAGGTCGCGCGGTAAGCAACTTTCGCGGGTGGCGCGAAAATCAAACCTTGTTTGACGACGTTTCGGCGCAATAAGACCGGCTTGGCCGTTGTCAAAAAGGGACAACCGGAACGCGCCGTATGCGGATCAAATTCCGGCGCGGGCCGTTGCCGACAGTCGCGCGCGGTGGCAGATGTGACGGCCTCAATCAGCGGGGGCTGACGATGGACAGGGTTGTTTTACAGGATGTGCGTTCGGCGGCCGACGATATCGCCGCCATTGCCCGCGCCATGCGCGATCTGCTGCTCAAGCGCGCGGCCAGTCATAGAGACGATTCGGAAATGATATTGCTGGCCTCGGCCGCCGAACTGGCCTGGGACAAGGCCGTCATGATCAGCGATGGTTGTCGGCCAGATCGCTGAGGTCGGCTTCCTCGTCGTGCAGCCAGGCGATCATGGTGACCAGGGTATAGAGGGCGACCGACGGGCCCTTGTCCTTTTTAAGGACCCTGATAGCGTCGAGACCCTCAGCGACGGACGCCTTTTTCGACGGCGCTGACGTGCGATTCAGAACCTGTTCCAGTTCGGACCAGGTGACGAGGAAATAGCTTTCGGACGGATTGAAGTGCTTTGTCATCGGGCCTTTTTGACGCCCGGCACGAAAAGCCGGAAGTACCTATTTCGGATACTTCGCGGCCTGCCGACCGTAAGGGCCTACCTTTTTCAGGCACTACCGCCGAAGGGCCATGGCGTCCGGAGCGACGGAGGTGACAAAGTTGAGGCGCAACGTTAAGCTTAAAGCACTGGGAGGATGGCCATGACGCCGGATGAGGCCGTCAGGATACGCGCACTGTCGCCGCGGCAGAAAGAAATCCTGCGCCTGCTGGGACGCCGCCTCGAGCACAAGGAGGTGGCGCGGGAGCTGGGCATCAGTCCGTGGACCGTGCGCGACCATATCAGCCAGGCCCGCGACAAGCTGAACGTCACGACGACGCGCCAGGCCATCCTGCTTATGATGGATTACGAGGATCTGGATATCCCCCCTGAAGAGGGACCCCTGTCGCAAGGGATTGGCAAACCACAACAAATTTCTCCAGTCTCGGGGCATGAACAAGCCCTTCACCCCGCCGAACCCGTCGCCCCTGCCGACACATCTGATCCTGTCCCGCGCCGAGCTGGAGATTGCCCTGACCAACTTGGCGACGCCGCAGCGCCGCGAGGACATCATGGACACGATCGAGACGATGCTGTCCCTGCCGGCATCGATGGGGGTGGGGCGGGCGATCACGATCATCTCCGCCATAGCCTGGCTGACCGACGAGAGCGACCGGGCGCCTGGGTTCGATGGGCCCGGCGAATTGAAACCTTCAAGAGAGGCCTGAAGTCCGCGGGGCCGGCCCGGATCGCGCTGACGATCGGGGTGTCGGTCACGATCTCGGTGTTCCTGGTCGGCCTGGTGGTCGTCGGCATCGTCGGGACGATGGAGTCGCTCAACGCATTTTTCCATCCGACTCCATGATGCAGGGGGGCCGGTGGTTCACCGGCCCGCGGGCCACATCGAGGAGTACGGAGTTGAAACGAGCGGAAATGGTTGTGCGGGGAACGCAGAGATTGGTCGAGGTCGAAAACTCCATCGGTGCGGCGTTTTCGACCACGGCCAGGCTGGCGGGCGACCTTGAGGATCTGCGCATGTCGTCGGGCCTGTCGGCGGTGATCGGCCAGGATGCCCTGTCCGACGTCAGCCGGGCGGTGTCCTTGCTGGTCGAGGCCCGCGGTGTTATCGTCCGGGCGCACGGGCACCTCGATGCCGTCAAGACGCAGATCGGATGCCGGTCGGTTACGCTGACCGGCAACGGCACGGACAAGGGCAACACGGACGATCCGACGGGACCGCCGCACACAGGACGACTTAGGGCCGTATGAACCCAATCCTTCGCTTCATCTGGGTCTGGGGTGGCGGCGCCGCCGCCGTCCTCGTTGGCCTGATGGCGTATTTTCGTGGCGGCACCCCCGAGAAATGGGGCGCCGCCATTTTTCTGGCCTCATGGTTCGTGCCATCCGAAATCGACAGCCTGTTTGGACACTTCGGCCACCATCACGGATTTCGCGCCGTGCTGTTCGCCGGCGACGCCCTGGCCACCATTGCCTATCTGATCGTTGGCCTGCGCTGGTGGCGGCTGTGGGCGTTCGCCTGCGCAGGGAGCCAGCTGGCGGCGGTGCTGACGCATATCCTGACCTGGTACACGGTCGGCGGCCGCACCTGGTCCTACATCACCCTGGCCGATATCTTCGGCGGCGACCTGCCGATGATCATCCTGGGCATCGGCGTCGTTTTGGCGCCGCGGCTGCGATTTGACAATCGTACGGATGGGCGTAGGCTCCCGGCCATTGAACCTCGGGGAGACTAATATGCACCGGATTGTTCAGCGGCGCGGCGGCATGGTCCTGGCCGTCTGGAACGGCCAAAAATGGCACTTCGCCGTCCATGCCGGATGGGTGAATGGTGTCGAAACCATCATCGATCACCGTCTGTGGCATCTCGTCCAGTCGCGAACGTTCGAAGACTTCGCCCGCGGCCGCCAAGTGATTGTCGTTCCACTTGAAGGGCACCGACCGTACGAGGAAGTGTTCCAGGCCGCCTGGGAGGTCCTCAAGAGTCCGCCGGAATATAACCTGTGGGACAGCAACTGCGAGCATTTCGCGACCGGTTGCGCCACCGGCGAGCCACGCAGTCGTCAGGCTGAGCGCGCCAAGAAGGCGATCGGTGAAGCCGCAGCGTTCATTGCATGCGCGACGCTTGGGCTGGGCGTGCTGAAGGCGATATTGGACTAATATCCAACGAAATCTTGCCTCTGCCGTTCATTTGCCGTGGGTATCGATAGCGGCGGTCGTGGCCGCTGCCGGATGGCGCGTTGAAGGTGATGTCCGAAGTCGACGCGCCGGGTACTTTGCTTTAGTCGGACTTTGAGGCCGGTCCCGTTTCCAGCGTCATCCGGGACACCAGGCCGCCGCGGCCATCCATATCGTGGGCGATCTCGCCGATCAGCCAGGGGATGGCGTCGATCTCCGGCAGATATCCCGACACGGTGACGGCCCGGTCGGGATAGTAGTCCGGCCGGCCGAAGGGCAGGGTGAGCTCGAGGCGCTCGCCGTCGCGCCCCATGCGGTTATAGGCCGCGGCGCAGGCGTCGCGTGCGTCGGTTTCATTGGCGTAGATCTTGCGCAAGCGCTTGGGCTTGCCTGTGCCGGACACGCCGATCGAGACGACCTGGCGGCTGGCCGACGCCTTGTCGTGCCAATGGGCTTCGACGCCGTTGTACTGACCGCGTTTCGGCGAGGTGTAGCGATACGGACCGCCGTCAGTACGGGCGAGGAGGATCGGCGGAATCGTCGTGCCGCCTGCGGTCCTGCCCTTGCCGACGTGCGCGAAGACCAGGAAGCCGGCTTTGACGGTGGCGGTGGCGTCGTAGCGCCGGCCGAGCGCCTTCAGCAGGGCGGCATCGGACATCGGGCCGTGGCCGAGCGCCGGAATGACCTTGCCGGCCAGGTCGCCGTCGACGCGGGCGGTATAACCGTTGTCGGCGGCGATCGCGGCGATGACGGTTCCGACGGACTTGCCGACGAAGCCGCGTTCCTTCCTGACCGTGAACCCCGAAGCCAGGTCGGCCGATCGGGCGCGCAGGGTAATGACGTCGGGCGGACCTTCGGCGCCGGTCTCGTCGACATGGAAGCTGCCCTTGTCGACCAGGCCGATCGGCACGCCGGATCCGCGCGCCCAGCCGATCGCGACCTTCAGCACGGCGCCCTTGGGCGGAATGGCCACGCGGCCGTCGGTATTGTCGATCGATATCTCGAGCTGGTCGGCCTCACCGCCGCGGCGCTCGGACAGTGTGAGGCGCGTGACGCGCGGCGCCAGCTTGGGCGTCAGATCGACCGGCGCCTGGTCAAGGACCAGGAGCGAAACCTGCCAGGCGGCGTATGGAATTATTCCCGTCATACGTCGGGCTGCGCCTCGAGCGAGCGTGGCGGCACCGATGCGCCGGCATTGACGACGGTCGGCGGATCGTCGGTGCGTTCCAGCGCCAGGCTGAAGTCGGCCTTGCGCGCGACCCCGTCGACGAAGAAGACCGATCGGTTGTCGCTGAGGCTCCTGATCAGCCAATGGCCCATGACATTGCCCTGGCCGTCCATCAGGAGATAGGCTTCGCCGGCATCGGCCATGGCGCGCAGTGTATCGAGCGACGAGGTTTTCGCCGGCGTCTGGCCGGGATAGATGGCGCCGGTCAGGGTGATCTTGTCGTCGCCGGGCCCGGTGAACTGGCTGGCCTTGCGGGCACCGAAGCGTTCGGCCTGGGCGTAGGTCCATTCGGTCGAGCGTTGCAGTTCAGAGTAAGGCGCCGTGCCGATCTCGAACAGGAAGGGACCCAGGGCCATCATCATTCGTCTGGGTCCTTGTAGGCCGACCTTGCCTTGGCCGCGGCGGCCGCTTGATGACGCGACAGGGCTGCTTCAACCGCTGCCGCGATCTCGTGCGCGTTCTGGCCAGGCGCGGCATAGACATTGATGGTGATCGGCGCGGCCTGTGGCATGGCCGCGGCGCCGGCGGGCGAGGCGGCGATCATGGCGGCGCCGGCGACGCCGGCGGTCAGCGTCCGGATCTGGCGCACGGGCCCGTCGGCCGAGCGGGCGATGCCCAGGCGCAGGCCTTCGGTCAGGTTGCTGCCCAGGCCCATGAAGACGCGCGACGGCGAATGGATCTGCGCCTTGTCCTTGAACGCGGCGACCCCGGCGTCGACGGCCTTCTTCAGGATCAGGCCGAACGGTCCGAGCATGAACCAGATGCCGTCGATGATGCCCTGCATGATCGACTTGCCGAGCGCCGACCAGTCGATCTTCTTGAACCAGTCAAAGACCGGCATGAAGGCCTGGATGAACAGGCCGACCGGGGTGAAGTTGAGGATGGCCATGCCGAGCAGCTTCAGCCCTTTGGCGAAGATCGGCTCGACCTTGTTCCACACGCCGCCGATCGTGTGGACGACGCCCATGATGCCGTCGACAGCCGGTTTGAATGACTGGTAGAGCGAGCCGAAGAAGGCGCCGAAGAAGGCCTTGACCGGCTCCCAGTGCTTGACCAGCCAGTAGACGCCGGCGCCCAGCAGCGCGACGCCGGCGACGATGGCGGCGATCGGCCAGGCCGCAGCGAGAATGCCCGGCGCCGCGGCCATGAAAGCCGCGCCCATGGTGTCCATGGCGGTCCCGAGGCCGATCAGGGCGCCGCTGATCAGGGGCGCGCCTTCCTCGACGAAGCCGGCCGCCTTGCCGAAGGTGTAGAGCCATTTGACGCCGTTATAGGCCTTCATGGCCGGGCCGACGATGCCGCCGAAGGCCCATTGCAGGCCGCCGAGTGCGATCTTGGCCCCAATGAAGGCGGCGGTCGCCTGGACCATCAGGGCGGTCAATTTCGGGTGCTTGTCTGCCCAGTTAGCAAACTTATCCGATAGATTGGAAACCTTGTCCGCGAGGTCGACCAATGGCGGAAGGAGTTCGTAGCCGACGATGATGGCCAAGTGCTGCAGATCGCCCATCAGGCCCTGCATGTTAAGCGCCGCGTCCTTCGAGCGTTTTGCGAAGTCCTTGTCGACTTCTCCGGCCGCGTTGAGTGCATCCGTCCGGATCTGCCGATACTGATCCATGTTCAGGGCCAACTGGCGCACGGCCGAGGCCGATTCCTGGTTTCGAAACAGGTGCGGGATCTTCGACAGGTCGCCGCCGAGCGCCTTTTTCGTCAGCTCGGCGATGGCTTCCAGCGGCGTCTTGCCCTGGGCATAGGCCTTCTTCATCGCCGCCGGCAGATCGACGCCATAGGCCTTGAAGGCCTTTTCGGTCTTGACCGTGTTGATCGAGGCCAGCAGGTCCTGGACGTTGGTGGCGGCGCCGGCCGCGTCCTGGGCGCCTTGCTTGGCGATTTCGAGCGCGGCGGACAGGTCGGCGACGGCCGGCACGCCTTTCTGCCCCAGCGCCGCCATCTGGGCGGTCAGGCCGGGGAAGTAGGCGGCCATGTCCTTGATTTCGACATTTCCGTCCTTGCCGGCCTTGGTCATGGCGTCGAGCGCCAGCGCCGTTTTGTCGAGGGGGACTTGAAGATTACTGTAGTTCGCGAAGGATGCCTTCGACAGGTCCTCAATCTCAGCCTTTTCAGCACTGGCCGCCTTGCCGATCGGTGCCATTAAGCCAGCGAGAACCCGCGCATCCTGAATGCCGGCGCCAGCCAGGAAGTCGACGCCCTTACGCATCGATTCGGGCAGTTGCTTAGCCGCGTGGGCCGCGGCGAGAATGTTCCCTTTCAATCGGGCTGTCGCAGCATCGCTGAGTTCGGCCTTCTGTTGAATATCGACCATTCCATCCTGGAACGATGCCGCCTGCTGAACGGACAATGCCAAGGGGATGGCGGCAAACAGACCGCCCTGTATGTTCGACGAGCCCTTGCTGCGCATGCGTTGACCAAGCGCGTCGGCCTTCTGCTGGCGAGCCATGGCGGCGGTCTGCTCGTCGATGCGCAGGGTCGTGGCGCGGATGCGGTCCTCGAGGCGCGCCTGCTGGAACGACATCTCCTCCGTCAGCCCACCGTTCTTGACCGCCGTGTCATTGAGCCGGCCAAGCGCGTCCTGGTCCTGTCGCAGTTCGCCGCGCATGGCCTTCAGGGCGGCCTGCGCCTTGCCGGAACCGCCGGCGATGTTCTTCAGCGAGCCGGTGAGGCCGTCGATGCCTTTGAACAGGAAGGTGAGGGCAAGTTTACGGTCGGCCATACTCGGTCACTTCTTGGGCCCGTAGGCGTGGTTCCAGCGTTCGACCGCGCGACCGTGCCAGACCATCAGCTCGTCGAGCTCGAGCGCGTAACAGCGGTCGTCAGGCCAGTGGAAGATGAAGGCGATGTCGGCGACGATGTCGTCTACGCATCCACCTGAGACCTCGCCGACGGCGGCAACAAAAAATAGACGGCCTGGTTGACCAGGGCGGAGAAGTCTTCCGAGTTCATCGGCTCGAGCTCGGCCTCGAGCAGGTTCGGCATGGTGATACGCGGCAGAAGACGGATCATCTGGTCGACGTCGCCCTGGATCAGCGGGCGCATCTGCAGGCCGCGCAGTTCGCTGGCGCCCGGCCGGCGGATACGGACCTCGGTGATGTCCTCGTCCTTGCGCTTGACGGGCAGGCTGAGGGCGATCTTGTCGCTGAAGACGGCTTCGGACATGCTGTTTCTCCGGTACTGGTCAGGTTTTACAGGCCGATGGCGGCGCGCAGATCGGCGGCACGGTCGACGCCGTTGACGACGAAGATCATGGCCAGGAAGTCGATTTCGACGACGACGTCGCCGTCTATCTTCAGGCGATAGTAGGAGGCGGCCGTCTTGATGGTATGGCCGCCGGCTTCGCCGACCTTCGCACCGCCGGGATCGATCTCGGCATGGCGGCCGCGCAGGGTGATCTCGACGCGGGTGACCTGCCCTGTGTCGTCGGCCTGGTAGCCACCCAGCCAACGCATCTGGACGCCGTCGATCGCCGGCTCGCCGAACTGCTGGTAGATGCCCTTGATGATGCCGCCCGGCTTCCACTCGAACTCGATCTTGTCGACACCCATGTCGAGTTGCACCGGCCCGATCATGCCGCCGCCGCGCCAGTCCTCGAGCAGCAGGGCGATCTTGGGCAGTGTGGCCTCGGCGATCTGGCCGATATAGTTGTCGCCGTCGTTGAAGACGTTCATGTTCTTGAGGACGGCAGGCAGGGCCATGGCGGGGTCTCCGGAGAAGGGTCAGGCGGCTGGGTCTGAGGCGGCTACGATCAGCCGGCACCGGTCAGCTGGGCGGCGAAGTTGTCGTAATATTTGTCGGTGATGTGGATAGTCAGGCCGATGTTCTCGGCCGGCGCCGTGATGGTGAAATCGAAGTCGAAGTTCGGATTGCCGCCGGCCAGGTCCTCGGCCGAGTTGAGGTCGCTGTCGAACCAGCAGTTGGCGCCGATCAGCTGCTGGCGCGACACGAAGCTGCGCAGCTTGGCGTTGATCGTGCCCAGGACGTCCTGGACCCACTGGACGGTGATCGGCAGGTCGATATAGCTGGCGATGCCGTAGGCGATGGTGTCGCGCACGACATTGGCCGAGCGCGTCGCGACTTCGAAGACATAGTCGGGATCCGTCGAACAGGTGCGGTTGCCCCAGAAGCGGTAGCCGCCGCCGTAACGGACGATGGTGGTGACGTTGCCGGCATTGAGCGTGCCGGCGGTGCAGGTCGAATCGAGAATGTCGAAATCGACGTCCTTGGTGATGCCGGTGACGCCGGGCACGACATTGTTCGACAGGCTGAAATTGAAGCCCCTGGTCTGGTCGAGAAAGGCCCTGAGGCCCATGGCGCGGGCGACGGCCGAACCCGCCCAGTCGGTGAAGTCCGGCCAGATCAGCATCAGGTCGCGGTCGCTGAAGCCTTCGGCATAGGTCAGGACGTCGGCGACGACGGCGCCGATGCCGGCGGCATAGACGAAGCCGCGCAGCTGGTGCGAGACGACGGCCAGGGCTGTGGTGACGGTCTCGCTGTCGTGGCCCGGGACGCCGAGGATGGTCGGCTTGATACCGAATTTCGATTCCGCCGTCAGCAGGGCCTGCATACCGGTCAGCTTGCCCGTACCGTTGACCGTGCCGATAATGGCGGTCGACGTGGCGGCCTCGTTCATGCCTGGCGCGACGCGGACGACGATGATGGTCGGCGAGCAGATATCGGCGATGGCCTTCAGGGCCAGGGCCAGGGTGCCGTTGACGCCGGCCTTGCCGATGGCGGCCTTCAGATTGGCGACCAGGACTGCGGTATCGAGCGGGAAGGCATCGGCGTCGGCGTCGGTAGAGACTGCGACCAGGCCGATGACGGCCGACGAGGCGGTGGCGATCGGCAGGGCGCCCTCGGCGGCTTCGGTGATGGTGATGCCGTGCTTGATGTCATCGGTCATTGGGCGGCTCCAAACGGGAAGGACAGGGCGAAGGCGGGTTGCTGCGGCAGGTCGAGGCGGACACCGGTCAGGTCGAGCGACATCCGGCCGTCGGCGCCGCCGGCGGAGATCCAGACGCGGACCAGGCGGACGCGCTTTTCCCAGCGCGCGATGGCGCCGGCCGTGGCGGCGCAGATCAGGAGGCGGGTCGCGGCCGTGATCGGCTGGTCGACCAGCTCGAGGAAGCGCGAGCCGTAGGCGCGGCGCATGACGCGCGAGCCGATCGGCGTCGTCAGGATGTCGTTGATCGACTGCCAGATGAAATCGAGGCCGGTGATCGGCTTGCCGGTGCTCCGGTTCATGCCCGTGCTTTGGCCCGTGCTCATGACGGCGCCCCGGAGGTGTCGGTGCCGGCGCGGACGCCGCCGTGGGTGTGGGTCGACAGGTGCTTGCCGTTGCCGGTGACCTCGCCCGACGCCACCACGTTGGCGGTCGTGGTGATGTTGTCGGTGGCGCTGATCTTGCCGTCGACGACCAGGTCGCCGGTGACGGTCATGCCGTTGGCGACCAGGATATCGAGGCCGCCGACCAGGCTGAGCCGCATGATGCCGGCGTCGTTGTCGTACACCAGGGTCGAGCCGTCGGGGAATTGGGCGACGACGGTATTGCCGTCGCCCGGCGGAGGGTTGGCGTCGGAATAGAGGCCGACCAGGGCGAGGCCGTGGTTGATATCGGCCTCCGGACAGAGGAGCAGGACCTGCTCGCCGGTGGACGGCGGACACCAGGTCGTGAAGGCGCCGGCGCGGGCGAACCACGGCACGGGCGGCGAGATGACGTCGCCAAGCTTGACCGTGCAGCGCGCACCGGTGACCGCCGCGATCGTGCCGAGGCGCATCATGTCGCCGATATGACGCGGCAAATCGTCTTCGTGGTGGATCTGGCCGGTGGACATGGCGGCATGATGTGGCGCGCACGGCGCCAGGCCAGACCATGGCTTTGTCAAGCCGGGCTTGACAAAGCCAGCCTATCGGACACGGACCAGAACCCAGACGGTGCCGTGATCCGGCACTGCTTCATCGCCGCCGCTGGCGCTCAGGTCGGGCGGGGCATAGCCGGCGCCGAACGAGCCGGCCGACAAGACGCCATTGGAGGCGGCGTCCTCGGCCGATTCGGGAAGGGTGTGGGTGTGGCTCTTGTTCTGGTTGGCCTTGAACTGGCCGTAGGTCGGGCGCGCGACGCCATCGCCGAGATCGGCGCCACCGATCCGTTCGAAACGCCATTGCCAGTCGGGCATGGCGAGATAAGTACCGTCGTCAGCGATGAACCATTTGCCCGGGTGGGCGTCCTTGTCGGCGGCGTCTGCTGCCAGGAAGGGATCACCGGCCAGGGCGTCGGCCATGGTCTGGTAAGCGGGAAGCGGCAGGTGCTGGCCGTTGGGGAACTTGTAATTGCTTGTCTCGGCGACCTTGCGATAGAAGGTCTTGCGCTCGCCCAGCCAGATGCCGTTCGAGCCGTCCGAGCCGTCGGCGAAATTGGTTGCGCCGAAGGTCAGGTCGGTGACGTCGATATCGGCGAAGGTGACGTCGGCGGCCAGGAGCAGGGTAATCTCGGCCGGCTTGCTGACGATCGGATCGGCCTGTCCGTAGAGGGCGAACAGGGTGCCGTCGGCCAGGTAAAGCGCAATCGAGCGCAGGTCATAGGCGGTGCCGCCGTCGTCGGCCGCGGTGACATGAATGGTGTCGGCCGAGATGGCGTCGCCGGCGGTGACCACGACGCGGCCGATCTCTCCGGGCAGGGCGACGTCGGCCTGGGCTGCTACGTGGGCGGTTTCGCTAAGGCCGACCTGGTGCAGGGTGACGGGCAGGGTGCCGGCGGTATGGGCGGCGACCAGGGCAGCGCGGCCGGCATCGGTGACGATCAGGGTGAGGCTCATATCAGCTCCTTCAGGCGGCGGGTGCGTCCATGGTCAGGCGCGCCAGGATCGCCAGGCGCGATACGGCGAAGACGCCGACGCTGCCCTGCGACGGCAGGCGCAGGTAAAATTCGAAATGCGAGCGCAGGTTCTTGGCGCGCGTCACGCTGTTGACGATCGAGGCGAGATAGGGGCCGCTGGTCTGGTCGGGCCCCAGCTGGTCGACGTCGGCGGCGATGGTGAAGGTGTAGGGATCGCCGGCCGGCTCGGTCTCGAACCATTCGGTAATGTGGGCGGCCGAGCCCAGGGCTGCGACGGCGGCATTGACCGCGGCGCGGGTGCCCTTATGCCGATGGATATACATGGCCGAAGCGATGCGGGCGCGCTTGACGTCCTCGGGCCACAGGTCGGACCAGTCGTCGACGCCAAGCTCCCAGGCCAGCCAGGGCAGGAAGGTCAGCGGGCAGAGGGCCGGGTTTTTCAGGTAGCGTGACGGCAGGGGCACAGGCAGGGGCGGTTGCCGGACCGCGTTTTCCAGGCTGCGTTCCTGCGGCGTCACATTGGGCGGCAGGAGGCTGGTCATTCGGCGATGCCGGCGTGGGTCGTGGTGGCCGAGGTGCAATAGGCGACCTGGTCGTCGCCGATGACCAGGTCTTCCTCCATGTCGAGGACGATCTTCTGCACGCCTTCGACGAACATCGAGCCCGACAGGGCCGAGACGGTGATGTCGCGGCCGATCTTGCGCATGGCGGCGATATATTTGTCGCGGCCGGCGATGGCGGCCGCCAGCACCACGGCGGGGTCGGGGCCTTCGAAGGTGTAGATCTGCGCCGTGAAATCGAACTCGACGACGGTCACCGAGACGACGGTGACATGGTCGGTCAGCGGGCGGATGGTGTCGGCGTTGAGCGCGGCCGTCACTGTGGCGACCAGGTCGTCGGAGGCGGCGCCGGTCCCGGTTTTCGACATGACATAGACCGTCACGTCGCCGGGCGTCGGCGAGATGGCGCGGGCGTCCTTGACGTCGGCGTCGGCCGAGCGGGCGTGGTAGATATAGGCCTGTTCGGGCCCGGCGACGGAATAACCGTCGGGCGCCAGGACGATGCGCTCGCGATAGGCGTCGTCCTCCTCACCGTCCAGGCGATCGACCAGCAGGTTGGCGCCGAGGTTGTCGAGGTCGGCGCCCTCGGCGTCGGCAACCAGGTTGGCGCGGGCGGCGGCATTGACGCGGGCCCGGTCGAGGAGACGGAACCACGCCGCGACCTGCAGCACCTTGACGGCGGGATCGCTTTCGATCGTGCCGTCGAAATCCGGGATGGCGGCGATGGCGGCCTCGGGCACGCCGGTCTGCACCGCGGCGACCATTTCGCCGAAGATGGTCTCATAATCCAGCGCCTCGATGACGTCGGGCGCCGGCAGGAGCGACAGGTCGATACCGGACATGGCCGGACTTTGCGCCGGGGCTTCGCGCACGGGCGATCAGCCGCCTTTGTCAAGCCCGGCTTGACAAAGCCAGGGTCTGGCCACGCGTCGCGCGCGCGCCAACGTCGTCCGCATGCATGCCCGCGACATCGTCCTGATCTGGTTTTTGAGCTGCCTGGCGACGTTGGCCATGGTCGGCGGCAAGCTTGGCCTCCTGCTCTACGGTCCCGGCGCCGAACTGCCGCCGGCGGATCCGGCGCAAGGCGACATGTGGCGACGGAAGCGGCGCTGGCTGGCCGTAGCGGAGCTATCGGCGGTGCCGGCCTTCGCGACGGCGGCGGTCTCGGCGACCATCTACTGGCACCTGCCGGTCGTGGCCTGCGTCGGGATCTCGATGGCGCTGGGCGGCCTGGGCTTCGCCTTCTTCCTGCACGGCGTGCAGATCCTGGTCCGCCAGAGCCTGACCAAGTGGGAGCCGCCCAAATGATCGTCATCCTGGTCATCGGCGGTGTCAGCGCCGTTGCCGCCCTGACCGCCTTCTTCGTGGCGCTGGGCAATGCGATTTCCGAAGTCCATCACCAGCACCGGGGGCGCTGATGGTCGGTTCGCGAAAGACCCTGAGCAAGAGCGACGTCATCGAGGCCCTGGGCTACACGCCCGGCGCCGATGCCTATAATCTCGCGACCCAGCAAGGCTTCGAAGGCAGTCTCAACGACTGGCTGGCGAGCCTGGTCGGCGCTGCCGGCGCCAGCGCCTACCAGCTGGCCGTGGGGCAGGGGTTCGTCGGCAGCGTCGATGAATGGTTGTCGACCCTGATCGGCGCCGATGGCGCCAGCGCCTACCAGCTGGCGGTCGGCCAAGGATTCGGCGGCAATCTCGCGGCATGGCTGGCCAGCCTGGTCGGACCGGCGGGACCGCAAGGCGATCTGACGCCGCAAGCCCAGGCGCTTGCCGACCAGATGCAGGCCCTGGTCGCGGGCAGTCAGGATTCGGCTACCCTCGCGGCCAATGCCGCCGCCAATCTGGGGGCGCAGTCATCGCGCGCCGGCGAACTGGTGACGCGGGCCCTGTCCGGGGCGATCGATATCGTCTCGAACGATCCGGCCTTTACCAGCCTGATCCAGAATACGCAGGGCTATGGGACCTTCACCAAGGCCTGGGACTGCGCCGTCGGCGGCCAGGTCGCGCCCGGCGTGCCGCTCGACGGTTTTGTCCATCCCCTCAAGCTGCCGGCCGGCGTCGACCAGCTGCGGGCATCGCTGTGGGAGATCGATACGGCATCGGCGGATATGTCGATCCCAAGCGCCGGCAACAACAACTATACCCTGGTCGGCGCCGTCGTCACCGTGACACCGGAAGAGGCCGGTATCGAGACCAATACGCACGACGCCTGGCCGGCCTACTTCTTCGTCACGCCGGATTCGCCCGAACAGCCATGGGTGTCGAAGGACGGCAAGAGCTATGTCAGCGTGGTCGACGCCTATACCGCCGGCGTGTGGACGCCGATCGGCCACGGCCAGGTCAACGATGTGACCGTCATGTCGGCGCGCGTGCGCGGCCGGCTGCGTCACGGCGAGAATACCGCCGACCTGAACCTGGGGTCGCCGGCGCGGCTGTCCGGCAACCTGATCTCGCGGTCGCTGCACGACACCACAAGCCATACCGGCGCCGCGCTCGATCGCGCGTCGGCCCTGAGCGACGCGTCTTCCGGCGACGACTGGACGGCCTACCACGCCATCGAGGCGACGGACGCCTTCCTGCCGTCCGGCAACTATATCCGGTGGACCGCCGCCTGCGACCAGGACATTGCCGACGGCAAGCCGATCGAAGGCGGCGGCGCCGCCCTGATCGGCTCGGCCGGGCTCGACCGGGTGACATGCCAGATCTGGCGGCGCCTGAAATCGCGCGATGCCACGGCCGGGCCGGGGCGCGGCGTCGGCGATCACCAGGCCGTGACCGAGATTTCCATGACCGCGGCCGACCTGGCCCTGCCGATGGCGAAGCCGGCGAAGGTGAGCTGGTTTCCTCTCCAGACCATCATCGACCAGGATCCGCGCTTCATCTACTGGCCGGAGTTCAGGGGTTGGGACAGCGACGACAATCCGGTGTCGATCGGCATCGGTCTGATCGAGGAGCCGGGCGCCAGCCAGAACCACAAGGGGTGGTATTACAACACGGCTTCCAACAGCTGGACGGGTGTCACCGGCGACGCCCGCATCGCCGTGTGGCTGGGCGTGCGGACGCCGATCAGGGCCGCCGACCTGCAGGGCCAGATCGCCGACCAGGCGCAGGAGCTGGGCGACCATGACGCGCGGCTGGACGCCGTCGAGGCGACCTTTACTCCGGTCAGCGTCGATCGCGTCGTGATCAATGCCTCGAATGCCTTTCACGCCGGCCTGGGCGACCAGGGCTGGACGGCGACGGTCAAGCTGGGCGTCGACATGCAGCTGGGGCAAAGCTTCCAGCGCATGCAAATCCCCAACCAGGAGCTGATAGAAGGTTCGGCCGGCATCATGGTCTACCTCTATGACCGGCCGTTCGCCGCGGCCGAGAACGCCAATCCGGGTACGGCCGGCGATATCCTCAACGACAACTATCCGCTGTTCGTGAGCGCGGCGGACCTGGGCGTGACGCCGGGCGCCGGCCTGGCGACCGGCACGATCGCCTTCCCGCAACGCTATTCGCCCCGGGCCGGCTACCATTTGCAATGGTACTGGTACGCCGTCGACGGCGACGGCAACCGGCTAGCCAGCGGCCAGGGTTATGTCTCCGACGGCGCGGCCGGCGTCGGCCAGCGCGGGCGCTATATCGCCACCAACGGCTTCTTCGGCCCGGTCGGCGGCGGCCTTCGCCTGTCCTACAAGCTGCAATCGGACGCCCTGCAGTCGACCAGCAGCGCGATTGAGTTCACGACGCGGACGCAGGTCCTGGACGCCAGCGCCACGGCGGCCGGACTGTCGGTCCAGGTCAGCGTGACGACGACCCTGCAGGGGGCGGAAGCCACTTTCAGCGACACCATCACCCTGCCATCGACGTCGAGCGGCAACGCCGTTGAAGAACCCGTGACCCTGGCCTATGGCGCCGGCCAGACCGGCATGGTCTACATGTCGGCTTTGGCCCATGCCAATATCAGCCTGACGGCGGTTACCGACACCAGCCGTCGCCCGATCACCGACTATATCGCCAACCTGGCCCATGGCGGGATCGCCAAGGCGACGGCCGGGGTGTCGATCGACGCCCTGGTCAGCTACGGCTGGTCGGGCACGGCCTATGCCGTCATCTATCTCGACCTGGTGACTGGCGAGATCGGCTATGTCCTGGGGCCAGAACGCGTGCGCGACGCCGTCGAGCTGATGCCCGACCTGGGGCAGGCCGGTCGCAAGGCGCTATTTACGGCCAGGACGACAGCGACGGGCGTCATCCTGACGCCGGTGTGGAATGCCGACGGCCTGACGTCGCGCAATATCAGCGTCGAGCAGATGCGCGATCGCCAGGCGCAGCGCGAGGCCGTACCGCTGACCCGGGCGGCGCTGCAGCAGGGCCGCAAGACCTGTTTCATCGTCGACAGCGATTCGATCACCGCCCTGCAGGCCGGGGCGCCGACGGTCTGGGTCAACGGTCCCAACCGCGACCGTGCCCGTTCGCCAGGCGGTTACCTGGTGACCAACTTCCTCGGGCGCGATCTCTATGACGGCTCGGGCGACTATCCCGCCCTGCCGCTCATCGATACGGGCGACGGGGCCGGGCCCAACCATACCCAGTTCGGCTACATGTGGGAGATGATCCGGATCCTGCGCGCGCGCTACGCGTCCGAGATCATCTACGACAATATGGGGATCGCCGGATCGACCGACGGGACCGGCACCAACAACGCCCTCGATGACGCACGGTTCCAGGCCTACAAGGACCAGATCGCGCTGCGCGTCGGGCAAGGTTATGCCGTCAACGCCGTCCTCGGCTTCGGCATGAACAACCTGCTGGCCATGGATACCCTGGCCGACATGATGGTGCTGAAGGCCGCGGCCCACGCCCAGGGCGCCGAGGTGACGATCGTCGGGACCTGGCATCCGAACTCGAACTTCATGAGCGACCTGACGCCGTGGCGCACGACGCAGCGGATCCTGAGCGCCATCGCCGCCTATGCCGATCCGGACACCGGCCAGACCGCCGCCTACATCAATACCGTCGCCCTGACCGACCTCGGCACCAACGTGACCGGCATTCCGGCGATCGATTTCTGTTCGTGCAACGGCCTCAACCATCCCGGCATGCGTGAGCATCCGATCCTTGGCCGCGCCGTGGCGCAGCCCTTCCTGACCTGAAACGGAGACAGACATGAAGCGAATTTTATTGGTAGTGGGCGCCCTGGCCGGACTGGCCGTGTCGGTCACGGCAGCGATGGCCGGCGATACGACCTATGCGGATCCGCGCGGCGCGCCGAACAAGATCCTTTACAAGGATGTCGGCGGCGGCCTGCTGGCGCCGGCGACGGTGCCGGTCGACAATACGGGCGCGCCTCTTTCACCGGCGACGGCCGCCAACCAGACGGCGGCGCAGGGGACGCCGGGTTCGGCGATACCTGCGAAAGGCACGCTGGTCGGCGGCAAGGACGGGTCCGGCAATTTCCGGCCCTTGTCGACCGACACGTCCGGCAATCTCAATATCAACCTGCCTTCCGGCGGCGCCCTGGCCAGCAATCAGACCGCTGTGCAAGGGACGCCGGGCTCTTCGGTACCGTCAACCGCCATCGCCATCGGCGGCAAGGACTCGTCTGGCAACCTCAGGATCCTCGCGACCGACACCAGCGGCCAGCTGGCGACGCACGGGATCCAGGAAACCCTGACCAATTGTTCGGCGGCGATCACGACGGGCGGGACGTCGCAGTCGATCCTGGCCGGCAATACCAGCCGGCTATACCTCTACCTGCAGAATCCGGTCTCAGCCACCGAAACGGCCTTTTTCTCGATCGGCGGGACCGCCAGCACGACCGCCGGCACGTCGTTCGAACTGGGTCCGGGCGCCACCCTGGTCTTCCAGGGCGGCGTAATCCCGACAGGTGGGGTAGCCGCGACGGCCGTGACGACGGGTCACAAGCTGATTTGCTGGGCGGGCTGAGCCATGGCCTTCGAAAACGCACAATAGGAGCTTTCGCATGTCTTTCGACGTCGTCACCGCCGCCATGGATCTCGGCGGCAAGCTGATCGACCGGCTGATGCCGGATCCGGCCGCCAAGCAACAGGCGGCGCTGCAGCTGCTGCAGATGCAGCAGTCGGGCGAACTGGCGCAGCTGACCGCCGACACCGACATCGCCAAGGCGCAGATCCAGGTCGACCAGGCCGAGGCTCAGTCGGGCAGCCTGTTCGTCGCCGGCGGCCGGCCGATGATCATCTGGGTGTGCGCCGCCGCTCTGGGCAACGATTTTATCCTGCGGCCGATCGCGCTGTTCGTCATGTCGGCGTTTCACGTCGCGGCCGTGTGGCCCGAGCTCGACATGACGCAGCTGATGCCGCTGCTGCTCGGCCTGCTGGGTCTCAGCGCTATGCGGTCGTATGAGAAGATCCAAGGCGTGACGTCGTAGATTTCCTTATGGCCAATTTATTTGACCGGTCGCACCATCGGGCTTAAAATTCCGTTGATGGTAGGACTGTGCGCCGTGGAGATGATCGAACACATTCTGGTTTTGACGACGTGCTGTCTCATCAGTGTTTTGAAGCTCTTGAGGATCGCCAAGCGCGTATTTAAAAAAAATTGCATTTCAGCGCACAGGCGTATTTTGCTTTCGGTCCGCCCAAGACCCCGACCACAAGTTGGCGTAGTCTGTTGAATAATATCCCGGAATTCGCAAAAGGCGTTTGCGCGACGGATCAGAACTTCTTGTCGAGCCTGGCGAAGATGCGGTCCATGATCTCGTTTTCGTCGATTCTTGACCAGCCGAGCAGGCGGCGGACCGGGCGGTTGCCCTGGCCTTCCTGGTGCCAGCGGGCGGCCTGGGCGCCGCGGCCGCGGAAGCCGATATTCAGTTCGTTGCCGTCGAGCCAATCGCGCAGGTAGCGCGGCAGGCGCAGCTTGCGAAACATGGCCTTCTGGCGCCGGTTGGGCCGCTTCAGCGTGCCGGCGCCGCCGAC
>OUNJ010001524.1_pt2 | contig 46549 bp, 47 predicted proteins | sample 1755361 | NCBI WGS metagenome assembly OUNJ01 (sample SAMEA3914825, study PRJEB12502) | metagenome | biome: forest; material: soil | place: USA | collected 2012-03-12 | depth 0.1 m
AGCTGCTTCTTGCACCAGTCAACCGGCGCCGAACCTATGGTATGGCGGGTGAAGACGCCGGCGCAGGTCGTGCCCTCGGCGAACTTCATCAGCAGCACGTCCTTACGGTCGTGCTTGTAGAAACCGGCGCGGTCGGTGGCGATCTGCACACCGGCGACCGGCGGCATGTCGGGCAGGGGTACGGCCAGGGGCGAAACGGCCAGGCCGGGCTTGCCAGGTGCCGTGGCGGGCTTGGGCGCTTCGCTATGGCCGAGATTGGGCACCAGATTCGACGCCAGTTCGGCGCCGTGCTGCGCTGCACGCTTGATGGCGCTGGTGAACGGATCGAGTGCACGCTCCAGGCCCTGCGCCTGAGGCGGCGTCTGACGGGTCTTCCTGGCGGGCGGCTTGGTCACGGCGCGTCTCCATTGTGAACGCCGTCATGTTTATCCGAAAAGTGCGAAGACGCCTGGCGGCACTTTTCGGCATGAGGCTCGAGAGGTTACGCCCCTTACCGCCTCACCGGATCAGGTCAAGGGAAATTTGCGGAGATTATCAATGCGACGGCTTGGCGGCGGCCGGAGCGAAGAAGTGATGGCCGGCGGTCGGATCGGCGCCGGGCAGCAGCGGTGACACGGCGACCGGTTTGGCCTTCTTGACCAGGGGCGCGCTGCTGGAGAACGATTCCGAATCCTGAGTATCGTCGATCTCGTCGGCGGCGTCGCTGGCGGAATCGTCGGCATTGGCCGGCGCGTTGGCCGGTTCGATGTCGTCGTCGTCCTTCAAGGCCGATTTCGGGATCAGCATCTGGACCTGGGCGTTATCGCGCAGGTTCTTGAGCATGCCCGCCACCTGATTGTACACAAGATAGCGCGTGATCACCGGACGTTCGTCTTCCAGGGTCGGCACCTGTTCGGGACGACGGTCCTCGACGCGCAGGATGGCCCAGCCGCCGTCGGTCTGGACCGGACCCACCGTGTCGCCGACCTTGGCCGTATTGAGTACGGAGGCATAGACCTGGGGCATGATATCGGTCGAGATATAGCCCATGTCGCCGCCGTTGAAGCGCGTCGCCTGGTCGATCGAATGCTCCATGGCCATGGCTTCGAACAGGGCGCCGCCCTGCAACTGCTTCATGGCGGAATCGGCGTCGGCCTTGGTCTTGAGCAGGATCAGGCGCGTGCGAATTTCCTCCGACTGCTTGCTGAGCCTGACCTGGTCGTCATACTGCGCCTTGACGGCCTTTTCGTCGACATTGCGGTTGACGGTGTTGTTGATCAGAGTGTCGCCCAGGAAACGGTCCTGCATGGCGGCCAGCTGGCGCTGCACCGTCACCGACTTGTCGATACCCTTGTCACGCGCCGCCTTGGCCAGCAGGCGTTCGTCGATCAGGTCGTTGAGGGTGCGCTGGAACAGGCCGGACGTGATGTCGAGCGGCTCGCCGGGCCCGATCTGGCCCTCGGTGGTCGCCTCGTTGCGCACGTCCGACGCCCAGATCGTCTGACCGTCGACCCTGGCCACGGCGGTATCGCCGGGCTCAGGCGGGCGTTCGGAGGTCTGGGCCTTGTTGCAGCCGGACAGCACCAGCATCAACGCGCCCATCAACGGCAAGGCTATTCTGCTCAAGCGGTTGTCGATCATGAAAAACTGTCCCAAACTTCCATTGGTAAATACGGGCTCAAGTTGACATACACCATTCGTCCGCTTAAGTCAGTGCCCGTGCTTGAAAAGCGGTTTTTTCAGCCTATTTGACCCGTAAGACGTTTCGCCGGCGTTACGAACTCGGTCAATAGGACAGAAAATTTTCGCCCCGCCAAACACAACCCTCTACACCTCACAGGCTAATTTGGCGAAATTTCGCTGATACGGTTTGCGGGCGAAAGTTTTTTTAAGGTTTGTCATGCTGGCTCTCGCCAAGATGCTGTTCGGGTCGTCCAACGACCGCAAAGTCCGCGCCTATATGAACCGCGTCCAGCGCATCAACGCGCTGGAACCCAAGATGAAGGCGATGAGCGACGCCGAGCTGGCCAACCAGACGGTCCTGTTCCGCGAGCGGCTGGCGAAAGGCGCATCGCTCGACAGCCTGATGGACGAGGCCTTCGCCACGGTACGCGAGGCGGCATGGCGGGCGCTGGGCCAAAGACATTATGATGTCCAGCTGGTCGGCGGCATGATCCTGCACAAGGGCGGCATTGCCGAAATGCGCACCGGCGAAGGCAAGACCCTGGTCGGCACGGCGCCGGTCTATCTCAACGCCCTCGAAGGCAAGGGCGTGCACCTGATCACCGTCAACGACTACCTGGCCCGCCGTGACGCCGAATGGATGGGCCGCGTCTATCGTTTCCTGGGCCTGTCGACCGGCGTGATCGTCAACGGGCTGAACCAGCAGCAGCGCAAGGCGGCCTATAATTCGGACGTCACCTACGGCACCAACAACGAGTTCGGCTTCGACTACCTGCGCGACAACCTGACCTACTCCAGGGCCGAAATGGTCCAGCGCGGCCACAATTTCTGCATCGTCGACGAAGTCGACTCGATCCTGATTGACGAGGCGCGCACGCCGCTGATCATTTCCGGCCCGACCGAGGACCGCTCGGAGCTGTACAAGATCCTTGACGCCACCATCGTCGAACTGATCAAGGACCCGGACACCTTCGAACTGGACGAAAAGCAGCGCCAGGTCCTGCTGTCGGAACTGGGGTCGGAGCGGCTGGAAGAAATGCTGCAGGCGTCCGGCCATATCGGCGAGGACACGGCCGGCCTTTACGACCCGGCCAATATCTCGCTGGTCCACCACGCCAACCAGGCCCTGCGCGCCAACACCCTTTACCTGCTGAACCGTGACTATATCGTCAAGGACGGCGAGGTCATGCTGATCGACGAGTTCACCGGACGCATGATGACCGGCCGGCGCCTGTCGGAAGGCCTGCATCAGGCGATCGAAGCCAAGGAACGCGTCGAGATCCAACCCGAGAACCAGACCCTGGCCTCGGTGACCATCCAGAACTATTTCCGCATGTACAAGAAGCTTTCGGGCATGACCGGCACGGCGGCAACCGAGGCGTCGGAATTCGGCGACATCTACAAGATGGACGTGCTCGAAATCCCGACCAACCGTCCGATCCAGCGCATCGACGACGACGACGAGGTGTATCGCACCGCCGCCGAGAAATACACCGCTATCGCCGCCCAGATCGCGCACTGCTACGTCAAGGGCCAGCCGATCCTGGTCGGCACGGTGTCGATCGAGAAGTCGGAAGAGCTGTCGGAGTTTCTCAACGCCTACAACTACAAGGTCGAGCAGTCGCGTACGCTTAAGGCGCAGTTTGCCAAGGCCGACAAGCGCGACATACTGAAGGCCGGCGAGGACGCCTACGACATCGTGTGGAAGTCGGGCAAGGGCTTGCCGCACAGCGTGCTCAATGCGCGCTACCACGAACAGGAAGCCGAGATCGTCGCCGATGCCGGCGTGCCCGGCCGCGTCACCATCGCCACCAACATGGCCGGCCGCGGCACCGACATCCAGCTGGGCGGCAATGTCGACATGCGCGTGCAGAAGTGGCTCAGCGAACAGGAAGCGGCCGGCGTCGAGGTCCACCAGGAAGAGCTGTTCAACAAGCGCGGTGAGATCGAGGCCCAGGTCCAGGTGCTGAAGGAGCAGGCCCTGGCCGCCGGCGGGCTGTTCGTGCTCGGCACCGAGCGCCACGAAAGCCGCCGCATCGACAACCAGCTGCGCGGGCGGACGGGCCGCCAGGGCGACCCCGGCCGTTCCAAGTTCTACCTGTCGTGCGAAGATGACCTGATGCGCATCTTCGCCGGTGACAAGCTGAACGTGATGATGAGCCGCCTCGGCGTCGAGGAGGGCGAGGCCATCACCCATCCGCTGCTCAACGGCGCCATTGCCACGGCGCAGAAACGCGTCGAGCAGCGCAACTACGAAATCCGCAAGAACCTGCTCAAGTACGACGACGTGGTCAACGACCAGCGCAAGGCCGTGTTCGAGCAGCGTCAGGACTTCATGGACGCGACGGACCTCTCCGAACTGATCCAGGAATTCCGCCAGGACACCATCCACGACCTGGTCGAGCAGCACCTGCCACCCAAGGCCTATGCCGAGCAGTGGGACATCGCCGGCCTCAAGGAGCATATCCTGACCCTGACCGGGCTCGACCTGCCGCTGGCGGACTGGGCGCGCGAGGACGGCATCGCCAACGACGAGATCGAGGAGCGCCTGCAGACCGAGGCCGCCCAGCGCATGGATGAGCGGCTGCAACTGCTCGGCGATGAACAGATGAAGGCGCTGGAAAAGCAGTTCCTGCTGCAGATGATCGACATGCACTGGCGCGAGCACCTGATGCACCTCGACCACCTGCGCGCGGTGATCGGCCTGCGTGGCTACGGCCAGCGCGATCCGCTCAACGAATACAAGACTGAAGCCTTCACCCTGTTCGAGCAGCTGCTGGTCAACCTGCGCCATGGTGTTACGCGCTGGCTGATGACCATGCCGATCCAGTTCGCCCCGCCGCCGCCGGAGCAGGCCGAGCCCGTCCCGGCCGCGCCGCCGACCCTGACCGAGCAGCGTCGCCGCCAGTTTCAGGAAATCCACCTGAGCCCGACGACCGGCGAGAACGAACGCGCTCCGAAGCTGACCGACAACCTGTCGCCTGAACAGCGCGAGAAACTGCCGCATTCCGCGCTTCCGGCCGGCTGGGAGGCGACCTCGCGCAATGCGCTTTGCCCGTGCGGTTCGGGCAAGAAGTTCAAGCACTGCCACGGCACGCTGGTGTAGACTTTTTTACTCCCCGACTTGTGGGGAGGTACCAAAGCCACACCCGCGTTAACCATTTCCCGTGTCGCGATTCAGCCGTTGCCTCGGGTACGGCGACGGGGTATCGTCGTCCGGTTTTCGAAGGGGTTTTGAGGCCATGCGCAACATCATCGCCTGCGGAGTGGGGCTGGCGGCACTCGCCCTCGCCCTACCCGCCGCCGCCCAGGAGATTGTCGACGCCGCGCCGTCCAGCACGCAGGCGGTCGCCGCCGGCGATGTCGCCGACGTCGCCGTGGCGCAGATCAACGACCAGCAGGACGCCGCCCAGGCCGCCGCCAAGATCGAGCTTTACAAGCAGCTGATGGAACTGAACGGCACGTCGCGCACCATCCGCAATACGCTGGCTTCCGCCAAGACGACGACGCGGCTGGTGGTGGTGCAGGGCACCGGCCAGGCCGACCTGACGCCGCAGCAGAGCGCGCTCTACGACCAGATCGCCGACGGCATTCTCAAGGACACCGAGACCAAGGTGATTGACGATATCGCCGCGGCGCAATCGCAGTCGTTCAGCGCCGATGAAATCCAGCAGCTGATCACCGCCAATTCCTCGGTCGCGGCCGCCAAGTACAATGCCGCCAAGTTCCTCGCGCCCGATGCCAATGCCGCCGAGGTCCAGCAGTACATGACCGACGCGCTGATCAAGATCGTCAAGACGTTCAACGAGTCGCTGGCCGGATAAGCAACAGTCTGTTTTTGTGGGTGCCTCATGTCGATGCGGAAGGTGGCGAACCACTTTCCGGCAGGGGGTTCAAGGGGGAAAAGCGTGGTGAGTTCCGTGAAGTATCGTCATCTTGGGGCCGTCTGCGCCGCCGTCCTGTTCGCGTCTCCGGCCCTGGCCCAGATGACCGCGCCACGGACCGTTGCCTTCGCTACCGCCGCCGCCCGGGCCGCCCAGACCGGCGGCAATCCGGCCATCGCCGCCCTGACCCAGCCGGCGCCGGCGCCCGCGGCCGATACCTCAACGAAACTCGAAGCCTATCTGGCCCAGGCGCCGGCCGCCTTCAGTGGCGTGCCTGGCGCGGCCATTCCGCCGGCAGCCGTGGCGGAGGTTTCAGCGACACCGGCCAGCGGCGCCACGCCCGACAAGGCCGCCATCGACGCTCTGACGGCCATGACGCCGGCCGACGCGAAGACCGCCCTGCCGACCAATGGTATTTCGGCCGGTCAGGCCGTCCATCCCTTCCTGCCGACGGTCGACGACTTCGATCACGCTTCGGCCCAGGCGATCATCGCCGCCTTCCAGGCGCCCAAGGGCAAGACCGCCGACGACGCGGCGCAGCCGGCCGCCGCCGATGCGCCCGATGACCCCGCCTTCGACGAGCGCGTGGGACTGGTCACCACGCTCTACCGGGTCGATGGCACCGACGCGATCATCCGTCATTATGTCGATACCGAGCACATGAAGCTGATCATCACCGAGGTCGGCAACCATATCGATATCTCCAAGCTCAGCGACACCGACAAGTACCGCCTGGCCGCGATCGCCGCCGTCGCCCAGACCGAACTCGAGGACAAGATCATCACCCTCAACGCGCGCATCGAGGCGGCGAACCTGTCGAAGGACGAACTGACGCAGTTGATCACGGCCTACGACAACGATGCCCAGCGCCAGCAGACCCAGCTGCGCCTGCACGACGATGGCAAGCAGGATACCCTGGCCAGCCTCGACATCTCGATCGCCGAGCGTCAGATCCTGCGCGACTTCATCGCGGCCAACTGAGCGGGGACGACACATGCGCATACCGTCCTTCAGGGCATTTCTGGCCGTTCTCGCCTTCGTCGCCGTCGCGCCGCTGCCGGTAACCGCCGGTGCAGTATCCACAACTGCCGCAACCGCCGCCATGCCGGCGCACGATCCGGCCAAGATCGCCGTGGTGGCCCAGATTCTCGATAACCTGCAGACGATGAAGATCGCCATTTCTGCAGGCCAGAAGAGCCTGCTGGCCGATCCGACCGTCGCCCGGATGTCCATTCCCGACCAGGTGCTGCTCAGCAATCTGTTCGCCGACGAGATGACGAAACGCCACGACGAGATGATGAATGGCCTGGCCGCCGACAATTCCGACCGTTTCACACCGGAGCAGCTCAACAACATCCTGACCTATTCCCGCATCGGCTACGTGCAGGCGCTATGTCTGGATGCCGCCGGCCTGGCTCCCTCGCCACCCGATCCGTCGACCATGACGACGCAGGAGGCGCAGGATTTCATGACCATCGGCAATGCGGACTATACGGCGGATTTTCTCGGCAACTTCAGCTTCACCGCCGAAACCGCCGTCGTGTCGGAAGCCGTGACCGCCAGTATCCAGCGCTTCGTGGCCCTGCGTGGGGCACGCGGCTGACGCTTGCGCCGCGGCTGAAAATGTCCGACTGTGCGGCCCGACCGGAGACCGCGCATGAAAGCCTTCATCCTCGCCGCCACCCTTGCCTTTGCCGTTGGGTCAGCCTCCGCCGCGACCGTGCCAACCGGTGACCGCATCGACGGCGTGGCGGTGATCGACAGGCTTGATGTCACCGACCTGCCGGCCGGCCAGGTATCGCGTTTCTTCTTCCGTGTCGAGGACACGGCTCTGGGCCAGGGCTGGTACGTGCCGGTGATCGTGGTCAAGGGGGCCAAGCCGGGGCCGAAATTCCTCATCACCGCCGGCATCCACGGCGACGAGTTGACCGGCATCGCCGTCATCCAGCAACTGGCGGCCGAGACCGACCCGAAGACGCTGTCGGGCACGCTGGTCATGGTGCCGGGACTGAACACGCCGGGCCTGATGCATTCGACGCGTGGCCTGTCGGTTGGCGCACTGGGCCAGTCGGGCAGCGCCAATCTTAACCGCCTTATGCCGGGCGATGCCACGGCCGACGACGCCAGCGAGCGGTATGCCGGGCGGTTGTGGTCGCAGATCTTCACCGGCAATGCCGATTTCGCCGTCGACTTCCATACCCAGTCGCGCGGCACGGTCTATCCGGCCTATGTCTTCGCCCAGACCCATGACGCCAAGGTACTGGCCGACCTGCTGAGGCCCGACGTCATCAACATGGACCCGGGCATCGACGGCGCGGTCGAGAACATGCTCGACAATGCCGGCGTGCCCGCCGTGACCTACGAACTGGGCGGCGCGGAGGTCTTCGACCGGATCCTGACCGCCCGCGCGGTCAGAGGCGTGCGCAACATAATGATGGCCCGGGGCATGACCGCCGGCCGGCCCGACCTGTCGGGACCTGCGCCGTTCCTCGGCAACAGCCTGACCAACGTATCGGCGCCGCGCGGTGGATGGGCGCATGTGACGGTCAGTATCGGCGACGACGTCAAGGCGGGCCAGACGCTGGCGACGATCACCGATCCGTTCGGCCAGGTCGTCGCTACCCTGACCGCGCCGCACGACGGCCATGTCCTGTCACTGGCCACCGATCCGCGCGCCGACGTCGGCGACATGATCGTGCGCCTGATCACGCTGGACCCCAAGCTGCCGTGCCAGGCCGACGGCTGCCCGGCCGGCACGCCGATGGCGGCGAATTAGGCAAAAACCGGAGTTCCGGTAATGAACCAGGCCCGGGTGATCAGTCCGCCCAGCACTTCATAGATGGCGACGACATCGACCCGGCCTTTTCCTTCCGGGAAGTTACGCGTCACCCGCTCACGATCGACGACGCGGTTGTCCAGCACGGTACGGCTGAGCAGTTCGGCATGAAGGTCCGGCTCCTGGAAACGCAGGACATGGCGGGCGCGAATTTCGTCGTGGCCCGACGCCAGCAGGGTATCTGGATGGGCAAGCATCTGGGCATTGGGCGCCCAGCACGCCATGAAAGCCGCGATGTCCCTGGCATTATAGGCGTCGAGCTGACGCGCGATGACGGCTTCGGCGCTCATCCCGCGTCGAGAAGCCGCTGCGAGGCCGCTTCCAGCCGCGCCTTCAGTTCGGTCATCAGCTCGCCGCGCTTCAGGCCGGCAGGGATCGGCGGCAGGAATTCATAGATCACCGTGCCCGGATGGCGATCGATGCCATGGCCCGGCCAGTATTTGCCGGAATTGGTCGCCAGCAGGTGGCATGGCTGGCCGAGATCGCGATACAGTGCCGCCACGCCAGGCTTGTAGTCGGGGTCGTCGCCGGGGTCGGAGCGCGTGCCTTCGGGAAAGATGAGGATCTGGCGGCCTTCGGTCAGGCGCTGGGCGCAATCCTTCGCCATCTGGCGCAACGCCTTGGCGGCGTCCTCACGCTGGATCGGCACCATGCGCGTGCGCCAGGCGTACCAGCCCAGGGCCGGCAGGTACATCAGCTCCTTCTTGAGCACGTAGCACGGCATGTCCAGCACCACGAACGGAGCGATGGTGTCGAGCATGCTCATGTGCTTGCCGGCAATGAGCGCCGCGCCGGCGGGCCGGTGTTCCAGGCCGCGAAATTCGACGCGGATGCCGACAATCATGCGGGCGCCGAACAGGACCGCCCCGGCCCACCAGCGAATCGGCGCCATCGACGCCCTGACGCCGAACAGCAGCGCCGGTGTACACAGGATGCCGTACAGCGCCATGGCACCGTATAACCAAAGGACAAAAAGGAGCGAACGCAGTCGGGTCACGAGGCCTGCGAAGCGGAAGCGGCGGCGGTGTCCTCGGAGCCCGGCGTGGCCTTGGGGGCACGCCCCTTGTCACCGAAGGCGCGCGAGATGTCGAGGATGAAGTCGCGGCCCAGTATGGCGATGTATTTGCAGTATTCCAGCACCAGCAGGCGCGTGCCCTTGGGCGATTTCCACCACTTGCGGGTGTCGAGTTCGGGCGTCGCCACCGGATAGGCGACGAAGGTGGCGTCGGGCATGTCGGCCTTCAGCTCCAGCAGGGCGCGCGGCATGTGGTAGTCTGAAGTGACGACGATGAGATTATAGAAGTCGTGGCCGCGCGCCCAGTCGGCGATCTCACGCGCGTTGCCGACGGTGTTCTCGGCCTGGAAGCCTAAGTCGACGCAGCAATCATAGAGCTTCTTCGAGCCTTCGGTGACGTCGCGCAGCTGAGCGCGTGTCACTTCGGGATTGACGCCGGAGATGAACAGGCGCGTGCCCTTGCGCCGTTCCAGCAGGCGCATGCCTTCCTTGAGCCGGAGGTCGGAGGCGCCGGTCAGGACGACGATGGCGTCGGCGGAATCGGCCGGTTCGGCCGCCGGCGTCGAATCGATCACCCGGTCGGCGAAGACGAGCAGCCCCGCCAGCCACAAGGCGACGACCACGGCAATGGCAATAAGTGTCCTCATGACGCCTAAGCCTTCCCTCCCAGAAGACGCAGGGTCACCACCCGCGCCGTCACCGCGCCGATCAAAGCGACCAGCAGCGGGCAAGGAAGTAATATTAACAGGTCGAACCATGAAAAGGGAAGGGCCACCGCGAAGCTTTGTGCCGGGCCTGTGACTTTTATGAGCCCCATGAGCAGTCCGGCCAGCGCCGCGCCCAGCAATCCGCTTTCGAAGGACATGCGCGCGAAGCGGTACTGGAAGCGTTTGGCGATGAACAAATCGGAGGCGCCGCACAAACTCAGCACCTCGACGATGTCGGCGCGCGCCGTCAGGCCGGCCCGGGTGGCGAAGCTGACCACCGCCGCCGTCGCCGAACCGACAATCAGGAAGGCGCCCAGTGAAATCAGGCGGATGGTCAGGGCCGCCTGCTCCACGTCTTTCAGCCAAACCGAATGGTCGTCGATGCTGGCGTCGATGGCGCGTAAGGACAGGGCGTTCATCAGCTCGGCGGGGCGCGCCGGCTGTTTCGGATCAAGGCGGACCTCGACCAGGTTGGGGATCGGCAGGTCGTCGAGGATGGCGTCGCCCAGCCACGGCTTGATCAGCGCCTTGGCCTTTTCCGGTTCGATCGCCGTGACCTCGGCCACGCCCTTGACGCCGGCCAGCACCTCGGCGGCGCGGGCGGCGGCGATCGAACCGGTCTCCAGCCCCGACGGACGGACCTGAAGCGTCACTTCGGCACGGATGTCGCGCGACCAGCCGCGCGCCGCCCGGTCCGACGCGACAACGATCAGCGCCGCCAGGCAGGCCAGTACGCACAGCACGCCGATGACATAATGCAGGGCGACCTCACGTTCGTCCTGGCGCGGCAGGAGATTGCGCGCGCCCGAGGCCAGGCGGGACAGGGGGGTGGTCATGTCTTCTTCCCCCGCATGGTGGAGACGAGATCGCGGCGGGTGACGTTGCCGTCCTTCAGCTCCAGCACCGGCATGCCGGAGGCGCGGACCAGGCTTTCGTCGTGGGTGGCGATCAGCACGGTGGCGCCCAGCCGGTTCAGCTCGATGAACAGGCGCATGATGCGCAGGCCCATGGCGTAGTCGATATTGCCGGTCGGCTCGTCCGCCAGGATCAGGGTCGGGCGCGTCACGACGGCGCGGGCTATGGCCAGGCGCTGTTTCTCGCCACCCGACAGCACATTCGGCATGGCGGTCAGCCGGTGCTTCAGCCCGACCCAGGTCAGAAGCTCGGTGACGTCGTCACGATAGGCGCGATAGTTTTCGCCGTGCACGAACAGCGGCAGGGCGGCGTTGTCGAAGACGTTGAGGTGGTCGAGCAGGCGGAATTCCTGGAACACGATGCCGAGGCGGCGGCGCAGGGTGGCGCTCTGGGCACGATCCCCGACGCGGATGTCCTCGCCGAACAGGGCGATGCGTCCTGTCGTCGGCGCCTGGGCCAGGTAGATCATCTTGAGCAGCGAGGTCTTGCCGGCGCCGGAAGGACCGGTCAGGAAATGGAACGATCCGGCGGGCAGCTGGAAGTTCAGGTCCCTGAGGATATGGCCTTCCTCGTCATCGCCCAGGTCGTAGCGCAGCCCGACGCCGTCGAATTCGACCACGGCAGCATCCGCCGTGGCGGCCACGGGCTCTGGGGCCGCGCCTTCGGGGCGGCTTGTCGGGGGCTTTTTCCTGTCGGCCATCGGAGAGGCTTTTGCGCGTTTTAACTTTTATCAGGTGTTAAGACTTTTGGGGACATAAGGTTAAGAACCCGTATCGGCCACCGGGTTTCCCCTGATTCGTCAACATGATCCTCAGCTGTCCCGCCTGCGCCACGCGCTACACCATCGATGAGGCCCAATTGGGGCCAAGCGGACGGACCGTACGGTGCGCCGCCTGCCGCAACACGTGGCACGCCGAGCGTCCGGCTGGCGAACCGATCGAGCTGCCCCTGACCTCACCGGTGCCCGACAAGGTCGAGGACCTGCAGGCGGTCAAGGCGGAAAAGCTGCCGCTGAAATACCGCGCCATGGTCGAGGACCAGAAGCGGATCAAGGCGCTTGCGGCGCAGGGCATGATCTGGGGCGCGCTGGGCGCCGCGGTCGTGGCGGTGCTGGCCCTGGCCTTCTTCCTGCGCGTCGACATCGTGCGCGCCTTCCCGCGGGTCGCCGGCGCCTATGCCATGGTCGACCTCAGGACCTACGGCACCAACCTGCGCTTCGGCAGCTATACGGCGGCCAGCGGTTTCAAGGACGGTCGCTTCATCGTCACCGTCAACGCCCAGGTCAGGAACGCCACCAGCCAGCCGGTACCCGTGCCGCCGGTGCGCGTCGCCCTCCTCGACAGCCGCCTGCAGCAGTTCGACAGCGTGGTGATGCCGTCGGGCGGCCTGGTCGTGCCGGCCCACGCCACGCGCACCCTGACCTTCGACGTTCCCGACCCGAAGAACCTGACCTCCAGCGTCGACCTGCTGCTGGACGTGGCGGCGATGAAGAGCGCGCCAGCCACCGCGAAGCCCGCCCTCCAGGTGGCGGCGCAGGCGCCTGCCCGGGCACCCGCCGCCCTGCCGGCACCGGCCAGCGAGGATGACACGGCGCCGGCCGATGCCAGCGCCGGCACGGACAGCGACGCCGGTCCGGCCTATGCCGACGCCGATGCGGGTGCTACAACCGACGCCGCCAGCCCGGTGTCCAGCCTGCCGAAGCCGGCGCTGAGACCCGCCCTTTCCACCTCGGACAGCGATTCCTATGGCCAACCCGCCGCAACCAAGACCGGCCGTCCTTGAAACCGAACCTGGGGATGACAGCGCCTTGCCCGCCGTGCTGCTCAGCGAGGCGGAGGTCGCCGAACGCGTCGCAGCCCTGGCCGACCTGCTCGACATCTACCTGAAGCCCGACTGCGTCGCCATCTGCCTGCTGACCGGCGGCATCTGGTTCGCCGCCGATCTGACGCGCGCGCTGGCGCGGCTGGGCCACGCGGTGGCGTTCGACGCCTTGTGGCTGTCGTCCTACGGCGACAAGCGCGAACCGGGCTCGATGCTGATCCGCGCGCCGTTGCAGCGACCTGTCGAGGGCCGCCAAGTGCTCATCATCGACGACGTGCTGGATACAGGCGCCAGCCTGAAGATCGCCGCCGAGATCGCGCGCGACGCCGGCGCGGCCGAAGTCCTGACCTGCGTCTTCGCCCGCAAGCCCGATCCGCTGAAGGAAGGCGCGCGGCGCGAGGTCGAGGCGGATTTTACCGCCTGGGAAGCGCCCGACCGGTTCCTGGTCGGCTATGGCCTGGACCACGGTGGCAAGTACCGCAGCCTGCCCTATATCGGCGCGCTGGATTAGGTAAGTTTACCGCTCCGCCAGGCTCATGTCGGCGAAAGTCCGGGGCTGGGCGAACGGACAGAAGCCGCTCGCGATGCGGCTGAGCGGCACCGGGCCCAGGACCAGGAAACCCAGCATGGCGGCCACCAGGGCGACATAACGCAGGGCGAAAGGATCGGCCACGGCAATACCGGCCTTGGCCTTGCCGACCTTCAGGCGCGGCTGGTCGGTTTCATGGCGCATGGCCAGAAGGCGTTCGGGCTTCAGGCCGTTGTCGAGCGCCAGGCGGGTGTTCAGTTCGGTGAAGGTCGGCATGCGGAAGCGCAGGGCGGCGCGCACGGCCACCACCACCGTCACCACCATGCCAAGCCCCAGGACGGCGGCATGCGGCCACTTCGGCATGGTCAGGAACAGGCCCCACTGCGCCGCCACCGCGACCACCAGGACCAGCAGGACGAACGGAAACAGGGCGGGCAGGATACGCTCCCACATCATCATCAGACGCGTCCCGAACAGGGCGCGGTTGAGCGGTGATATCGGCGAACGCCTGGCCATGTCTGCCCCCTTTGTCCCTTACGCCGACGCCACCCTGGGCCGGGGGGCGAACCACGCCGGCAGGGGCTCGCGCGCCATCATGTCCTCGTAACCGGGCCGGGGGCGCACCACCGCCCAGTCCGCGCCGCGCACCAGCACCTCGGGCGCCAGCGGACGGGAATTGTACTCGCTGCCCATGACGGCACCGTAGGCGCCGGCGGTCATGAAGGCGACCAGATCGCCGGCCGCAACCTCCGGCAGGTCGCGCCCGCGCGTGAAGGTGTCGCCAGTCTCGCATACCGGGCCGACGACGTCGTAGGTCTTGGTCGTGCCATCCACGGGTTCCGCGACCGGCCGGATATCGTGATAGGCCTCGTAAAGCGCCGGGCGGATCAGGTCGTTCATGCCGGCATCCAGCACCAGGAACGCCTGGCCGCTGTCCTCACGTTCGTGGACATGGACGACGCGCGAGACCAGGACGCCAGCATTGGCGGCGATCAGGCGGCCGGGCTCGAAGGTATAGCGCACGTCGAGGCGTCCAGCGGTCAGGGCTGCCATCTCGGCATAGTCGGCCGGCGACGGCGGGACCTTCTGGTTGAAATAGGGCACGCCCAGGCCGCCGCCGAGGTCGAGGCGTTCGACGCTTAGCCCCTGCGCGCGCAGGTCCTGCACCCAGCCCTTCATGCGGAGGAACGCGTCACGCATGGGTTCGAGATCGGTGATCTGGGAGCCGATATGACACGCGATGCCGACGGGCATCAGACTGGATTGCGACGCCGCCCAGGCATAGAGCTTCAGCGCCTCCTCGGCCGAGACGCCGAACTTGTCGCGCGCCCCGCCGGTGGTGATCTTGGCGTGGCCGCCGGCCCCAACGCCGGGATTGATGCGGATGACCACACGGGCGACCATGTCGAGCGAGGCCGCCACCGCCGCCAGCCGTTCCAGCTCAGGCCGCGATTCGACGTTGAGCTGATAGATGCCGGCCTTCAGCGCGAACGCCATCTCGCCATCGGTCTTGCCAACACCGGAAAAGACGATGCGTTCGGCCGGAATGCCGGCCTTGAGCGCCTTGCGGATTTCACCCTCGGACACCGTGTCGGCGCCGGCGCCGCAACGCGCCAGGGTCTGGAGCACTGCCAGGTTGGAATTGGCCTTGCAGGCGAAGGCCACCAGGGGCGCCTCGCCCTTAGGACCGGTCAGTTCGGGCTTCGACGACACGGCGGCGGAAAAGACGTTGAAGTGTCGCTCCAACGTCGCCGACGAATAAACATAGACCGGAGTGCCCACGGCGTCGGCGATGTCCGCCAGGGACACCTGCTCGCAGGACAATACGCCGGACCGGTAGTCGAAATGGTTCATTTCGGAGTGTTGTTGTTGAAGCTGGTGGCGTTGCCGAAGCCTTCCAGCGGCGCCTCCTCGATCTTCTTGTTGTCCGTATAGGGATCGGCCATGGCGTTCTTGCCGTTGGCGTCCGGCTGGGCCTTTTCGGTCGCCTTGGAGGCCGAGGTCGAGTTGGTGGCCGTGGTGCCGCCGCCGGGGTTGTTGGAGACCGACCACTCAGACTTGGCGTCCTTGCCGTAGAGCGGCGGCGCCTGCTCAAGCGTGCCGAGCTTGCCGCACGCCGACAGGACGAACGCTCCGCCCAGCAAGGCCGTGGCGATCAGGGCCGAGGTGACGAGGAGGCGGGATTTGGCGGGCGTCATCATGCGCGTTGTTCCTTCCAGCGCTGGATTTGGCGGCGGACCTCGACCGGGGCGGTGCCGCCCCAGGATTGGCGGGAGGCGCAGCTGGCTTCGGGTGTCAGAACCTTATACACATCCGCGGTGATCCTGGCTTCCAGCTTTTGCAGATCAGGCAGCTCTAGTTGCGCCAAATCCACACCCCGGGCCTCGGCCAGCTTGACGGCGTTGCCGGTGATATGGTGCGCGTCGCGGAACGGGATGTCCAGCGTGCGCACCAGCCAGTCGGCCAGGTCGGTGGCGGTGGAGAAGCCGGCGCCGGCCGCCGCACGCATCCTGGCCTTGTCGACGTCAAGATCCAATACCATTCCGGCCATGGCGCGTAAGGAAAGATCAAGCGCGTCAAAGGCTTCGAACACAGGCGGCTTGTCCTCCTGCATGTCCTTGGAATAGGCCAGCGGCAGGCCCTTCATCACCGTGGTCAGGGCGATCAGCGCGCCGGTGATGCGGCCGGTCTTGGCGCGGACCAGCTCGGCGGCGTCGGGGTTGCGCTTCTGCGGCATGATCGAGGAGCCGGTCGAGAAGCTGTCCGACAGGCGCACGAAGCCGAACTGCGGCGTGCACCAGATGACGATTTCCTCGGCCAGGCGCGACAGGTGCCCGGCACAGATGGCGGCATGGCCCATGGCTTCGAGCGCGAAGTCGCGCGCCGACACGCCATCGAGCGAATTGGCCATGGGACGGTCGAAGCCCAGCGCCTGCGCCGTCATGTGGCGGTCGATCGGGAACGGCGAACCGGCCAGGGCGGCCGAACCGAGCGGGCTTTCGTTCATGCGGATGCGGGCGTCGGCAAAGCGCGAGCGGTCGCGGCCGAACATCTCGACATAGGCCATCAGATGGTGGCCGAAGGTCACCGGCTGGGCTGGCTGAAGGTGGGTAAACCCCGGCATCAGGGTGTCGGCGTGTTCTTCGGCGCGCGCCAGCAAGGCATCCTGGAGGTTACCCAGTTGCGCGATGGTGCGGTCGACGGCATCGCGCACCCACAGGCGGAAATCGACCGCCACCTGGTCGTTGCGCGAGCGCGCGGTATGCAGGCGCCCGGCCACCGGCCCGACCAGCTCGCGCAGGCGGGCCTCGACATTCATGTGAATGTCCTCGAATTCGTGGCGGAAAGGAAACACGCCCGATTGAATCTCGGCCTCGATCTTCGCCAGTCCGCCGTCGATGGTTTGGGCATCCTCCAAACTTATGATAGCTTGGGCGGCAAGCATGGCGCAGTGGGCGCGCGATCCCTTCAGATCCTGAGCCCACAGGCGTTTGTCGACATCGATGGAGACATTGATGGCTTGCATAATCTCATCGGGTCGGGCACTGAAACGTCCGCCCCACATTTTCTGACCGTCGCCCACCAAGGATGTGGTAGGGGCGGACGGGGTCTGGGCGTCGGGAAGATCGGACATGGATAACCCTCTGGATAGCGACAATCCGCAAGGCGCGCAGCCCGCGCCGAAGCCTGCGGTCGTCGCGCAGGAGCCTATAGCCGAGGCCGTGCCGCAACCCAAGGCCCCGCCGCCGCAAAAAACGAAAAAGCGCGGCTTGCACCCGGCCTGGATCGCGCTGATCGTTGTCATGGTACTGGTCGCGGGCGTGGTCGCCGCGCTGAAGTTCGGCGCGCAACTGGGCAAGACACCTCTGGCCGGGGTCGAATCCGCCGTCAAGCAGGAAGAGCCGGCCGGGCCGTTGGCGCCCTATGTCAAGGGCTCGCTGGCCCACATGATGACCTACGCCCAGCCGCGCGCCATCGACGACCTGGCCTTCGTCGACCGCGACAGGAAGCCGGTGCACCTCAGCGACTTCAAGGGTCAGGTGGTGGTGCTGAACCTGTGGGCGACGTGGTGCGCGCCATGCCGCTTCGAAATGCCGACCCTGGCGCATCTTCAGCAGCAGTACGCGGCCAAGGGGTTGAAGGTCGTGCCGCTGTCGGGCGACAACGACGAGAACTTCGACGACGTCAAGTCGTTCATCGACGCCCAGGAGCCGGCTAATGCGCTGAGTGTCTATGTCGATAGCAGTTTGATCGAGAAGACGCAGAGGCTGGACGTGCAGGGCCTGCCGGCGACGATCATCCTCGACAAGCAGGGCCGCGAAGTGGCCCGGCTCGACGGTGAAGCGGTGTGGGATACGCCCGAGGCCCGGGCGCTGATGGACAAGCTGCTCAGCGAGTAGATTTCACCGGGCAGTCACGGCGTAGACCGGCCAGGCTTTGCGGCGATAATTCCTGGGGCGCATAGGGGTCCAGCATGGCGGCGCATGTCGCCAGCTTCCATGGGTCGTCGTCAGTTGTCAGGTGAGGTGCGATGGCCTTTGCTGTCGCAGGAATATTGCCCTTCAGGCCGTCAAAAAACACGTGGGGCGGATTGCACAGGGAGGCCGCGGTCTGGCGACGGCCGAAAGTCTCATCGACGAAGCGGTTGAGTTTAAGCTGAATGGACGTAAGCAAACCATCCTCGCCCCGATGGAAGCGATGATATTCGTCGTAGACTCTTTCATTGGCCGCCGCGCGAAAATCCTTCAGGCTGGCCAGGGCGGCATAGGTCTTGTCGATATCAGCCGCCGAGCATGTGCCCTGCGCCGCGTAATCCTGTTGCGGCCAGACAAGGCTAAGGCCGGCCCACGCCGATCCGGCGATCAACACGACAACAACGGCGGTCAGGACTTTCCACATGGAAGGAATCAGCCACAATCCCACCTTTCCGTCAATGCGAGGACTTGCCATGCTGATGATCCAGGCAGCGCTCGACAAGGAGGCCCTGGCCGAGGTCACGATGCGGCTGAAGGGGCTCAACCGGCCGGACAAGGCCGGACAGCGCAAGCTGGGCGACAGTTACCAGAACGACAGCAAGACGCGCGCCGTCATGGGCTGGGTCAGGACGCAGATCGCGCGCCATCCTCTGGTTTCGGCCTATGCCCAGCCGCTGCGCTGGTCGCAGCTGCTCCTGGCGCGCCATACCGCCCAGGACGCCTATGGTCTGCAGATACCGGACGCCACGATGAAGGCTGACGACGGCCAGCCGATGCGCAGCGACCTGGCCTTTACCCTGTTCCTGACGCCGATGGAGGCTTATGACGGCGGCGCGCTCAGTCTTGAAGCCAACGACGGCACGCGCGATGTCCGTCTCCATGCCGGCGACATGGTCATCCACCGCACCGGCCAGTTGCACCAGATCGCGCCCGTGACGCGTGGCGAACGCGTCGCTTGCATCGGCTGGATCCAGAGCCTGACCCCGCGCGAGGACGAGCGCGATGTCCTGTTCGACCTCAGCCGCATGGCGATGAACAGCCGCGAACGCGATCAGCAGCTGATGCTGCAGAAGACGATCAACGATCTGACGCGGATGTGGGGAAAAATTTAGGCCGCCGGTTGATCCTGGCCGGATTGCAGCGTGCTGTAAAGGCTGGCCTCGAAATCGACCAGGATGTCGGCGAACTCGATGCTTTCCAGCGGACGGGCGTGGTTCTCGGCTGCCTTGGTCATGCGGAAACGCCAGAACGAGACCATGTGGTTGAGCACGCCGATCTTCTCGCCCAGCTTGAGGAACAGCGGCGAGCCGTGCAGCAGGAAATCGCGGAACGGCTCGGGGTTATGGTCGCGCGCCAGGGCGTTGAAGACGTCGTCGTAGGATTCGAGCGTCTGGCCGATCTCCTGCAGCGTCTTGGCCGCCGCCTTGGCCAGACGCGGGCGTGCGCGGCGCAGGTAGTTGGTCAGCATGGTGTCGTGCGTGCCGTTGGCGCGATAGCCCGACAGGCCGGCCAACAATTCGCGCACGCCGTCCTGAAGCTCGACGAAGCACCATTTGTAATAGAGGAAGCCGCGCCAGCACATGACGCCCTCGTAAAACGCCTCCGCGGTCATGCCGAGCGCGCTTTTCAGCGGCAGCAGTTCCTGGTCGAGCTTGTCGGACAGGATCTTGTCACCCAGCCGCTCGGCCAGGCCTTCGCGGCGGCTGCCCAGGGCGGCGTGGACCAGTTCCTCGATACGGCTGGCGGTGAAGGCGGCCATGGCGTCGAGGTCGCCCTTGGAAATCTGGAAATAGAGGCGTGACGGACGCACGCCGATGCGGCCCAGGTGCTCGCGCACCAGGAACGGATCGAGCGACGGCAGGGCATCCAGGATGTTGAGGATCTTGATGTCGCGGTTGCGCGCCATGTCCTCGATGCCGAGATAGCTGCGCATCAGGTTGTCGTAGCCGGTCTGGCGAACGAAGACCGAGCGGCCGCCCAGCTTCAGGTCGAAGGCGTCATAGGGCAGGATGATCTTGGTGACGGTATGGCGGCCGTAGCCGAACAGGTGGCGTTCGTCGACGCGCAGGGTGTGCTTGAGGATGATGGCGCGGTTCAGCCCCGAGCTTTCGAACAGCGGGCTGTCCTTCCATGCCTCGTCCTCGCGGCTCTCGACATAGAGGCGCGCCAGGTTGAGCACGCGGCTGGACGACGCGGTGCGGTTCAGGTGGTCGAGATTGCGAATCTCGCGGGTGGTGGTGAACAGGCTTTCGCCGACCGATCCCGATACGCGCAGTTCCGCCATGCGGCACGTCCTTTCGCCGCCGCTCTCAGGCGTCTTCGCCGTTGTAGCGGGCGACTACGCTCAGCGAGTCCTCGAAATCCATCAGGATGTCGCCGTACTCGATCGGCGTCAGGCGCTGGTTCATCATCGACTGGCCCATGCGGTACGACCAGAAGGAACCGATGTGCGACAGGATGCCGATATTCTCACCCAGCTCGAAGAAGAGGCCTGGACCGTCGAGCAGGAAGCGGCGGAAGGGGCCCGGGTTCTCGCCCTGCACCAGGGCATGGTAGGCCTGGTCATAGACATTGAGCGTGCGGCCGACATTGGCGATGGCGGCGACGATCTTGCGCGCCAGGCGCGGACGGACCTCGCGCAGGTATTCGCGCACGCCCTCGTCGGCGGAGCCGATCGGCTGGTAGCTGGCCAGGCCTTCCAGCACCTTGCGCATCTCTTCCTGCAACTCGATATGGCGCCACTTGAAGTAAAGGAAACCGCGCCACGAGAAGATGCCGTCGGAGAATTCTTCATCCGACATGCGTAGGGTCTTCTTCAGCGGCCACAGCTCCTTGTCGAGCTCGTTGGCCAGGATCTTGCCGGCCAGCTTGAGACTGGCCCCGCCGATCAGGCCGTCGCCGAAGGCCGTGGTGACCAGGCGCTCGATCTCCTCGTTGGCGAAGCCGATCATGCGCTGGACGTCGAAGGGCGAAATCTTGAGATAGCAGGCGCCCGGCCGGAAGCCGTTGCGCGACAGATGCTCGCGCACCAGGAACGGATCGAGCGACGGCAGGGTGTCGAGCAGGCGCAGGACTTGGACGTCGCTGTTGGACGACACATCGTCGGAATTGAAATAGGCGCGGCAGAAGCTGTCGAAGCCCATCTGGTTGACGAAGATGGAGCGGCCGCCCAGCTTCAGGTCGAGCGGATCGAACGGCAGGATGATCTTGGTGGCGGTACGGCGGCTGCGGGCGAACTGGTCGCGTTCGTTGGCGCGCAGGGTGTGCTTGACCAGTATGGCCTTGTTGAGCTGCGAATCGCGGAAGAACGGCTTGAGCTGGTATTCCTTGTCACGCGACGAAGCCAGGTAGATCTGCGACAGGTTGAGGACACGGCTGGTCGAGGCCGTCTCGCCCAGATTGGCCAGGTTGCGGACGTCGCGGTTGGTGCTGGACTGGATGCCGGACGACTTGGCGTCCATCATGGCGAAGGCGTTCATCGCGCAGCCTTTCGGCCGCGGTCGGCCATTACCTTCGGGCAGGGCGGCGTCACAAGGCTCACGGTTTTCTTCCCCAAGACTTCCGGCGGCTTTGCTCGCCAGACGCCACTATGGCACACAGTCCTTTATAGATAGTGTAACGGCCGTGGGAATCGGGGAAGCTATCGGACCAGGCCCTGCAGGATTTCCATTGCGCCGGCGATCCCGACGATCATCAGGCACAGCACCATGGTGGCGATGACGCTGGTCACCCCCAGCCGGAACATCAGCTGGGTCAGCGCCTGGTCCTTCAGACGTTGGTCAACGGCGTGCAGCCACCGGGATATCCATCCCCACCCCCATCCCGGTTCAGGGGATGCTCCGGCTCGGACTCGGTCAGCCACGCCGACGCCGCCACCAGGGTCATCAGCGCCTTGTCCGGGCCCGCCGTGTTGTTCAGGGTCCTGACCGTCTGGACGGCCTCGGCCACCTGATGGATCTTGTTGGGGTCGGCGAACATCCGCCATACCGCTTCCAGTTCGCGGTAATGGATGATCATGTAGTGTTCGCTGGGGAAGAATTTCGTTGCCATGGCCGGATGATGGCACAGGCGGGACCGGGTTGGCGACTATACCCGGCGTATATCCTACGTCGGGTATAGCCGCGGCCTGGGCTTCATATTCCGACAGCAGGATGGCCGCCATGCGGCTGGTCGAAGCCCCCAGCCGGCGGCGCGCCTGGCCGGCGTGGTCCTTGACCGTCGGCACGCTGATCCGCAGCAGGCGGGCGATCTCCTTTTCCTGCATGTGGCGTGCGATCAGCCGCAAAACCTGCTTCTGGCGTTCCGTCAGTGCATCAAGGCCTGTGGGCTTGTCCATCGGTGCCGGCGTTCCCCTTCGCTTCGCGGCGTATTATGGACACAAATCACCGGAATTACCACAGGTTACATGACAAAGGCCATGCACGCCGCCCGATCTTAAACCGGCCTTAACACCGCCGGCGTATGACGAAACCATGTTGCGCCGCCATCTCCTTGCCGCCTGCCTGTTCGCCGCCGCCATGCCGGCCGTGGCGCGCGCGGACGACAACAAGAAGAAGGGCGGCGGCGTCAACTATACCCAGTTTCCTATGATCACCGTCTTCACCCAGGCCGGCAGCTATCATCACGGGACGATGAGCATCGAGGTCGGGCTCTATGCCGCCGACCCCAAGATGACGGCCCGGATCGCGCTCTACATGCCGCGCCTTCAGGATGCCTATGTCAGCCGGCTCCAGGCCTATGCCGGCAATCTCAACGCGCGATCGATGGTCGATACCGACTATCTGTCGGCGCAGTTGCAGATGGCGACCAATCAGGTCCTGGGCCAGACCGGCGCCCAGGTTCTGTTGGGCTCGATCATGCTGAACTAGGCGCGAAAGACCGCCTTTTCGCATTGCGCATGGACCGTATTACCGCCATATAAAAGCCGCTGCCGGGGTGTTCAACCGCGTGCCAGACGGAGGCGTTTCCTTCCATGAGCGATTCCCCCTCGCCCTTCGAAAGCGGCCTGCGCATGATGGAGGCGCAGCAGCAGCTGGCCGCGCGCAGCCTGATCAACCTGATCGAGATGATCTCGACCACCTCGCACCGCTATGCGCAGGACACCAGCGACTTCACGCGTGACGCGCTCGACCTGATGAACGACGCTGCCCGGCAGCACGATCCGGCCAGCCTGGCCGACGTGCAGAAGCGATGGTCGGAAACCTGCCTGAAGTACGGCCAGACCCAGACGCGCGCCGCCATGGCCTTCGTCGAGCAATGCGGCCTTCAGGCGCTCAATGTGGCGGCCCGCTCGGGCAACGGCCAAACCGAAGATAAAGGATAGAGACATGGGTACCCTGACAGGCAAGACCGCCTTGGTCACCGGATCGACCAGCGGCATCGGCATGGCGATCGCCAAGGCGATGGCGGCCGAAGGCGCCAATATCTGCCTCAACGGCTTCGGCGACGCTGCGGCGATCGAGGCCGAGCGCGCCGGCATGGCGCAGACCTATGGCGTCAAGGTCATCTATGACGGCGCCGACCTGACGAAAGCCGACCAGATCGCGGCCCTGATCAAAAACATCGACGACCAGCTGGGCGGGGTCGACATCCTGGTCAACAATGCCGGCGTCCAGCATGTGTCACCGATCGAGGAATTTCCGCCCGACCAGTGGGACCTGATCATCGGATTGAACCTGACCGCATCGTTCCACACGACGCGCCTGGCCTTTCCACGCATGAAGGCGAAAAAATGGGGCCGCATCGTCAATATCGCCTCCGCCCACGCCCTGGTCGCCTCGCCGTTCAAGTCGGCCTATGTCGCCGCCAAGCACGGCCTTCTGGGTTTTACCCGCACCATCGCGCTGGAGGGCGCGGAGTTCGGCATCACCGCCAACGCCATCTGTCCGGGCTATGTCAAGACGCCGCTGGTCGAGAAGCAGATCCCCGATACCGCCAAGGCCCGCGGCATGACCGAGGAACAGGTTATCCGCGATGTCATCCTGGCCGCCCAGCCGACCAAGCAGTTCGTGACGGTCGAGGAGGTTTCGGCGCTGGCGGTCTTCCTGTGCAGCGACGCCGCCCGCTCGATCAACGGCGCGCCCCTGTCGGTGGACGGCGGCTGGACAGCAGCCTAGGCGTTCGCCGGACAGACGAAAAGCGCGCCATCAATTCCCGTCTTTATGCGCTTTTTATTTTCTCATGGGGTCAAACACAGGGCTTCCGTATTTCGGATCAGGCCATTGTGATCGCGCCGTTACTGAACGCGCCCTCCCAACACGTGCCTCCAGGTGAGAAGGACAAAACCGATGATCAAGCTGAACTCCAAACTCGTGCCGCTGGCCGCTGCCGTCGCCGTTTGCCTGGCCGCCGCCGCGTGCAGCAAGCCCGCCGATACCTCGACGACCACGTCGACCGATACGACGACCGCCGCTCCGGCCGATGCCGGCACCGCGATGTCCGACATGGGCACGTCCGATTCGACCACCACGACCACGACGACCACCACGTCTTCGCAATAAGACACAGCGCACGCGGTTCCCGAGACCGCATACGCTCAAAGCGGATTACCGGCGCGCCGTCATGGGACGCGCCGGTTTTCTGCGTTTTATGGTAAGCTATTCGACCTCTGCCACCACCTTGGCCAGGTTTTCGCGCGCTTCGTCGGCGGCGCGCTGGCGCTCCCACATCGAATGATAGAGGCCGCCCAGCCGCATCAGCTGGTCGTGGCGGCCGCGTTCGGCGACGACACCGTCCTTCAGCACCAGGATCTCGTCGGCATTGACCACGGTCGACAGGCGGTGGGCGATGACCAAGGTCGTGCGGTTCTTCGACACGTCGTCGAGCGAAGCCTGGATTTCGCGCTCGGTATGGGTGTCGAGCGCCGAGGTCGCCTCGTCGAGAATCAGGATCGGCGGCGATTTCAGCAGGGTGCGCGCGATGGCGACGCGCTGCTTCTCGCCACCCGACAGCTTGAGGCCGCGCTCGCCGACCTCGGTGTCGTAACCCTTGGGCAGGGTCGAGATGAAATGGGCGATCTGGGCGCGCTCGGCGGCGTCCTCGATCTCGCCCTGCGAGGCGCCGTTGCGGCCGTAGCCGATATTGTAGGCGATGGTGTCGTTGAATAGGACCGTGTCCTGCGGCACCATGCCGATGGCGCGACGCAGCGAGGTCTGGCTGACCTTGCGCAGGTCCTGGCCGTCGATTTCGATGCTGCCGGCCTGGATATCGTAGAAGCGGAACAGCAGGCGCGAAATGGTCGACTTGCCGGCGCCGGACGGACCGACGATGGCCACCGTCTTGCCGGCTGGGACCTCGAACGACACGCCCTTCAGGATCGGGCGGTCGGCATCGTAGCGGAAATGGACATCCCTGAAGACGACCTTGCCGCTGGGCACGGTCAGTTCGTAGGCTTCGGGGCTGTCGACCACCTCCTGCGGCTCTTCCAAAAGCTTGAACATGGCTTCCATGTCGATCAGGCCGGTCGAGATTTCGCGGTACAGCGTGCCGATGAAGTTGAGCGGAATGGCCAGCAGCAGCATGATCTGATTGACCATGACGAAGTGGCCGATGGTCTTGGTATGGTGGATGACCTCCCACCCCGACATCAGCATGACCACCGTCATGCCGACCGAAAAGATCACCGCCTGGCCGATGTTCAGCCAGGCCAGCGAGATATAGGTCTTGATCGCCGCCTTCTCGTATTTTCCGGTGGCGCGATTGTAGCGCGTCGATTCCAGGTCCTCGTTACTGAAATATTTGACGGTCTCGAAGTTCAGCAGGGAATCGACCGCCTTCGACATCGAATCCGAGTCGGCGTCGTTCATGTCCTTGCGGATCGAAATGCGCCAGTTCGAGGCGACGATCGAGAACCAGACATAGACGGCGACCGTGATCGCGGTCACGGCCACATAGGCGATGCTGAACTGGAAGAACAGGATCACGGCGTACATGGCGAACTGGACGATGGTCGGGATGCCGACCATCATGGTGAGGCGGATGATGGTTTCGATGCCAGACTTGCCGCGTTCGATGACGCGCGACAGGCCGCCGGTGCGGCGCTGCAGGTGAAAGCGCAGGCTGAGGTTATGCAGGTGGACAAAGGCGCGGTTGGCAAGGCCGCGCACGGCGTGCTGGCCGACGCCGGCGAACAGGGCATCGCGGACGTTGTTGAGCACCTGCGACACCAGCCGCATCAATCCGTACGACCCGATCATGATCACCGGCGCCGCCATCAGCAGGTCGAGCGGGGTGGGGTGCACCAGGCCATGCGGCGCCAGGGCGTTAAGCGCCCACTTGTAGGTAAACGGAATGAAGCCGGTCAAAAGCGTGCCGACCAGCATGGCCAGCAGGGCCCAGACGACCTGAAGCTTCAGGTCGAGGCGGTCGGCGGGCCAGAGATAGGGCTTGAGGAAGGCGAGGGTCTCGGTGAACTTGGCTTTGGGTTTAGGCAGGCTGGTCTGGGGCGCAGGACTGGCGGACATCAACGGGACTTTCGCGGGCAGATCGTGAACGCCCTATATAGGGTCTGCTCCCGGCCGCGCCAATCGGCATAAGGCCTTTTTGTCAGGCCCGGATCTTTTTTGTCAGGAATGTGGCGAAGCGTGGCGGGATATGACGGCGTTACGCCATGGCCCCCCAAACCGTCATCTGGCTTTTTCACGCGGCTCAGGGCTGAAACGGCACCGCCCAGCTTGATACCCGTCCGGTTCGCCGCCATAGTTCACGCACGCAGGGAATCCGTCCTGAGTCACAAGGAACCGGCCATGGGCAGGCTCGTCTTCGGCATGAACGTTTCGCTCGACGGCTATGTCGATGACGTCGGCGGCACCCTGGTCATGCCGCCGCCCAGTCCGCAGCTGTTCGACTACTGGATCCAGGCGGTAAACAACCAGGCCGCCACCATCTACGGCCGGCGAATGTACGAGGTCATGCGCTACTGGGACGACGACCAGCCGGACTGGACAGACGACCGGCGCGCCTTCGCCGCGGCGTGGCGCAGGCTGCCCAAATGGGTCGTGTCCTCGACGCTCGACAGCGTCGGACCCAACGCCACCCTCATCGCCGGCGACATCGAAGCCCAGGTCCGTGACCTGAAGGCGCGTATCGACGGTACGATCAGCGTGTCCGGCCCGCAACTGGCCGGCCTGATGACCGAACTCGGCCTGATCGATCAATACCATCTCCACCTGCGCCCCTTCGTGCTGGGCCAGGGCAAGCCGTTCTTTCACGATGCCCGCCCGCCGCTGCGCCTGGTATCGAGCCTGCAACTCGACGACGCCACGATGCGCCTGACCTATGAACCAGCGTGACCTCGCCCCCTGGCTTGCTCTGTCGTGCCTGCTGGCGGCGCCCGCCGTGGCCGCGCCGGTCAGCTTCGACGCCCAGTGGACGCTCGATCCATTGCGCGTGGTCTCGGGCGGCGTGCGCAGCGGCAACGATATCATCAGCGACCTCGACCTCGGCGCCGGCTGGCAGGGGGCGAACGGCTGGTCCCTGCGCGGCGATATCCTGGCCGATACCGGCGGCGGCCTGTCGGCCTTTCACGCCGGCGACATCCAGGGCGTGTCCAACAATGACGGCCCGCCAGGCGTGCGCCTGTTCCAGGCCTATGTCAGCAAGACAAGCGGGCCGGTGACGACCTCGGTCGGCCTGATCGATTTCAGCAGCCATTTCGATGTGCCTTCGCCCGGTGGCGACTTCATCAACTCCAGCCGCCACATCGGCGCGGACATCGCCCAGGCGGGCGTGTCGATCTCGCCGGTGTCGGCCCTCGGCGTCGTCAGCGAATGGCAGGTTTCGAAACGGTGGCGGTTAAGCGGTGCCGTCTATGACGGCGTGCCGGGTGATCCCGACCATCCCGACGTTTTCGTCAGCCTGCACCTGTCGCGCGCCGAAGGCGCCTTCGCCATCGCCGAGGCTGAACGCGATTTCGACGGCGGTTATGTCAAGCTGGGACACTGGCTGGAGACGGCGGCGCGCGACCGCATCGACGGCATGGGCCAGGCCAAACCGTCCGGCAACTATGCGCAACTGAGCCTGACCCTGACGCGCGAACACGATCATCCGGACCAGGGCCTGGCGGCACTGCTCCGCATCGGTCAGGCCGATGCGCGGACACTGGCCGTCACACATAGCGTGGCCTTCGCTCTGGTCTACACCGGACTGTTGCCCGGCCGCGATAATGACGGTCTGGGGCTTGGCGTATCCGACGCCTGTTTCGGCACCGCCTGGCGAGCACAGAACGATGTGACGGCGTGCGAGCGCAATTACGAGCTTTATTACAAGGCCATAGTGACGCCGGACCTGAGCCTCCAGCCCGAAATCCAGGTCATCGTCCATCCGTCCGGCCGCCGCGACCTCGATCCGGCCGTGGTCGTGGGCGTGCGTCTCATCAGGACCTTCGGCGGCTGACGAGGGCAACGCCGCCCCTGCGGCGAGCCCGTCGGCATCTTAGACATCCTCCGAGGCCCTTGGGCCGAGGCAAGGGCGACTGCCCGCCCGAGCCTATGCGAGGAGCCTGCGCGGCACTTGAGCGCAAAAACAATGTATCCAACTGTTAAATCATTGTGATTATAACCCTTTCGTGACTTGCGGCGGCGAAGGCTCCACCGCTAGACAGCCCGCCAAATCCGCCGCAAGATCGGTGGAGCGAAAAAGGAAGGGGACGGCCAGGTGAAACCCGGCGCGATACGCGGCCAGCGCGGCCTGCTGCGGCAGATTCGCGAGACCATGGAGGAGGCGCAGTCCGCCCAGGCGCGTCTCGATACCGTCGTGCGCATCATCGCCAATTCCATGGTCGCCGAGGTATGCTCGATCTACCTGCGCCGCACCTCGGAAGAACTGGAACTGTTCGCCACCGAAGGCCTCAACGCCGCCGCCGTCCACAAGACGCGGATGCGGCTCAGCGAAGGCCTGGTGGGTGAGGTCGCCCGCGCCGGCGCGCCGCTCAACCTGATGGACGCGCCCGAACACCCGTCCTTCTCCTATCGTCCGGAAACCGGCGAAGATCCCTATCGTTCATTCCTCGGCGTGCCGCTCCTGCGCGGCGGCCGCACCATTGGCGTGCTGGTCGTGCAGAACAAGGCCGCCCGCCGCTACGAGGAGGAAGAGGTCGAGGACCTGCAGACCATCTCGATGGTGCTGGCCGAGATCGTCACCGCCGGCGCCCTGGTCAGCAACGAGGAACTGAAGGACATCGACCTGGCGCCGTCGCGCCCGGAACGGCTGAAGGGTTCGATCTTCGCCGACGGCATAGCGATCGGCGTCGTTGTCCTGCACGAAGTGCCGGTGACGTCGGAACATCTGCTGAGCGACGATGCCGCGGCCGAAGAAAAGCGCCTCCTGGCCGCCATCGACCGCCTGCGCGAACAGATCGACGAGATGTTCGAGGGCCAGCACGGCCTGGCCGGCCCGACCTTCGACGTGCTCGAAACCTACCGCATGTTCGCCCACGACCGCGGCTGGGTGCGCAACCTCAGCGACGCCGTGCGCAACGGCCTGACCGCCGAAGCCGCCGTCGAACGCGTGCGCAACGAACAGCGCGCTCGTCTGAACGCTGCCCGCGACGCCTATATGCGCGAACGGTTGCACGACCTCGAAGACCTCGCCAACCGCCTGCTGCGTGTCCTGGCCGGCAAGACGACCTCCGGCCGCGCCATACCGGACGATTCGATCCTGGTGGCTCGTGACCTGGGACCGGCGGACCTGCTGGAATACGATCGCACGCGGCTGAAGGGCATATTACTGGAGGAGGGCTCATCTTCGGCCCACGCGGCGATCGTGGCCCGCGCCCTGCAGATTCCCTGCGTCGGCCGCCTGCAAAGCCTGCGTGACAAGGTCAACCAGGGTGATCCGGTCGTCGTCGACGGCGAAACCGGCGAAGCCTTCCTGCGCCCGCGTCCCGACATCGTCAGCGCCGTCAACACGCGCATGGACGTGCGCGCCCTGCGCCGCGCCGAATTTACCCGCATCAAGGACCAGCCGGCGGTGACGAAGGACGGCAGCCGCGTCACCCTGCTGATGAACGCCGGCCTCGAATTCGACATCGACATCATGGACGAGACCGGCGCCGAGGGCATCGGCCTGTTCCGCACGGAATTTCAGTTCATGGTCTCCGAGGACCTGCCGCGCCTGAAACGCCAGACCGAGCTTTACGAGCGCATCATGGACGGCGCTGGCGACCGCCCGGTCACCTTCCGCACGCTCGACCTGGGCGGCGACAAGATCCTGCCCTACATGGAGATGGAGCGCGAGGAAAACCCGGCGCTGGGCTGGCGCGCCATCCGCATGGGGCTCGACCGGCCGGCCCTGCTGCGCATGCAGATCCGGGCGCTGCTGATCGCCGCCCGCGGACGCGAACTGCGCATCATGTTCCCCATGGTCGCCTCGGTCGACGAGTTCCGCCAGGCGCGCGAGCTGGTCGACATCGAATGTTCATGGGCCAAACGGCGCGGCCGTCCGCTGCCGTCTCTGCTGCGCGTCGGCGCGATGATCGAATGTCCGTCGCTGCTGTGGCACCTCGACGCGCTGCTGCCGCTGGTCGATTTCGCCAGCGTCGGCACCAACGACCTGTCGCAGTACCTGTTCGCCGCCGACCGCACCAACCCCAAGATGAACGAGCGCTACGACCCGCTGTCGCCGCCGCTCCTGCGGGCGCTGGCGGCGATCCAGAAGGCGGCCGAGGAGTCGGGCACGCCGGTCAGCGTGTGCGGTGAAATCGCCGGCCGGCCGCTGGAAGCCTTCGTGCTGGTCGCGCTCGGCTTCAACCGCCTGTCCATGCCGCCGGCAGGCCTGGGCCAGGTCAAGCGCATGATCCTGTCGCTCGATCGCGACGCCGCGTCCAAGGCCGTCCATCGCCTGATGGGCTCCTCCGGCGGCTCCCTGCGCAGCGAGGTGCTGTCGCTGGCGCGCAAGCTCAACGTCGATCTTTAGTCACTGCGAGTAGTGAAGGACTTCAGGTGTTGCCGATTCGAAGGCGACGCCGCCGTTTTCATAGCTTACCCTGAAAACGTGGCTGGCCATGTCCGGCCCGACAGCCCAGAATATCGGTGCATGACGAGTTTTGAGCCCACTCACTTTGTTGTAGGCGTTACGCTGCGTTTTGGTCATTGTTGCGGGGTCGATGGATGTATCAGCAGCATACTTCATCATCAGCTCGATCATTCTATCCAACTCGCTGACTGTTTTCTTTACCTCACAGGCAATGTGTTCGTTATTATTGCCAGGAAGGAAGGCGACGGCATCGAACGCCCAGTCTTTGGATTGGGTTCCAATTAAATCCTTCGGCCATTTAAAATCGAAATGTAGCCTGGCCAGCACCGCCACTGTGATAATGGGCTCGATCCAAAGTGTGACCGGGCGCGGCGTCTTGCTTTTTAAGCCCTCCCAGAAAAACTGCTCCCATATCTGGCTTCGCGATGCGCCATAAAGACCGCGCTCGTGGTGTACGATCAGGTTCGCATCAAAAGCACGGAGAAAGTCGGAAGCGTCTCGCTCGCTAATTTGAATGGAATTTTCATTGAAGCCATCGCGTCCATAGCTGCGACTTGCATCGTCACAGAATTCGGGCAACAGCTCATCTAAAATCAGGCTTTTGAATCTTTCCAAGGACCGCGTCATGGTTCCGGCCTATCCCTGAACCTCGGAGCAGACCTCGACGCGGAAGCCGTTGAGGTCGTCGACATAGCTGATGGTCTGGCCCCACAGCATGTCCAGGGGCGCCATGACGGCCTTTGCGCCGGCGGCGACGGCCCGGTCATAGGCGGCGGCGACGTCGTCGGCGACCAGGGCGATCTCGAAGGCGGGCGTCTCCCCCGCGCGGACGTCGCCTTGCCCATGCCGGCCAGCATGGCGCGCGACAGGAAGGCCAGGACCGTGCCGCCGGTATCCAGCTCGGCGTAGCCGTTTTCATCGACCATGCGCGCCTTCAGCCCGAAGGCCCGGTCGTAGAAGGCCAGGGTCGCCGTGACGTCGTCGACATAAAGAATGGTGTATCCGAAGCGCATGGCCAGCTCCCGTGGTGTGATGCACCGGCTTACGCCTTCCGGCGGCGCCTGTCTTGAAGATTTGCGACAGGAGGCGGCGATGAAATGACCGGTACGGCTGCGATTGCGACCAAAAAGCCCTTGCGGTCCGCCACCTGCCGCGCCACAACAACCGGACTTTTGAGGCGAGGTGGCGCGTGCGCTCAGCGGTTTCCCGGTTTTTGTCGATGGTCGTAGTGCTGTTCATGGCCGCCGGGCCGGTATGGGCGCAGGACGGTCAATCGGCGCACATCACCGCCCGCCTGATCGCGCAGTCGCCGACGGTGGCGCAAGGCGGCGACGATCTGCTGGTGCTCGACTATGCCGCCCAGCCGGGCTGGCATACCTACTGGCTCAATCCCGGCGACGCCGGCCTGGCGGCCAAGCTGGCCTGGACCCTGCCTTCGGGCATGGCGGTTACCGATACGCGCTGGCCGACGCCGAAGATCCTGCCGACTCTGGGCCTGACCAGCTACGGCTACGACACGCCGACCAAGGTCGTTGTTACCGTACACGATGCCGCCGCCGCGCCCGACGGCCTGCCCCTGCCAGTCCGGGCGCACGTCGATTTCCTGGTCTGCAAGGACGTCTGCATCCCGGAAAGCCTCGATGTCGGGATCACACTGAAGTCCGGTCCGGCCGCGCGCGGTCCCGATGCCGGTGCGGTCGACAAGGCCGTGGCTGCCCTGCCCAAGGCGTTGCCGCAGCTTCAGGTCACCGTCGATATCCGCAATGGCCAGGTCGAGCTGGGCTTTCCGGCCGCCGGCGACGCCCTGGCCCAACCGCACGGCGCCTATTTCTTCCCTGAGCAATCCGACCTGTTCGCGCCCGGCGATCCGCAGACGCTCGATCTCGGGCCGCAAGGCTTCGCCCTGCGCGTCAAGGCCGGCGACAGCCTGCCGGATGGCCTGCTGACCGGTGTCGTGGCCTTTCCCGACGGCCGTGCCTTCCATGTGGCGCTCAACCGCGCGCCGCTGGCGCCCGCCGTCCACGGCCTGGGTGCCGCGCCGGCGACCGATACCGATACCTCGTTCGGCGGCGTCATGCTGGCGGTGGCCTTCGCCTTCATCGGCGGGATCATCCTCAACCTGATGCCGTGCGTCTTCCCGGTCCTGTCGATGAAGCTGCTGAGCCTGACGCGCGCCGGCCACGACGCGAAAGCGGCGCAGATCGAGTCGCTGGTCTATGGCGGCGGCGCGGTGCTGAGCTTCGTCGTGCTGGCCCTGATCCTGCAACTGGCGCAGGGCGCCGGTGCCGCGCTCGGCTGGGGCTTTCAGTTGCAGTCGCCCGTCGTTACCGCTGCCCTGGCCCTGGTCATGCTGCTGGTCGCGCTCAACATGTCGGGCCTGTTTGAAATAGGTGCCTCGCTGCAGGGCCTCGGCGCCGGCCTGCTCGACCGGAAGCGGCCCCTGGCTTCCGCCTTCATGACCGGCGTACTGGCCGTGGTCGTGGCCGCGCCGTGCACCGCGCCGTTCATGGCCACCGCCATCGGCGTCGCCCTGGCCCAGGGCGGCTTCGTCTCCTTCCTCATCTTCGTGAGCCTCGGCTTGGGCTTCGCCCTGCCGTTCGTCGCCCTGACCTGCCTCATCACCCTGGTGCCGTCCGTCGCCGAGCGTCTGCCCAGGCCTGGCCCGTGGATGGACCGGCTGAAACAGGGTCTGTCGGTGCTGATGTACCTGGCGGCGGCGTGGCTGGTCTGGGTGTTCGCCCAGCAGGTCCGGCTGCAGGGCCTGGTCCTGTTGATCCTCGCCTTTGCCGCCATCGCCGGGGCGATCCTGGTCGCCAGGCGGGCGCCGTTCGACCGCGTGCCGTTCTTCATGCCGGGCGTGCTGGGCCTGGGTCTTGTGCTGACCCTCGCCGCCGCCGTCCAGCCTCAGGCCACTAAGATGCAGTCAGAGACGAAAGGCCTGTTGCCGCACCGCGACTTCTCGACGGCGGCGCTGGCATCGGTGCGCGAACAGGGCCAGCCGGTTCTGGTCGACCTGACCGCGGCGTGGTGCGTCACCTGCAAGGTCAATGAGCGGCTGGTCCTGACTCAGCCGACATTTGCCAAGGCCCTGAAGGACACCGGCACGGTTTACATGGTCGGCGACTGGACCAACCGCGACGCCGACATTTCCAACTATCTCAGGCTTTACGGCCGTTCGGGCGTGCCGCTCTATGTCTATTACGGCCCGCATAATGCCACGCCCGTCATCCTGCCGCAGATGCTGAACACGAATAATCTGGTGAAGCTGGTTCGCGCCGGGTCCTGACCCCTCAAGCCCCCTTGCCGAACTCGATGACGCAGTCCATGCCGGATGAGACCGTTTCCGGCGTGACGATGACGTCGACATTGTCGCTCAGGTCCTGCGACAGGCCGGCGAAGGCGGTCTTGAGGTCGTCGCCGGCCTGGGCGGCGCGGATAGCGTCGAGTTTGAGCGGAAGATCGCGCGACACGCCCATCAGGATGCATTTCAGGTCGTTGTCGGTGCCGCGCGCCCGCAGGTCGTAATGCCCCTTGAGGTCATCGGCTGACAACGAGGTAACCTCGCGCGCGAAGGCGGCGAAATCGGCGCCGGCGCGCGGATCGGGCAGGGCGGCCAGGCGGTCGCTTTCGGTTTCAAGCACCCTGGCGCGGCTGACGATGCCGGCATAGAACGGCTCGCGCGAAATGGCGCTGACGGCCGGGGCGGCGTCGGTCGCGGCCGGAACGGCGGTGAGCAGGGCGATGACCAGCCAATACTTCATGATACGCTTCCTTAAAGATGAAGCGCATCATGCAAGAACGCGGCCAAGAACAGGTTAACGCGTGGCGATGCGGGTCAGTAATGGGTCTCATGCATCTGGCTGGCCGTGCGGCAGGCGGTGCCGCTGGAACAGCCGTGGTCGTCGATCGCCACGAACGCAAAGGCGACGGCGCCGGCCAGGGCCAGCGCACCTACCATCGCCACTACAAAACGCGAGAAACTCTCCATCGCATGGGAATGCTTACTCATGGTTTTGCCTCCTTGTGGAGCAGGCGGCAAGGCGGTTGGCATTTGTATATGGGACAGGGGCCTTGCCGATGTCATACATATAACATCGTTTCGCCGCTTTTAACAGTATCTTAACATATTTTTTTGACATAGGTGTCAAAATACCGCGGTGCGGCAAATTCGCCGGTCACGCGAACCCTGCCCTCGCGGTGGCCGATTGCGAAAGCGGTTGTCTGGCGGCGCACAATGGTCTAAGCGCCGGTCATGACCGACACCTCCGAAACCCCTTTCCGTCCCGAGGCCAGAAGCCCGCGCGGCTTCGCCGACAAACGCAGCCAGCAGATCGCCATCGAACGCCGTCTGATCACGACGGTCTCGCGGGTCTATGAGGACTTCGGCTTCGAGGCGTTGCAGACGCCGGCCTTCGAATATGCCGACGCGCTGGGCAAGTTCCTGCCCGATTCGGACCGCCCCAATGTTGGCGTCTTCGCCCAGCAGGACGACGACGAACAGTGGATGGCGCTGCGCTACGACCTGACCGCGCCGCTGGCCCGCTTCGCGGCACAGAACTGGGAGACCCTGCCCAAGCCGTTCCGCCGCTATGCCTTCGGTCCGGTGTGGCGCAACGAAAAGCCCGGTCCCGGCCGCCTGCGCGAATTTATGCAGTGCGATGCCGACATCGTCGGCACCGATCGGCCCGAGGCCGATGCTGAGATGATCGCTCTGGCGGTCGCCGGCTATAAGGCGCTGGACGTGCCGGCCCTGCTGAAGGTCAACAACCGCCGCCTGCTCAACGGTCTGCTGGGTGATCTCGGCCTGGCCTCGGCGGCGCAGACGCTCGGCGTCCTGCGCGCCATCGACAAGCTGGACCGTCTGGGGCCGAAGGGCGTGGAACTGCTCCTGGGCGCCGGCCGCAAGGACGACAGCGGCGATTTCACCAAGGGCGCCGGCCTGGATACGGGCGCCATTGACGCCGTCATGGCTTTCCTGGATGCCGGGCGAGACGACGACGGCAGGATGAGGGGCCGCAGCCACGTGCTGGACGACCTGTCGTCGGTCCTGGTCAATTCGGCCGAAGGCATGGCGGCGATCGAGGAACTGTCGCGCATCGATACCGTCCTGACCGCCATGGGCGTGGCCGACGAAGACGCCATCTTCGACCCGACCGTGGTGCGCGGCCTGGAATACTATACCGGCCCGGTGTTCGAGGCCGAACTGCTGCTGGAAACCCGCGACGACAAGGGCAACGTGGTCAGCATGGGCAGCGTCGGCGGCGGCGGCCGCTATGACGACCTGGTGGCGCGTTTCACAGGCGAACGCGTGCCGGCGACCGGCTTTTCGTTCGGCGTGTCGCGGTTGGCGGCAGCGCTCACCCTGGCCCAGGGTGCGGCGAAAGCGGCGCGCGGGCCGGTGGTCATCATCAACTTCTCCGACAACGACATGGGCGCATATTTCCGTCTGGCCGCCGACATCCGCGCCGCCGGCATGGCCGTCGAAGTCTATCTCGGCCGTTCCGGCATGAAGGCGCAGATGAAATATGCCGACCGGCGCCTGAGCCCGGCAGCGGTAATGCTGGGCGGTGACGAACTGGCCAACGACACGGTGACCATCAAGGACCTCGATCTGGGCCGCGAGATAGCGATGCAAATAAGTGACAACAAGGCGTGGCGTGAAGGCCGGCCGGGTCAGGTGACCCTGCCGCGCGATCAGGCGATCAAGCATTTGAAATCCATCATGGAAAGTAACTGACAGCGTTGTCAATATAACGGTGTGATAACGCTAACATTGAGTATTGCCAAACAAACGCGCCAATATTGCGGAATAATTTTGACATCCTGTTCTAAAATGCTGTTGACAGCTAGGCACAAAAGCTGGTTTAAGACCGCTCAAGAGAACGGAACTTCCCCTGAAGAGTGAAGTCAGTTCCCGGCGTTTCGGGGAGGAAACGCTCCTTAAACAAGCAAAGAGACCCGCCCGGCGTTATCCCCCCGTGGCGGGTTTTTTCTTGCCTGCAATTCAGCCGTTGCGCGAACAGGCCGGCGAGGGCTTCGCCGCCCGCCGATACGTTTTGACGATGCGGTCAAAACCATGAAGCGGCGACCACGACCGGCAAGATGAACAAAATTTCATGATACAAACCGGCCTATCTGTATCATGGTGAGGATCAGTTCATCGCCGGGGCGGGGGTCTTTGCGGCCCGTGCTCCCTTGTGCCGGAAAGATCCCATGCGCCGCCTGACGCTCCTGACCTCCGCCTTAGCGCTCTCCACCGCCTTCATTGTCTCCCATGCCGCCGCCGAGGTCACCTCGCACGACGTGCCCCAGCCCTACGCCGCCCATACCCTGATGTATGACGAGACCGGCGGCGGCACCGACGCCGACCAGATGGCGGCCCTGGCCAAGGGCTACGGCACCTGGGGCTTCGACGTCTCGGGCATGGACACCTCGGTCAAGCCGGGCGACGACTTCTTCCTGTTCGTCAACGGCAAGGCCCTGGCCAACCTGGAAATTCCCGGCGACCAGCCGGGCTACGGCAGCTTCAACAAGCTGGCCGACCTGTCGGAGCTGCGCGAAAAGGTGATGGTCACCGACCTGGCGTCGAAGACCGGCCTGACCGGCGACGACCAGAAGATCGCCGACATGTACAACTCGGCCATGAACGCCGACCTGAAGAACCAGCTCGACATGACGCCGCTGGAGCCTGAACTGAAGGCCATCGACGCCATCTCGACCAAGAGCCAGATGGCCGCCTACATGGGCAAGACGTCGGGCCGCTTCGGTTCGTCCTTCTTCGGCCTCTATGTCAGCGACGACGCCAAGAATGCAGGCTTCTACGCCCTGCAGGCCAGCCAGGCCGGCCTCGGCCTGCCCGACCGCGACTATTACCTGACCGATACCTATGCCGACAAGCTGAAGGCCTATGAGGTCTATATCGCCGACATGCTGGCCCGGACCGGCTATCCCGACGCGGCGAAGCATGCCCACGACATCGTCGCCATGGAGACCGAGATCGCCAAGGTCAGCTGGACGCGCACCGAAAGCCGCGACGACACCAAGACCTATAACCCGATGAAGCTGTCGGATCTGCCGGCGCTGGCGCCGGGCTTCGACTGGAACGCCTTCTTCAAGGGCGCCGGCGTGACGAAGGCGAAGAAGGTCATCGTCGCCCAGAACACCGCCTTCCCCAAGATCGCCGCCGTCTTCGCCGGCGCCGACCTGGAAACGTTGAAGGCCTGGGAAGCCTTCAACACCATCGACCAGGCGTCGGCCTACCTGTCTGACCGTTTCTATCACGCCCGCTTCGATTTCCGGTCGAAGACCATGTACGGCGTCGACCAGGAAAAACCGCTGTGGAAGCGCGCCGTCGGCGTGGCCGACGACAACCTGGGCGACGCGCTGGGCCGCGCCTATGCCGAACGCTACTTCCCGGCCGAGTCCAAGGCCAAGATGCAGGCCCTGATCGGCAACCTGCTGGCGGCGATGAAGGTGCGCATTCAGAACGTGGCGTGGATGAGCGACACCACCAAGCAGAAGGCGCTGGAGAAGCTGTCCATGTTCGGCGTCCGTGTCGGCTATCAGGACAAGTGGCGTGACTATTCGAAGCTGACCATCAAGGCCGGCGATCTGTACGGCAATATCGAGCGCGCCTCGGCTTTTGAATGGGCGCACCGCGTGTCCCAGATGGACGGACCGGTCGACCCCAACGACTGGGGCATGGAACCGCAGACGGTCAATGCCGAATATATCCCGACGCGCAACGAGATCGTCTTCCCCGCCGCCATCCTGGCCGCGCCGTTCTTCGACCCGAATGCCGACATGGCGGTCAATTACGGCGCCATCGGCGCCGTCATCGGCCACGAGATCACCCACGGCTTCGACGACCAGGGCCGCCATTACGACGGCAAGGGCGCGCTCAACGACTGGTGGACCCAGGACGATTCCGACAAGTTCACCGCCCAGACCAAGCTGCTGGGCGCGCAGTACGACACCTATGAGGTCGTGCCGGGCGTCCATGTCAAGGGTGACCAGACCATGGGCGAGAACATCGCCGACCTGGGCGGCCTGCTGATGGCGGCCGACGCCTACCATATCTCGCTGAACGGCCAGCCGGATCAGACGATCGACGGTTTCAGCGGCGACCAGCGCTTCTACCTCGGCTTCGGCCAGGCCTGGCAGTCGAAGTACAAGGACGACTTCATGAAGTTCCTGGTCAGCGTCGACGTCCATGCGCCGGATCACTTCCGTCCGATCGGTGCCACGCGCAACGTCGACGCCTGGTACACCACCTTCAATGTCCAGCCCGGCGACAAGTACTATGTCGCGCCGGAAGACCGCGTCCGCATCTGGTAACCGGCACGCACGGAAACAAGACAGAAGCCGCTCCGGGCGACCGGAGCGGCTTTTTTGTACGGTCGGCAGCCGCGACCCCTCGAAATGTGATGCGGAATGCGGCTATAAGGCCTTTTCCGATCCCTGGAGATTAAGCATGACTGACGGAACCGTTGCATATCCTGGCGAAGGCACGCCCGAAATGGTGGCGTACAAGCTCCTCAAGACCATTGCGTCGAACGAGATGAAGATGCTGGAGTCGAGCCGCGCGGGTCCGGCCAATGCCGACCGCGAATGGCTGCTCAGCACCTATGCCGAATGCCTGGCGGTGGTGCAGGGCAAGGCGCGGGCGCCGTCGGGAAAGCGCTGATCCTTAAAACGGAAATAAAAAAGCCCGCTTCGGACCATCGAGGCGGGCTTTTGGCTGTGAACGGGAAGCCTGGCCTATTCGCCGCGCTCGATCTCGTCGCGGTCGGCCAGGAAGAAACCGGTGACCGTCAAGGCGATGCCGGCGGCCACCGCCACCGCGGCCAGCTTGATGCCGATGACCGCAGCCAGGCCCAGCGCCTGCGCGTCCAGGACCAGCCAGGCGGCGACGGCGGCCGACAGGACCGTGACGGCGAGACCGGTCAGGATAAGGGATTTGGCGGCGGACATGATCTTACCTCTTTGACGCTGCGGAAGACGCATTGGTACATATATAGGAAGCCTGAAATCGTACGGCCTGGTTTGAAACACAATTTGAACAGGATACGTGCAAGGGATCGATCCGGATTTGTTGTCATGGATCGACGGGGTTGGGCCACCAGACGATCTGCACGACCTTGTCGTCGTGGATGTAAAGCTGGATCACTCCGCCTCGCCAGTCACCGCCGACATTGTAACTGTCGATGACGCTGCCGCTGAAGCAGGTCTTTTCATCGTAGGGGCCCTCGCGGCAGGGATAGGTCATGTCGAAGCGGATATTCCAGTGCCTTTCCAGGGCTTGGCGGGCTTCATCACGACTCATGCCGATATCGACGCCGAACTTGCCGCCTTCGGTGATCGTGTGTGGGTCATCGTCGAAGCCCTTGGGCAGGAACTGAGCCTGGGCCGGTTGGGCGACGATGATCAAGCCGGCGGCAAGAACGGCCATGAAGGGGCGCATGGTCAGTCCGGCTGAACGGCGGTGGGATTGAGGGCATGGCGGATGTCGCCGGCGCGGCTGGCGCCGTCGGTCGGGCGATAGTCCAGCATCCGGGCCAGGTCGCCGGTCAGGCGGGCCGGAGCGCCGTGAAAGTCATAGGGTCTGGAATGGGCCATCGCCATGCCGCAGGCGGCGACAGCAGCGAAGGCGGCGATAAGGGCGATCAGGAACTTGCGCATCGTCATCTCCATGAGACGGCAGACCGGAGTGAAGGACGAAGCGGGTGGGTCATGACCCGTTCGTCCTTCTTCCCCCTCGGTCCCCCCAGGGCGCGCCCGAAACCGGACGCCGTGAACGGCATTGTATCAAGTGGGCGTTTCATGATATGAACGCCGTTCACGAATTGATGTGTAATCCAGATTTGAACGCTGTTCAAGAGCTAATTTGAACGTCGTTCAAAAAATTCATGAAAGGGCCGCCATGGCTCTCGCCAGCACCGTGGATCGCCGACAGGCCCAGCTTGAAGCCCTGATCGATGCGGCGGAAAAACGCATCTGCGCAACCGGCCTGGCCAGTCTCAAGGCGCGCGATCTGGCCGCCGACATCGGCGTGGCGCTGGGCGGGCTTTACAATCTCGTCGCCGACATGGACGCGCTGCTGCTGCTGATCTCGTCACGGACCCTGCGCCGGCTGGGCGACATGGCCGAAGCGGCGACCGGCGGCCTTCCGATGGCGACGCGTGACGAGGCGGTGGAACGGCTGGTGGCGGTGGCGCACACCTACCTGAAGTTCGCGCGCGACAACCTGGCCCTGTGGCGCATGGTATTCGAGGTGCGGCTGGAGGCGCCCCTGCCGGATTGGGCGGCGCAGGACCAGCTGCGCCTGTTCCGCCATATCGCCGAGCCGCTGGCCGTCATCTGGCCGAAGCTCGACACTATTTCGCGTACGGTGCGGGCGCGGACCTTGTTCGCCGCCGTCCACGGCATCATCACCATCGGGCTGGAAGAACGGCTGATCGCCGTGCCGATGCAGCGCCTGGCCGACGAGATCGCCTGGCTGACCCGCGCGGCATGCGATTGAGGGACGCGCTCGACAAACCGCAGGACGAGGTCTAGGCTGCGTCCCAGTACCGTCGCGCACGCGTTCCCTCAAAACCCAAAATTCACCGACAATCGAAGGAATATCCCATGGCCATCACGCGCCAGGTCATCACGTCGCTGAAAGGTGACGGCACCGATCTGCTCGGCACCAAGTCCCTGGCGGTCAAGATCGCCGACGAGAGCATCGTCTCGGGCTCGCTGCTGACCGTCGAGAGCAATCATTTCTGCGTGCTGAAGTCGCGCGGCGCCGTGCTCGACGTCTACGATACCGGGCAATATGCCATCACCACGCCGGACAAGCCGATCCTGGGCTCGATCGCGCAGGGTTTCTTCGGCGGCGCCTCGCCGTGGGTCTATGAGGTGATCTACATCAACCGCTCGAAGCTTCTGGTGCGTTCGACCGGCATCGCCACCTCGGCCGAAATGGCCGAAATGGCCTACCAGGTCGACTACTACATCCATGTCGACACCAAGGAGGCGGCGCTCGACCTGATCACCCACCTGCCGTTCAACGGCTCGTTCATCCAGATCGACGAAGTCGCCGACTATGCCGGCCCGGCCATCGAACAATCGATCAACCAGGTCGTCCAGGTGACCAAGATGGAGGAGATCAACCTGCACATCAACGAGATCCGCGAACTGGTGAAGAACCATCTCAGCGAATTCCTGCGCGTCTACGGCATCATGCTCAACGACCTGAAGGTGCTGATCCTGCCCAAGGACGAGCGCATGCGCGAGCTGATCTCGCTGCAGGCTTTGGGCTTGAGCCCGCAGGAGGCCGTGCGCTATTATCTCGCCCTGCGCATGGCCGAGAAGGGCCTGGTGTCGGCGCCCAATGCCGCCGTCGGCCAGCCCTACAATATCGGCATCCAGCCGTCGGGTCTTTACCCGTTAAGCGGCGACCTGGGCGGGAAATAAACCATGAGCGGCGGCGGTTTCTACGACGTCAATGCGATGCAGAAGATCGCCATCAACCTGTTCTACGGCTGGGGCTACGACTTCTATCGCAAGGAAAACCAGTTGCGCGCCGACGACCAGCTGGTGCGGGCCAAGGCGTGCGAACTGCTGGGCCAGGCGGCCGACGGGCTGGCCCGCGCCGAAAGCGACTACCGCCGCCGGCACCTGCCGCCGCCGACGCGCGAAAAGCCCTTTCCCGACGCTCGGGCCATCGAGGGGGCCCAGGACCTCGAACGGCTGGGGCGCGACATCTCGGCGGTCAAGGGGCGCATCAGCGCCATGCCGGTGCCGGAAAACGACCGCATGACCCAGCGCTACCGAGAGGAGGCGGCGACCCTGGCGGCCCTGGTGGCCTGCGACGAGCAGCTGATCGGCCAGGCGGAAACCCTGCGCGTGGCGCTGGACGGGCGTGACGGCGACGACGTGCTGGAGCACATGGCGCTGTTGCGCGAGGGCGTGGCGGCGCTTGGCGAAACGCTCAGGCAAAGGGCGCTGGCCTTGTCGCCTGTCGTTCCTCCCCATCCTTGATGAGAAGGAACAAACAAGGCGCGTTCACACTGTCAAACGACCGGGTTAAGGGTGCTTCGTACCCTTACCAGATCCGGACGCGGTCCTCGGGTTTGACGTAGTATTTGTCGCCCGGCTGGACGTTGAATTCTTTATACCAGGCATCGACATCGCGCATCGGGCCGATGACCCGGAAGGCGTAAGGCGAGTGGACGTCCGACACCAGCAGCATCTTGACCGTTTCCGGCCGGATGATGCCCTGCCACGACTGGGCGTAGGACATGAGGAGCCGCTGGTCGCCGTCGAAGCCGTCGATCACCGGCGGCGTCGCCCCGTTCAGCGCCAGGTGATAGGCGTCGAGCGCGATCAGTATGCCGCCCAGGTCGGCGATGTTCTCGCCCATGGTCTGGTCGCCCTTGATGTGCATGCCGGGCAGGGGTTCGTAGGTGTCGAACTGCGCGCCGTACTTGGCCGCCTCGGCCTCGAAGCGCTTCGAATCGTCGTCGGTCCACCAGTCGACCAGCTTGCCGTCGCCGTCATAGTGGCGGCCTTCGTCGTCGAAGCCGTGGGTGATCTCGTGGCCGATCGTCGAGGCGCCGATACCGCCGTAATTGACCGCCAGTTCCGCCTTGGGATCGAAGAAGGGCGGCGCCAGCTCGGCCGCCGGCAGGACGATCTCGTTCTTCGACGGATCGTAATAGGCGTTGACCGTCTGCGGCGTCATGTCCCATTCCAGCGGGTCGACCGGCTTGTCGAGCTTCGACAGTTCGAAGTTCCAGTCGAAGGCCGAGGCGCGTTCGACATTGCCGTAGAGGTCGCCGGCGTCGACCTGGAAGCCGGAATAGTCCTTCCACTTGTCGGGATAGCCGATCTTGGCGTTCATCTTGGCCAGCTTCTCGACCGCCTTCTGCTTGGTGGCGTCGGACATCCACGACACGTTCAGGATGCGGGCCTTCAGCGCGTCGCGGAAATGGGCGACGATGTCCTGGACCTCGGCTTTCGACTCCGGCGGAAAATACTGGGCGACATAGTCGCGGCCGACCGCCATGCCGAGGTCGTTTTCGACCAGGCCGATGGCGCGTTTCCAGCGCGGACGCTGTTCGGTGGCGCCGCGCATGACGTGGCTGTGGAATTCCCACGACGCGTCGACGAAGCGCTTCGACAGGTAGGGCGCGGCCTCGTCGATGGTGTGGAAAGCCTCCCAGGCCTTCAGGGTGTCGAGCGAGGTATCGGCAAAGACCTGGGCGATCCTGGGGAAGGCGGTGTTTTCGCTCACGATGACCTGGTGGGCACCGTCGACGCCCTGGGCCTTGAAGAAGACCGGCCAGTCGAAGCCCGGTGCATAGGTCGTCAGGTCGGCCTCCTGCATCGGGTTATAGGTGGCGATCGGGTCGCGGCGCTGGGTGCGCGTCCAACTGACGGCGGCGATGGCGCTCTCGAAGGCGACGATGTCGTGGGCATTCTTCGCCGGGTCGGCGTACCCGGCCATGCCGAGCATCTCTCCGACATAGGCCTCGTAGGCGGCCTTCTTGTCGGCATAGTCGGGCTTCAGGTAATAGTCGATGTCGGGCAGGCCGAGACCGGCCTGACCGACATAGAGCGTGTTCATCTTCGGGTCCTTGGCGTCGGCTTCGATGCCGGCGCCGAAGATGGCCGAACCGAAGCCCGACGAGGTCCGGCCCATATAGGCGGCCATGTCGTCCTTGGACGCGATGGCGGCGATGGCGTCCAACCGGTCCTTCAGCGGCGCGGCGTCGAGCTTTTCGGCGGTGGCTTCGTCCATCATGGAATTGTAGAGGGCGGCGATCTTGGCGTCGTCGCCGGTCAGGCTCGGCGAGCTGGCCAGGGTCTCGACGATCGATTTCAGGCGCGCCTCGCTGAGGTCTTCCAGGACCTCGTTGACGCCGTAGGAGTTCTGGTCGGCGGGTATGACCGTGCGGGCGTCGGACTTGCCGTTGACATAGTCGAAGAAGTTGTCGCCGGGCCTGACGCTCGTGTCCATGCCGGACAGGTCGATGCCCCAGGTGCCGAAGTGCGGATCGGCCAGGCTTGTGGGTGCGGCGGCGGGGGCCGGGGCGGCGTCCTGGGCGAAGGCGGGAACCGCCAGGGCGGTGAGCGCGGTGGTCAGGGCAAGGATGTTGGTCAGGCGCATGGCGGGTTCCTAATCTTGTACCTCCCCGGCTATGCCGGGGAGGGGGACCGCCGCGTTCTTCAACGCGGTGGTGGTGGGGTGTCTTACTTTCAAAAGCACCGGAGTTTGGGAGAGGTAAGCAAGAGCCCCCACCACCACATCTCTCTCGCCGTGGCTTTCGCTCGGGCTCGTTCGTGCGGTCCTCCTCCCAGCGAGGCGGGGAGGTATAAGAAAGGTCGGCCGTTGTGGGGCGCGTTCACACCGTCAAACGACCGGGTCCAGGGGCTGTGCCCCTGGTTACCAGATGCGGACGCGGTCTTCCGGCGCGATATAGTACTTGTCGCCCGGCTGGACGTTGAAGGCGGCGTACCAGGCGTCGATGTTGCGCACCGGGCCGATGACGCGGAACTGCGGCGGCGAGTGCGGGTCGGTGGCGACCTGCTGCTCGATGGCGGCATCGCGGTACTTGGAGCGCCACACCTGGGCGAAGCCCATGAATACGCGCTGGTCGCCGGTAAAGCCGTCAAGAACCGGCGCGTCCTTGCCGTTCAGGTAGAGGTGGTAGGCGTCGAGGCCGAGCAGGTTGCCGCCCAGGTCTGCGATGTTCTCGCCCATGGTCAGGCCGCCCTGGACGTGATAGCCCGGCACTGGTTCGTAGGCGTCGTATTGCGCGCCGTACTTCTTGGCCTCGGCGTCGAACTTGGCCGCGTCGTCGGCCGTCCACCAGTCGGTCAGCAGGCCGGTGCCGTCGTAGTGGCGGCCCTGGTCGTCGAAGCCGTGGGTGATTTCGTGGCCGATCACGCCGCCGATGCCGCCGTAGTTGACGGCCATGTCGGCATTGGGATCGAAGAAGGGCGGCTGCAGGATGGCGGCCGGGAAGACGATCTCGTTGAAGGTCGGATTGTAGTAGGCGTTGACCGTCTGCGGCGTCATGCCCCATTCGGTCTTGTCGACCGGCTTGTCGATCTTGGCCAGATCACGGTTCCATTCGAAGACCGATGAGCGCTCGACGTTGCCGACCAGGTCGCCGGCCTTGATCGTCAGCTTGGAATAATCGCGCCACTTGTCGGGATAGCCGATCTTGACGGTATATTGCGACAGCTTCAGCAAGGCCTTCTGCTTGGTGGCGTCCGACATCCAGGTCAGGTTCTCGATGCGCGCCTTCAGGGCGGTTCTCAGGTCGGCGACCAGCTGCACCATCTTGGCCTTGGATTCGGGCGGGAAATACTGGGCGACATAGTCGCGGCCCAGCGCTTCGCCGAGTTCCCCGTTGACCAGGCCGATGGCGCGCTTCCAGCGCGGCTGCTGGGCCTGGGCGCCCGCCATGTCGCGCGAATGGAAGCCCCAGCTGGCGTCGACGAAACGCTGCGACAGGTAGGGCGAAGCCTCGTCGATGGTGCGGAAGGTTTCCCACGCCTTGAGGGTCTCCAGCGGCGTGTCGGCGAAGATCTTGGCGATCTTCGGGAAGGCGGTGTTTTCGCCGACGATGATCTTCTTCGCCTTCGAAACGCGGGCGGCGCTGAAATAGGCCGGCCAGTCGAAGCCCGGCGCATAGGCCGGCAGGTCGGACAGCTTCATCGGGTTATAGGTCTTGGT